>Ga0194121_10001386_pt1 | contig 41302 bp, 38 predicted proteins | sample TA2MahCa50mmetaG_FD_148609 | JGI IMG/M metagenome (GOLD analysis project Ga0194121, IMG submission 148609) | Freshwater microbial communities from Lake Tanganyika, Tanzania - TA2015020 Mahale Deep Cast 50m | ecosystem: Environmental > Aquatic > Freshwater > Lake | place: Tanzania: Lake...
CAAGCGGCCGCTCCCCGTGGAGTTGGCCAACCGCAAGGCCATGCGGCGCAGCCTCGTCGCGGGCGCGGATCTCCCTGCCGGGACGGTGCTGGCGCGGGAACACGTGACGCTGAAGCGTCCCGGCACGGGGCTTGGAGCCGAACTCCTGCCCTATCTGCTCGGACGGACCGTGAAGCGCATGGTCCCCAAAGACTCCCTGATCACGCTCGACATGTTGTTCGAATGAACGCGCTCGTGACCGGCAATTCCGGTTTGATCGGCCTGGCGCTGGCGAGGCGTCTCGGCGCAATCCCCGGCGTGCGGGTCCGGTTGTTCCGCACGCCGGAAGCCCCCCGGGACATCCGGGACCGGCAGGCCGTGCGCGAGGCCCTGCAAGGCGTCGAGGTGGTCTTTCACCTCGCCGGCCTGTTGAACCATCGGCGCGCCACCCCGGAAGAGATGCGTGCGGTGAACGTCGAGGGGACGCGGCACCTGCTCGATGAAGCCCTGGCCGCCGGGATATCCGATGTGATCGTCGCCTCCAGCCAGGACGTCTATGCGGCCTCGGACGGACGCCCGGGCCCGCTACGGGAGGAGACGCCGCTTCGCGCCAGGGACGCCTACGGACGCTCGAAGCAGGAGGCGGACGAGTTGTGTCAGCGGTACCTCGACGGCCGGCTGCGGCTGGCGGTCCTTCGGATCGCGGCGGTGTACGGACCGGAGTCGTTGAACCGCGACAACGTCGTGGCCCGGTTTCTCGGCGATGCGCGGCGCGAAGGAGTGATACGCGTGCACGGTCAAGGCCGTCGGATCAGGGACATCGTGTGGGTCGAGGACGTGGTCGGCGCCCTCCTTGCGTTTCAGGGAACGGCGGGGGTCTTCAACGTCGGCGGCGGACACCCCTACACGGCCAGGGATATTGCCGAAACGGTGACGGCGGCGGTCGGGGGACGTGTTGAGCTCGACGGGTCGCAGGAAGAGGAGACGGGCTTCTCTCTGGATATTTCGAAGGCCCGCGCGGCCATCGACTATGAGCCAGTCGGGTTCGGGACGGGCCTGCAGCGGTCCTTGGCCGTCCATGTATGAGAGTCGAAGATGAGCCGGACACCGGTGACAGTCTTGGTCACGGGAGCAGGGTCGGCCTGCGGGGTGAACATCATCCATTCCCTGCGCCATGCCGGAGGCTACCGGATCGTGGCGACCGATATCTTTCCTGCCTCGGCGGGGCTGCTGCTGGCCGACAAGGGCTATGTCATCCCCAAGGAAGGGCCCGACGGCAAGTACCTGGACGCCATCCTGGACATCGCCAAGCGGGAATCCGTCCAAGCCTTGATCCCCGGCTTCGACGCGGAGCTCCCCTACCTCTCGGCAGCCAGCGGCAAGCTCCGGGCGCAAGACGTGGTGCCGGTCATCGGCGATCCAGACTTCATCCGCATCGCCAACGACAAGCTGGAAACGCAACAGTTTCTGTCGGCCAATGGGTTCCCGTTCCTGCGCAGCTATGGAGCGGCGGAGAAGGCGAAGGCGGTCGCGGAGCTAGGATTCCCGCTGGTCGTCAAGCCTCGCTCGGTCTGGGGCTCGCGCGGCGTGCAGGTCGTCAGCAACGAGGCGACGCTGCAGCAGGCCGTGGATCATATCGTCAACCTGGGATGGGAGCCGCTGCTCCAGGAGTTCGTGCCCGAGATGGAGGGCGAGTTCACCAACAGCGTGGCCGTCGCCACCGACCATGACGTGCTCGGTGTCGTCTGCATGCGCCGCGAGCTGGAGAAGGGCGATTCGCGGCGTATCTTCCTGGACGACTTCCCCGACTTGAAACGGCAATGCGAGGCGATCGCCTGCGCCCTGAAGACGGCCGGCCCCATCAACATCCAGTGCCGTCTGGCCAAGGGGCGCGCCCAGGTCTTCGAGTTCAACGCGCGCTTCTCGACGACGAACATCGTCCGGACCGCGGCGGGCTACAACGAGGTGGATGCGCTGGTGAAGAACTTCCTGACCGGCGAGAAGGTCCGCTTCGGCGGCTGCCCGCCGGTCGTCGCCATCATGTACCTGGACTACGTTTACGTAAAGGCGGATGCCTATCAGGCCCTCAAGGAGGCCGGGGTCACCGGCCGCGCGGGCCACGTCCGCAACCTGCTCGGATGAAGGGTGGCGAATCCATACAAGGGGAGCGAGGGGCGCTGCCATTTTGCGAGGCGGAGGCCCTGCTGCGGGACGTCCCGCTCACGGACCTGCACCTGCATACCACCTACACCGACGGCCGCATGACTGTGGCGGAGGTGCTGGAGTTGGCCAAGGCCAGCGGGCTGCGGGAGATCGGCTTTACCGACCACGCCAGGCGGACCTCGACCTACGTGCCCGCCTATCTGGACGAAATCGGCCGGGAGGCCGTCCGGATCTGTCCCGAGATGCGGGTCTTCCGGGGACTTGAGGTGAAGATCACGACGCTGGCCGGCGAGATCGACCTCGCTGAGGAGACGGCGGCCTCCCTCGACTACGTCGTCGGCTCGCTCCATCGCCTGCCGGCCAAGCCGGATGAAGAGGTCTTTGTCAGTTGGAACCTGGTCGAGCCGTCCCGCGCGGTGGATGTGGAAGTCGAGGCGACGCTGGCGATGATCGAGCGGGGGCGCGCCCAGGTGGTAGGGCATCTGGGAAGGGTCTTTCTCGAACATTACACCGTGCCCTTCCCGGACAGCGCGATCCGGGCGATCGTCGAGGCGGCAAAGCAGCACAGCGTGGCCATCGAGCTCAACGGCCGGTTTCCGGCCGAGCATTTCGAGCGGGTGCTTCGGCACTGTCTCGAGTCCAACTGTCTCGTGGCCGTGAGCTCGGACGCCCACAAGGCCGAGGACGTCGGCCTCGGGGTGCGGATGCTGCGCACGGCCTTACAGGATGTGGCCCGGTGAACGCTGAGCGCCGCTTCCTCGGATTGATCCCGGCGCGTGGCGGATCGAAGGGAATCCCGCGGAAGAACCTCATATCAATTGCCGGAAAGCCCTTGATCGACTATACCATCGAGGCGGCTCTCGGGAGCCGTCGTCTCGACCGGGTGTTGCTCTCGACCGACGACGAGGAAATCGCGGAGACCGGCCGGCGCCTCGGGCTCAAGATGCCGTTCCTCAGGCCCGCCGAACTCGCCGGGGACGATGCGCCGATGATGGCGGTGATCAGGCATGCCGTCGGGCAGCTGGAGTCGGCCGAAGGATACCGGCCGATGGCGGTGGTGCTGCTGCAACCGACCTCGCCGCTCCGGACTGCGGCTCACGTAGACGCCGCGATCGAGCTGTTTCTGAAAGAAGACGCAGACAGTGTCGTCAGCGTCTCGGAGCCGCTCGAACATCCTTGCGACATGGCCTGGTTCGAGAAGGGGACGATGCACCTGGCCTTGTCAGCAGAAGAACGCTGGAAGGGCCGGCAGACGTATCCGAATTTCTATTTCGTGAACGGGGCCATTTACATCGTCAAAACCGAGCTGATTGAGACGGCGAATCATCCCTGGGGCGGGAAGACAGTCCCGTTTCTGATGAGCCCGCTGGACTCGATCGACGTTGATGGGGATGCTCAGCTGAAACTTGCGGGTTTACTACTGGAGCGGAGACTCTCACATCATTTTGCGTGACTCATCACTTTGTTTTGGTAGGAATTACAGTCGTATGCTCACGGCTCTCGATATAGTCTAGGACGGTCTCAGCAACAAGACGTTGTCCAATCTCGTTCATATGCCCATCGTGTCGGAAAAAGGGCAGCTTTTCGATACGGAGAGGTCGCGGAAGGCTCTGCAGATAGGCGGCAAATGGCTGATAGGTGTCGATGACCGGAATGCTGTTCTTCCGGGAAAAGTCCTTGAGGGCATTGCTTGCCACGGATTCGTAGTGGGAGGGCCAGGGGGGGGCAACCACTTTTTCGTAATAGATGAAGCCCCGGTGATGATAAAGGAGGACGACGAATTCAGCTCCCTGCTGCCGGGCGAGTTGCTTCGCTCGCAGAAGCGCGTCGGTCGTCATCTGCCAGGCGATCGAATGGGTGTCGAAGACCTGCTTGGCGGCAGTGGTGATTTCCCGACAGTAGACTGCAAGGGCTGGCTCGCCCCTGGCCATACAAGGCGAAGCCGTCAGCCGCTCTTTCATGTCCTTGAACCTTCCTCCGAAGTAGGACTTGGTCAAGTCAACGAGCGCGTTCATGGTCGGGAAAAACCGAGTCTCTCTCAAGCGCGCTTCGTCCAGGTAACTTTGAATGCGCTCAACTCCGCCACGATAAACAAACCCTCCCTGTCCGGGTTTGGATCGCACGAAAGATTCATTTCTGCTTTCAAACCCCGGTGTATAGCCAAAGATGACGAGTTTCACTCGAAAGCGGTCGCCGAATTGCTCCAAAGCACCGACCAGTTGCACGGGCGCGTAGGCCTGCACCCCGAGGTTATAGATGGGGTATCCCTGCCTGGTGAGCAGGGCCGTCCAAGTTTTATCGACAGCCACTCCCATGCCTTCCGTGAAGGAATCTCCGACGGCAAGGGCGACAAGCTCCGGACGTGAGGCAATGTCCCGTTCGTTCTTGAAGCCCAGGGTGTCAGTGAGCCATCCTTTCTCCATGTCCTGGTCGGCGTATAAGTCACGGACGGCCGTCAACGGTTTGAATTTAACCCAGGGGCTGTCCGGTAGGTATTCCAACACATTCGCGCGAAGTGTTTGCAGCTCTGTATTGAATCTGGGCGAGAGCTTGGCGAGTGCCGACGGAGCCAGCGAAGGGGCGACAAAAAACAGAAGTTCAAGGGTGAGCAGGGTGGCCAAAATAGAGCTATGCGCGAGAGTCAGCCTGGAAACGATGTCTTCTCCCGGCTTTAGCCATCGGAACGCATAAAAGGCGAGCATCGCGATTAGGTAGAGCGTCGCAATGAGCTTTTCGGCGTTGTAGGTCTGATAGCCTTCCAGGGAAAAAGCATGAGGGCCCCACCGATCGAGGCAAAAGAGCAGAACAAAGAAGAGGTTTCCCAGGATGAAGGCGAACTCAATTGCAACGTATTTGCGGCTTTGCACGATGGCCTCTGATGAAGTGTGGCTGGCAAGTGTAGCCCAGCGCCGAGGGCGATGCAATATTTGAGTATCTACGCCGACGCCGCGGGTCCGCAGTAGCCCGCAGGAGATTCCGTTGTCAGCTGTCAATCAGACATGTCGTATTGGGCTCGTCGGTCTTGGACGCATGGGGCTTCGGCACGTGGAAGCCCTGAAGATGCTCGGCCTAGCGCCTGCGGCGGTCTGCGACCTCGACCCCGGCAAAAGCTCGCCATTCGAAGGGACAGCGCTGAGTTATACAAGTTGGCAGGACTTGTTGAACAGAGAGACGCTCGATCTTCTGATTGTGGCTACGCTGGCAGATACGCACGCCTCCATCACCTGTGCGGCGGCGCGCGGCGGGGTGCCCCGGATACTCTGCGAAAAACCGATGGCAACGGGCCTGTTGGAAGCTTGGGACATGGTCAAGGCCTGTCGCGACGCCGGTGCGCGACTGGCCGTCAACCATGGCCGTCGCTACCATCCCGGGTATGTCCATTTGAAGGAGGCGGTCGGCAACGGGATCATCGGCCCGCTCCGGCAAATCAATGTTCGCATGGGAGGCGGGCGCCTCGGCGGTAATGGCTGCCACTTTCTCGATCTCGCGCGCTTCCTGACGGGAGCGGAGGCTGAGAGTGCCGTCGGATGGGTGTCGCCGCAGGGCCATCCGAATCCACGCGGTGCGCAATATAATGATCCGGGCGGGTTTGGCGTCGTCATGTTCACGAACGGATGCCGGCTCGTCATCGACCTATCGGAGGATCTCGGCGTTCCGGGGATCGTGGAAATGGTGGGTAGTTATGGGACGGTGTGCATCGACGAGGCCACGAATCAATGGTCGGTCGCGGCCCGCTCGGAGCAAGACAAAGGCCAGCCTCTCTTCCGCTACGACACCGCCGTCCGTCAGGTCTCTTTTGACCCCGGCCGCGCCTTCGATGTCATTCAGGAGACCGGCAGCGCCATAGCGGAGCTGCTGGGAGCCCAGCCGGTGTCGTCCTCCGGCGACGAGGCCTTCAAGGCCCTGGAGCTCTACGCCGCGCTGAGGCTCTCCAGCATCCGCGGACACCTGCCGGTTGCCCTTCCGCTCACACTGGACGCCACGAACACCGCATTTCGTTGGGCGATTGCCTAGCGCATGGGACAGCGGACGAATCACACCCTAGCCATCGGCCTCGTCGGGGTCGGGCGGATCGCTCGGGAACATGCCCGCGTCCTTCGTTTATTCCCCGGGGTGAAACTCCAGGCCTGTTGCGGCCGGCGTCACGAATCGAGCCAGGCATTTGGAGCCGAATTTGGCATCCCGGAGGTCTATGCCGGCGCCGAGGACCTGATCGCCCAAGCGTATGTTGATGTCTATTGGGTGACGACCACCGTCCTGGAATTGCCTGGCGTTGCCAAGACCTGCCTCCGGACGGGGAAGGCCGTCTTCCTGGAGAAGCCGGTGGGCCTCTCTCTGGCGGAGGCACGCGAAGTGGCTGATGTGGCCGCCCAATCCTCGGCCATTCACATGGTGGGCATGAACCGCCGTTTCTATTCCAACATCAATGCGGCCCTTCGCCTGGCGGAGAAGCATGGGGGCGTCAGGGGTATTGAAGTCCACGCTCCGGAAGACCTCACCGACCTGCTCGAGCACCATCCGCCGCGCGTGGTCGAGCGCTGGATCTACATGAACGGCGTCCATTGCATCGATCTGCTGCGCTATCTCGGGGGGGGCGTGGCCTCGGTCGCCGCGGCGCAGGTCGGGGTGGAAGCCCCCCGCGGCTATGCCGCGATGTTGCAATTCACAAGCGGTGTAATTGGACAATACACTTCCCATTGGTACGCCCCGGGCCGCTGGCGGGTGACGCTTTATGCCGATGGGCTCTGCTGCCTGATCCAGCCTCTCGAATCGGGGAAGGCGATCTTCCGGGGAGGCCGCGAGGAGGCCCTTCCACTGTCGGAAGAGGACCAGCGGTTCAAGATGGGATTTTACGAACAGGCCAGATGTTTCCTGGAAGCCGTCAGGAACGGCAAGCCTGTTGCGTATCCCGGGTGCGACCTGCAGGACTATGTGAAGACGGTCGGCCTGGTGGATGCCATCAGCGGCGAAGGGTCCCTGGCCAAGTAACGATGGGCACCGATTCTTCCACTCTCGTCTTCGTCGAATCCGGCTCAGATATAGAGCGGCTGCGCGAGTTGGAGCAGTCTCCCAAATTCATCGCACTCGCCCCGGAGGCCGCATACGCGCTGGAGAAATCCGGGCTGCCTTTCGCCCTTGCCGATGACTATTACACTGAGGAGGAGATCACGCAAGCGGGCATCGCGAACTACGAGCGAGTCGATCGCTTCTGCGACTATGTGGACGCCTGGTTCGAGAAACGCTCGGAGACTGCCAAGCGCTTTGGCTTGAAGCCGGCCCGGTTCAACGTCTATCCGCTCAAGATCCTCTTCGACGCGGTCAGCCTTCGGCTAATCATCTCGAGAGAGATTTTGGCCAAGGAAAAGCCCGATCAGGTCCTTGCCGCTTCCTCCGATGAGCGGGACATCCCTTTGGACCCATTTCTGTTCTTCCGTGCCTCCATCTTTGCCAGGCTGCTGCCCTCCGTTTGCGCCGGCCTTGGCATTCCTCTCAGGACCTGGACAGTTGACGGCAAGGCCGATACCGTCCCGACGGCCTTGCGTGACCCGGTGAATCCAGGCCGCTCGCGCAACCGCTTTGCCGCCGCCGTCCATGCCTATTGGCCCATTGTTCGAGACCTGGCTCGCGGCGCTTGCTCGTCACTGGGCCGGCGCGCTGCTCCAGGGCGCCCCGGCCTGCTCGTCATGGACTTGAACGATCGGGAAATCCGCTTGGTCTCCGCCGGCCTCCTGGAGCGAGGCGCTTGCCGGCTGCTCTACTGGTCGCGCAGAAGTCGTTGGGTGGCCTCCCTGAATCCCTTTCGAGTGGTGCGCCTGAAGGAACAAGCGGGACTCGACGAATGTCTTCGTTCCCTGCGGCAGGAAGCGGAGCGCTTGTGGCCCGAGCTGCTCAACGACCCGGATTTCCGCCGGTTCCTGCTCTGGGAAGGCCTGGATGCCCTGCCGGCCGCCGAAAGCCGTCTCCGCCACGTCTTCACCGACTTGCTCGTCAAGGCCGCGGAGCTCAATCTCCGGGCCCGTGCCCTCTTCAACAAGAACAATGTCGGCGCGTTGCTGACGGCACAGGTGCCGCTTTATTGGCAAAGGGCGGTCTGCGCTGCGGCACATGCTTCGGGAGTCCGGGTCATCAATATGCAGCACGGCATGGCCGGTGAGCGCCTCTGTCCGATCGTGTCCTACACCGAATGTGAAGGGGTGAACGATCTGCTGACCTACGGAACGGGCATGGAGGATTTCTGCCGCCGGCACCATCCGGACGCGGCGGTTCCCTTGCCGATCGGCTCTCCTGCGCTGGACCTGCTGGGAGAAACCGTCGGAGACAAGGAGCAAAAGGAGCGTCTGCTAACGAAACTCGGCTTGGCTCCGGACAAGAAAACCGTGGTTTATTGTCTCACCAGCAGCACCGGCAACAAGCTCTACATTTCTTACAGCTACCCTAAATCCGACAGCCGCTACTTCGCGATCCAGCGGCGGATCGTCGAGACTTTCAAGGATTACCCCTCCCTTCAATTCGTGGTGAAGCAGCACGTCGGGATGCCGCGCGAGTTTCCGCTCGGAGACCTGATTCGGGACCTGACGCTGGCCAACTGCCGGGTGGTCGTCGAGGAGCCGTCCTTTGTGGAGCTGCTTGCCCTGGCCGACCTGGTGATCCTGGATTCGCCGACCCTGACCTTCCTCGAGACGCTGGCCATGAAGAAGCCGGTGTTGGTCTTCAACGACTGGTTCCGGTGGGAGCCGGACTCCCTGGAATTATTCAAACAGAGCGCGGTCTACAGCGACGACTTGGAGGCCTTCATCGGCATTCTCCGGGGCTACCTGGCGAGCGGATGCTTCGAAGAGGCTAGACGGGATGGATCGGCCTATCTTCGCCGCTTCGGCACCTATCTGGGAGATGGACGGAGCGCCCAGAGGGCGGCCGCCACAATCGAGCGCATTGCTCGGACCGGCTTGGTCAACTAGGGCCCTAAGGGCGCTATCTCTCGAGCTAGAACTAAGGTAGTAAGAAAGCATATGAAGGTTGTGGAGTCATGCCCCTTATGCAGCGAGACTCGCAGTGAGCCTCTAATGGAGGTCGGTTCTGCTGATGCATCCAGGGAGGCTAGGTTCACTTACGTGCATTGCAAGCTTTGCGGCTTGGTGTATTCAAACCGACAATATGAAGAGAAGGGTGAATTGGATCAATATTATGATGAGCCTTATCGGAATCTGACTCGAGATCAGTTTCTTAAGGCTACGGCCTATAAGACTGACGTCAATCGGTTTCGAAAGAGATGGTTTGATGAGCACCTTCGTGAATTGAACAAAAACTATAACGGCGGAAGAGCGCTTGAAATAGGATGTAAAGATGGCTCATTTCTTCGTTTGCTTCAAAATGAAGGATGGGCCACGGTGGGGGTAGATCCCAATAAGCCATTCGCAAAGTATGCAGGAGAGATCAATGGGATTCGGGTCGTGACCGAATACTTTCATGAACGCGTTGCAGGCACCGAGCCTTTTGACCTCATCGCCGCCTTCGACCTCATTGAGCATATCCAATCGCCGGTTGCCTTTCTTCGAGCGGTTAAACATGCCCTTAAAGACAATGGAATTTTGTACTTGGAGACTCCTGATCTGCGTGGGATCCACCGAGACAAGCTCATCGATGCGCACGTCATACTCTACACACGAGAAACACTTTCGCAATTGCTCGCATTCAGTGGATTTCGCGTCATCGCTTGCGAGGACCATGGTCCCGGGCCGTTGACATTTGATTATCTGATCGTGCTTGCAGAACCGTGTACGGTTCAACATCAGGGGTGGCGTGAGGGGAATACCTATGAAGCGGCCAAAGCATATCTTGAAACTTCGCTAAAAAGCACGTTCCCTTACCCTTCAAAGATCCTAGCAAGAAATCGTCTTTTCCGTATTGCGCAAAAACTATTTGGCCTGAAGCGAGCCGAGCGTTGGAAAACGCTTTATGTCAATTGGACGACAGGTCGAACGACCTCGAAGCCTAATAAGGTTGCGGCACCAACAGATCTGAGTAATCTCTCCACCATGGTAAGAGAAGCGTACTTGCAGGGACGAGTTAGTCCGGGTCATGTCGAACAACTCTGTCGCCTAAACAACGAGTTTCTGCAGTTGAAAGTGCTGGCGCGCATCAAAGCGCTCTTTTGGTCAGAACAGGAGACAAAACACTTTGTGGATCGTGAGCTTCGGCAATTAAGTACTCGATAGAACACATGCTGATCCTTGAACGATTGTCAATGTTTACACTTCCCTGGCTCTGGCGAAGTTCAGGATGTAGTTGTCGGCAAGTGCTTGTCCTACACGACAGCTGGCTGACGCGTTTGTGCATTCCTCGAAAACGGTATCGGAGAATCGAGGGAAGGCATTGTGGGAAAGGAGCGGTCCTGGCTTCGTTTCAGAGCACGGCACTCACCGAGACAGTAATAAAGCGTGGCGGAATTGATAGGTACGCTGAGAAGTGTCTCATAAGATACTTCCAGAACAATATGATTTCGACAGCGTTTAGGAAGTTCTTAGCCGAGTGGATCGAAGGCTCAGTTGCTTTATACGAGGCAGGACTGAGCCAGGCGATCTCTTCTAAGTGCGACGGAGTGCTCTTTGTTGCATCACATGCCGAGTCTTTCCAGGTCATTCAATGCTGGAAAGAGAGTCAACAACAAGAAATGGAGCCCAATAGAATCAAGGTCATCCTCGTGAACGTGGCGTCTGCGATGTCAACTGTGGGGAGCTGGTTTTACGGCCTTGCCGCCGCTATTGCGTTCATAGGGACGGTGGTCTGGCAAGTACTTCGTCAAGGGGTAAAGCTTCGTGCACCAGCGCGCAAGCGCTTCCGTATCTTGATGCATGATTATTGGGATGTATCACAGAATTGCCCGTGGGGCATTCGGGCCGCCGATTTTTTGGTCAACAAAGAGACTATTCATCAAAAGGACATCTTTGTCTTATTGTCTCGCCAGCCGCGACACAAAGATCGGCTTAAACAATATAACAGCGCTGGTTTGGCTTGCAGGGCAATCAACGAGGTTCCCTTCACTCTTCCATTCCTTATAAGCATTTGCGCTCGGCTTGCAAGAGCTTTCTCCTCCCTCATGATGCCATCGGGGGCGGTAGGCATCATACGGCGACGAACAATTGGGGCAATGCTCTACGCAGTTTGGCTTGAAAATGTCATGTGGCATTACTCGTTTGGAGCGCTACTCAGTTGCGAAGAGCATTCGCACGTCCACATTGTGGAAACAGCAGTGCTTAATCGTTTCGGTGCAAAGACAGTGTGGGTCCCGCATAGCTTGGCGCTCAAGCCAGGATATTCTTCCTCTTATATATCGTATGATCTTTGCCCCTGTCCGGGGTCTTTCCTTGCGGGACTAGACAATGGAACTTGGAATAGACACATGAGAGTGAAGATCGTTGGCCTCCCGGCAAATGACGGACTCTCTGCAGGGCAGTCGATGATGGCGAGAGAAGAGGTCCGTCATCAAATCGAATCACTGAGACGGACACATAGGATAGTGGCTGCCTTCACGGGTTCATATACCCCTGATGACTTTGTCAACGAGCGTTATTTAAGCTTCCTGCGAATGCTAAGCAGGCTCGCGGAAATCGATAATACTGTAAGAATCGTTCTTAAGCCAAAGGCCAATGAGGAGTGGCCGGAGCACGGGGACTTTTTGTTAGGGCAACCATTTGAAAGCGTCATAGGACGACTCGTAAGGGATGGACGAATAGTCATCCTTAATCCGCGTTACGGACTTGCGTGCTCAGCACAATACCTGATCAACCAATCCGCGCTCTCTCTCTCGACAGCCCAATATGCCCTGTTCGGATCTGTCTGGGCTGAGGCATTGCTTCTTGGTAAGCCGTCTCTTGCATATGCTCCACCCGAGTTTAGACATGCCCCTTCCGCTGGAGTCTTATATGACCGCTGGATCTTTGATGATGAAGAGCGCATGGTTGAAGAAGCCGTTCGAGCACTTCGGTCGCAGAGAAATATTGAGACGGAAGATGCAATCAGAGATTGGTTAGACCCATATCGCGATGGCCATGCCCTCGACAGGTTGCACGCCGAAATCACCGCCATTCTAAGTCCTGACTCGCAGCCAGAAGCAGTCTGAGAGCGGAGAAGCGCCCGATGAAGGTAGTTGTCCCGTTTCAGCAAGAACTTGTCCCACACCAGTCTTGACCAATGAGCTTTTCTAACGAGAACGTCATTTGTATCATTTGCGCACGAGGCGGTTCCAAGGGCTTGACCCGGAAGAATCTCAGGCGGTTGGAGGGGAAGCCGCTAATCGCGCGTCCGATATGTCATGCAATTGAGTCGGGAGTGGTCGGAACCATTCTGGTCACTACCGATGACGAGGAGATTGCGCGAGCCGCGCAGACCGCCGGAGCTATCGTTCCCTTTCTGCGTCCACCCGATTTGGCGCAAGACCTGACAACTACCGAGGACACGCTTAAACACGCGCTTTTAACGTATGAAGGAATGGTCGGGCGCCAATTTGCCATTGGGGTGTTTCTGACCGCGACGGACATTTTCAGGGATCCTCGTTGGATAAGAGAGGCAGTGGAGATACTCCGTGACCGGCCGGAGATTGAAAGCGTGTTTTCTGGCCATGAGACTCATAAGAACTTCTGGGAGCAACAGGTGGATGGTAGCTGGATTCGCCTGCGACCCTGGATGGCAACTTACGCGTCCCGCCAAGTCAGGCGCGCCGTCATTAGGGAAGACACAGGGCTGGTTTGCGCGAGCCGTGCTTGGTTATGGCGTCACGGCCGTCGTATCGGCGATCGGGTCGAAATTATTATAAATGAAGATGATTTCACCGGCATTGATATACACCACGAGGAAGATTTGCTTCTTGCGGAAGCGGCTTTGAAAATCAGAAGAGGCGCAAATGTCGAAAACTGAGCGACCTCTCGTGTCCGTGATAATCAGAACCAAGAATGAAGAACGATGGATTCATTCGTGTCTACGAGGCGTATTCAGTCAAAGCTACACTAACATTGAGGCCGTAGTTGTTGACAACGGATCCACAGATCGAACGCTGAGCCGCGCCCAAGAATTTCCCATTACGGTGGTCCAGATCACCGACTTTCTTCCAGGCAAAGCTTTGAATGAGGGCATTCGGGCTTGCAAAGGTGCAATCATCGTTTGCCTGTCCGGTCATTGCGTACCCGTTAACAGTGTCTGGCTCGAGAACTTGGTGCGAGACCTCGCTGACTCGAACGTGGCCGGTGTCTATGGTCGCCAAGAGCCGCTTTCGTATAGCAGCGATTTTGACAAGCGTGACCTCATCACGGTTTTTGGATTGGACAAGAAGATTCAGATCAAGGACTCGTTTTTCCATAATGCCAACAGTGCCTTACGGCGAGACGTTTGGGAACGGTACCCATTCGACGAGCAGGTGACAAACATTGAGGACCGTGTTTGGGCCCAACAGGTCATATCTGCCGGCTTGAAGATCGTCTATGAGCCTGACGCCCGCGTCTATCATTGGCATGGTATACACCAAGACCTTGATCCTGAACGCTGTCGGAAGGTTGTTCGCATTCTCGAGTCGCTCGAGAATCTAAGCCTCCAAAGCAATCATCGGAACCCGGCCGAATTGCGAACCGTTGCCATTGTTCCGGTGCGAGGCCAATCTCAATGCCTGAATCGGACAACTTTGCTAGATTACACCATAAGGGCTGCTCGTGCGGCTCGTTTCATTACCGACGTCGTGGTCTCAACTGATGACGAACGGACCGCACAGTTGGCTCGTTCTTTAGGCGCCCGAACACCACTTCTTCGGCCGAAAGAATTGTCGGAAGATTATGTAGATGTTCTTGAAGTAGTCCAGTACTCGCTCAGTCAGATCGAGACTCTTGATGGCATCCCCGATCTAATTGTGATTTTGGAGGAGACCTATCCTTTCAGGAAACCCACGGCCTTGGACGAAATGATTGGACGGCTTGTGGCCGAAGGATTGGATACGGTTATCGCGGGAAGAAAGGAAACACGAGCCACCTGGATGGAAGACAATGGTGAGTCGACACTGTTAGCCGAAGGATTCATGCCTCGCAAGCTCAAGCGGTGCCATGCGATGGTTGGCCTTCTTGGATTCGGGTGTGTAACCCATCCGATGTTCCTCCGCCAAGGAAATATATTTGAAGGCAGACTCGGTATCTTTGAGGTTGAACACCCGCTCTCCGCGTTGGAGGTTCGCGATGTTCCGAGCTTGGAGCTAGCCGAAAAACTGGTCGATTGCTGGTGGGCTGATCAAACATCTCAAGAGCGGAGACACGGTTGAGCAACGGTCAAGTGCGCATGGTGGTGATTGGTTGCGGGCGCGTGGCCGAGCATTATCGCAAGATCTTGCTCTCCGGTGCGGTAACCGGCTGGAAAATGGCCGGTTGCTGTGATCCATTGCGGGAGAGGGCTGCGGAGTTTGCCGGGCATTTCAAGGCGCCGTGCTTTACTGATTATGTGGAGATGTTGAAGGAATGCATGCCCCAACTAGTGCTCGTCTTGTCTCCATCAGGTTCGCATTACGCCTATACTCGGATCGCCCTCGAGCATGGGATTCACGTGCTTAGCGAGAAGCCACTCGCGATGCTCCCGTCGGAAGCAAGAGAGATTGTAAGTTTGGCAAAAGAGAAGAAGTTGATGTGTGCCGTGGCCTTCCAAAACCGTCTCAATCCGGCGATTCAATGTGTCAGGCGGGCCCTGCAGGCAGGACGTTTCGGACAGGTTGTAACCGGTACCGTAAGAGTACGTTGGTGCCGGAGACAGAATTACTATCAAGATGGGTGGCATGGCACCTGGGCGCAGGACGGAGGTGTGATCAACCAGCAGGCTCTGCATCATGTGGATGTCTTGAACTGGCTGTTAGGACCGGCGGAATCCGTTTGCGCGATGACCAGTAATCGGGTCAACCGTCTGGAAGCGGAAGACACGCTAGTCGCCGCAGTCCGATTCAAGAGTGGTGCCCTCGGCACCATCGAAGCAACCACCGGAGCGTGCGAGGATGCGGAGGCATCGCTTTCTGTGGTTGGTGCCGAGGGGCTCGCTGTAGTCGGCGGGATTGCACTTAATAGAATCGAGGCATGGCGTTTTGTCGATTCTTTACCGGAAGATGCAAAGGCACCGGCCATGTTTTCACAGGATGTCCCTAATGGGCTTGGTTTAAGCCACGGTCCTCTCTTGCAAGAAGTTCTCCTCACAATTGGTCGAGGAGGCATAGATCCGCCGGTCTCAGCATTTGATGCGATCGAGACGACGGACTTGGTTCATGCTTTGTACCGCAGCGATGAAGATCGAGGGTGGATCTCACTTGCGAGCAAGCCTATCTCAAAACGTCTAGGCAAGGGCCACACAAAATGAATGTCGAAAACAAGTGGCCTGGCAAGGACATTGCCCCCGAAGACTTGGAAACGAAGTTTCCGCTCGTTGCCAAGAAAGACACGCTACATCGGACTACCTTCACCGTCGCTGGGGTCGAGTTCGGAGGCGATCTTGTCCCTGTGTTCGCCGGACCGAACATGGTGGAATCTCGAGAGCTAATTCATGACATAGCGGTTCACGTCAAAAAAGCAGGCGCCCATTTTCTTCGGGGCGGCGCCTTCAAGCCTCTGACATTCCCCTATCGCAGTCAGAAATACACCGAAACTCGTGAACAGGGCCTCGAATGGCTGCGAGAGGCAAAGAACAAGGTGGGCATTCCGGTCATCACTGAAGTGATGGAGGAAAAGTTCATTCCATTGATCGCCGAAGTTGCCGATATCATTCAGATTGGCGCGAGGAACATGCAAAATTATTCGCTCTTGACGGCCTGCGCCAGGAGCGGGAAGCCGATCATGCTCAAGCGTCACTACGGCGCGTCGCTGCGAGACTGGCTTGGAGCCGCAGAATACATATTGGTCGAGGGAAATCGGCAGGTCATTCTTTGTGAACGGGGGGTGACGGCGCCTCATACCCATCGGGCGAGCTCCCGTTTCTTGCTCGATCTTCAGGTCGTGCCTGCCGCCCATGAAGTCACCCATTTACCTGTAGTTGTCGATCCGTCGCATGGGACCTTCTGGCGGCCATGGGTTGCTCCCATGGCCCTAGCTGCTGTGGCGGCAGGGGCGAATGGGGTGATGCTCGAGGTCCATCCAGACCCAGCTAATGCCGCAGTCGATCCACTGCAAGCGATCAATTATGCCGAGTTTTCGTCTCTTATGGAGCGCCTCGGTTTGGTGGCAAGAGCAGTTGGAAAGCGGGTGCGATGACAGAGTTTTCTGATGTGGCCGCTTTGGCCGAGAACCGATTGGCCTACGCTACCGGTCAGAAATTTGCCGCAATCATTGGCGAAACTCCCTCCAAAGGAGCGCGGTCGCCGCTGCTCTGGAACGCTGCCTTCAAAGCTCACGGTATCCATGCAGAGATGTTGCCCATCGATATTCAGTCCGGAAATCTTGAGCGATTGTTGATGATACTTGATTGCAACCCCGACTTCCTTGGCGGCGCCGTGGCGATCCCTCACAAGGAATCAGTAGCACGGTGGATGAAAGGCAGACTCAGGCCGGATGTGGAGGGGATCGGAGCGGTGAATTGCTTGTTCCGCGATAAGGACGGGTGTCTTACCGCTACCAACACAGATGGCGAGGGCGCACTCGTTGCCTTCGAGAGACGCTTCGGGGCAGTGGCCGGAAAGTCGGTGCTACTGCTGGGACTGGGCGGGGCAGGTAAGGCCGTGGCAGCATATTTCCGCCGTGCCCTCGGAACTGACGGCCGGCTTAGAATCGGCGGGCGTAGTGAGGCGGCCAGACGGTATGCCGAAGAGTTAAAGTATGAATGGATCCCGTGGCCAGAATTGGCCACGGTTTTGCCAACGACAGATGTTTTGGTCAATTGCACATCGGTGGGGACAGGTGAGACCGCCGGCGAAACACCGGTTTCAGCATCAGCTCTATCGCTATTGCCGCGTCATGCGGCAGTTTATGATGTTATCTATCAGCCGACTCCATCTCGCTTGCTTGCCCTGGCTGCGAAGCGCGGGTTGCTCGTGCTGGACGGAACAGACATGAATCTGGAGCAAGCGGTGCTGGCCTACAGTTATGCGGCCCCACAGCCACGAGGTTCTGCTGCGACACGTGCTGCAATGGAATCGGCGAAACGTCTGATGGCATAAGAAGACGCCTCGTATCGCATATCCTGCCAATTGCGAAACCAATCGGCGCCCTGTCTTAGAGATACTTGCAAATCGATCTTAGGTGGAGTTGGCACCGCCAGGTGTCCCCTTTGTACCTGTATTCGGCGCGTGTTTCGTGAAGTGGGGTCGAGACGTATGGTTTTGACGATGAGACGTCAGTAATGCTTAATTGGCGCGAGATTGCGATAGGAGGGTTGCTGTTCTCTTTCAGCCTTGTTTTTAGCCTAGCTGCAGCCGAAGTGTTGACTCGGTCACTATTCCCTCAGCCCACCTATCAAGGCTTGGGTCAAACACCGGGATTTTTCCAGCCGAGCGCTATCGTGCCTTGGGAGCTCAAACCAGACTTTGTTGGGACATTCATTGAAGCTGATAATCGCATGACCGTTCATATCAACAAGCATGGCTTCCGGGGAGGCGCTTTTGAGCTAGAGAAGAGGCCTGGCGTCCGTAGACTTTTAGTGCTGGGCGACTCATTTACCTTCGGAGTAGGAGTCGAAGACGACGAAACATATTCTGCTCAGTTACAACAGATCCTAGACAGCCATGCGTCGGGCTTCGAGGTGATCAACGCGGGATGGGCAGCGGGCACCTCTCCAGATTCCTACTACGCGTATCTCAAGCAACGAGCGGTGAGTTTACATCCAGACACAATTGTGATCGGACTGTTTGTCTGGAACGACATTACAGATTCGTTTGAGAATCTCTGGCAGGAAACCGACCAATACGGCCTGCCCACACGGCTAGAATCGAGGGCTAGACGGATTAATGAGCTTGGGCAATTGGTGTTGAAGCCCGGGCAGCGGGGAGCACAGTATGTATACCCTGCACCGTTAAGTTTGTTGAATGATTCTCAATTCTATTCCCTTGCCATGCGGTTCTATCACAGGGCCACATATGAATGGGAAAGATTGACGGGCGAGGAAATAATCTACGGTCATTCGCCGAGTTACGTCTTCAGCCTATATACGATTCATCAACCACCCTATCCACAAAAGCTCGAAGAGAAATTCAAGGTGACGCTGAAATTGCTGGAAGGGTTGAAGCGTTTTGCTGATGGCAACCAGCTTGATTTTTACGTCTTGCTTATTCCAACCGATGCGCAAGTGCATCCGGAGATGTGGAAGAAATGGCGAGCGCTAGGTGCCAACGGGCCTTTGATAGCGACACCGAATGGAGCCGATGAGCCACAGGCGCGGCTGGGGCAGCTCTTAAGTGCCGCCGGGATTCAGTATCTAGATCTGTTGCCTGCTTTTAGACGAGCGGCCCTAAAAGGGGAGACGCTCTATTTTCCCATCGACGGACATTGGAATGTACAAGGGCACAGATTGGCTGCCGAGTCTTTGGCGGAAGCCATCATGCACCGATTGAGAAGCGCCCCCTGTATCAAGACAGGCACTCAGGCGAATTGCTCAATTGAGGCGAAAGCCGCGTGATCTTGCAGCTTCGTGGCATCATGAGACCATATGGTCTCTCTTTCGCGGTGGTTATCCTTTTTCTGTCGGTCAGCGCGGCGCTGGAATCGGTGGGCATCAGCCTCTTCGTCCCCTTGTTCATGGCGCTCGGCCAGGCGGGCGGCTCGCTGCCGGTGCAGGACCTGGGGGTCTTCACCGCCGTCGAGCGGTACCTGCAGGCGCACTCCATCCAGCGACAGGTCCAGATCATCGCGGCGGCGCTGGTGGCGATCGTGCTGGTCAAGAGCCTCCTGGGTTATGCCGGAAGGTTGCTGGCCGTGCGCCTGGAGCATCACGCCATCAGCGACCTGCGGAATCAGGTCTTCCGCCGTTACATGACCGCCGACTATCAATTCTTCCTGGACCGCCAGCAGGGGCGGCTGGTCAACGATCTTTTCCACGAGGGCGGGACGGCCGGCCAGGCCGTGTCGACTCTGGTCACGTTGCTGTCCAACGCGATCACCGCCACGGCCCTCTACCTGCTGCTCCTCTTGCTCTCGTGGCAGGCCACGGTCATCGCCACCGTGACCTTCCTGCTCCTGACGCTGGGCTTCTATGGGGTGTCCGTGGCCTCCGGCCGGCTCGGCCGCATCCGGCAGCAACGGGTCGGCGAATTCGTCTCCTTCGGTGCGGAAGCGGTGCTCGGCATCCGCCAGGTCAAGGTCTTCGGCGCGGAAGGGCGGCTCGCCGCTCGCTTTGCGGAGCTGTCCGCAAAGGTGCGCCAGGCCAATCACGACCTGCAATCGCTGACCCTGCTGGCCCAGCCGGTGGGCGAGATCGTCGCGGTCATCGTGCTGGCGGCGATGGTCATGACCCTGAGCGCCGGGATCTTTCACGAGGCCGGCGCGCTGGTCCCTTTCCTGGTTACCTTCCTGGTCGTCCTCATCCGTCTCTTTCCGGTGGTCGTGTCGCTGAATCGGGACTTCATCAAGCTCAAAGGCGACATGGCTTCCGTGCAGGTCGTGACCGACCTGCTGCCCTCGGACCGGACGGCTGAGACGAGGAGCGGCGGCCGGCCCTTTGCCGAATTGCGCCAGGGCGTGGCCTTGGAGCGCGTGACCTTCCGCTATCCGGGCAAGCCCGACGCCCCGGCGCTCCAGGATTTCGCGCTCACCGTCCCGGCGGGCAAGGTCACGGCGCTGGTCGGTCCCTCGGGAGCCGGGAAATCCACTGTGGTGGATCTTCTGATCCGGCTCTACGAGCCGACCGAAGGCCGCATCACCGTGGACGGCGCCGACCTGTCGGACTACAGCCTCGAAGCCTGGCGCAAGGCCATCGGGTTCGTGAGCCAGGACACTTTCGTCTTCAACGCGTCCATCCGTGAGAACATCGCCTTCGGGATGCCGGCCGCCACGGAGGACCAGATCGTCGAAGCGGCGAGGAAGGCCGACGCCCATGATTTCATTCAGCGCCTGCCCGACGGCTACGCCACGGTCGTGGGCGACCGCGGGATGAAGCTGTCCGGCGGGGAGCGGCAGCGCATTGCCATCGCCCGGGCCGTCCTGCGCAATCCGTCCATCCTCATCTTCGACGAGGCGACCAGCTCGCTGGACAACGAATCGGAGCAGCGCGTGCAGCAGGCAATCAACCGCCTGAGCCGGGACCGCACGGTCATCATGATCGCCCACAGGCTTTCCACCATCGTGGGCGCCGACAAGATTGCGGTGCTGGAGCGGGGCCGTGTGGTCGAGCAAGGCACGCATGCCGAGCTGCTCGAACGGCGCGGGTTGTATTGGAAGCTCTACAGCAGGGAAGCGGCGGAGACCGAGACGGTGGTTCCGGAGGGCAAGGCCTTGCTGGACGCGCCTCCGGTGAAGAGGGGCTGATAGGATGGATAGTCCAAGCCAAATTCGCAAGCCTAGTTTGAAGGCAAGGCTCCGGCAGAAGGAGGCGACGGTCGGATCCTGGATCACGCTGGGCCATCCCGCCGTGGCGGAGATCATGGCCCGGTCCGGATTCGACTGGCTCGCGGTGGATCTCGAGCACAGCGTCATCGGGCTGCGAGAGGCCGAGGAGCTGATCCGGGTGATCGACCTCTGCGGCATCGCTCCGCTCGTTCGCCTGTCGGCCAACGATCCGGTCCAGATCAAGCGCGTGATGGATGCCGGGGCGCACGGCGTCATCGTGCCGATGGTGAACAGCCGAGCCGAGGCGGAAGCGGCGGTGGCGGCCTTGCGCTACCCTCCGGCGGGCAGGCGGGGAGTCGGCCTCGCGCGGGCGCAGGGCTACGGCACCCGCTTCGACGAGTACAAAGCGTGGCTGGAGAAGGAAAGCCTGGTCATCGTGCAGGTCGAACACATCCAGGCTGTGGCCAATCTCCACGAGATCCTTGGCGTCGAAGGCGTGGATGGGTTTCTGGTGGGCCCCTACGATCTGTCCGGATCGCTCGGCCTGCCGGGACAATTCGACCATCCCTCGGTGGCGGACGCGCTGCGCGAAGTCATGCGGGCGGCGGAGAAGCATCAGGCCGTGGCCGGATACCACGTGGTCCAGCCGCAGCCCGACCGTGCCCAGGAGAAGCTCCGCGAGGGCTACAAGTTCCTCGCCTACGGCGTGGATTTCCTCTTCCTCGGAGAGTCCTGCCGCCAAGGCCTCCGCACCATCCGCGGTGCGATGGAAAGGCCTTGAAAGACGCGCTCAAGCGGACGGCGCCGGGATGGCTGCTGGCGGTCTATCGCCGGATCCGGCAAGGGGGGCGCAGGGCCGCGAGGGCGCTGTCTCCGACGCGGGCCTGCCGGGTTAGGCAGCTCGTCATTCGCATCGGGGTCTCATCGGACATCGAAGAGTTTCGGGCCGAGACCTATGGCAGCAAGGAGCCGGAAACGCTGGATTGGCTGGACGGTCAATTGCAGGACGGCGATGTGTTCATGGACGTCGGCGCCAACGTCGGGCTCTACTCGCTCTATGCCGCCATGGCCCGTCCAAAGAGCCGCGTCTATGCCTTCGAGCCGGAATCGCAGAACTTCGCGCGGCTTTGCCGCAACCTCGCGCTCAACGGTGTCCTGAACGTGGTGCCCTGCAACCTGCCCCTGGCCGGCCGGCAAGGCTTCGATTGGTTCGAGGTCTCGAGCCTGGAGCCGGGCTCCGCACTGCATTCCTTTGCCGGGCCGGGCGCCTTCCAGACGGCGGGAGGACAGGCGGTCTTGCGCCAGGGCGCGCTGGCGGTGACCCTGGACGCACTCGTCTGCAAGTACGGCGTGCCGCAGCCGGCGCTGCTCAAGATCGACGTGGACGGGACGGAAGAGGCGATTCTCGACGGCGCCGAAGCCGTCCTGGCCTCGCCGCAGCTCCGGTCGCTGCTCGTCGAGGTGACCGACCGGGGAGACGGCCGCGGCGGCGGCTGGGCCGAGCGCAAACTGGAACGCTTCGGCTTTCGGGCGGCTGGAGGAGGAGCGTGGACGGATTTCCGCGGGCTGCGCAGCCAGAACCAGATTTTTCAGCGGTCCGGGCGTCCGGGCGCGTCATGAAAGAAAAAGACATCAGAGATCCTGCCGCGCTCGCGCGCTACCTGGAGCTGGTCCGTCAGGACATTGCGGTCTATTTCACGGATCCCGACGGCTTCGCCTCCGTTTCCTGTCCCGCCTGCGGCGGCGGCCGCCACGCCCAGGAATTTGTCAAAGACGGGTTCCGTTACGTCTCCTGCGCGGCCTGCTCGACGCTCTTTGCCAATCCGCGGCCGACGGCCGACCGCCTGAAGCGGTTCTATCTCGACGCCCCCTCGAGCCGCTACTGGATCGACGGTTTCTTCCGGCCGGTCGCCGAAAACCGGCGGGCGCTGATTTTCCGCCCGCGGGCGGACTACGTCGCCGGCCGGCTGGGCGTGTCGCGCGGCTGCATCGGGGACATCGGCGCAGGCTTCGGACTGTTCCTCGAAGAGCTGCGAAAGCACTGGCCGGACGCCGAGCTGATGGCCATCGAGCCTTCCGCGGAAATGGCGGCGATCTGCCGCTCCCGGGGGATCGGGGTCGTGCAGGCGGCGGTCGAGGATCTTGCGGGTCTGCCCGCGCGCTTCGATCTGCTCACCGCCTTCGAGCTGATCGAGCACCTGCATGAGCCCCGCCGGCTGATCGAAGAGGCCTTCCGGCTCCTGCGGCCCGGCGGATGGTTTTTGGCCACGACGCTGAGCGCAAGGGGGTTCGACATCCAGATCCTGTGGGAAGGCTCTAACAGCGTGTCGCCTCCGCATCATCTGAATTTTCTGACGCCCGAAGCCCTGGCCGGCCTCTGCGTCGCGGCCGGCTTCACCGTCGAGGAGGTCAGCACGCCGGGCGAGCTGGATTGGGACCTCGTCGAAAGGGCGATCCTCAAGGATGGGGCGCAGACGGACCGCTTCTGGCGGTGGCTGGCGCAACACGGGGATGCCGCCGCCAAGCGCGACCTGCAGCAGTGGGTGGCCCGGCACGGGCTGAGCTCGCACATGCGGATCCTGACGAGAAAGCCGTAGATGTCCAGAGTCGTCTGCATCATTCCGGCGCGCATGGCATCCACCCGCTTCCCGGGCAAGCCCCTGGCGCCGATCTTGGGGCTGCCGATGATCGAGCACGTCCGGCGGCGCGTCGCCCTCTGCGACTGGCTGGATGGCGTGATCGTCGCGACCTGCGACGAGGCGATCCGCCGGGTCGTGGAGAGGGCCGGTGGGCGCGTCATCATGACCGGCAGCGCGCACGAACGGTGCACGGACCGGATAGCCGAGGCCGCTGCTAGAGTGACGGCGGACATCGTGATCAACGTTCAGGGAGACGAGCCGCTCATTCTGCCGCGCATGCTCGAAGCTGTAGCCGAGCCCTTACTGAATGATCCATCACTCCCAGCTTCAAACCTGGCCGTAGAGATCGAGGGCCCTAAAGAATTTTCTGATCCGAACGCTCCCAAGCTGGTCGCCAACCTGGCCGGGGATATCCTCTATATTTCGCGTGAGCCGATCCCTTCCCGCAGCAAGGCCGGGACGGACGCCTACGGCAAGCTCAAGCAGCTCGGCATCATCGCCTTCCGCAGCGATTTCCTTCAGGTCTTCACCCGGCTGCCTCCGACGCCACTCGAGCAGATCGAGTCCGTGGACATGCTGCGGGCGGTCGAGCACGGGTACCGCGTCCGGGTCGTGGTGACGAAGGGGCGCATGATCGGAGTGGACCGACCCGGCGACGTGGAGCGGGTCGAGCGGGCGCTGGCCGACGACGCGCTCCTGCCGCGCTATCTCGAGTCATGATGGACCGGAGGCTCAAGGTCGGGATCGCCGGCTACGGGGTCGTCGGCAAACGCCGGCGGCTCTTCATCGATCAGCATCCCCGACTCAAGACGGTGGCGGTCTGCGATCAGGCCTTCGAGGCGCCGGCGACCCTTTCGGACGGTGCGCGCTGCTATCCCCGCTACGAGCAGCTCCTCGAGGAGCCGCTCGACGCGCTCTTCGTCAGCCTGCCGAACTATCTGGCGCCGGAGGTCACGATCGCGGGGCTGCGCCGCGGCCTGCACGTCTTTTGCGAGAAGCCGCCCGGCCGAGACGTGGACGACGTCCAGCGGGTTATCGAGGCCGAGCGCGCGCAGCCGGGCGTCCTGCTCAAGTACGGGTTCAACCACCGGTATCACGACTCGGTGCGGCAGGCGCTCCAGATCGTCAAGTCCGGCGAGCTCGGCGCGGTGATCAACGTCCGCGGGGTCTACGGCAAGAGCAAGATCATCCCGTTTTCCGGCGGATGGCGCGCGGAGCGAAAATACGCGGGGGGCGGGATCCTGCTGGATCAGGGCATTCACATGGTGGATCTTCTCCGGCTGTTCTGCGGGGACTTCGTGGACGTTCACAGCTTCGTGTCGAACGGGTACTGGCGCCATGACGTCGAAGACAACGCCTACGCGCTGATGCGGGACGCGCAGGGCCGTGTCGCCTTCCTGCACTCGAGCGCGACCCAGTGGCAGCATCGGTTCGCCCTGGAGATCGCCCTGGCGGAAGGCTACCTCGAGCTCCGCGGCATCCTCTCCGGCAGCAAGAGCTACGGAGAGGAGAAGCTCGTCATCGGCCGGCGCGACGAATCCCATGCCGGCACCACCCGGGAGGAGGTCGTCAACTATCTCGAAGACAACTCCTGGCGCGATGAGATCCATGAGTTTGCCGACGCCATCGGCAACGGCGGGCGCATCACCTCCGGCACCAGCGCGGAGGCGCTCGAGACCATGAAGCTCGTCTGCCGGATCTACTGGTCGGATCCCGAATGGCGGCGCGCCTACGGCCTGTCGCGTCCCGATTAACCCCAAGACGAGGACGGAACCCATGCAGACCCTCGACACGATCCTGAAAGAGTCCGCCGCCCCTGCGCAATTCGCGCGCGCCTATCTGGACTACCTGTCCGGATTGCTGCGCCGCCTGGACGCCGACGCCATCGCGGCGGTCATCGAGGAGCTGGAGTCCGCCCGGACGAAAGGCAACACCGTCTTCGTGGTCGGGAACGGCGGATCCGCGGCGACGGCCTCGCACATGGCCAACGATTTGTCGGTCGGCGCCCACCCCCGCGACGGAGCCCCGCCGTTCCGCGTGCTGGCGCTCACCGACAACGCGGCGGCCATGACCGCGATCGGCAACGATGCCGGCTACGAGCACCTCTTCACCTACCAGCTCCGCGCCCACTACCGCGCCGGCGACAAGCTGATCGCGATCTCCGCGAGCGGCAACTCGCCCAACATCGTGGAGGCGGCGCGCTGGGTGCGCAAGCAAGGCGGGCGCGTCATCGCGCTGGTGGGCTTCGACGGGGGCGAGCTCAAGCGGCTGGCCGACGTGCTCATCCACGCGGAGACGCCCAAGGGCGAGTACGGGCCGGTCGAGGACGTTCACATGATCATGGATCATCTGGTGTACACCTGGCTGAAGACGAAGGCCGGTTCCTCCAACAAGTAGGACCGCAGCCGGCTGCGCGGATGCGGCAGCGACGATGAACCTGAAGGAAGCACAGTTTTTCACGGCCCGGGAGCTGGAATCGCCGGATTGTACCGGCGTGCCGGCCTCGTATCTGGTGAAGGCGCTCCTGCTCAAGGCGCGCCGGCGGCTGCTCGGCCGCTGGGCGGACCGCGGCGCGCGCTTTGTCTGGACGCTGAACGCCGTGAGCGATGCCTACGGCCCCGCCGACAACGTCAGGAACTACCTGGAGAGGAGGACGATCCGGAAGATCCTGGCCGACGTGGGCGGCGGGCGCCGGTTGGGGCATGCCTGCGAAGTGGGTTGCGGCTATGGGCGACTGATCATGGTGCTGGCGGAGTTTGCGGACCACGTCAAGGGATTCGAGCGCGAGCCGCACCTGGTGGACATCGGGCGGCGGCTGCTTCCCGGCGTGGCGTTCGAACGCGTGGACGCCCTCACCGCGATCGACGACAAGACGTCCTACGATTTCGCCATGACCTGCACCGTGCTCCAGCACCTGACCGATGCGGAGGCGCGCGAGGTCTGCGCAGTGCTGAGGCGATTGGCGCCCGAAGGGCACGTGCTGCTGATCGAAAAGACGGCGGCCATCGGAACGACGGCCGGCGCGGAGGACGGCAGCCAGTTCCTCAGCCGGGCGAGATCCATCGAGACCTACCAGCAGATGATGCAGCCGTTCAAGCTGGTGCTGCACCGGGACCGGGTCGTCGAGCCGACCTATTTCAATCCCACGCCCGGGCAGTGCATGTTGTTTGCGAGCCCCGGGCGCGGCGGAGGGCCGGCATGAGGCCGGCGGCCAAGCGGGTCCTCGTGGCGCCGTCCTCCTTCTGCGACGTGGACCGGCTTCCCATCAGCCGCCTGGAGGGCGAGGGATGGGAGGTGATCCGGAATCCCTACGGCAGGAAACTGACCAAGGCGGAACTCGTCGCGCTGCTGCCGGACGTCACGGGGATCATTGCCGGTCTCGAGCCCCTGACCCGCGACGTGCTGGAGAAGTCCCAGTTGAGGGTGATTTCACGCTGCGGGGCCGGATTGTCTAACGTGGACCTGGACGCTGCGCAGTCCATGGGCATCAAGGTCCGGAGCACGCCGGACGCCCCCACCGTGGCGGTCGCGGAGCTCACGGTCGGTGTGCTCATCGCGCTCTTGCGCAAAGTCGCGCCGATGGACCGGGACATGCACGTGGGCCGGTGGAACAAGCAGATCGGCGTGCAGCTGGCCGGCAAGACCGTGGTCATCGTCGGGATCGGGCGCATCGGAAGGAAAGTGGCCGGCCTGCTGCGGCCGTTCGACGTGAAGCTGTGCGCGGTGGACCCCGCGCTGGCGGGGACGGTGGAAGGCATCCCGATCCTGCCGTTGGACCAGGCCATCCGGCAGGCCGACGTCATCTGCCTGCACGCCGGCGGCGAAGAGGAAATTCTCGGCGCAAAAGAATTTGCGCGGATGAAGCGCGGCGTCTTCCTGCTCAACGCCGGGCGCGGAGGGTTGGTGGACGAGTCGGCCCTCTGCGCGGCGATGCAATCCGGGACGGTGGCCGGCGCCTGGATCGACACCTTCTCACGGGAGCCCTATCAAGGTCCGCTTGCCTCCCTCGACCAGGCCCTGTTGACGCCGCACATCGGCTCCTTGACCGTGGAATGCCGGCGGCGCATGGAGCTGGAGTCGGTCGACAATCTGCTGGACGCATTTGCCGAGCTTGCGAGTCGAAGTTGATCTCCTTGCAATTCAACATCGGCTCTTGGCAAGGAAGCCGCGCGGTGTGCCGGATATTTCCCTTTGCCTCGGGATAGGAGTGAGATGCGGGTGCCGGGGTTCTTCTCGCGAGTCCGTCGTATTCTCCTGTTAGGCCAACGCTGGCAGCGGTTGAAGTTTGCGCTGAATGTCTGGCTGCAGGATCCCAGTCTGCATCCGTTGGAGACTTACCCGCGATTCGATGTCGGGTTGTGTGTGCGAACATTCCTTCGCAACCTGACGGTGATGCATTGGTATGTCAAGGCCAAGGGATCCCGGTCCTTGACCTATCTGCAACCGTTTAACGGCGTCGGAGTCAGAAGGATGTCCTCCAGGGATAGGGTTTCTGTGGAGCATCTCCGTCGGCGTATCACGGTTGACGGGATCAACGAGTGGGACGCAATGCGTGAGTTCTACAGCCAGGCCGCAGCGGGTCTGAGGCGGCTTGGATCCGACGAATTCCGTGACTTGACGGATGTGTTCGATCATTGCCCCGAGGGAACCGCTATTTATATTGATCAGGTTCATTGCTCGGACAAGGGCTATGACCTGATGGCACGACGTATGGCTGAAGATATCTTGAAGCAGGAGGGGGGTGTGGTGGGGTGTGTTTCGGAAAGGCCATCGGTGCTCCCAGAGCCGGCGCAGGCTGAAGGAGAATATGGAACCGACAAAGTGTCGCGTGAGGCCACATGACCCTCGCGCGGGGACTGCTCGTAGGCGCCCTGTTCCTTGTTCTCATGCTGGAGTCGTGGGTGCGTTTTCGGCGGCTGCGTCTGGCACCGCTCCGGCTACGATTGTGGTATGCCTGCTTTTTGTTAAGTCGAGAGGCCGTCGAAGCGATCACCGAAATTCACCAACGGGTTGAGCGGGCTGGCGGCCGGTCGTTTGACGAGTTGTTTGAATTGTATGCCTCTGCGTCCGGGAGATCCAGAGACGAGATCGAGGCCTTGTTCGGGTTTCAAATGTCCTGGTGGAAACTCACGACGTCAAGACTGGTGCTTCAAAACATTCTCCAGTGGCATATAGGACTTGTTCCCAGGCCAGACCAGCGTTTGAGGACTGTATCGATCGCAAGCGATGGTACGCGCGCCACGGACTCCGGACTCGCCTGCAAGACCGTGGGAAACGGTCTCAAGCGTGTCGTATTGACAGGCGGGTCCGTCGCCTACGGGTATGGAGCGACCGGCGATGCTCACACTATTGCCAGCCGGCTTGAATATTATCTCAATTCGGCTGAGCCTAGCGGGGCGCGCAGGTGGCAGGTGGTGAACTGTGCATTCCCCGCCGGGAATTCCTTCCAGGAGCTCATATCTATTCTTCAGAAGGTCGATTTTTCCAATCAACCTCCTGCCTACGTCGTGTCGTTGACGGGGTGCAATGATGTGGACCAACATTTCTCATCTGCCATGCCAAATGTTTCGGCCATGTTGCAACGGTTTGTGACCTCAATGCACACGACCCGGTATCCGAAATCCCTGAGATTCGCCATCGTTTATCTCCTTGGCAACCACCCGCTCATTTCTCAGGCGGTGCCTGTTCCGCAAGTCTCTTATCGCCAGGCCATGAGCCTCATCCACACAACGTTGCACCCGTCGAACTGACCTGGCACATCGTCGCCCTTTGGCACTTGGCCACCAATCGCCGGAATGCATGCAATCACCAGAGAGGATAAATATTGGGGTTATCAATCTCCTTGTCAAACAGCTTGTCCTTTTCCGCACCAGCCTGCCGACCTCCTTGACCGTAGTCCCCGGACCACTGCTCGTAGGCCGCAACGAAACGCCTCAGTGTGCTCAAACACGCAAGATGCATGCGCAAACTTCTTCGTAGTATTAGACCCATCGGCTCCACGTTCTGGAGAGCATTCGTGTATCCCTGAGCCAAGGCCTGCTCATTTTGCCCGTTGCCTATCCGAGATTCTCCGCTGCAAGATCTTCCCAAGGATGGGGTGCTCAGGATCTTGGAGTCCATAGCGGCCATTGATGGCATTGATTGGGTCGCGTTCCATCAATACGGCGAGCCCCTGCTCTATCCTGGTATCTGGGACTGCATCGATCGGTGCAAGGAACTGGGACTCCGGACCCAGTTGGTCACCAATGGCCTCTTACTGACGGAACGGAACGTCGCGCTGCTGCTCGAACACCAGCCCGATATTTTGCGAATTTCCGTTCAAACCCTGAATCCGGCCCACCATGCTGCGACCCGCGGGGTTGATGTTGAATTCGACGTGTATATTCAGCGAGTGGCCGCTTGTTTGGGACAACTCCTAGACCACGAGCATCGGATTGCGGAGGTCAGGACAGACGTAGCCGTGAACGATGACCGGTACTACGGCACCCGAGGCAAACTGCATCTTTTGGCACAGGTCATCGGGGCAGACGAACCCGGAGATCCCACCATTTATGATACGACGCCGAAGGCATCGCGTTCTCACATGGTCCGTTTCCTCAATCTCATTCAGGAGCACTCCCGGTCGTTCCGGGTATCACTGTCTCATCTTGACGAGTGCATAGACCGTTATTACTCATCAGCCGGGGCTTTTGAGGGCTGGTGGACTGCATACATCTTGAAGGATAACAACAAGATCACTTACAAGCAGTTCATCAATGGCCGCCGTATATCGAGCAACTATCCGGTCGAGCGATCGTCGTGTGACACGGACATCGTCGGGATCCTGGCGGATGGGACTGTGACGTCCTGCTGTTTAGATTACAAAGGGTTTACCGGCTTGGGTAATATCTTTTCGGATGATCTCATATCGATCCTGCAGCGTAATAAACTTATCATCGACGGTTTACACGCGGGAGGCCCTTTGCATTTTGAGGCTTGCAAGAAGTGCCATGGAGCCCCGACTAGAGTGGGTGCGGCCATCAAGAACGTTGCCAATTTGTTCAGATACCGTAGGTAGCAGGAAAGCGTATAGGCCGTGCAAATCGAAGATGGTCGTTCGAGGGAAGAGAGTCTGTCCCACCGAGACGAGGAACTCTATGCCTGGCTGCGTCTCGCGGAGGAGGCTGTCCGCGGTGCCGGCGAATATCTGGCCCAAGCAGCCATGACCGGTGCACGCGTGACCGCCGAATCCGGTCGAGACGTCAAGCTTGAAGCGGATCATATATCTGAGGCGCATATCCTGGATGTGCTGCATCGGAGATCCGACTTCTGGATTCACTCCGAAGAACGGGGTGTGGTAGGGGGACTGGGCGACGATGACCTTTGCTGGATTGTGGATCCGCTTGACGGCAGCTTCAATTATTTACGAGGGATTCCTTCTTGTTGTGTCTCTGTGGGTCTGTGGAGGAAGAATGAGCCGTTGCTCGGCACGATCTATGATTTTAAGAGAGAGGAATTGTTTGCCGGAATCGTGGGTGTTGGTGCTTGGCTGAACGAGGCGCCCATCCATGTGGGCTGTGTGAGAGAGCCTGGGTGTGCGGTGCTATGTACCGGCTTTCCTGTCGATACGGATTTCTCACCCGACGCCCTCTCCCAGTTTGTCAACTTGGTCCGTGCATACAAGAAGATCAGAATACTTGGATCCGCCGCCCTATCTCTCGCCTATGTGGCGGCCGGCCGGGCGGATGTTTATTACGAGCGAGATATCAAGCTGTGGGATGTGGCGGCTGGCGCGGCGATTGTATTGGCGGCCGGCGGTCGCGTCCTCCGGAGCGAGTCCGACAAGAAAGATGCCGTCACGTTATACGCTGGCCCGCCCAGCATGCCGGCGCTCTATCCATAAGAAGCGGAAAAGCCCCATCCTGGACCGACCGCCCCCCTGTTTGTCACGCCTCGCATGCCAATCCTCTGGGTGATCTGGACAAGGCCTGAGAACCTTCCCGGAAGCGATGGGAGGATTCTGAGTTTCTTGCCGCCATCCGCTGAAGCCGAACTGGAGCGAACCCGGCCGGGATCGCTTATCCGAGGACGGGAAGCGTCGCTCACGGTTCGTGCACGCGCCAGGGAGCTCTATATACACCTAGTGGCGCAGATCGGGACCGTGCGGGATGCCGAGGGACGGACCCTGCGGTCGAAGGTGGCGCCGCCGGACCAGGCCAGCCGCTGGTGGTATCATCTGACCGCCTTCAAGGATTGTGAGGCCGATCCGGCCTTTCAGTGGATCATTGCGATCCTGACCATCGAGGAGGTCGCCTGCGGTCTGGACGCGAAGCGTCTGATCCTGATCTCGCCGCCTCCGGAAGTCGCCGAGGTCTTGGAGAAAGTTTATGCCGTCGAGGAACGGTCGCCCCGGGCGCGGCACGGCGCGTGGCACCTCTGGCTGGCGGGTTGTTTGTCCCGCCTCAAATACGGGATCAAGATCTTTCTCGAATTCCGGGCTTTGCGAAAGCTCCGTGGAAGCGCGCTGGACCAGCGTTTCGATGTGGTCTTAAGCGGATTCTGGGATTGGAGCGTCGGGTGGGATGATACGACGCAATCGCTTGCAGACCGCTATTTCAAGGGGCTGCCCGCCGCCTTGCGCGAGCGGGGGACGAGGTCCGTCGGATGGGTGACCTGGTATGACCCCTGGACGGCGCAGGACCGCGGGCGACGCCCACTCAAGGAGACCCTCCCTCCGGCAGCCGGACGCCGGGATCTGGTCATCCTGCAGACCTTCCTCTATGCCCGCGATGTCCTCGCTGCGCTCCTGAGCCTGGGAGCGGTCAGGACCTACCTTGCCATGCGCTGGCTGCCAGCTTTCCGGCAGGCCTTTCTCGATCGAGGACTGGATTTCTACCCGGTCTTTGCAGATTCCCTCCTGTCCGGATTCCTCAGTTCCGGCATCCCGCATTGCGAGCTCGTGGCGACCGCCACGGAGCGGGCTTGCCGACGCCTGCGTCCGCGAGTCACCGTGAGCTTTCTGGAGCATTTTCCCTATGCGCGGGCCCATTACGAGGGAGTCAGGCGGGCGGGGACCGGCACGGTCAACTATGCCATGCAGCATGGCAGCTACAATCATGAAAAGACCTTTCTCTTCCTGGATCCTGAGCTCGAATTTCATGGAGGGGATGACGGCTGCGCCGTTCCGAAGCCCGATTACGTCTTTGCCATGGGCGCGCTTGGCCGGGAATTGTTTCTGGACTGCGGATATCCGCCGGAGCGGGTCCTCCTCACCGGGTCCGCCAGGTACGATCACGTGTCGGCACCTGCCCTTGCCTCGCCGCGAATTGGGTTGCCGAAACAGGCGGGCATGCGGGTGCTGATCGTCGCAGCGCACCATGCGGACCTCGAGTTTGAAATGCTGGAGGCTGTCTGTGCCGCCTCACGGGAGCTCGAATGGCTGCATCTGGTTCTCAAGGCCCATCCTTTCCGGCGCCTGGCGGAACAGCCTCGGTTTGCGCCTTACCAACCGGTCGTCCGGATGGCGGAGGGCACCCTGGACGAGGAGCTGGCGCAGGCGGACTTGGTTCTCTTTACCTATTCGACGGTGGCCGAAGAGGCTTTCATACGCGGGAATGCGGTCTGGCAGTGGTGTTCCTTCGATTTCAACGGCTCGGCGCTGGGCGAGGCCTTGCCGATTCCCCGGTTCTTTTCGGTCTCCAGCCTGCGCCAGGCCCTGCTGGAATTCCGCGCTGATCCGAGGAAATTCCTTCCCACGGCGGCGGCGCGGCAAATCGCGCTGGAGCGTCTGTTTCATACAGGCGATGGCGGCGCGGCGGACCGGATCGCCTTGGTGCTGACCCGAGCCGCCAGCCGCGATGAAGCCATGGCGCTCCCGGTCTTCGGACGGTAATTGGCGCATCTCCTCGCGCCGTCGCGTATGTCCAAATACATCCCCAGTCAGCCCGTCGTCGGCTTGCGCTCGCTGATCGGCGCGAGACGATTGGCGTTTCCGCATTACGGCATTTTCTCCTGTGCCCGCTATGGACTCCTCTACTATTTGGACTATTTACGTCAGGCCCGCTCTGGAGCTTCCGTTCGGGTGCTCCTCCCGGATTACATGTGCCGGGATGTCGGCCATGCGCTGAAGCAGCATGGATATGAACCCCTGTATTATCCCTTGGCGGCCGACTTCGATGTGGCGGAAGAGGCTCTGGCGGAGATTGACGCTCAAGGACCAGGCTGTTTGGCCATCCTTCTGGGGCATTTCTACGGACGTCTCAGCCGTAACCGACGGGCGGTCGCCAGGTGGTGTCGGGAAAAGGATCTTCCCTTAATTGAAGATTGCGTGCACCTGCCCTTCCCTCACCACGCTGCCATTAATGAGGATGGGGTGGCTGCCAAGCTCTACTCCCTACGGAAAGTCTACCCGGTCCCTCATGGCGGGGTGGTGGTCGCCGGGGAAAGCCGCGATGCATTCGGGGATTTCCTCAGCCGGCGGGCTGGGGCCGTGGCGAGGGGGAATGCGACGGAAATGCTGGACTGGACAGTTCGGCAGGTCGCCAAGAAGGCACTACTCCTGATGAAAATGCGCTACGCCGCGCCGCGCCGCGATGGCGGGGATGAGTTGCCGCCTTTCAATTATGCCTGGCGTTTCCTTCCACGGTTGCTCCCTGGCGACAGCGGCGCCGCGACGATCAAGCGCAGAAGAGAGAACTACGCCCTGTACATGCAGCATCGAGACGTCCTGGCTCAATGGGGGGACGTCTTGGCCTTGGACGTCGAGCGGGACGTTCCCTACATGTTTGTGATGTTGCTCAAAGAGCATTACGATGCGGAAAAAGCCGCAAGCCGGCTGGAAGCGCTCGGCATCCCCGCGGGAACGGGTCTTGCCCTCGACCCTGCCGTGTTTGCGGGGCTGCCCCGGTCCCATCCGTATCGGCGCATCATGACGCTCCCGGTGCACCAGGACATTGACGCCGAGCACATCGCCCATATTATGGCCGTGCTGGGAAACCCGTCCGTTCGCGCCGAAGCGCAAGCCTCCCGCCCGGACCAGGCTTCGGCCGTCTGCGCTCAGGCGATCGCGTGAAGGGATCGAGGGGCTGATCCGGACATGGATCAGGAATGGCTCAACGTCCGGAAGCGGTGCCGCCAGCCGCTCTTCGCGGCGGCCCTGCTCTCGTTCTGGGCCAGACAGGCGGGTGCGAAATTGTTTGCGAAGGCGGCTCCCCACACCTGGCGGTACCCCGCGGGCGTCAAGGCGGCCTTCAGGCAGGTGGCCCTGGACCCGGCTCTCGACCGTCAGACTTTGGCCCCCGTCTTCACCGGACCTTCAGCGAGCGGCCTCGGATCCTACAACCTCGACCTTGCAGTCGGCACGCTGGCCTGCTGCGGCACGCCGGACTGGAACAGATGCTTCGACGATCCCGAGCAACTCGTCTCCCTGCACCGCTGGAACTGGCTTTTGACGAAGCTGACGAGCGGTCCTTTCCCGGGCATTCGTGACTGGGGTCTGGCGTTGATGCTGGATTGGAGCCGGGTGATGGGGGCGTCGAAAACCGGCCTCCCCTGGGAGCCCTATACGACAGGGGAAAGGATTTGCAATGCCATCCTGTTTCTGGCCTGCGCCGATGACCGATCCCCCGGTTTGCCGGTTGTCCCCGGTGAGCTGAGGAAAGCGCTGCTGGACATGGCGCGCCATGTGTCCGCCGGGCTGGAGTACGGCCGGCCGGGCGTTGCGTGGAACCATGCCCTGAACAACGCGCGCGCCCTGTATTTCGCCGGGCAGACGCTTGCCGCTCCCTCCTGCAGCCGGCTGGCCTTGGCCGTTCTGCGACACGATCTGCCGGCAATCGTGAACTCGGAGGGATTTCTCCGGGAGGGGTCCGTCCATTATCACTTTCTGGTGACCCGCTGGCTTCTTGAAGTGATCTGGCTGGCACGGTTGACCGGTGATCGGGAATGCCTCAGCCTGCTCGAGTCCGTGGCAGCCTCGATGGTGCAGCGGTCCTGGACCTTCTTGATCTTCGACAAGGACGGCGGCGAGTGGACCATCCCCCTGATCGGCGACGTCTCGCCCGATTTTTCCTGGACCTGGCTGACGGGCCTGCCGTGGGCCGGACTGGCGCGAAGCCTGTATGCCCCGCCGCATCTTCCCGCAGCGCCCCGCCAGGCCGGATGGGGCCGTCTCTTCGATCGGGGGCGTTCTGACGAAGGTGGGGCGAGAGTGGCGGAGAACACCGAGCCTCGGCTCGAGACCTTTCCGTTGAGCGGATGGTACCGCCTCGATCTGGACCGTCTCACCCTCTTCTGGCACGTGGAGCCGGCCGGCGCGCCGTCCTTTGTCTCACACGGACATTGCGATACGGGTTCCTTTGTCCTGTATTGGGACGGCTCGGCCATCCTCACGGACCCGGGACGGCTCAATTACAGAGAGGACGATGCCCTCGGCATGTACGGGGTGTCCGCAAGGGCCCACAACAATGTGGTCCTCGACGGGCTCGAACCTTTCGTCTACAAGAATCCCAACCGGTTGCCGCCGTCCTACCGTTGCGGGCAGGTCCAGGTCCAATGGAAAGCCGAACCCCGGGGGCTCAGCTTCTGGATTGAACATGCCGGTTTTCGCCGTCTGGCCGGAGATGCCGTCTCCTTCCGACGAACGTTCACGGTGCGGCCCCACGAGGTGATCATCGAAGACCGGCTGGACGGGCGGTCTTGGCATACCGTAGAGACCTTCTTTCAGTGGTCGCCCGGCGTGCAGGTGACGAGGGAGGGTGAGGGCGGGGGCCGCTTTGCGGTCCGCAACCGGAACGGAGACTTTGCCGGATCGTTCTGGTCCGAGCCGAGCGGTCCGCCGGGCGAGGGTGATTCCCGCTGGAGGCACGTTCGAGGCGAGGCGTCACCCTCGACCGGCGGATGGTACTTCCCGGGGTATGGGGCCCGGGCTGAAGCGCCCACGCTCATTCACGAAAGCCGAACCCGTCTGCCCCGCGTGCAGCGATATGTCTTGAAGTGGGCGGCATCGTCTCATTGAGTCATCCCGCCGCCAGTCCGAGGGGACCGGTGCCCGGCGCGCCTCCGGCGCCGGCGATTTCGGTCGTCTGTCCCACCTACAACTCGCGGCGATTTGTGATTGCCACGTTGGAAAGCGTCGTCGTCCAGACCATCCTCCCTTGTGAAATCGTCGTCTCGGACGACGGCTCGACGGACGGTACGCCCGACCTGGTCCAGGAGTTTCTGAGCCGGTATCCCCGTCTCCCGTCGCAGGTGATCCGGAACGCGCACCGAGGGCCGGGAGCGGCACGAAATGAGGGCATACGGCGCGCACGGGGAGAGTGGATTTCATTCATAGACTCGGACGACGTGTGGCGCCCGAACAAGCTGGAGATGGTCATCCGGGCGATGGAGATGCACCCCGGCGCCAACATGTTCTGCCACAATGAGAGGCATCTTCGGAGCAATGGGCCCTCCCTGCTGTTGGATTATGGCGCCCGGTTCGAGGCTACGGTGCCGTTGCCCAGGCAGCTCTATTACAACAACATGTTTTCTCCCTCGGCGGTGACCTGCCGGCGAAGCCTGCTTTTTGAGGCCGGCCTTTTTGACGAGACCTTGATGGCATTCCAGGATTACGAGTTGTGGATCAGGATGTCGCCTTACACGCGGCCCTGTTTCATTCCGGACGTGCTGGGCGACTACTGCGACCGGTCCGGAAACATCACGTCGGGCAGTTACCGAAAACGGTGGCGGGCCGCGGTGCGGGTGGCGACGCTTCACCGCGGCAAGGTGTCCGCGACGGGATACGTCTATCGGGTGCTGCGGCTGACGGCCTCTTTCGCGCTGCAGGCGCTCCGGTACCGGCTCCAATAGGCAGGGGGCAGGGGAAGGCGATGCGCTGGTCTGAGATCGTCATGGGGCGGGCTGGACGGGTGGTGGAGATCGGGGCGGACGGCATCGCCCGTGAGGCCGGGTTCTCCGGGATCGAGTCGCAGGACGCGGAGCGGCGGTGGCGGGATCGGCTGGCCTCGCCGTTTCTGGAGACGGTCGAGGATGCGGTCCGGGAGGCCAATCGCTACCATTCGCGCGGCGTCATGCGCCGCCGGGCGCGAGAAGTTCTGGACGAGCTCGTCCGCTCATCCGCTGATTCCGAGCCGCTGCTCCTCGACCTGGGCTCAGGCTTCGGCTGGCAATGGAGGGAACTGGCCAGGGTTTTCGCCCAGGTGCGGTTCATCCTGGTGGACTTTGTCTTGACCAATCTGCTGGTGAGTCGGAGATTGCTGCCTTTCGCGGACTACCCCAACGTCCTCTGCCTCCATGCCGACATCGCCGATCTGCCGCTGCGCGACCGCCTGGCCGACGGCTGCTGGAGCGTGCAGGCCTTTCAGCATTTGCCGCCGGAGCGGCGCCGGTCCGGCCTGGAGGAAGTCAAGCGTATCGTGAAGCCGGGCGGCAGCTGCCATCTGACCTGGGTCCGCTCGGTGCCGGCGGCCAAGTTCGTGCATCGACTTTTCGGCAAGTCCTATCACGAGCAGGGCCTGGCGGTCTCCGGGATGCATTTCTACCGGTTCGACGAGCGAATCGAAGCGGAGGTGCGGCAGACCTTCCGCGACGTCCGGCTGACTTATTCTGAAACGCTCTTTCATCCCGATCTGCACCTCGCCGGCGCCGGCCCCATCGCGGCCTGGCTGGATCGCCAGCTGGCTGCCTCGCCTCTGGCTTCGGTGCTTGCCCGCCAGATCGAGATCCAGGGGACTGCCTAGAACGGCGGCGGACTCATGGCCACCGACCTGACGATCCTGTCCGATGACGAGGCCGCCCGCTGCTGGGACGACTGGGTGGCCGGCTTCCAGACGCCGGCGTTTCTGCAGGGCTATCTCTGGGGGGAGTGCAAGCGGGCTCTCGGCTGGCGGCCGCTCCGCTGCCTCTTCCGTTCGGGCGATGCGGTTTGGGGGGCGGCGCAGTGCCTCGTCAAGACCCTGGTCGGAGGCCGCACATCCGTGGTCTGGCTGCCGGGGGGACCGCTCCTGAAGGAGCCGCGGTGGCGGGAGGCGCGGGAAGCGCTGGCGCGTCATTTCGCCGCCGGCCGGGTGTACCTGCGCATCGATCCTATGGTGGTGACGCGCGGCGAGCAGGCGGCCGAGGAGCTCGCCGCCTCCGGCTGGCGTCCGGCTCCGGCGCGCCTGAACAACGGCTGCACGATCCTCCTGTCGCTGGCAGAGGATGAGGACAAGTGGCGCAGCCGCCTGACCGGCAACTGGCGCCATAATCTCGTGAGAGGGGAGGCCCGCGCCTCGAGGGTCGAGCAATGGGAGGGCCGGGACCCCCAGGCCCTCTTCCAGCTCTATGAAGCCATGGCGGACTACAAGGGCTTCACGCTCAACGTCAGCGAGGCCGAGCTCCGGGCCATGGTCGGAGCGTTCGGCCAGCGCATGATCCTGGTCGTGTCGCGCGACCGGGAGGGGCGGATCGTGGCCGCCCGCGCAGGCGGATGGCTGGGTCCCTATGGATACGATTTGTTCGCCGCGACCTCCATGGAAGGCCGGAAGAGCTACGCCTCCTACGTCGTCCTGTGGAGACTGCTGCAGGAATTGAAGCAGCGCGGCGTCCTGATCTATGATCTCGGCGGCGTCGATCGGGAAAACAATCCGGGGGTCTTCCATTTCAAGCATGGCATGGGAAGTGCTATGGTGCAGCGGCCGGGCGAATGGGAATGGAGCAACTCGCCGGCGCTTTCCTGGGGCGTAAATCAGTGGGTGCGGTTCCGTATGAGGACGACAGGTTGATTTCACCTGCCACCGCCCACGCATCAAGCATGAAAACGAACACCTACACAACGACATGAGTCCTGCTCTTCAGAACATTGTTTGCATTTCGACCATTGACTGGGACTTTATCTGGCAAGGACACCAGGAAATCATGTCTACGCTGGCCCGTCAGGGACACCGCGTTCTATTCATCGAAAACACCGGCGTAAGAAACGTCACACTCCAGGATCTGCCGCGGCTCAAGGCGCGCCTCCTGAACTGGAGGAAGGGCGTCAAGGGAATCCGCAAGGTCATGGGTAATTTGTATGTCTACGCTCCTCTTGCATTGCCCTTTCCCTATTCCCGGCTGGCGTGCCTCATCAACAAACACCTGATGCGGTGGACCTTATTGCGCTGGACGAAGGCCATGCGATTCGACAATCCGATCGTCTGGACGTGGTTGCCGACGGCCCTCGCTCAGGAATTGATTCGGGACCTCAACGCGCAGATCGTGATCTACTACTGTGCCGACAACTTCGAGGCCACTGCCGCAGAAAGCCGGAGCATCAGGGAGCCTGAAAATGCGCTGCTCCGGAAGGCGGACCTGGTCTTTGCGCACTCCAAGGCGCTGTTTGACCGCTGCAAGCCCTTCACGGATCAGGTGCATCTCTTCCCCTATGGCTTCAATCGGGAGATCTTCCATCGCCCATGTGGCTCCCCACCGGTCGATCTGGTCGACATCAAGCGGCCTATCCTGGGCTTTGTGGGCGGGGTCCGTCAGATCGTGGATTTTGATCTCGTCGAAAAAGTGGCGCTGGCGCATCCCGACAAATCCCTCGTCTTCGTCGGGCCTTTGCAAACCGACGTGAGCCGGCTTGCATGGCTGCCGAACGTGCATTTTCTCGGGCAGAAGCGATACGAGGAGGTCCCTGCCTACATTAAGTATTTTGACCTCTGCCTCATCCCGTACATCCTCACTGATTTCACGCGCAGCATACATCCGGCGAAACTGGTCGATTACCTGGCGCTGGGCAAGTCGGTGGTGTCAACCAACCTACCGGAGGTGGAGGAGTTCAACCGACACCATGACGGCATCGTGGCCGTCGCGGCGAGTCACGAATCGTTCCTGAGGCAGATCGAGGAAAGCTTCAGCCGCGACAACGAGGGCCTACGCGCGGAACGGATGCGGCAGGTGGATAAGGATGCCTGGGACCGGAAGATCGAGACCATGGAAGGCTTGATTCGGGGAAAACTCGAAGAAAAGGCCAAGGTGCGCGAACAGGCCTGGCAGCAAACGTTCTCCAAGCTCTATTTGACGGCCCGGCGGAGAGCTTCCGCAGCGGCAGCCGCCTGCGTACTGGGCTATCTTTTGGTCTTCCAGACTCCGCTGGTATGGTGGCTGGCGAAACCGCTCCTGATCATAGAAGAGCCGGTCTCCGCTGATGTCGTGGCGGTCCTGGCTGGGGGCATCGGCGAGTCCGGCGAGCCGAGCGAGTCCTATCAGGAAAAGGTTCGGCAGGCGGTTGATCTTTATCAGCGCGGATATGCCAGGCACCTCATCCTCTCATCAGGGGTCAATCGGGCGTTCAATGAGGCGCGGGTGATGCAGGCATTAGCCGTTTCGCTGGGGGTTCCGAAGGAGGCCATCCTGGTTGACGAAGTTGGGGGCGGCAACTATCTTAGCTTTCTGACCCTGCGGGAGACCATGCAAACCCACGGATGGACGCGCGTGTTACTCGTGACCGCACTGTATAACGGCAGGCGCAGCCGACTGGTTGCCGAAAAAAACTTTCCGGGATCAATTGTCAGGATTACACGTTCTGTGGATAACCAATACTTTGGCAATAGACGCAGAATTGCTCAACGTCATGTGAAAGCAATTGTCCATGAGTATCTGGCTCTCGCGTATTACTGGTGGAAGGGCTACATCTAGCAGACCATTGAATAATGAACATTTGAGTCGTTCTGGACTCCCGACTCGCAGGATGGAGTGATCGCCTCATCTTGGCTGAGAAGGCTAAGGTTGGCCTGAAATGACTGGGAAGGATGTAGGACAAGATATAGTACTCGCTCGCCTTGACTTTCTCGATGCGCTCCGTGCCATTAGCGCGTTGCTAGTAATGTTATGGCATTTTACGAACGGAAATAACGTTTTTAAGTTGAACGAACCATCTCTTCTTGTGTTGATCGGATCAATCGGATGGGTCGGAGTTGACATATTCTTTAGGGTAAAGTCGCATTCCTGCCACCTGATCGGATAGGGTGGAGGGATGACGCGACGACATCGGTGTCCAAGATGTGGGCACACCAGAGCCTGGATGATTCGCGGCGATCGACGACGGTG
>Ga0194121_10001389_pt1 | contig 41280 bp, 42 predicted proteins | sample TA2MahCa50mmetaG_FD_148609 | JGI IMG/M metagenome (GOLD analysis project Ga0194121, IMG submission 148609) | Freshwater microbial communities from Lake Tanganyika, Tanzania - TA2015020 Mahale Deep Cast 50m | ecosystem: Environmental > Aquatic > Freshwater > Lake | place: Tanzania: Lake...
AAGTCTTCAAATGTGAATTTAAATTCATCAGTTGATAATTTAACTGCACCAGTACTATTTGATACAGCGTTTCTGCCAATGGGAGTTCCTTTATTATTAAAAAACTGTACCGTATCAAATTTTGGTTTAAATTCATTTGATTCGTTTTTTGCAGTGATGATTACTACGAATGTATGATTAATGCCTAATGCAAGAGCTTGTTTGAGAGATGTGTTGTTTATATAATATTCCAGTGATGGGGTGTGGAAATCTGAATTATTTATCTTAATGGTTGCGGGGTTAGCGAACGCAAAAAAAGGAAAGAAAGTGGCGGTGAAAAAAGCAACGCACAAAAACTTCATCTTTTAAAGTATATCATACTTTTTTCCGTGCTAAATTTTTAAGTATTTTTGAATAGCAAAATTACTTGATATAACGCCGAGTGCGATACCAAAAATAAGCTGATAGCCAATAAGACTTAAGAAATGTGTGGAGAAGTATGCGCGTAAATCAAGGTCGGTTAAAAAATATTTTAAATAGGGTGCACCCCAGTAGACTGCTGGCCAGAACAATAGAAGGCTGATAATTGCCCCTATAACACCATATATAATACCTTCTACCATATAAGGCCCACTAATAAGGCTATTAGGTGCACCGACGAGGCGCATAATGCCAATTTCTTCACGGTTTGAGTAAATAGCAAGACTGACAGTATTAAATGTTATGACAATTGCAGTAAGTGTAAGCAGTATAGTGAGTATAAGGCCTACACGATTAGTGATATCAATAATCTTAGATAACCGGTCGATAATCGTTTGATTTTGTCGGTATGTAATTTTTTGAGTGATTGATTGCCAGCTCTCCCGTTCTAATTCTTCGGCTATCATCGCATACTGATCGGGCTTTTGGGCTTTAATATTGAGTACTGGCGAGAGCGGATTGTCGTTAAGCTCTTGCAAGGCTTGGCTTATTGCTACGTCATTTTTATGCGTTTCTTTAAAGAGTGCTAAGGCTTTTTCACGAGAAACATATTCAACAGATGCTGTTTCAGGCAGTGCTTCTATAGCTTTTTTGATTTTTAAAATTGCATCTTCATTTGTTTTAGGCTTGAAATATACAGATATATCTATTTTGTCTTGTAAAAGAGATAGTGATGTTTTGGTGATAACGGTAAATACAATCAGACTTTCAAATACAACAAGTGCAAGCACAATAACAACGAGTGTTGCGACAGAGAGCCATTTACCGCGCGAAAAACTTTGCCAGCCATATTTAAATATACGTGAAAGAAATGTTGCCATGATTTAGTGTAATATATAGCGACCGTTTTTTTCGTCGCGCACAACACGGCCTTTATCGATACTGACTACTCGCTTACCTAAAGCATTCACAATATCTTTGCTGTGCGTTGCGAGAATGATGGTTGTGCCGAGTTCGTTTATTTTAGTGAGAAGCTTGATAATTTCCCATGTATTTACGGGATCTAAATTACCCGTTGGCTCGTCTGCAATAATTACCATAGGGCGATTAATCATGGCGCGGGCGATTGCTACTCGTTGCTTTTCGCCACCTGAGAGCTGGCTAGGAAAATGGTTTGCGCGTTCTGCAAGCCCTACCATATCGAGCACTTGAGGGACAACTTCAATAATTTCATGCTCGGGTCGTCCGGCAACTTCCATAGCAAATGCAACATTCTCATGGACGGTTTTTTTAGGAAGTAGGCGGAAGTCTTGAAATACCACACCAAGTTTTCGGCGGAGTGTGGGTAAATCTTTTGAGCGCATTACCCCCACATTTTGCCCTGCAACCATTATTTTACCGCATGTAGGTTGCTCTTCGCCGATAATGAGTTTTACGAGTGTTGATTTACCAGCACCAGACTTACCTACAAGGGTAACAAACTCCCCTGTTTCAATTTTGAGATTAATATCTTCAAGCGCGACACTGGTCGAGCCATTTTTATATTTTTTACCTACATTAGTAAATGAAATCATACAAATAAAAAAGCGAACTGCTATTTCTATAATAGTAGTTCGCTTTCGATAAATTTGTCGAGCTCGCCTTCAAGTACCCGGTCAGGATCATGTGATTCTGTCTTGGTACGATGATCTTTTACGAGTTTATATGGGTGGAGAACATATGAGCGTATTTGACTACCCCATTCAACAGCAACTTTTGTTTTAAGATCTCCTAATTCTTTTGTTTTTTTGTTTTGTAATTCTTGAAAGATTTTTGCTTTAAGGAGGGCGAGTGCCTTTTCTCTGTTTTGTGCTTGTGAACGTTCTGATCGTGACGCAGCAACAAATCCTGTGGGGATATGGACAATACGCACAGCCGTTTCAACTTTGTTTACATTTTGCCCTCCTGGCCCTCCGCCACGAGAAAGTTCTATCTTTAAGTCTTCTGCAGGAATAACAAGCGCATCTTCATCTGTTTTTGGTAGTTCGGGTAAAATTTCTACAAGCGCAAAAGATGTGTGTCGCATTTTTTTAGAAGAAAAAGGTGAGATGCGTACAAGGCGATGAACACCATATTCTTTTTTAAGCATGCCGTATGCGCCGGATCCTTTTATATAAAAAGCACGATCATCTGTTTCTGTGACCTTCCAACTCATGCGCCCTGCATATTTTACGTACATGCGCGCAAGCATATCTGCCCAATCTTTAGCGTCATCACCCCCCGCTCCTGCGTAGATAATGATATGAGCGTTATTGTTGTCGTATGGGCTTTGCATTGTGTGGATTAATCACCTGTAGCTTTTTGAGCCAATGAGAGGAGTCGAACCTCCAACCTTTCCCTTACGAAGGGACTGCTCTGCCATTGAGCTACATTGGCTGACCGGATTATGGTATCAAAAAAAGCATTAAGGAGCAACCAATATTATTGTAATTTTAGTGCTTTTAGTAATGTTGTAAGCTCTTCTTTTTCGATTGGGCGATATGCTTCAGGTGCAAGCCCGGTAAGGGTAATAGAGCCAATGCGTACGCGTTTTAAATCTACTACCTCTTGAAAGAGGGCAACGCACATACGGCGGATTTGGTTATTTTTTTCTTCCTTTAGTGCTATAGAAAAACTATTTTCGCTCTGTATGGTGATTGATTGAGGTTTTGTTTTAAAGCCTTCGATAGTAACGCCTTCTGCCATTTTTGCGCGGAAACTTGAACGTAATTTTCCTTTTACGCGTACAATATATTCTTCCTCAGGTTTTGTTTGAGGATTACGCATGCGTTCGGTGATACGGCCATCATTGGTTACTAGTATGAGGCCGTGCGCATTTTTATCGAGATCGCTTACAGGCGCAGTGTCTTTTAGTTCATACGGCAGAATAATATCGGGCTCTTTTTCACTATTTTTACTGCGGATTATGCCAAGTGGTTTATGGTATGCATAATATACGCGCTTTGGCGCACCTTTTGCATTGACCATTTTTACTATATCGCCTTGATTAACTTTATCGCCGAGTACGGCGATTTTTCCATTAATGGTTACCTTGCGACGTGTAATAAGATCGTCTGCTCCACGGCGCGTTGAAAAACCTTGGTGTGCCAAGTATTTATTAATACGCATCGGATAGATTGGTTTTTCGGAATTCTGCGCGGGTTTCATAGTATTAGTTATAATACCACGTAATATAAAAATAGTAAATAATAGAGATGGTAAAAGTTTGAGCGGGATACGGGAATCGCCTCTCCCTCGTAACTCAGTCGAGACATCGGTTTTTATAGTCGGCTTAAAAGCCTCCTTAAAAACTCTCGCCCCAACGGGTTCGATTCCCTTTTCCAATTCAAGTCTTACAAAAAGCCGTTCTATTAAGAACGGCTTTTTGTAAGTTTGAGCGGGATACGGGAATCGAACCCGTGCCACAACCTTGGGAAGGTTATGTACTACCACTGTACTAATCCCGCTTTTCCCTCTTTTATATCCTGCTTCTTAAAATCTTACAATACGACTCGCCTTTTTTTCTGTAGCGACCCATGCGGTAAGTGCGGCATCATCCCAATTATTTTTTAATGCAAGAATTTCCCGTTCTGCTTCTGGGCGGGCTACTAGTTCAACAAATTCAGAACTATCTAAGCCATAGATAAGGGCAATCGCAATAGTAAAGTTTGGTTGATTTTCATACGCAGCTATTTTTTTAGTAATAAGTGCTTCGGTTTCAGTTTCGAGTCCTTCGGCACGTATTTTATTATGTATAAGGATATTTTCTATGATGCTGTCCGTACTTTTTTCGCGCGCATCATGTGTAATGCTTGGTGTTATAGCGAGTGTACTCGATGAACTCACTAAAGCATTTTTATAGTATGTGAGCGTTGAATTTGTTACACGGCTTACATAATATGTCCAAATAATATGCGCACGCCCACCACTTGCTTGCGGTGTGCGAATCAGTGCAGCTGGATACCATTCCATTGCAATAATAGTTGTTATGAAGCCTGCAAATATAAGAAATGCAAATGCAATACCTGCGTTTTTCATTGTCTATTCTTTAGGGATTATAATAATCATTTTTTCGCCTTGGGCAGCATAGCCAGCATTGTTAAGTGCACGTTTAGTACCTTGCCCTGCTTTAAAAGCATCTATGTTTGTTTGTAGGGCGGTATTTTCGGTGGTGAGGGGTGTTATTTTGTGCAATATGTCATTGTATTCGCGTTCTGCATGGCGATATTGTCGTATGAGTCGGTACGACTGCAGAGTAAGTAACCCTATAGCTATGATAATACCGCCGATAAGAAGCATGCGCATATTATAGAAGTATAAACCATACAAAGAAGTATAAAAAAGCCCCGAGAGCTTATTTTTTCATGAGCTCTTTAAAGATTGATGCAGGGATTTTAATTTGAGTTGTTTCGCCACGCTCTTTGAGTCGTTCCTTGCCTTCTTTTTGTTTTTTCCAAAGCTTCATTTTACGTGTACGATCACCACCATTTTTACCAAAATCACCGAGTTTTTTCTTCATGGCGGGGATTGTTTCGCGTGCGATAATCCTGCCACGCACGGATGCCTGTATTGCCTGCGCGAATTGTTGGCGGGGTAATAATTCTTTAAGTCGCTCTACCGAAACGCGTGCTTCGCGCTCCACGCGATCTTTTGGCATGATGCGTGTAAGACCAGCAATAGGGTTTGCGGCAACAAGCACTTCTACTTTTTCGAGATCATTTTTTTCAAATCCTATCAGTTCATATCCCAAAGAAGCATATCCTTCTGTCATTGATTTAAGGCGATCATCAAGATCACTCATTAAGTCTGCGAGTGGTAACGTGGCCGTGAGCACTAAACGACTGCCTAATGTTTTAGTGTCGAAGGTACCAAAACGAAATACTTCGGCTAACGATAAAATATTTCCCATGTAGCGTGGTGGTGTGATAATTTCGACCATTGCAATGGGCTCTTCTACACCTTCGTTGTCATCGGGAAAATCTTTCGGGTTATGAATAAGCTTCCATTCACCTTTGATTTTTACGCGGTATTCAACAGATGGAAAGCTATGGACGGTTTCAATACCAAATTCTTTATCAAGTCGTTCGGCAGCAATTTCAAAATGCAGGCGACCTAAAAATCCCCCTTTAAAACCCCTCCCTAATACTTCGCTTGTTTCAGGTTCAAAAGAAAGTGCGGAGTCTGTAAGGCGTAATTTGCCGAGTGCTTGTTTGAGATTGTCATATTCTGTTGGGTCTTCAGGATAAAACGAAACGAATACAACAGGTTGTGGTTCTTTGTATCCTGGTAAAGCATTGCCACTTTCTATACGTATCGTGTCGCCTATTTTTAATTGATCAGGATTTTTAATGCCGGTTGCAATGTAGCCAATTTCTCCTTGCTGTAATTGCTTTGCATCTTTCATCTTAGGGAAAAAGTGGCCAACTTCTTTAATTTTGGCGTGCGTATCTGTTGCCATGAATATAACAGGGCTTCCTTCGATAAATGTTCCGTCAAATACACGGACGAAAGCGATGATGCCTTTATGGTCGTCGTATAATGAATCGAAGATTAGGGCGCGTGCTCCCGTGCCATTAAGCGCCAACATATTTTTATTATGAGGCGGTATTTTTTTAATAACTTCGCGGAGTAATCCATCAACACCAAGTCCTGAGCGTGCGGATATACGGGATATTTCTTCGGGTGCGCAGCCAATAAGATCAGCAAGCTCATGCACAATTTCTTCGAGCTGTGGCGGATTCATATCAATCTTATTCACCGCACCGATTATCGTAAGGCCTGCTTTGCGTGCATTCTCAAAATTAGCGAGAGTTTGCGCTTGTATGCCTTGTGTTGCATCGACTAAGAGTATTGCGCCTTCAACTGCTGCAAGTGCGCGTGATACTTCGTAGCCAAAGTCTGAGTGGCCAGGTGTATCGATAAGATTAAGGAGATAGTCTTTTCCATCTTGGTGATATTTCATGCGCACAGGCGCCATTTTTATGGTAATGCCACGTTCGCGTTCGGATTCCAGCTGATCGAGATACTGTTCCTTCATTACGCGCTCTTCTACCGTTCCAGTAAGCTCTAAAAGACGGTCAGCCAGTGTGGACTTGCCGTGGTCTATGTGCGCAATAATAACGAAGTTACGAATATCCTGCATGTGCCCGTAAGTATAGTCGTTTTATGCGTTTTTAGCCAGAATTTGCCATTAATCAAAAACCCCTCGGGATGAGGGGTTTTGATTGTAGAGACTCTGCTTAGAAAGCACCGACTAAAGGTAAAATGGAATCCTAGCCTGTGTCCCGCAGGACAGAGCGAACCGAATCCCGTAACTATATGCTTAACTCGGCTTCAAGGCACAATCTCTGTATATAGCGTAGCACGTAGGAGGCAGCGTCAAAATAAGTTATCCACACGCCCTTAAAGCATCAATTCTTCTTCAATACGTCGATAGGGATGAATATCTGCGGATTTAAACCATAGCTTTATTTCATGGTGTGCTTCTTCAGTATTTTCTGAAGCGTGCACGAGATTGTGTATTGCGCGCATACCTGCATTTGCAGCTATTGGCGAGTCGGCAGAAAAGTCGCCACGAATACTACCAAGTTCAGCATTAAGTGGAACTGTTGTACCACAGAGCTTACGTACCATATCTATTGCATGTACACCTTCGATAACCATTTTTAAAACTGGTCCAGATGTTAAATAATCTAAAAGCCATTCGCGCACAATGCGCCCCATTTTTTCTAAATCATCTGTCCCCATTTCTTTTTTAGGGTTGAGATTATGCTTTGTGTGTACCGCCATTGTTTTTTCACCAAGACGGCGAATCCATTTAGCATCTTTTGGATAATGCTTATCCGCTTCATTGCGTTTTACGGTATTCAATGAGCACGCAACGATTTTAAGACCACGCTGTTCTATACGTCGTATTATTTCTCCTGTGAGACCGCGGCGTACGCCATCGGGTTTTACCATCATGAATGTCCGCTCTTCCTTCAGTACTGCTTTCGCCATATTGTTGTTACGAAATCGATTATTTCTTTTTAAGTTCCAATCCTACTTCGTCGAGTTGATGTTTTGCAAGAGGACTCGGAGCATCCATCATAAGATCGCGTGCATCACCTGTTTTAGGGAAAGCGATAACTTCGCGGATATTTGGTTCGTTGGCGAGTATGGCAAGTAAGCGATCAATACCCATAGCAATGCCACCATGAGGTGGGGTGCCACTGCCTAGTGCTTTCAACATATGGCCAAAATTTTCTTCGATCTCTTCGTTGGTATAACCAATAATGTTAAATACCTTACGCAATGCTTCTCTTGTATGGTTACGAATACCACCACCACCCACTTCATAGCCGTTTAATGCTAAGTCGTATTGCGCGGCAATAATATCCCCAATATTACGCTCTGCCATAAGGTCATCGTGGTATTCGGGCTTAGGTGCGGAGAATGGGTTGTGAGTAAATGTCCATTTTTGGTCGTTGTCTGCGGTTTTTTCGAAAAATGGAAAGTCGATAACCCAACAGAATGCGAGAAGATGAGGATCGTTTTTATCTTCGCGAATATCCGGCTTGTCGCTACCGTATTTTTCCATAGCTTCTTTGTACGTAAGGCGCGGGAATGGGATTTGCTGGATCTTTTTTTCCGGCATGAGTGCTGTGATGGTTTCGATGTAGAGTGATTCAATAAGATTCATTACATCTTCCTGCTTCACAAAGCTCATTTCGATATCGAGTTGCGTAAATTCTGGTTGGCGATCGCCACGTGTGTCTTCGTCGCGGAAACAACGGGCAAATTGATAATAACGTTCAAGGCCAGCCGTCATAAGCAACTGTTTATACTGCTGTGGTGATTGTGGTAGAGCATATGATTTACCAGGGTAGGTACGCGAAGGTACGAGGTAGTCACGAGCGCCTTCGGGTGTTGGTTTAGAAATTATCGGAGTTTCGACTTCTACAAAGTCTTTGTCGTTTAAATAATCGCGCATAAAAGCGATTACTTCGTGTCGTAATCGCAAGTTTGATTGTAGGCGTTCACGGCGTAGGTCGATGTAGCGATACGTAAGGCGGTGCTCTTCGCCAATTTCATAGCCATCATTATCTATAGCGATAGGAGGTGTTTCTGCTTTATTGAGAATATCGATTGTTTTTACCTTAACTTCCCATGCACCGTTTGTACTATCGGTATTAACCATGCTTTCTGGGCGTTTAGAAACAGTGCCGGTAAGTGCGACAACCCATTCAGGGCGAAGAGTTTCTGCTTGCGCGTATAATGTTGCATTACTAGAAACAAAAACACATTGTGCAATACCGCTCCTGTCGCGCACATCTATGAATATAATTTTGCCGTGATCACGCCGTACGGCAACCCAGCCCATAAGGGTTATATCTTTTCCTTCGTGTGCGCCAATAGTATGTGCGAGAATACGTTCCATAAGTGCTTCGATTGTATCGTTTTTATCTATACTATTGCAAATTCTTTTTATACTCTTATTTTTCCGTATATATCTGTAATTGGCCGTCTTGTGGGACAATTTTTATTGTTCCGCGGGTGCGCGTGTCGTATATTTTTGCGCCAATGTCCGTTATGCGTTCTAGTGCGACAGGTGCTGGATGACCATATGCATTATTACCAACAGATATAATCGTTATTTTTGGTTGTAATTCCTTAAGGAATGTAGCGGATGAAGAAAAACGTGAGCCGTGATGAGCTACTTTTAAAACATCTGCATTGAGCGCGTATTCTTTACGTATGCGATTTTCATTATCGGCGTGCATGTCGCCGGCATAGAATATACGCGTATCAGGGCCCTCAAGCATAAATACGAGAGATGTTTTATTAGGGTCTGTATTAGTGCGTTCAGCAGTGTTTGGGCCTAGTATAGAAAGTGTATAGTCGCCGTATGTTATGCGATCTCCTTCGCCGAGTACAATGTCGGGTGTGCGTATATGTGCATACGCAGCATTTTTACTCGTAGTGCCACCTGTTATAAAAGTGCCTATGGTATAGCGATCCATAATGTCAGGCAAGCCACCAAAATGATCAAGATGCGGATGTGTAAGTATAACAAGATCTATATAGCGATCTTCTATATCTAATATTCGCTCTATTCCTTTTAGCGCCTTACTATTAGGCGGTCCGCCATCTACTAAGATTTGCACAGGACCTAGATGTATCAGTGCGCTATCCCCTTGCCCAACATCGAAAAAATAAAAGCGTGGTGATGTGGAGCTGTGAGCAAAGAGAACGCGTTGCCATGCAAATACATTACATATAACGAGCAAAAATATGAACAACACCCATTTCATAGGATAATAGTACGTTTGCTATCCATGCAGGAGCAAATGAAAGTGTTGTTGATATAAAACCAAGTATTCCGGTAAGAAAGCCAAGGCCTACAGTAATAGGTATTGCGCTTGCTATCAATATATTAGGGATTATAGAAAGTGGATGTGCATTACCAGTTGTTATGGCGAGTATGGGCATAACTGCTACTTGTGCAGAAAGAGCAGTCATAATATCTGTGTTTTTCCATGGTGAATAGCGTGTGATAAAAGGCTGTATATAGGTCATGCCGAGTATTGCTGCAAATGATAATTGAAATCCAAGATCGAAGGCGGGTGTAAGTGGATTCCATAGAGTCATAATGAGCGCTGCTGTAATAATTGCATTACGGGTGTTGCTGGTGCGTTCGTAGTGCGCCCCAAAAAGAACAATGCTATTCATAAGTGCTGCTCGTACGAGCGATGCTTCTGCGCCTGTCATTATTACAAAGAGCGTGATGATGCTCAGTGTTGGCCAAAATAATTGTTTGCGTGGCAAAAACCACGCAAGAGTAAGCATAATTACTGATATAATATATGAAATATTTGACCCAGAAAGCGCAACAAGGTGCGTTGTGCCTGTTGTGCGGAGATCCTCCATAAATCCTTTCGTAAATTCTGCTGTTGATCCCACAGTGAGTCCTATAAGAAACGCTGCTTTTTCACTTGGTAAGACTTTTTTAATAGTATCTTCAAATGCATGTCGTAATGCGTATAAATGTTTTTTTAAGGGATTACCTTCGTTACTTGTAATACGAGTAATGTCTACATAGCGTGCGTGTACATAGCCACGTATGAGGGGTGATCGTGATGCACGTACTGTTCCTTGTAATGTAATGCGATCGCCATAGGCAAATAATGGATAGCGATCAGCATTAATAATAAGATTGTTGTCTAATCGTAATTTTTGATAGGTGGCGTGTTGCTCTCTGTGCGTGATTACGCCTTCTATGCGTACGGGGCGGCCAATTGGTATTTTTTCTGATTGTTGGTTGCGATAGTACGCTATGCAATAGATACCACCAATAAAGATAAGGAGTGCGAGTGGCGCATAGGGCTTTTTTAAAAAATAAAGCCCTGTAAGGGCAAGTGTTGTTATGAGTGCTAGGCATACAATACGTATAGATATTGTATGAAAATATATTGTAGTTGAAGCAATTAATGTTCCTATTAAAAAGAAGAATGCTGCCCAGAAAAATAATGTACTTTTCGGTATCTGGCGTATCGTGACATGCGCATTCATTAAAAATCGAGAGCTATTTTAGCAAGCTCGCCTTTATTAAATGGATGTTTAATTTCTTTCATTTCTGTGGCGAGATCTGCAGCTTTTATAAATGATGCAGGAGCTCCTCTGCCCGTTAAAATAACAAATAGTTCTGGCGGCGTTTTTTTTATGGCTTTTAGTACGGCTGCAATTGATAATAATTTAAGGCTAACAGCAACATTGATTTCATCGAGCACTATTAGTGACCATTTTTTTGAGGTGAGTTCTTTTTCGAATGTAGCAAGAGCATGTGCCGCTGCTTTTTTATGCTCTGATTTTGGTAGTGTGTCGCCTAATATACCAACAAATCCAAGGCCCATTTTACGAATCTCCATTTCTGGCATAAGGCGTTTATATGATTCGTCTTCGCCTGATTTCCAAGGCCCTTTAATATATTGAATCATAAGCGCTCGCTTACCGCGACCGACGGTGCGAAGCATTTGCCCTAAGCTTGCTGTTGTTTTGCCTTTGCCATTACCCGTAAAGACTATAATCATAGTTATACTATAACCCCACCGCCTATCATTTCACCTTTTTTTGTATACAAAACAGCTGATTGTCCTTGCGCAACTGCTTTTTGGGGATTATCAAACATAAGTTTACCGTGCGTTTTATTTTGCATGTGGAGCGTTGCTTTAAAAAGTGGCTGACGATAACGAATGCGCGCGCATACCGCAATCGGCTTATGTGTATTAATACCGCTTATTATATTAATAGTATCAAGCATTGCTTCGGTGCGATATAAATCTGGATTATGCTCGCCTTCAGCAACGGTTATTGTATTTTCATCTATATTTTTATGAGTAACATAGAGCGGTTCTTTATGGCCACCTATTTTAAGTCCATGACGTTGACCTACGGTATATAATGCCGCACCCTCATGTGTACCTATTTTTGTGCCATCGTGGGTAATTACGGCACCGCTCTTTACGGGAATATATTGTTTAAGAAATTCAGTAGCTGAAACCTTGCCTAAAAAGCAGATACCTTGAGAATCTTTTTTCTGTGCTGTTATGAGATTATATGTGCGCGCAATTGCGCGTACCGTTGTTTTTGTGAGATTGCCGAGAGGAAATAAACAATGCGCAAGTTCTTTTTGTGTCAGCGTCCAAAGAAAATATGATTGATCTTTATTTATATCGCATGCTGCATAGAGCGCATATGCACCTGCTTTTTTCTTAATGTGTACATAGTGGCCAGTTGCTACATAATCAGCTCCGAGTTCGCGAGCTCGTTTTAAAAAGAGGCCAAATTTTATTTCCTTATTACACATAACATCAGGATTAGGAGTTGAGCCGCTTTCGTAGCTTTTCACCATATAAGAAACAACACGATCTTTATACGCATGTTCAAGATCGAATGTATAAAATGGAATAGCAAGCTGTTCTGCTACGCGTCGCGCGTCTTCAGCGTCTTGTTCTGCACAACCATCAACGTTGTAGCACTTCATGTGGCAACCGATAACATCGAAGCCTTGTTCTATAAGTAGTGCTGCGGCAACGCTTGAATCAACGCCACCTGACAGTGCTATAAATACTTTCTTCCGCGCTTTCATAGGTGTTATAATGCCATTTTTTTATGATATATGCAATATATATCATTATGTATATATGCATAAAATTACATGTATTGTTTGATTTATAGGGGGTTTTAAGATATACTAAGCATACTTAATTATCACACTATAGTATGGGAACACTTGGATATAATGATTTGCGTAAGGGTGTTGTTTTCGACATCGACGGTGCGCCGTATGAGGTTGTTGAATATGCCTTTGTTCGCATGCAACAGCGTAAGGCTGTGGCGCAGGTAAAGATGAAAAATTTGATTACCGGCAAAGTTTTATCGCGTAATTTTCATCAGAGCGAAAGCTTTGAAGAGGCAGATATGCAGCGACAGCCAATTAAGTTTTTATATCATAACCGTGGCGAGTATTGGTTTAGTGAAAAGAATGATCCATCTAAGCGATTTTCTCTTACGGCAGATGCTGTTGGTGAGGCAGGGCAATTTTTAAAACCTAATACTGAGGTTTCTGCTATTTCTTTTAATGGCAAGATTATTACTGTTGCATTACCTATTAAGGTTGATTTAGTGGTAAAAGAAACACCTCCGGGTGAGCGTGGTAATACAGCGCAAGGCGCTATGAAGATTGCCGAACTTGAGACTGGGGCAAAAATTAACGTGCCACTTTTCGTTAATACCGGTGACGTTATTCGCGTTAATACAACAACAGGTGAATACGCGGAACGCGTAGAAAAAAATTAAAGATTAATACTGTAAAAAAGAAGGGGTTATTCCCCTTCTTTTTTTTGCTCTTTTGCTCTTTCAAGAGCTTCTTTAAGAGCTGAAACATCAATTGGCTTTCGTTCGCGCGGAGGTTCTACTGGGTGTTTTGTTGGCTTTTTTTCTTCATGATGTTCGTTATTTTGTACTGCATGCTCTTTTACATAATCAGGGGGTGTTGGTTTTTTTCTAAAGTCGCCACCTAATCCGCCACTCGGGCGTTTTTTTATTACGGGCGCATCTTCTTTTAGCACACTACTCAAGCGTCGTTCATCGCGTCGTTCTGTTTTTACTGCTGCGCCACCTGCACTTTGTGCAAGCCATTCTTCTGCAATTTTACCTTCTACTTTTTCGCGTGGGAGAGCGTATTTAGTGCGTGCTATTTCTATAATTTCAGCTTTATATGAGCGTGCTGGTTTTGGCGGTGGTGGTAATGTTGTTGCTGAGAAGGGGCGCGAAGCAATACCATCTATCATTAGTTTTATATACACACTGTATTTAGCGAGACTTACCATATCGCCTGCAAGGAATTCGGGCATAAATTCCTTTTCGATAAATTCACCATCTTCCGCGCCAACGCGGAAAATAATCATAGTGCCCACGTTGCCGAATATAGCATCTTTAACAGTTGATTTACCCTCTTGGTCGAGCTGGCGCAAATATTGGTTGGCAACTGTAAGAGATAATCGATATTTACGTGCTTCGGATAAAATAGTGGCAAATGATTCTGTGGCAAAGTTTTGGAACTCGTCGACGCATAGATAAAAGTCGCGACGATCTTTTTCGGGTATATCAACACGGCTCATAGCAGCAAGCTGGATCTTGGTAATAATCATGGCACCTAAAAGAGCTGAGTTATCTTCCCCTATCCTACCTTTGGACAAATTAACGATTAAAATTTTCCCTTCATCCATAACTTTGCGTAGATCTATAGATGAATGTGCTTGTCCTAAGATATTGCGTACAAGTGGATTAGAAACGAACTGTCCAACCTTGTTTTGTATTGCTGCTGTTGCCTCTGTTTCGAACTTTTGGCTGTAGCGTGCAAATTCATTTGTCCAGAATCCTTTAACCACAGGATCTTTGAGATTATCGACAACTTCTTTGCGATATACCGCATCATTTAACATGCGCATAATACCGAGGAGTGTTGTTCCTGGATATTCTAAGAGCGCCAGAAGCGTATTGTTCATGATGTATGCCATTCTGGCTGACCATGCATCTGCCCAAATTTTTTGGAGCACGCCCATCATGCCGCTAGCTACTAAGTGTCGAAATTCAGGGTCAACTTGTTCAAGTGGATTAAAGGCTATGGGAAAGCGACTATCAGATGGGTCAAGATAAATCACATCTCCTACCCTCTCTTCGGGAATATAATCTAATATCTTTTCGGCTGATTCACCATGCGGATCAAGGAATGCCACGCCACGACCTGCGCGGATATCCTCGATAATCATATTCTCGATAAGTGTCGATTTACCTACACCTGTTTTACCAATGATGTAGATATGGCGACGACGATCGTCTTCTTTAATGCCAAATTTGCGTCGCTCATTGCGAAAATTTGTTTCGCCAAGCCATGTAATGTTATTTTCCATGTTTTTATTCTATCGGGAGTGATGCTGGTGGTGTGCCTTTTTTCGCTTCGACCCTACCCAACATCGGTGTTTTTACGGTAGCGCTTGGGAAGTGATAAATAGTTGCTAATTCTTCGATGTTCATCATCGAGAATTTTTTAGGGAAACGGCGTTTCACAGCATTATCATATTGTAGACGTTTTTTGACGTATTGCTTCCGCTTTTTAAATGGCCATTTAGCGGTAACGGTATAGGTTGCTAAGTCTGGTTTTAAAATATTAAGATTTTCATCTGCAAATTGTTTTGCCCATGCGACTATGCCGCGGGTATTACCGAGATTCATTTCTTCTTTACGATTAATATGTACCCAACGAATAACTGTTTCAAAGGCAAGTTTAGATAGCTTCATATCAATTGCCTCGAGCTTTGCTTTTTTTGCGGGCGTAAGATCTATCATTTTAATTTTTTCGCCTTTTTTGGTTTCTGGCCATGTAAGATCTTCTCCTTCTTTAAGAAACGGAATTGCAAAAAGATTTTTAAAAAATGCTTTTACATATTCACCCTTTGTTGGCTCTTTGTCTTTTGTGGAAAGAATTTCTGTGTCGCGATATTTTTCTGCTTTTTCAATCCATTTATTGTCTGTGGGGCGTATTAAAACATGAATCCATGTTGTTTCATCCCCTGTGTGGTGCGATAACGCTTCCATGAGCGTGCTAATAGTATCTATTTTTTCATCAGCTTCTTTTGCTTCAAAATATTCATAGGTGCGTATAGGCAATGCATTGTCACGAGCAAGTATAAAATCTGCGCTATGTATGTCATACATATCGTTCGGTAATACAAGAGGAAATTTTGCAGTATAGTCTTCAACAAGCGTAATTTCTGCATCAGGATATTGGGAATAAATAGCTGCTTCCATCATTTTTTGTGCGCTTGCGACAATATGAATATAAAACCGAGGGCCGTTTGCATCCGCCATAATTTCAAATGACGACCAGTTTTCCACCTCACCATTCCACCACTTATCGTAGGGCTTAATGCCAAATGAATAGGTGCCATGTGCAGCAGCAAAAATTTGTTCCATTGCCTTCGGTGTTTTTAGTACTTCAACGGGCACGCTTACTTGCAAATTAACCCACTTGAGATTTGCGGTGTAATGCTTTTTGACATAAAAAAGCCATGTTTTTATAAATATGGGATATAAAAAAACAGGGAGAATAATCCACCACGTGGCATTCCATAATGTGCCGATATTATTAAAAAGGATTATTGATTGATTGCTTAAAAGCCCCTGCATGTAATAAGTATATCCTAACTATATAAAAAATACCCCTGCCGTTGGGGTTTTTTTATCATTCTTATGCCTTTCGTATAAAGTATTTGCCTTCGTCCATGCGTTTGAACCAATTTTTGTTTTGTAAATTGATAAGTAATGTCTTTTCTTTAAACGGACGGTGTGTAAGCGCAAGCTCTATGATTGCTTTTGCAGGCATTGGACCATGCTTTTTAAGTAAGTGCGAAAGTACTTCGCGTGCAGTGCCAGCTAAGATATTAAATTCTTCAAGGCCATACATACCGCGACCTACCAAGATAAATCGCTTGTCTTTAATAAGTTCGTTATGGATTGTTTGTGGATTAACTTTTTTGGTTTTGCGAATCTTATTAATCTCTGTAGCAATGTGAGAAAAATGAAGAGGTTTTTGAGTTTTTTTAAGTACGAGAAATGCCCAGTCGCGTGATACCTTTGGGTTAATGTCGCGCCATTCGGCAAGGCCAAATTCGCCATGAGGGCTTACTGCAAATTTCTTCGATATAGATATGTAATTTGCGCTTACTGCGTCGGTTGGCATAGGGGCGCGTGTGCCGGTAGTGCGTTTAAGGTTTGCTACGAGATCAGCAACAAACGTTATGCCACGCTTTACATGCGTGTCTGAAAGACTCCAAAAAGCGTTATGTGTTTTATCTTCAGCGTGGAATGTTGCAACACCACTTGCTTCAAAAGTGCAACGAATAACATTGCCATTTTGGTTCATATCCTTTGCTACGAGGTCGTGGCGGCGCATGCCGTTGTGCCCTTCAAGGTAGTTAATAACGCCAGCGCGGAAGTTGTCGAAATCACTTTTTGCAAACTGGGCGTTTAAGGCGCGGAGTGCCTGAGCTTCAATTTGGCGGATGCGTTCGCGCGTAACATTGTATCGCTTTCCAATAGCAGCAAGGGTCTCGCCAGTCGTAGCTTTTAAGCCATAGCGCAACTGAATAATATCCCTTTGACGAGTGGTAAGAGGCGCGAGTGCCTGAGTAATTATTTTGAGAGGATTAAGCTCCATATTAATACTTATATAGTACCACAGGCATTATATAGAGTCAAGCATTGGTTTTTATCTCTTTAAAAGGGTGAGCAGTGGGCTTGCCACAAAGATTGAGGAGTATGTTCCAACCGTTACACCGATGAGAATAACAAGCACAAAATAGAAGAGGTTTGCGGATCCAAAAAGGAGGAGTGCCGTGAGAGTGAGAATAAGGGTTAGTGAGGTGTTAAGGGAGCGGATCATGGTCTCATTCATACTGCGATTAACGAGACTGTCGAAGTTGATAGTGGATGATTTCTCGTTGCGCAAATTTTCACGAATGCGGTCGAATACAACGATGGTGTCGTGTACTGAAAAGCCGATAATAACGAGTACGGCAACAACGATATTGGTGTTAATTTCAACTCCTTGGGTATGCCCCAAATATGCCATAACGCCAAGTGGTATCATGGCGTCGTGAAAGAGCGTACCAAGCGTTACTAAAGCGTATTTCCATGAGCTGACGGGGCGTGATACATGGCGGAAAGCAAAGGCGACATATAGCGATATGGTAAGAAGAACAGCAAAGAATGCCCACGCTGCTTTACTGCGTAATTCGTTGCCTATAGCAGGGCCAATTGTTTCGTAGCTTAATTCTTCTACCGCGCCAAATTCTTTTTCGAGGGCTGCTTTATATACGCCGTGATTTTCTTCTGTTAATTCTCCTAATCGAAGAATAATGCTATCTGTTGTGGGTTCTGGTATGGCAATGACTTCTTGTAAGTCAAATTTCTTCATTAACATGTCGGCAACTGCCTCACTTGTCGGTTTTTTTGTAAAGCGAACTTGCCATGAAGTGCCTCCTGCAAAGTCTATTCCCTCTTTAAAACCATACATGCCGATTGAAACAATAGAGCCTATAAGAAGAAGGGCTGAGATACCGATGAAGATGTATTTTTTTCCAATAATGTCGTACATAGTAGTGTTATTATTTGCTGATTGTGCGTAACAAGGCTCGACTGACTGTTATTGCGCTAAACATGCTCATAATAACGCCAAGGAAGAGCGTTAACGCAAAGCCTTTTACGAAGCCGGTTGTTGCGTAATAGAGAACAAGCGCCGTCATCATGGTTGTTATGTTTGAATCGCGGACAGATGGCCATGCGCGACGAAAACCTTCTTCAAGAGCTGTTTCATGCGCTACTCCCTTACGGCGCTCTTCTTTGCTACGTTCAAAGATAAGAATGTTTGCGTCAACCGCCATACCAACCGAAAGAATAAAGCCGGTAATACCTGCAAGCGTCATGGTAACGCCAAATAGTTTGAATACAGCAAGTGTAAGCACTGCATAAATAAGAAGTGCGGCAGCGGCAATAAGACCTATACCACGGTAGTAGAGCGCCATGAAAATCACGACAAGTGCCATGCCGATAATTCCTGCAAGCGCTGTTTTGTGTAGTGAATCTGTGCCGAGCGAAGCACCAATGGTTTGCTGATTAATAAGCTTAATAGATGCTGGTAGAGCGCCCGCATTAAAACGGCTAACCATTTCCTTTGCTTCTTTTATAGTAAAGCGTCCGGTAATTTGTGCTTGTCCGCCGGTAATTTTTTCCTGTACAACAGGCTCTGATATCAATTTGTCATCAAGAAATATAGCAAGTGGCTTGCCAACTAATTCACCAGTGAGATCGCCAAATATCTTTGCGCCTTCATCATTAAAAGTAAGGCTGATTTGCGGAGCATTTGTTGTTGGATCAAATGAAAGTTGAGCTCCTTTAATGTAACGACCGGTAAGAATCGTTTGCTGGTGAGCAGGGATTTTTGTGCCATTATCTGTTTCGAATTCAACTTTTTTCGCGAAGTATAGTGAAGGCGTTGCACCGATTTGTTCTATTGCCTTTTTAACATCTTTAATGCCTGCAAGCTCAACTACAAGACGGGATGATTCACCGGATTTTGTAGCATATACTTGTGGCTCGCTTACACCAAAAAGATTAACGCGCTTTTCAATAACATCGCGCAATCCTGCGGAAACCGAATCGCGGTCGGCTGCAGGGATATTTGTCATGTCTATCTCGTATACTAAGTGGCTACCACCGACGAGATCGAGGCCAAGTCGCCATGGGCGAAAGGTGTAATGTGCATCAAATAGTTGGGGTGATACAAAAATAGCAGCAATAGCTGTTACAACGATTATTATAAATGAAAAGCGATAGTTACGGTAATTCATTGGGTATGAGGATAGCAGGAAAAAGCTAAAAAGAAAAGCATCCTATACCTTACGGTGGATGCTTGTTGGGTTTTTAGATACTCGGGTCTTCTTTGTGGGTTATGGTTTTGTATGGCGTTTTCATAAAGGAGTTGCCACAACTACCACATGTTATGTGCTCTGCAGGTTTTCCTGCATAACAGCATGAACGACGTTTGAGTATATTGCCACATATACCGCAATAACGGCTAGGCAGAAGGCGCGTACGGAGTATTCCTATAAGGAGTACACCATACATGAATAGGGTTATTGCCCAGTCACCGGCAGTCTTCAGCATGATGGGCCTTTTTAAAAGGGCGGTTAGAGGGAGTTCTAACGGTAATAGTTATATAAGCTGCTCCTCTGTGCAACTGTTGTTATGTGTCCCCACATGGAATCGGACCATGGTCAATTGCTTAAAAGGCAACTGCTCTACCATTGAGCTATGGGGACTATTATCGCCTATTTTACCGAATAGAGAGATTTTTTTCAATAAAAAGAAAAAAGACGGTCATGCGACCATCCTTTGTAGAAGACCCCGATTCTCCGCCCTTCGTGCCATTTGTTTTTGACGGCGCCGTCGAAAGACGTGTTGCATCCTTTGCTACAAGTAATGCTCGCGCGCAGTGCATGAGAACGAATTGTTCGTGACGTAGTTATCGGGCTTGATATAGCGGAACAATTTCTACATCCCCTTTTTGGCCAGCGCGAATAACATCAATAACTTTGCCAAATATATTAAAATCACGGCGTAATATGATTGGTTTGTGGGCAGGGTCGCTTGATACAGGGCGCAGTATCACAGCGTTATTGGCATATTCTATTTTTTTAATAACCGCAAAGCTGTCGATAATTGCAACAACAAGGTCATTTTCCATAATTGCTTGTGTCATTTCTACGAGCACATGATCACCTTCGTTAATACCTGCGTCATTCATTGAATCGCCAATTGCTTTTATGCAGGCAATATTTTTAAGGTTTTTGCCTCGCACGAGTTCGTTAGAAACACATAAATATTCACCCGTGTGTTCTTCTGCAAATACTTTCATGTTGTCGCAACCGGCAGAGGCTATTACAGGAATAGAAACGGTTTCTGATTCGTAACTATTACCTAAAATACAAAGCTCTATACCGCGGCGCTTATAGCGTTCGCGTCGTATTAAGCCTTTGCGTTCTAGTGCGCCTAAGTATTGGGTTACGGCGCGGGGGGATGATGATTTAGTTAAAGTGATAAGCTCATCTACTGTGGGAGATGCCGCATGCTTCGAAATATACTGCTTAAGTGTTTCGAAAAACTTCGTTTGCTTGCCTGTAAGGGATGCGGTTTTAGTATCCATATGTATATAGAGTATATATACATCTATATGAATGTATATACTTTCTGTGGAAAACTATTTACAATACAAAAACCACATCCTGTAAGAACAGAAGAATGCTTTAATCCAATTCTTTTTTCAAGTCCTCGAGCAGTGTTTTTGCCTTAGGGGATATTTTTTTAGGTTTTACAATAACCAGTCTTACATAAAGATCACCATGAGCTTTTGATCCAAGGCGTGGCATACCGGCACCAGCTATGCGTATTGCGTCTCCTATTGGTGCGCCATCGGGCACTTCAAAGGAATGTGAATTGCCGTCAATGCTTGTTATTTCGAGTTTTTTATTCATGACGATATCTATTGCAGACACTTCTTTGGTGGTTATAAGATCTGCACCACGTCGTTCGAATGCTTTATTTTTTTCTACTTGTATGCGGACATATGCGTCGCCTGTCGCTGCACCGCGCGCACCTTTGTCCCCTGCGCCTGATATTTTAATTATCTGACCATCATCAATACCCGCCATAACGGTAAAGGATATGGTTGCTTTTTCTTTTATACGGCCTGTACCTGTGCACGTTGCACATTTTTTGTTTGGTATAGTGCCCGTGCCTGTGCACGTTGCACATTGGCGTACATGCACTGAATTACCAAAAAATCCGCGACGTGTTTCGCGTACTTCGCCTTGCCCACTGCACGTTGCGCATTGTGTGGTGCCTGCCTTAGGGTCATAGCCAAGTCCTGTACAGTCTTTGCAGGCAGTATAACGATTGGTAGGAATTGTTTTAGCTACTCCCGTAAATGCTTCTTCTAGTGTTATAGAAACAGTAAATTCTAAATCCGCTCCGCGTTCGTAGGTGCGGCGACGGTTTTTAATACCCATGCCTTCAAAAAAGGCTTCGAATATATCACTGCCTTCCATTCCTTCGAACATAGAAGGGTCAAAGTTAACGTCAAAGCCAAAGCCTGAAAACGGATTAGGTCCGCCCTGTTGGGGTCCTGAGCCATCAAAAACACGGCCAAACTTATCGTATTGCGCGCGCTTTTCCTTGTTAGAAAGCACTTGATACGCCTCGTTAATAGCCTTAAATTCCTCTGCATTACCACCTTTTTTGTCGGGATGGTGCTGGTGGGCAAGTTTGCGGTATGCCTTTTTTATGTCTTCCTCACCCGCATTCTTAGGTACGCCAAGAATTTTGTAGTAATCCTTACTCATAAAACAATCGTTTCTTTGTCAGTTTTTTCCGTAGTTATAGTAATAAAATTAAACTTTAAAAGCAATTGTAAGACGCACCAGACAAAGCCCATAACAAATGGCATAAAGAGATTAATGAAGCTACTTGCAAGGAGAAATACGATAACACCGAGACCTATTACAAGACCTGTTTTTGCTTTTGGTGGGATCTTTGTAATAAATGTTTCTGTTATTGTATGTACGCTATTTGTTATTGTTTGAATTATGATGTTTGATTCTTCAGCCGTTATACTGCGGCCTACTATTTGCTCTACAACACCCCTATTTGCACTATTCATCATATTATTGAGTGAAGTGGTAATGAGTGCTCGCGAAATAGCAATGCGGTTTGGATCGACGAATGATAGGTATGTTGCAATACCGAGAAAGAGTACAGCGCGAAAAGCCGATTTAATAAATCCATGCGAAAAGTCTTTTAGGCGTATATGGATCATGTTTGCTGTTTGCGCCCTGCCTTCGCGCCATGCAAGGTAAAGCCATGTATGTGCAATGCCAGCGATCACAAAAAGCCATATAGAAAGATTGTTAATAAAGGGCAGGAAAAAGAGTATAAGATCGCACACAATAAGTATCCATGTGTGTGTACGACTTTCTGTGACGAGCATGCGGAGCGTTAGGAATGAGATGTAGATGAGAGCAAATGCAATAGCAATAACAAGTGTCTCTGTGCCACCAAAAGTGGCGTACCACGAAAAGAACCAGCCAAAGGCGCCGGCAGATACGGCGCCTAAGGCACCAATAGCCATGATTTCAGGATGCATGGCATAAGTATACATTACCTTATGCAATTATTGTGCAGGTGTTTCGGGTTCTTTCGGTTCTTCGGGCTTTTGTTCGCCAGATTGCGGTGGTGTTGCCTGTCCATATTGCTGGCCGATTTTCTGAATTTCAGCAGATAGTGCGTCGAGAGCTGTTTTTATTGCGGTGATATCTACGCCATTGTTCGCTGTTTTTAATACTTCGATTTTTTCTGTGATAGCACCCTTTATTTCTGCGGGCACTTTTTCGCCGTGTTCTTTAAGAGCTTTTTCGGCGTTGTAGATTGCATGCTCTGCTTGGTTTTTAGTGTCGACAAATTCTTTTTTCTTTTTGTCTTCTTCGGCATGTGCAACAGCATCAGCTTTTAAGCGTTCAATTTCTTCTTTAGAAAGATTGGTACTTGCTTCGATTTTAACTGATTGAGATTTACCGCTTTGTTTATCTTTTGCTGATACGCTCACAATACCGTTAGCGTCTATATCGAATGTTACTTCTACCTGTGGTGTGCCTCGTGGAGCGGGTGGAATGCCATCTAACACAAAGCGAGCTAATGTTTTATTGTCTGTTGCCATTTCGCGCTCACCTTGCAAAACGTGTATTTCAACGGAAGTCTGATTATCAGCTGCTGTTGAAAAGACCTGTGTTTTTGCTGTAGGTACTGTTGTGTTCTTTTCTATAATGCGCGTTGATATACCACCTAATGTTTCAAGTCCCAAAGAAAGGGGGGTGACATCAAGAAGAAGAATATCTTTTACGTCACCTTGCAAAATACCTGCCTGTACAGCGGCACCAATAGAGACTACTTCGTCGGGGTTAATGCCTTGGTGTGGATCTTTACCAAAAGCTTTTTTAACTGCTTCAACTACCGCAGGCATACGTGTTTGACCACCAACCATAACAACTTCGTTAATATCTTTTATTTCAAAGCCAGCATCTTTAACGGTTTTAAGGGTCAGTTCAACGGACTTAGTAATAAAGTCAGCTACAAGGCTTTCGAGTTTTGCGCGTGAGAATTTCAATACAAAGTGGCGTGGACCCGAAGCATCGGATGTTATATATGGCAGGTTAATTTCTGTTTCTTGTGCAGTAGAGAGTTCGTGCTTTGCGCGCTCTGCCGCTTCTTTAAGACGTTGTAATGCTAAAGGATCTTTTGATATGTCGATGCCGTCGGTTTTTTTGTATTCAGCAACAAGGTTTTCGATAATGCGCTTATCAAAGTCATCGCCACCTAAGTGTGTGTCGCCACCCGTTGCTTTTACTTCTACGGTATCGTCTCCTACTTCGAGTACAGATACGTCAAAGGTTCCACCACCCAAGTCATATACGACGATTTTTTCGTTCTTCTTTTTATTCATGCCGTACGCGAGGGCAGCGGCTGTTGGTTCGTTGATAATACGGCTTACTGTAAGTCCTGCAATTTCACCAGCGTTTTTAGTTGCTTGGCGTTGACTGTCGTCGAAGTAGGCAGGGACGGTAATAACAGCTTCTGTTACTGGTTCGCCAAGCTTTGCTTCTGCATCTGCTTTAAGTTTTGCAAGAATCATTGCCGAAATTTCTTCGGGTGTGTGCCATGTATCGCCAATGCGTACTTCAATGCCGCCTGTTTTAGCGGCTTGTATTTCATACGGAAGCCATTGCTTATCGTTTTGGACTTCAGGGTCGGTAAATTTACGACCAATTAAGCGCTTTACCGAAAAAATAGTATTGTGAGGATTGGTAATTGATTGGCGCTTTGCAAGAAGTCCTGCAAGACGTTCCCCTGTTTTTGATACAGCAACAATAGATGGTGTGGTGCGGTTACCTTCTGCGTTTTCAAGTACGCGTGGCGCACTTGCCTCCATTATTGCGACTGCTGAATTTGTTGTACCTAAGTCTATACCGATTATTTTTGCCATATATGTATATTTTATTTAGTGACCATTACCCGTGCGGGTTTTATTACTTTGCCATTTAATGAATACCCTTTTTCAATTTCTTGCGCCACTGTTTCCGGTAACTTGCCATTGCCATCTACCAGTGCCATTGCTTCGTGGCGTGTGGGGTCGAAGGCGTCTCCTATGGTGGTAGTGATTTTTTCTAGACCATGTTTTTTAAGCGCGTCTTCCAGTTGGGCTTGGATTATTAATAATCCTTTTTTTGCATCGTTTTCGTCGGGGATCGCAGCGGAGGCAAGGGCGAAGCTGTCAAGAACGGTTATAAGGTCCTTCATCATGGATTCGCCCACAAATTTCGCAAATTCCGCAAGGCGCTTGCCTTCTTCTGCTTTACTGTTGGCTAAATCCGCTTTTGCTCGTTTCCAGCCGTTTAAATATTCCTCGCACTGGGCTTTAAGGGTATCGAGTTCAGTTGGGATTGTTTCTTTTGCTTCTTCCATGACGCGGCAATTATACCAAATGGCTTAAGTATTTTTCAAGATTATCTTTTTTTGCGGATTTCTATATCTTTATCGCCCTTTTGTAGATTTTGTATCTTTTTTAGATCATCTATAAAATCTTTGTATGAACCGTATTCTTTAACAGGTTTTAATATTTTTTTCTTTCCCGAAATAGCAAAACCAATATCGCCAAATTCATAACGGATTATATGAGCTTCATATATATGGTCTTTATTTAGATCAGTGATGGTTATTGCAAACGGAACACTATAGATGGTTACAGGGAAAACAAGTGCATTCCCGTTACTTAAGACGTGCGCTCTAATAACATCCTCATTACCCCACTGAAAATTTATCAAATTCGGCAAAAATATAGAAAACCCTCCCGAAAAAGGTATATTTCCATGAAATATATCGCTCATGGTTCTTGGTGTGATTGGACTGGAATTTCCACCTGTAAATCCGCCACTGTCAGGGACTGCTCCTGCGGTTGGAGATCCGGATATAGGGGTTTCAGGCATTAGTAATGAAGCTGAAATGCCGGCAGGAAGAGTCCCTGGCAGTTCTGTTTCGGGAGTCATGACGCCTTTGGGTATTTCTATATTTACGCCGGCTTCGTTGTGGTGTCGTTCCCTGCCGAATGAATACACCATGTATGGTTCGCCTCCTCTTCTTCTTAAATTAAGTACGTTGTACGGCAGCGGGTCCCCACTTGGCATGAGTACATATCCGTCTTTTATTTGTTGTGCCAATACCGCTATATGAAAAAGTGGGGACGATTGTGGTGGTAATATTAAGGTGTTAGTTTTCGGATTAAACATCAATCCCTTACCATTAGTGTTTTTTAAGTCATAAAAAGCTAATTTTATGAAGTTATCCTGATCATATTCAGAGATTAAAATGGGAGGATATTTTATATTATTTTTAAAATAAGTGCATATCCATACCTGCCCTGGCATATGTAAAGGCAGTCCAAAAAAATCCCGTTGTCCAGGTAAAGAAATAGGTATACTGTTCAATTTGCATTCAACCCGTATCATTCCCTTATCGATCATATCTTGAGTATAATTTTTAACACTTGGCTTAGATTCGTCTGTCAAAATTAGTAAGTCATTTGCTTGAGCTTGACGTATTATCTCAGTGCCTTTTGGCCCAGTAGAACCCCCTTCTTTTAGAAGATGCTTTCCACTTTGATCAAATAATGTAAAGGCGCCCACAACTTTTTCGCTCGGACGAACCCTTGTAATCGGTTTATAATCTAGTATTTGCGGTGAATTGCTAAGATCTGGTGTTGCTCTTTGCGCGGAAGCAAATAAGGGTAATATAAAAAATAATATAAGTGTTAGTGTTAATATTTTTTTCATAGCATTATTTCATTTAGTATACATTATGTGTGTATCACCTGTCAGTACGAACAGCACCATACGGGCGCGGCTATACATATAAGGTCGTCTTTAGCCTCCCCTCTTACCGCGCTTACTGCCTTGCCTACATGAGCTATTGTTCCTACATCCGCAACCCAGACCACATCATATGGGATGCCCGTAGCATTTGCCGGCGGTACATACAAATTGTCATCTGATAATTTATTACCATTCGAGCGCTGGCAACCAACAATAGAACTTATGATTGCTCCAGTTGCGGGACAAGCGCCAAAACCCGCCGTTCCTGACCCATTCCTATCCCGTTCTGTTGCGGTGCATACCCACCAGTTTGCGGGGCAGGCGGCAGGACTTCTGTCCCATGAAGCGGCAAATTTACTTTTGCTTATTTTTATAGTTCTTCCGTTTATCACGTTCGTGCATTGGCCAGCATTATTGAGAACTATCGCTCCCGGTCTGCCTTCTCCCCAGAGGCGCGTGGTGGATGAGCTTACGGCCGTGATTTGCCCTGTTATGTAATTCATCGGCACGGCGTCCGTTCCTACTACAGGCGTAGCGATATTAATAATACGGTTAGCCGTCATATCAAGTGATTTTCTGATAGTTGTTGTGCCATTAACATCGAGTGTGGTCATGGGGGTGCTAGTCGCTATACCGATATTATTTGCGCTATCGACTGATATAGTTTGATTGGGCGGGTTCGCAATTGCCCAAATAATGAGAGTGCCGGACCAGAGAAGTGTTAATATAACTATTTGATATTTCATGAGTTTAATATGAGCAACACCAGACAGGGGCTATATTACATGCGTACTGTTCGGCAGTATTCGTCCCACTTGCGGTAGTTGCGGTTTTTGCCATTCTGTCATTCGTGCTCGCCACATCACTTACCCATGCCCAAGTGACAGTGTTGTCATATAGTTCCGCCGTGGTTGATGCCGGATTGCATATAATAGCAGGTTGTGTGCCTGTGCCACACGCACCCGTTCCTCGTTCTGCTGCAGAGCATACCCACCAATTTGCAGGGCATGCCGCCCGCGCGCCGTCCCATACGGCAGTATTGCCGCTACGGCTAACTTTTATATAGTTATTAGCGTTTGAGACGCATTCCCCTGCGTTATTTAATACGCTCGATCCTGGCCTACCTTGACCCCATAGCCTTGAAGTGGAAGAGGCCATATTGTTTGTTTGTGCATCTATATATGCTTTATTTACCGCGTCCGTATTTGAAATAGGCGTCATTACATTGATAATTTTATTATTTGCCATATCAAGTGATTTTCTAATTGTTGTTGTGCCATTAACATCAAGCGCGGTAGTGGGTGATGCGGTTTTTATGCCGATATCGCCGGTATTACTACCAAATAATCCACCGAATGTCGCTCCTGGTATTCCTGATGGCGGTATTGCGAGTGTCCATGTAATAAGAGTGCTCGACCAGATGATTATTAGGATTATTTTGTGGTATTTCATTTTTATTGCGAGCAGCACCAAACAGGCAAGAGAGTGCATGTATATTGGTCTGATTTAGTAGCGCCACTTCCTCCTCCGGCTAATTTACCAAAATATAATGTTGAGGTCGCCGTTTCAGTTATCCACGCCCCATTGTTTAATAATAATATTAAGTCTTCTACTGAATCGCCTCGGGGTGAGGCAGTAACATTACATAAAATAACATTTTTATTAGTTCCGCTGGGGGCAGGGCATGCCGCCGTACCCCGCTCCGCGGCAGAGCATACCCACCAATTTGCAGGGCATGCCGCCCGCGCCCCGTCCCATGTGGCGAGGCTGGTACTTCTACTTATTTTAATTGCGCCATTAACGCATTCCCCTGCGTTATTCATTACTGTTGCTCCAGGCCTGCCTTCGCCCCATGGCTTCATGCTCGTGTTCATGCTTGCTAGTACAGCGTCAGCATATGATTTATTTATTGCATCAAGACCGACAGTGGGCGTTATAACATTCATGATGCGATTATTTTGCATATCGAGTCCGTTTCGGATCGTCGTCGTTCCATTAATGTCAAGTAGTGTTGTGGGTGTAGATGTTTTTATGCCTACATTACCAGATGCGTTTGTAAAAAGACTGCGTACTGAAGTCCCTATCGTCCCCGATGGCGGGCTCGCAAAAGTCCATCCGGCAAACATACCTGAAAAAACAAGTATCAAAATAAAAACCTTATTGGACATCTTGATAAGTATACCACGTCATACTACGCTCTAAGGGATATATGACATTTGTTATCCACAACACCTTAACCGGCACAAGCGAAACATTTAAGAAATCAAAGAAGCCGTTAAAAATGTTTGTTTGTGGGCCGACGGTATATGGGCCGGCCCATATTGGGCATGCGCGCGTTGAAATAACTTTTGATGCATTTGCTCGTTATCTACGCGAATCGGGGCATACCCTTACTTATATACAAAATATTACTGATGTAGACGATAAGATTATTAATGCTGCGCGCGAAGCGCATATGTCTCCTGTTGCTCTTGCGCGTCATTTTGAAAAGGAATATATCGCCACCATGAAAATGTTACGTGTTACAAGTGTTGATCGTAGGGCGCGCGCTTCGGCATTTATAAAGGAAATTCAAGGGCAGATTATTCGTCTTATTGCAAAAGGCTTTGCATACGAAACCGATAATGGTGTGTATTTTGAAGTGCGAAAGTTTAAATCGTATGGCGCTCTATCAAAACAAGATTTAGATGCTACACGCCCTCATTATCGTATTGAGCCTGATCCAAAGAAAAAAGATCCGCTTGATTTTGCATTATGGAAGCGTACGAGTGATGGGTTGCATTGGAAGAGTCCGTGGGGCGAAGGTAGGCCAGGGTGGCATATAGAGGATACGGCAATTAGTGAAAAAATATTGGGTCAGCAGTACGACATACATGGCGGTGGGCTTGATTTAAAGTTTCCTCACCACGAATCCGAAATTGCACAGCAAGAAGCATCATCAGGTAAGGTTCCTTTTGTGCGTGCATGGATGCATGTGGGTATGGTGCTTTCGGCAAAGGGTGAAAAAATGTCTAAAAGCTTGAAAAATTTCTTATTGGTGCAGGATTTCTTAAAAAAGAATTCTGTTGATGTGTTACGCTTTATGTTTTTATCAGCTCATTACCGTTCACCTATTAATTATTCTGAAGGATTAGTTGAACAGTCGCGCGCAGCACTGCGTACTATGAGTGACTACTTAGGTCGGCTGGATTTTGTAGCGTTAAATGGTAAGGCTGCGACTCTTTCGCGTGCTATTTCTGGCGATATTACAAAATGCGAAAAAGCTTTTACCACTGCTATGGATGATGATTTTAATACGCCACAAGCAATAGGAGCTCTTTTTGCTTTTATAAACGGTCATACGAAATCGATATGGGGACTTTCGCGTGCAGAGGCTATTGCTATACGGAGTTTTTTGTTAAAAAAATACACCCTATTAGGTATAGCGTTTAAGGCGTCGATGGTGCCAGCAAGCGTACGTGCTCTTTTACGTAAACGCGAAATAGCTCGCATAGGCAAAGATTTTAAGGTAGCGGATGCAGTACGTAAAGAAATAGCAGATGCGGGGTATGCGATTGAAGACACGCCTATTGGTCCTCACTTATTACATGCCACCTCTTAGGATTCCCCCACAAAATATAGAAGCTGAGGAGATTGTTTTGGGTGCAATCATGATTGATGCTGATGCGATTATAAAAGTAACAGATAGTCTAAAGCCTGATGATTTTTATTTACCCGCACACCGACTTATCTTCGAAACAATGGTAGAGTTTTTTGAACGACATCAGCCGATTGATATTGTCAGTATCACTAATCGCATGAAAGAGAGTGGAACGCTCGATCGCGTGGGTGGTGCAGCGTATCTTTCAACGCTTATTGAAGGTGTTCCTTCGTCGTCGCATGTTGTGCATTATGCGGGCTTAGTTAAGGAAAAGCGCGTACTTCGTTCTATTATCGAAACAGCAGCAGAAGCAACCGAAGCGGCTTTTAATCCTCAAAAAGAAGTTGAATCTATTTTAGATGACGTTGAGCAAAAAATATTCGCTGTTTCGCAGGGATCGATACGTCAAAAATTTGTTGCAGTTGCTGATGAGCTTAAAAATGCATATGAGCGCATTGAGCGTTTACAAAGTGGCGAGGGTATATTGCGTGGTGTAGGTACGGGTTTTCGTGAGCTTGATAGTTGTTTGGGTGGTTTGCAGAAATCAGATTTAGTTATTGTCGGCGCTCGACCATCTGTAGGTAAAACAACGTTTGTTATGGATATTGCGCGTCATGCAGCTATTAAGGAGGGTATTTCTGTAGGTGTTTTTTCGCTTGAAATGTCTCGTGATCAGGTTATTGATCGTTTGATAGCGGCGGAATCGCAGGTTGCTTTGTGGCGTTTACGTAACGGTAAAATCCAAGACGATATGGAATTTCAAATGATTCAAGCAGGGCTTGATGTGCTTTCTCGTGCTCCAATATTTATAGACGACACGTCTGGCCCTACCATGTTGCAAATTAAGTCTATGGCACGTCGTTTGCAGATGGAGCACGGCCTTGGGCTTTTAGTGGTTGATTATCTCCAGCTTATACAGCCACGCACGCAAAGCGATAATATGGTCCAACAAATCACTGAAATATCGCGCGCTCTTAAAGGGCTCGCGCGCGAGCTTAATATTCCTGTTATTGCTTTGTCTCAGCTTTCGCGTGACGTTGATAAGCGTGAAGTTAAAATCCCTCGCCTTTCTGATTTGCGTGAATCGGGTTCTATCGAACAAGATGCAGATGTTGTTATCTTTTTATATCGCAAGGATCGTGATAAGTTAAATCCTTCACCAGAAGAACAAAACACAGCAGAAATTATTGTGGCAAAGCATCGCAATGGTTCTTTAACATCTACAAAAGTTAAGTTTGATCCTGATCGTGTTAGTTTCAAAGATATAGATATGGTGCATACCAATAATAATGATGGTTTTTAATATATGCTCCCCCGCTCTATACAACGATTTATTAGTGTATTCGCTGGATTACCTTCTATTGGTCCACGACAAGCAACGCGTTTAGCGTTTTATCTTGTGTCGTTAGGCGCTGCTTCTATTATTGAAATTGCAGAGGCCGCTCGAGGATTAGCATCGCTTTCTACGTGCCATGATTGCTTCTTTTTTTCCGAGGGGCCGGTATGTCCTTTTTGCGGTAATGCAGGCCGGCGCAAGGATATATTAGCTATAGTGGAGCGACCGACAGATGTTATAGCAATTGAAGCAACGCGTAAATTTAATGGTGTGTATTTGGTGCTCGGTGAGCTGAAAAAAACAGGCACTATGCAACCCGAGCAAAAGCTTAAACTTGAGCGTGGTAAGGCACGTGGGCCTTTTAAAGAAGTTCTGTTAGCACTAGATCAAACGACCTATGCTGATTTTAATGCGCAGGCTATTGCAAAAGAATTTTCAGGTATAGCGGAAAGGATTACTCGTCTTGGGCGTGGTATTCCGACAGGTGGCGAAATAGAATTTGCAGATGAAGATACGCTTGGCAGCGCTATCGAAAAAAGAAGTTAGATAATTACATACATATATATAAAACCGACTCAGAGTGAGCCGGTTTTATATGTTATTTAATCCCTGTAATTTCTACTTCCGTGAAGTGTTGGCGGTGACCCTTCTTCTTTTTATAGCGAGCCTTCGAGTGATACTTGAAAACGATTACTTTGCGGTCGCGACCCTGACGAACAAGTTTAGCAGTTACTGTTGCACCTGCTACAAGCGGGGTGCCAACTTTAACTGCACCACCATCTTCAACAAGTAAAACCTCTTTAAAAACAACAGATCCGTCCGCTTCAGGGGTTATTGATTCAATCTTTAATTTTTCGCCAACGGCTACTTTATACTGCTTGCCGCCGGTTTTTACGATTGCGAATGCCATATCAGTTAACAGCAATAATACATGATAATGCCGTTACAATCAAGAGCGTCATAAAGAGCGTTATTATGCCCGTAATGCGTGCAAGAATGGGGTTTTTATCATGTAATACGCCCACCAAAAAGGCATTCAGTACGGTTATTATAAGGCCAGAAAAGAGCATGGCTAACGCGTCGCTTGCATTGCCTAAAAAGTCGGCTCCATGCCCACCCGTAAAACGGATAACAATAAGCCTTTCTATGCCTGCAAGTTTGACGTAATACAGCGAAAACCCAATAAGGAGAGTACAGAGAGAGGCGCCAAAAAATATACTATCAGCGGTATGACGAATATGTTTCATATCTTATGCGTCTTTATGTAATTTTTTAGACCAATCAGCGTGCGTTAAAATACTCGATGTAAATGTTGAGGTGTACTCCTTTTTCTTTTTATTTTTTTCAATTGCAATCGCAATAAGCTTTTTTAAAAGTTCGGTGAGCGGAATGCCACTTTTTTCCCATAAGTGATGATACAGCGTTCCAGGGAGTGGATTGATTTCGTTAACATAGAGTTTTTTTGATTCTGTATCGTAGAGAAAATCGACGCGAGCAATGCCAGAACATTCAGTTTTTATAAATACTTCCTTAGCAAGATTTTGTACGGCTGCTGTAGTTGCCTCATCAAGCGCAGCGGGTATTATAAGATTTTGCTTGGCATTACCGAGTTGTGTCCCACCGCCTGCAATATATTTATCTTCGTATGAGAAAAAATCTTGGGTAAATACCGATTCTTGCACAAGGCTTGCGCGCAGTGTGTCGTTACCAATAACGGCGCAGGTAAGATCTGCAACATGCGCAACACCTTCTTCTACCAGTACTTTTTCATCGTAATGAAAGGCAACATCAAGGGCAAATGAAAGTTCTTTGCCATTTCTTACTTTAGCAATACCAATAGATGATCCGAGTCGTGCAGGTTTCACAAACAATGGCCATGTGAGCCCTGTATTAATTTTAGTTATATAGTCTTCTTTTTTAGCTTCCCAATCGGATTTATAAAAATATATAAATTTAGTAGTAGGAAAACCTGCTTGTTCATACAGTTGCTTGGTGAGTACTTTATCCATGGCAATTGCCGATGCAGGAACACCACAGCCAATATATGGTATATCAAGGATCTCAAAGAGTCCTTGTATGGTGCCGTCTTCGCCATTTTGGCCGTGGAATGCAGGGAATGCGACATCTATGGTAATTGTTTTGCCAAACAACTTCTTTTGTTTGAAAACCATTTTTCCGTGCGATGATTCAAGATCGAGATACCATGTACTTAAGGCGGAAAAATCTTTTTGTTTTTTAAAATGTGCGATGTCTTTTAATTCATCGCCTATGTGCCAGCTACCATCTTTGCCGATATATATAGCATGCGCAGTAATACCAGCCTTATGTAGGCCGTTTATTATTAAATTGCCCGTAATAATAGATATATCGTGTTCGGGATTTTTACCTCCGAAAAATACGCCAATAGTCATTTTTATAGATAATTATCTGGCCAATCGTTTTGGAATAGTACTATATCCCCGCTTTTTAAGATAGCTGGCAGGGCTTCATGCGCTTCGTGCGCAGTAGCATATTGGAGTATGTCTGCTTTTTTAAAGCCAGCATTTTTAAGGGCTTCGGCAATATACTGAGTAGCACTATTTTTAATGAGCACAACAATATCAGCCACTGTTGCGAGCTCTGTGCCTATTGCACGGTGCACTTTTGCATTTTCTGAGCCCATTTCTACCAAGCCTGGTGTTACGTAAATTTTTCGTTTGTTTTTAAAACGCGCAAGAATATGTATTGCTTCGCGCGCACCATCAGGGTTGCCATTATAACTGTCGTCTATTATGAGTATGCCGTTTGCAGTATGAAAGGGCTGTAGACGGTGTGTTATAGGTTGTATCATAACAACGCCATGTGTTATTTCGGCGCGTGTCATACCAAGGCTTTCTGCAACGCAGGTAGCACCCATTATTGTTGCAGGAGCATAGCCACCTAATAATTGTGTTGTAAGGCGATATGCTTCGCCATATTCATTGGTAAATGAGAATAATTGTGTAAGTCCGTCAGGCTCGATATATGTATTGGTGATAGTGTAGCGTGCTCCACTTTGTGTGCTGTCTCCATAGAAAATAACAGTATGTCCTGCACAATGCTTTTCGTAATGTGTGCGCACGCGTTTATCGCTCGTGTTTAAAATAACAACAGCATTAGGTTTTGCATGGCGCACAATTTCAAATTTGGCATGCACGGTATTTTCTAAGCTACCAAAGCGTTCTATATGTGCTTCATTAATACCCGTAATAACACTAATGTCAGGTGGTGTTAGTGCGCATAATTCGCGTATATCGCCTTTTTGATGTGCACCCATTTCTACAACAAAAACCTCAATTTCTTTTGTGAGTTTAGTAAGTATAAGGCGCGCAATGCCAAGAGGTGTATTAATGCTTTCAGGTGTAGAGAGTACTGTAAATCGTTCTTGTACGATGGTTGTAATCACTTCCTTCATAGTTGTTTTGCCATAACTACCTGTTATGCCAATAATTTTAATTGAAGGGAATTGTGCTAATTTGCGACGCGCTGCATTAATAATTCTGCGTTTTAAAAATACATCGAGTGGTGCGGTAATAAGTACAGCAAGAGTTATATAGAGCGGAAACAGAAATGCGCTTATTAGTAGTAATGCGCCTGCAAAAAGAATACCTAGACTATAGGCAGTAAGTGCGATGCAAGTGGCTATAAGTATGGCTGCAAGAGCTATAATACCTTTGAGTTTTGCCGTCCAGACTGCCTTTTGGCGCATGTCACTTTTAACCGTATATCGCTTAAAAAGCATGTTATAATACCGCTTAAGATCATAGCTTTCGAGCTGTATGAGTGTTATATGGTAGCGAATAAGTCGCGCTAGATTCATAGGGGTTATACTAGCTTATTGTAGTTATTTATGCTAGAAACAGTACGGTTCTTTACCTTTTCTCACATACAAGGAGTGTTGACAGTGAAAACAATTTTTACCACAGGACAAGTTGCAAAAATCTGTAAGGTTGCCCCACGAACGGTGAGTAAATGGTTTGATTCGGGTCGCTTGCGCGGCTACCGCATCCCTGGAAGCAAAGATCGGCGTATTCCACGGGAAAATCTCATCAGATTCATGAAAGATTATGGCATACCGGTCGATGAATTGGAGGATTTTCCAAAAGTGGTGTTATTTTTAAGTCCTGACCCAGCTTTTTTCGCGAGTATTACGAGTGATCAGTTCGTAGTCCGACATGCGACAAGCGCGTTTAATGCTGGAGTAGAAATCGATACGTATCTTCCGCAGTGTATCGTGATTGACTGCGCGGGTTTCAATGATACCATTGCCTCCTTGTGGCATGTTATCAACGAAAAACTTTCTGATTTTGAAATTATGGGAGTTGGTGATCCGGAAAAACATTTAGAAGGCTTCGGCTCTTTTGTGCGAGCTCCATTTGACCCGAATGTGTTAATTGCTGACATTGAGCGTAAGTGTGGTAAAGCCGTGAGTTGATGGTGTAAGCTACAGCTTTTAAAACACCTTTGGGTTTCTGAGGGTGTTTTTTATTGCTTTAAAAAATGAATGAGGGTGGCGGTAAATTGTTCGGGTTGCTCACTAAAGCAGTAATGTCCTGCATTACGTATAACTTCGATATGTGAGTGCGGTATCTGTTTTTGGATATGCATGCCATATGTAAGTGGAGTCATTGTATCCTTATCGCCCCATACAACAAGTGTATCTGTCGTTATTTTTTTAAATAACAGATCTTGATTTTCATGTATGATATTAATGAATGTTTTTTGTAACTCAGGGGTTGCGTAATAATCCTCAGCGCCAATTATCTGGTAGAGTCGTTTACGTAGCGGAGCCATACAGCGTGGCATGAAAAAAGGCTTAAGAATTTTAGCGATTATTTTTTTAAAGCCAATATAATGTGCGCGCATGCCACCACTTGCTATGAGTACTAGCTTGGTAGCGAAATTAGGTTGCTCTGCAAGAAGGCATGTGGCGACGCGCGCTCCTGCGGAATGCCCAATAACAGCATGCGTTTGTAAACCTAACTTTTCGGCGAATATGCGTATTGTTTCGGCATAGTCATGGAGTGTATAGGGTTTTTTAGGTGCTTCTGATACGCCAAATCCAGGAAGATCAATAAAAAATAAGCGATATCCAGATGTTTCCATTTTTTCGGCAATGGTAAGCCATGCTTCTTTATGTGAGCGCCATCCGTGTAAAAAAATAAGCGATTGTTCACCCTTACCTGTAGTGAGATAGGATACGATCGTATCGTTGATAATGATGTGTCGATTTTCCATGAATATAAGTTTTAATGCTTACAATCTAAGTTTTTCTTTTGTGCTCCCACGGAGAATCGAACTCCGGTTTCGACGATGAGAACGTCATGTCCTAACCACTAGACGATAGGAGCTTATTGTTTCTATAACTGCTTCAAGTCCCTGACCTGTTATGAGAATAAGATCGCCACGTTCTGTTATTGCTTGTAATTCGGCCGCCGCCACTTCCCCGTTATCAAAGCGTAATTTTTTCTTACTGTCAACGGTTATGGGGCTATCTCCTACCGTTATTATTGCATCACATGCTTTAAGAGCGAGATGATTAAGTGCTTCTTGCATACGCCATTTGCCTTCTGTTTTTTGTGCTGTACCAAACACACCAATAACTCGTTTTGCAGTGCTTTCTGAGATTGCTTCTAGTGCATTCATAATGGATTCTTCTGTGTTTGATGTACTATCGTCGAGTATGTACATACCCTTTTTATTGATACATACATTCATGCGGCCGCGTGGCATTTCAAGATAACGGAGCGTTTCTGCGGTGCGGGCAAGATGTAATCCAAAGGCTGTACCTACGCACATTGCCGCCGCCGCCGCATAAGCACCTGCTTTATTAAAAACGCTATCCATTACAACATGGGCTGATTGATTACCATATTCTGCGGTAAAGGATATACCTGCTGGTTTATATCCTCCGGCTACTTTTTCTGATCGATAGGTGAGATGTGTCAGTAAAAGATCAGATCCTTCTTCAAAACCAAATGTTATGGTTCGTGCGCGTGTACGGCGGGCAATGTCGCGCGTGCGTGGGTCATCATTATTAATAATTGCATAGCCGTTTGAGGGTAGATTAATTAGTAATCGTACGGTGTCTGTTTCGTCTATTTGTGCTTGTGCGGTGATAACAGTAATTTGTGGTCGCGCTACTGATACAAAATGAGCTGATTCACCGCGAGGGCATTCAAGAAGTAATAATTCAGGATAGTGTTTTGAAAAGAAGGCTGTTTTGATAGCGGTAATAATAGTTTGTATCCAAAAAAAGAAGCCTTGTTCGTCTTTTTCTATATTGAGTGCGGCGTATGATATACGGAGATGTTTGGGGATAGTTTCGTGTGTTATGGCGAGCGAACGTATATCTTCAAGTACTACAGCAAGTGCAGCTTGCGTCATTGTTTTACCTATTCCGCCACCTATAGCAATAATTCCTGGTTGAAATTTTTGTATTGCGTGTAATGCAGCGTAGCGTATGAATGCTTCGCGTTTTTCAACAATGAAAGACATGATTTAACTATGCGTTGACTCTTTAGAGAGATTATCTGGTGGAATGCCGTAATAGTCTATAATAAATTCCGCGAGTTCACGAAACGCAGGGACAACGGTTGTGCCTGCAAGAGGTGCACCTTTTGGCTTATCTAATTTTATAAGTATAGTTATTTTTGGCTTTGAGGCAGGGAAAAATCCGGTGTACGTATTAATAACATCTTTTGTATAACCGCCGCGTACAAAATCTACTGCCTGCGCGGTTCCTGTTTTACCAGCGACGGTAAAATGAGGTATGCGTGCTACTCGTGCTTTTTCAACTGCGGAAACCATGATTGCGGTTGTTTGGTCTGCCGCTTCTTTTGTGAGCACACGTCGTACTTCGTGCGGTTTTGTGTCGGTAATAATAAATGGCTTCATGAGACTTCCTCGATTTGCAATGGTAGACACTGCCGTAATCATTTGCAGTGGCGTTACGGCAATGCCTTGTCCAAATGATGCAGTGGCGAAGTCTATATCTGCTGTATGCGTTTTAATATTTTTAAGATTACCGCCTAATTCTCCTGGTAATTCAATGCCTGTTGGTTCGCCAAAGCCAAATGCTGTTACATATTTATAAAAAGGTGTATTGCCTATTTTTGTTTGCATGAAGGCAGTACCAGTATTCAATGATTCTTCTATAACATTCTTCATGGTGACAATGCCGTGTGCTTTTAAATCCCAATTGCGAATAGTGGTACCGTCTTTGAACTGTAATATGCCGGTATCGTTATATGTTGTTTCTGGTGTGAATGCTTTTGTGTCGAGTCCAATTGCTGCGGTGACAACTTTAAAAACTGATCCTGGTTCGTATTGTCCTTGTACTGCAGGGTTGGTGAAATTTTTAAGAGGATAATCAGAATATTCTGTTGGATTAAAATCTGGCGCTGATGTCATGGCAATAATTTTGCCTGTTGCTGGTTCTTGTACGATGATAGTGCCACCTTCTGCTCCTTTTTCTTTTATAAGTTTTTTAAGTATTATTTCCGCTTGTGTTTGTATTTGGCGGTCGATAGTAAGAGCAATATCTGCACCTTGTGTAGCATCTACTATGTCGCCATTTTCAAATGATCCCGCAACGCCTGCAAGTGTTTTTTCGAATTGCTTTTCGATGCCATAACGGCCAACTACCGCATCGTCACCCGAAGGGGCCATAAAACCAATAACATGACTCGCAAGAGTGTTGTGGGCATATAATCGTTTTTCTTGTTCATCTATACGAATACCTGCAATATCAACTTCTCGTATGTGCGTTACTTGTTCAGGTGTTGGATTTTTTAAAAGTACTTGATATGAATTTTTTTTACTTAAAAGAGCGCGTAGCACATTGGCTTCTACGTTGAGTATGGGGCTTAAATTTTCTACCGCAGTATCGATATCTCGTATTTCACGTGGTACTCCGATAACGACTTGATATGGTTTGTTTGCAGCTACAGGGAATCTATCGCCATTACGATCGGTTATGGTAATAAGTCCGCGATGCGGTTCCATAAACCCTGCAAGATGATACTGTGTTGCGGCACGTAACGAATAAAATGACCCCTTAGCGATTTGGAGGTCATAGAGCTGTAAACCAAGAACTATATAGGCTACGGTAATACTGGAAAAAATAAGGTAAGACCGTGCCGATTTCATGTAGTAAACATCCTACGATTATAGATAGCGGGGAGAAGTTATTTTTACGAATCCGTACTCTTTAACAAGGCGTTCTATGTTCGTTCCATTCACTGCTTCGTACCAGCTGTTTTTTAATTCTGCATTATCAGTACGCGCTGCTTCGAGTGATTTACGTGCCGTTTGTGTGTCGTGTTTAACGGTCACTGTCTTAGTATATATGATTGCGTTTCCTGTGGTAAGGGCAACGATAAATAAGAGTCCAATAATGATGATAGGATTTGTTTTTTTCTGCTGTATTTTTTTTGGGTGAATGATTGTCATGTGATTATTGGATTATTTTTTATGAATTAACGATGCATATACGTAATTTTGCTGAGCGAGCGCGGGGATTATTGCGTATTTCCTCGTCGCTCGGTATCACGGGTTTTTTAGTAATCACCGTGAGCTTTCCTTCTTTCGCCATATCGCGGAATCGGTGTTTTACGATGCGATCTTCGAGCGAATGGAAGGATATAATCGCAACTTTTCCTCCTGGAGCAACAACATGAGGAAGACTTTTGATAACCTGTTCTATGTTTTCTAATTCTTTGTTTGCATAAATACGAAGCGCCATAAAAGTGCGCGTAGCAGGATGAATACGATATTTTTTGCCTTGATGAGGTATTACGTTCGTTATAATATCTGCTAATTGCTTTGTTGTTTCTACGGGCATTTTTTCTTTTATAGCGCGCGCAATACGTGCGGCATAACGTTCTTCGCCGTAGGTTTTAATAATGGTTGCTAAATCGTTTTCGCTAATCTTTTTTAAAATATTGGCGATAGGTTCTTCGGTATCGCTATAGGTCATGAGAAGCGGTTCATTTTCTTGAAAGGTAAAACCTCGACCGGAGTGATTTAATTCATCAGACGATATACCGAGGTCAAGAATAACCCCATTTGCTTTTGGAAATAGGCTTAAACGTGCAATATCGGCCATCTCTGCAAAATTACCTACAGCACATGTAACACGCTGATCTTCAGCGTAGCGTTCTGCGCAACCACGCACTGCGTGTTCGTTCCAATCAAGTGCTAATAATTTACCTGTTGTGCCAATACGTTCTAAAACAAGCGCAGAGTGCCCACCTGCGCCATATGTACCGTCTATTACAGCATCCCCTTCGCGTGGTTCTATCGCGTCTACAGTTTCGTTAAGCATGACGGGGATATGGATTGTCATATATCAGATACCAAGTTCGGAAAGACGTGATGCGATTTCATTCGACTGAGATTCAGTTTCGGTTTTGTATTGTGCCCATGCTTCGTCGTTCCAAATTTCAATACGGCTGTAGAGGCCAGCGACAATTGCTTGTTTTTTGATGTCAGCGTAGGTGCGTAGATAGTCGGGTAATAAAATACGCCCTTGGGCGTCGATTGGTGCTTCCATAGCACCTGCAAGCATCAGACGGCCAAAACCGCGTGCATTGGTATCAGTAATGGGCATTGCTGCTATTTTTTTTGCAAGTTCTTCCCAATCGTTTCCACTGAATAAAAAAAGACAACGGTCGAGACCGCGTGTAATAACAGCACGTTCACCAAGTGTTGCGCGAAATTTAGCAGGAATGGCGAGGCGTCCTTTTTCGTCCGTAGAGTGCTGATATTCGCCGATAAACATTAGATTATAT
>Ga0194121_10001391_pt1 | contig 41217 bp, 39 predicted proteins | sample TA2MahCa50mmetaG_FD_148609 | JGI IMG/M metagenome (GOLD analysis project Ga0194121, IMG submission 148609) | Freshwater microbial communities from Lake Tanganyika, Tanzania - TA2015020 Mahale Deep Cast 50m | ecosystem: Environmental > Aquatic > Freshwater > Lake | place: Tanzania: Lake...
GTCGGCTTTACGTCGGTTTTCACGACGGCGACCCCGGCCGCCAGCGACCCCGGCGCCGCGGGCGACCCCGGCCCCGGCCCGGCCCCGACCCCGGCCGCTCCCGCGCGCCTCGCGTCCTGCGAGAGCTACGGGGCCGCGCGGGCTACGGGGCCTTCTGCAGCGCCTCGATCCGCTCCGCGGTCGCCGGGTGCGTCGCGAAGAAGCCGCCGGGGCTGCCGCCCTCGGTCGCCACCAGCCACTTCAGTGTGTCGACCATGACCTGCTTGGACGAGCCGATGCGCTTCAGGAGCTCCGCGCCGTGGCGGTCCGCCTCGTACTCCTCACGCCGGCTGTAGCCGCGCGCGATGAGCTGTCCGGCGATCGGCGTGAGCGCGCCGCTCCCCGGGATGAGCTGGTCGAGGATGACCATGCCGATGTTGAGGCCCGCGCCGCGCGTCTGCGCCTTGGCGACGTGACGGAGGTCTTCGTGCGCGACCTCGTGCGCGAGCACGCCCAGCAGCTGCTGGTCGTTCGCCTTCTCGAGGAGGCCGCGCGTGACGTAGAACTCGCCGTTGCCGGCGTTCGCCGCGTTGACGCGCGGGTCGTCCATGATGCCGACCTTGATGTTGCTGAGCTGCCGGGGATTGTTCATCGCGCGGATCAGCGGCGTCATGAGCCGCTGCAGCCGCTCGGCATCCCGCGGGTCGACGGGACGCCCGCTCGGCGCCGGGGCGCCGGACGACGTGCGGGGCGGGGCCGCGGGCCCGGACGGAGGGGCGGACGCCGGAGTGGCGCAGGCGGTGAGCATCGCCACCGTGATGCCGGCGACCAGGCCGCGCGACCAGAGCCTCATCGCCCCGACCAGGACTCGCTTCCCAGCGAGTCCAGCATGCCCTCGCCGCAGACGTCGTCACCGCGAGCGTCGTCGCCGAAGAAGCTGATGAAGCGGTCGATGCGGCGGGGCCGGTCTTCCTTGAAGAGCGCGGTCGACGCGGGGGACGGCGAGAGCACGTGGCTACGAGCATTGGCGGCTGCCATGGATGCCTCCCAGTTCGGTGGTGCTGCCCCTCGGGTGCAGGCCATGTGCCATGACTCGGGCGTGCGCTAAGTGTAGGCCGCCATGAGAGGGGCCCGCGACGACGCGCTCCGGGCGTTGAAAATGTTTCTCGTGATTGGCCTGTAGAAGTTACACTGCGCGGACTTCGGCAGGGAGCATCCTCCGAGTCTTTGGTGGATAAGTAGCTGGTGTTTCAAGAGATATCGAACCCCGGTCTGTTGGCATGCCGCCTGCGTCTCAAACCACCTGAAAGCAGTGCGCATAGACCGGAGGAAGCCGTATGAGCAGGGTATTGCGGGCGTCCCTGGGGGTGTTCGTGGCCGTGCTGCTCGTCACCGGCTGCCAGTCGGTGACCGGCAAGAGCGCCGGCACGAACATCGACGACACGACGATCACCGCCTCAGTGAAAACGAAGCTCGTCGCCGACCGCCCGTCGAACCTGACGCGGGTCGACGTCGACACGAACAACGGCACCGTCTATCTCAACGGTGTGGTCGACAGCCTCGAGCACCGAGCCCGCGCGGAGCAGCTCGCGTGGCAGGCGAGCGGCGTCAAGACGGTCGTCAACAACCTGCAGGTCTCCCAACGCCGCTGACCGCGACCGCTCGGGCGGTCGCTGAGGAGTTTGCGTGGCAGCCAGACGCGACATGAGACACGGCAAAGTCCTCGTCGTCGACGACGAAGCGGCGGAGCGCGACGGCCTCGCCCGGCTCGTCGGACAATGGGGCTACGAAGTGGAGACCGCGGGCTCGGGCGAGGAGGCGCTGACCCTCGTCGAGTCGCAGCATCCCGCGGTGGTGGTCACCGACCTCGTGCTGCCCGAGATGGACGGGCTCACGCTCCTCGAGAAGCTCAAGGAGACGGGCCGTCCGCCGATCGTGCTGCTCGTGACCGGCCAGGGCACCGTGGAGACCGCCGTGGAGGCCATGCGCCGCGGCGCGCTCGACTATCTGACGAAGCCCGTCGACACCACGCGGCTGCAGGTGCTGCTCGAGAAGTCGATCGAGCAGGAGTCGCTGTCGCGCGAGGTGAACTTCCTGCGCCACCAGCTGCGGCAGAAGGGCAGCTTCGGCCAGCTCGTCGGTCAGGCGAAGAGCATGCAGGAGGTCTATCGCTGGATCGAGCTCGCGGCGACGAGCAACGCCCCCGTGCTCGTCTTCGGCGAGAGCGGCACCGGCAAGGAGCTGGTCGCGCGGACCGTGCACGAGCTGTCGAACCGGCGCAACAAGCCCTTCGTCGCGATCAACTGCGCGGCGATCCCCGAGACGCTGATCGAGAGCGAGCTGTTCGGGCACGAGCGCGGCGCCTTCACCGGCGCCACCGAGCGCCGGCTCGGCTGCTTCGAGCTGGCGGACGGCGGCACGCTGTTCCTCGACGAGATCGCGGAGATGGACAACTCCACGCAGGCCAAGCTGCTGCGCGTGCTCCAGGAAGGCAGCTTCCGGCGCGTGGGCGGCGGCAAGCAGGAGATCCAGGTCGACGTGCGCGTGGTGGCCGCGACCAATCGCATCCCGAACGAGGCGATCAGCACGAACCAGCTCCGCGAAGACTTGTTCTACCGCCTGAACGTGTTCTCGATCGCGCTGCCGTCGCTGCGCGAGCGGAAGGACGACATCCCGCTGCTCTCCCGCACGTTCGTGGAGGAGTTCAACCGTCAGGACAACCGCGCGGTGCGCGGGCTCACCGCCGAGGCGGAGAAGGCGCTGGACCGCTACTCGTGGCCCGGCAACGTGCGCGAGCTGCGCAACGTGATCCAGCGCGCGGTCGTCCTGAGCGGGAGCGGGCTCATCGACGTCGAGCACCTGCCCGACAACGTGCTGAAGGGCATCGCGCCGACGCCGAACGCCGCGGTGGCCGGGAGTATCCGGACGATCCGCGAGATCGAGCGCGAGGAGATCCTGCGCGCGCTCGACGAAACCAGGCAGGACAAGCGCAAAGCGGCGGCGCTCCTCGGAATCAGCCTGAAGACGCTCTACAACAAGCTGGCGAAGTACGGCATCCAGGCGGTGAAGTCGGCACGGATCACGTGAGCGGCGGCGCCGAGGAGCTTCGCCAGGCGCCCCTGCCGCCGGACCTCGAGCGGCTCCTGCACGACCTGCGGGGGCCGCTCAACGCCGCCGTCATGCACGTCGAGGTCCTCAAGCGCCTGGTCGACGATCCGACCGCGCGCACGAGCCTGCACAGCGTCCAGAGCGAGCTCGAGCGTCTCACCGCGATGCTGCCGCTCGCCTTCGGCGTGTCCGCGATCGAGCTCGGCCCCGTGCGGCCGGTGCTCCTGCGTGCGGTCGTCCAGTCGGCGGTCGACGAGGCGCAGCGCAAGCCCGTGCCCGTCGAGCCCGGGCCGTGGCCGGAGGTGGACGGCGACGAGCGGCTGCTCGTGCGCGCGATGCGCCACCTGCTCGACAACGCGTTCGACGCCACCCCCGACGGCCGCGACGTCCGCGTGCGCGTCGAGGTGGGCGCCGGCGACACCGTCACGGTCGTCGTCGAGGACGGCGGCGCGGGCTTCAAGACCCGCAACCCGAACGCGGTGATCAAGCTCATGGCGAGCACGAAGACGGGGCACCTCGGCGTCGGGCTGCTGGTCGTGCAGCGGATCGCGCGCCTGCACGGGGGCGCGATCACCTTCGAGACGCGCCCGGAAGGCGGCGTGGCCCGCCTCACGCTTCGCGCGCGCCGCTAGTTGCCGACACACTCGGGCCGGACGCGGCTTTGCCGTGGCCGGACCGTTGGGGGGATTGGGGGGCGCCCGGAGCGCCCCATGTCTAGGAGTTCTCGCGGAGGATGAAGCCGAGGAGCGCGGCCCACATCGCGAACCCGAGGAAGCCGAACGCCGACGCGATGACCGCGAGCGCGATCGTCACCTCGCCGAGCCGCCGGCCGAGGATGGTCGCGAGCCGCGTCGCCGCCTCGTAGCGGCCCGTCGCCGCCCACGCGAGTGCGCGGAGCGCGCGCCCGCCGTCGAGCGGGAGCCCCGGCACCGCGTTCAGGAGCGCGACCGCGAGGTTCGCCACCGCGATCAGCGCGGCCACCGAGGCCGCGAGCCCCGGCCCGCGGGTCTCGACGATCACGACGTGGGCGATGGCGGCCGCGAGCATCGTGGCGAGGCTGGCCAGCGGCCCCCCGAGCGCGATCACCAGCTCCTCCGCGGGCCGGCGCACGGTCCCGACGATCTGCGCGGTGCCCCCGACGAACGACAGCGTGATCCGCGCGACGCCGAGGCCCGCCCGGCGCGCGGCGAACGCGTGCCCCAGCTCGTGCAGGAGGAGCGACGCGCCCACGAGCAGCGCGCCGACGAGGCCCGCGCCCCAGTAGGCGCCGGTCGCGCGGCCGGGATCCGTCTCCGGCAGGAAGCCCGCGGCGAAGGTCCAGGTGGTGAGCGCGATCCCGATCATCCAGGACAGGTCGACCCCGATCGCGATCCCGGCGAGGCGGGCGCCGCCCGCGCGCCGCGCGGCCATGGCCGGTGGCCACGGGGCGGTGGTCTGGGGCCGCTCGACCGTGAGCGCGTTGCCGCCGAGGCTCATGAGGCGAGCGCCTGGATCTCGGGGCGCGCCCATTCGCCGGTCATCGCGTCGGGCATCGCCACCACGCCGAGCTGATCGACCCGGGCGAGGAGGTCGCGGGACAGGCTCGCGCGCGGCATCGACTCCCACACCGCGTCGCGCAGCAGGGCCTCTTCCGGCCGTCCCACGACGCCGTCGAGCGGCTCGAGGCACTCGAGCACGTCGGGCAGGTACCGGCGGCCGAGCGCGACGAGCGTGCGCGCGCTCGCGACGACCGCGAGGGTCCCGAGCATCGTGCCCGCGCGGTCGGCCGCGGTCGGCCGCGGCACGAGCCGGCGCACCGCGTGAATGCCGAAGGCCTCGAGCCCGTCGATCGGCTCGCCCGGATCGATCCACGCGTACTCGGGATCCCGCGAGCCGGGGTACGCGCCGACGAGCACGGGCAGGTCCGGGCGCACGACGACCGCCCCGGCGGCGCGCGCGACGTACTGCATGAGGCGGTGGCCGTGCTCGACCAGGTGATCCGCGGGCAGCGTCGCGATGACGGCGTGCGGATCCTGCTGCAGCATGCCGAGCGCGGCGAGGAACACGTCCGGCGCGGTGCCCCGCGCCGTCGGCTGCACGGAGCGCCGGACGCCCGCGACGGTGCCGATGGCGGCGTGCGCGGCGGCGTCGTCCGGGGTGAGGACCGCCACCAGCCGCGACGGCGGGATGAGGCGCGTGGCGCGCTCCACCGGCTCGCGATGATCGGCGATCCGCCGGCGGCGCCCGGCCCCACCGGTATAGTGTCGGCGTACGGGCCCGACCGCGCGCGGTCGCCCACTCGCGGGCAGGACGACGCCCCAGAGGTGGCGAAGCGACGCGGCGGCGTACTCGGGTCGCAGTGGTCGAACCTGGGCGAGCATGGCGAGCGAGTCAGGAGCACGGTCTATGCCAGGGGCACCCCACGAAACTTCGCGGCGTTAGCCGACGGCGGTGTTGAAAGAAATGCACGGCCTGAGTCCGCGATGTAACACTTACGCGATCTCGAACGTCAGGAGGATCCCGTGTTCGATCTGAAAGGCAGAGTCGCGGTCGTGACCGGCGGTAACGGGGGTATCGGGCTCGGCATGGCGCGCGGGCTCGCGCGGGCGGGCGCGCACGTCGTCGTCGCGGCGCGCAACGAGGAGAAATCCGCGGCGGCGGTGCGGGAGATCGCGCGGGTGGGCGGTCAGGCCTCCGCCGTGGCGGTGGACGTCGCCGACGAAGGGTCGGTCACCCGGCTCCTCGACACGGTGAAGAGTCGCCAGGGGCGGCTGGACATCCTCATCAACAACGCCGGGATCAACATCCGCAAGCCGGTGCACGAGCTGACGCTCGCGGAGTGGCGGCTCGTGATCGACACCAACCTCACGAGCGCGTACCTCTGCTGTCACGCCGCCTATCCGCTCTTCAAGGCCGCGGGCGGCGGCAAGATCATCAACATCGGCTCGATGATGTCGATCTTCGGCGCCTCGTTCGCGCCCGCGTACGCGGCGAGCAAGGGCGGCATCGTGCAGCTCACGAAGGCGACCGCCGTCGCGTGGGCGCCCGACAACATCCAGGTGAATGCCGTGCTCCCGGGCTGGATCGACACCGAGCTCACGCAGAACGCGCGCAAGCAGGTGCAGGGGCTGCACGACAGCGTGCTCGCGCGGACGCCCGCGGGGCGCTGGGGCACCATCGACGACATGGAGGGCATCGCCGTCTTCCTCGCGAGCCCGGCGTCGGACTTCGTCACCGGCACCGCGATCCCCGTCGACGGCGGCTACGCCATCAAGGGCTGAGCCGTGCGGGTCCTCGTCGTCGAGGCGATCGCCCCCGAAGGGGTCGCCTGGCTCCGCGAGCGGGGCTTCGACGTCACCGAGCTGCGCAAGCCCACGCTCGGGGAGCTGCACGCGGCGCTGCCGGACTACGAGGCGCTCGTCACGCGGTCGGGCACCGCGGTGACGGCCGAGCTGCTCGCGCACGCCCCGAAGCTTCGGATCGTGGGCCGCGCGGGCGTGGGCATCGACAACGTGGACGTCGACGCGTGCTCGCGCCGGGGCATCGTCGTCGTCAACGCGCCGTACGGCAACGTCGTGTCCGCCGCGGAGCACACGGTCGGCATGCTGCTCGCGCTCGTGCGCCGGATCCCCGAGGCGCACGAGCGGCTCAAGACCCTCGAGTGGAACCGCGGCATCTACGGCGCGGAGCTCTTCCGCAAGACGATCGGCGTGGTCGGCCTCGGCAAGGTGGGCTCGCGGGTGGCGGCGCGCCTGCGGGGCTTCGAGGCCGAGGTGCTCGCCTACGATCCGTTCATCCCCGAGACGCGCGCGCGGGATGTGGGCGCGCGCCTCGTCACGGACTTCGACGCCCTGCTGCACGCCGTGGACGTCCTCACCGTGCACGTGCCGCTGACGGGCGAGACGGACGCGATGGTGAGCGCCCGCGAGCTGGCGACGATGAAGCGCGGTGTGCGCATCGTCAACTGCGCGCGGGGCGGCATCGTCCACGAAGGCGCGCTGCTCGCCGCGCTGGAAAGCGGGCACGTGGCCGGCGCCGCCATCGACGTCTGGAGCGAGGAGCCGCCCGCGAGCGAGACGGTGCGCCGCCTGGTCCAGCACCCGCGCGTCGTCGTCACCCCGCACCTCGGGGCGAACTCCAGCGAGGCGCAGGTCAACGTCGCGGTCGACGTCGCGCGCCAGCTCGTGGCGTTCCGCGACGGCGAGCTCGTGGAGCACGCGGTCAACATCCCCATCGGCGACCCGGCCGCCGTCGCCGAGCTGCGGCCGTTCGTGGCGCTCGCCGAGCGGCTGGGGCTGTTCTCGGTGCAGCTCGATCCCGGGCACCTCGAGCGTGTCGAGGTGACGGTCGCGGGCGCCATCGCCGAGGCGGACACCGAGCTGCTCGCGCGCGCGGTCCTCGCGGGCCTCCTGCGTCCGGTCGTGGCCGACCCCGTCAACCTGGTGAACGCCCGGCTCGTCGCCCGGGAGCGCGGGCTCGAGGTCTCCGTCGAGCGGGAGGAGGAGACCGGCGGCTACAAGAGCCTCCTCACGCTGCGCACCCGCACCAGCGAGGGGCGCAAGATCATCGCGGGGACGGTCTTCGACGGCCAGCCACGCATCGTGCGGATGCGCGACCTCGACATGGAGTTCACGCCCGAGGGCTTCATCCTCGTGCTGTCGTACGAGGACCGGCCGGGTGTCGTCGGCAAGATCGGGACGCTCCTCGGGCGCCAGAACGTCAACATCGCCTCCATGCAGGTGGGGCGCCGCGCCAAGCGGGGCAAGGCGATCGTGGTGCTGACCCTCGACGAGGACCTGAGCGCCGAGCAGCTCGGCGAGCTCCGGACCGAGGTCGAGGCCGACTTCGCCCGGGTCGTCCGGCTGTCCTGACCTGACCACCAATATTCTTGGGGGCGGCGCGCACCGGCTGCTAGGCTCGTCCCATGCACACTTTCACGCGCGCACTCGCGGGAGCCCTGCTCGTGGCGGTCATCACCGGTTGTGCGAGCTTCGCGCCGTCGAAAGCGGCGCGCAGCGAGTTCGAGGACATCCCGGTCCCGAAGGGGCTGGCCTACCTCGAGGCCGACTCGACGATCATCGAGTCGCCGAACGTGAAGGCGGCCAAGCTCGTCTATCGCGGGCGCGTGGAGCCGGTGAGCCTCGGCAACGCGATGCGCTCGACGCTCGAGGCGAACGGCTGGCGCCACGTCTCCAGCGCGACCGCGGGCGACAAGGGCACCACGCAGGTCTACGAGAAGTCGGCGCAGTCGCTGCAGGTGAAGGTCTGGGAAGGCTGGTACTACACGTACGTCGAGCTGACGGCCAGCCGGGCGTTGAGCGGCGGCTCCACGTCCGCGGTCAAGCAGTAACCCCCAGCCTTCCCTGAGCCACCGGATGCCCAGTTACCGGATCGAGGGCGGCACGCCCCTCCGCGGGGCCATCCGGGTGAGCGGCGCGAAGAACGCCGCCACCAAGTGCATCGTCGCCGCGCTCCTCACCGACGACGAAGTCGTCCTCGACAACATGCCGCGCATCGGGGATGTCGCCATCACGGTGGACATGGCGCGCGCGCTCGGCGCCGAGGTCGAAGTCGACGGCGAGACCGTCCGCGTCCGCGCGGCCACCGTGAGCTCGGGCGACGTCCCCGTCGCGTTCTCCGGCCTCAACCGCATCCCCGTGCTCATGGTCGGCCCGCTGCTCCACCGGTACGGCCGCGCGAGCGTGCCGCTGGTGGGCGGCGACGCGATCGGCGCGCGGCCGATCGACTTCCACATGGACGCGCTGCGCCGGCTCGGCGCCTCGGTGACGCTGGAGGCCGGCGTGTGGCGCGCCGACGCCAAGCGCCTGCACGGCACGCTGATCGACCTGCCGTACCCGAGCGTGGGCGCGACCGAGTCCGCGCTGCTCTCGTCGGTGCTCGCCGAGGGGACCACCGTCATCAAGAACGCCGCGGTCGAGCCCGAGATCCTCGACCTGATCCTGCTGCTCCAGAAGATGGGCGCGCTGATCACGGTGGAGGTCGACCGCAGCATCGTGGTGGAGGGCGTCCCGCGCCTGCGCGGCGCGCGCCACCGCGTGATCACCGATCGCATCGAGGTCGCGTCGTTCGCGGCGGCCGCGGTGGCGACGGACGGCGACGTGCTCATCGACGGCGCGCAGCAGGACACGCTGATGACGTTCCTGAACGCGCTCCGGCGGGTGGGCGGCGACTTCGAGGTGACGGCGAGCGGCATCCGGTTCTTCCGCGCCGGCGAGCTGCGCTCCACCACGCTCGAGACCGACGTGCACCCGGGCTTCGCCACGGACTGGCAGCAGCCGTTCGTCGTCCTGCTCACGCAGGCGCGCGGCCTCAGCGTCATCCACGAGACCGTGCACGAGCGGCGCTTCGGCTACACCGCGGAGCTGCGCGCGATGGGCGCGACCATCGAGATCTACACCGCCTGCCTCGGCGGGCGGCCGTGCCGCTACCGCTACGGCGACCATCCCCACAGCTGCCTCGTGCAGGGCCCGACGCCGCTGCGCGGCACGTCGATGACGATCCCCGACCTGCGCGCGGGCTTCTCGTACCTGCTCGCCGCGGTCGTCGCGTCCGGCACCTCGACCATCGAGGGCGCGCAGTACGTCGAGCGCGGCTACGCGGACATCTCGGGCAAGATCACCCAGCTCGGCGGCTCGATCCAGGTCCTGAAGTAGCACTGAACGTGCGCGCCCCGCGCGCGACGCTCAGCCGAGGATGTCGTCGACGCTCAGCGCGACGTCAGGGAACGCGTCGCAGGCGAGCTGCTGACCCCGCTCCGCGATCCGCGTCTCGGTGAAGACGCCGTCGCGCGGGGTGCGATGGACCTCCACGCGGTCGCCGCGGACATCCACGATCCACACCTCACGCACGCCGGTCGCCGCGTAGATCCGCAGCTTGGCGTGGTCGTAATCGAGCGAGCTGTCCGCGACTTCGACCACGAGGAACGACTGCTGCGCGCCCGGATGGGCCTTGCTGTAGTAGTCGTCGCGCCGGCGCAGGAGCTGGAGATCGGGCTCGGGCTCCGAGCGGCGGTCGACGGTGATCGGTCCCTGGACCCGAACGATCGCGCGGTCGCCGAAGCGCGTGACCAGGAGGTGGGTGAGACGGTCGACGATACTTTGGTGCGGCGGCCCGATCGGCGCCATCTCGTAGATCTCGCCGTCCAGCAGCTCGACGCGCTGGCCCTTTCTGAACATGCCGGCCTCGATCATCTGGTGCCACTCGTCGACCGTGAAGCGATACCGCGGCGCGGGCATGCTCATGGGCACCATTGTATGGGCGCGCCTGGACGTCAATGTCCAGCGTTCGATACAGCCACGCGGGGCGGGGTCACGCGGCGCGGCGTCGCGCGATCACGACGGCGGCAGTGACGGCCGCCGCCCCGAGCGCCGCGGCGCCGAGCGCCCGGCGCCAGCGCCACGCGCGCGGGAACGGCTCCACCGGCACGCGGTCGATGAATGCACCGACCTTCGGATCGGCGTAGGCGCCGTACGCGTCAGTCAGCGTGCCGCGCGTGCCGTCGCAGGCCTCGATCGCGTAGATCACCGACATGTCGTCCGGGTCCGACGTCCCCTCGAAGCGGTAGAAGTCACGGATGCGCACGTCTTCGGGCCGGAGCCGCACGTCGGTGCCGACGACGCGGAGCACGCCGTCTTCCGCGACGAGCTCGGCGGTGAAGCCGCGGCGGTGGAGCGCGGTCACGGCGGGCGCCTCGCGGGAGTGATCGACCGGGAACGCGGCGCGCACCGGCGCCGCCTCCGCGGCTTCGTGGAGCGGTCCGGTCTCGGCTTCGTTCCGCTGGCGCGGATCGGTGGACATGGCGGCCTCCTCTCGTGACCCGTGGTCAGTGTGGCAACCGCCGTGCCACCGGCCTTGCTGTGACGCCGGGCGAACCGCCATGAGTTACATTCGACCGCAATAGTCCGACCGGATGAGCGGAGGATCGATGGCCCGAGCCAAGACGGGTGAGCCCACAGCCAGCGCCAGCAAGCGGCGAATCGAATGACCTCCTCCCGCTCGTAGAATTCGTGCCCGAGCAGCGCTATACCTACTTCACGCTGTCGGACGTCCAAGCCGAGCTGTCGACCCTTCTCGGGCGGAGGTCCGATCTCCACGTCGCGAAGCTGCTGCATCCGTACTTGCGCGACAAGGTCCTGGGCGAAGCCGAGGCCTTGTATGACGCAGCATGATGATCGTCTGCCCATGCTCCAGATGCTCGAGCATGCTCGCGAGGCCGTCGACCTGATTCGAGACCGCGAGCGCGGGGACATCCAGACCGACCGAATGCTCCAGCTCGCGCTGGCCCACCTGATTCTCGTGGTCGGTGAGGCGGCAAGCCGCGTTTCCGCGGCCGGGCGTGCTCGCTACCAGATATCCCCTGGACGAACGCGGTTGGTGCGCGGAACTTCATCGCCCACGGATACGACCGGGTCGACTACGGCATCGTCTGGGACACGATCGCGACGGACTTCGCGCCACTGGTCTCGGCGCTCGAAGGCGCCCTTGGGAGTGATGCCGGCTGATGGGCGGTGCGATCGCGCCGCGGTAGTCCAGCGAAGCGCCGCCGCGGCTACGGCTCGTGCCAGAGGCCTCCGTCGCGGCGGATGAACTCGTCGGCCTCGGGCGGGCCCCACGTGCCGGCCTCGTACGGCGACGGCTCGCCGCCCGCGCTCCACGCATCCAGCACCGGTTGCAGAATCGCCCACGCCTGCTCCACCCAGTCGCCGCGCGCGTAGAGCGTGGCGTCGCCGTGGATGACGTCGAGCAGCAGGCGCTCGTACGCCTCGGGCGACTCGCCGCCGAACACCTCGCGGTAGCGGAAGTCCATCGTCACCGTGCCGAGCTTCAGGTCCGTGCCGGGCGTCTTCGCGCCGACCGTGAGCGCGATGCCCTCGTCGGGCTGGATGCGGATGATGAGCAGGTTGGGATCGACGCCCTCCGGGCTGCGCCGGAAGATCATGTGCGGCGTGCGGTGGAACCGGATCACGATCTCGCTCGCGCGCTGCGGCAGCCGCTTGCCCGTGCGCACGAAGAACGGCACGCCGGCCCAGCGCCAGTTGTCCACGCGCAGCCGCAGCGCCGCGTACGTCTCGGTGCGCGAGTCCGGCGCCACGCCCTTCTCCTGGCGGTAGCCCGGCACCTGGCGGCCGCCGACGAAGCCTTGCGTGTAGCGCCCGCGGACGGCCACGTCGTCGACGCGCGCGGGGTCGATCGGCCGGATCGACTGCATCACCTTCTGCTTCTCGTCGTGCACCGCGGTCGGGTCGAAGCTGACCGGGGGCTCCATCGCGAGCAGGCACAGGAGCTGCAGGATGTGGTTCTGCACCATGTCGCGGAGCGCGCCCGACTCCTCGTAGTACGCGCCGCGGTCCTCGACGCCGAGCTCCTCCGCCACCGTGATCTGCACGTGGTTCACGTGGATGCGGTTCCACAGCGGCTCGAAGATCTCGTTGGCGAAGCGGAACACGAGGATGTTCTGCACCGTCTCCTTGCCGAGATAGTGGTCGATCCGGTAGATCTGCTCCTCGCTGAACCACCGCGCGAGCTGCGCGTTGAGGGCGCGCGCGCTCGCGTAGTCGCGGCCGAACGGCTTCTCGATCACGATGCGCGTCCACCCGTGCTCGGCGCGCGCGAGGCCCGAGGTACCGAGGTGCTCCACGATGTCGTCGTAGAGGCTCGGCGGCGTCGCGCAGTAGAAGAGCCGGTTGGCCGGGCCGCCGCCGCGCCGCGCTTCCAGGTCGGCCAGGCGTCCCTCGAGCTGCTCGAACAGCTCCGGGTGGTTGGGATCGCCCGCGTGATAGTGGAGCGACGACGCGAAGCGGTTCCACACGGTGTCGGACGGCGGCTTGGTGCGCGCGAACTGCTCGACCGCCTCGCGCGTCCGCGTGCGGAAGTCCTCGTCGGTCATCAGCGTGCGCGAGACCGCGAGGATGACGAACGGCTCGGGGAGCGTGCGCGCCTGGTAGAGGCTCCAGAGCGCGGGCATGAGCTTGCGGCGCGTCAGGTCGCCCGACGCGCCGAAGATCACCAGCGCGAACGGCTCATCGCCGGACGGCATGGCCCCCGAACGCATTCCGCAGGGCGGCGAGCAGCCGGTCCGCGTAGGAGTTGTCGCGCCGCGACCGGAAGCGCGCGAAGAGCGCCGCGGTGATGGTGGGCGCGGGCACGGCCTTCGCCACCGCGTCCTCCACGGTCCAGCGGCCTTCGCCGGAGTCCTCGACGTACGCCTTCAGGTTCGCGAGCTTCGGATCGGCCGCGAGCGCGCTCGCGGTCAGCTCGAGCAGCCACGAGCGCACCACGCTGCCCTGGTTCCACAGATGCGCGATCTTCGGCAGCTCGAGCCCGTACTCCGACTCGGACATCAGCTCGAAGCCCTCGGCGTAGGCCTGCATCATCGCGTACTCGATGCCGTTGTGGATCATCTTCACGTAGTGGCCGCTGCCGACGCCGCCGGTGTGCAGGAAGCCGTCGGGGGGCGCGAGGGTGGTGAAGATCGGCGTGAGCCGGGCGACGACGTCCTTCTCGCCGCCCACCATCAGGCAGTAGCCGTTCTCGAGGCCCCAGATGCCGCCGCTCGTGCCGGCGTCGACGTAGTGGAGGCCGCGCGTCTTCAGCGCCTGCGCGCGGCGGATGTCGTCCGTCCACCGCGTGTTCCCGCCGTCGATGACCGTGTCGCCCGGCGCGAGCGTCCCCGCCAGCTCTTCGATGGTCTGCTCGGTGGGCGCGCCCGCGGGCACCATGACCCACACCGCGCGCGGCGGCGTCAATGCGGCGACGAGCGCCTCCAGCGATCCCGCGCCGCGGGCGCCGCTCTGCTCCGCCGCCTCGCGTGCCGCCTCCGCGCGGTCGAAGGCGACGACCTGGTGACCGCCGCGTTGGAGCCTCGTCACCATGTTCCCGCCCATGCGGCCGAGGCCGACGAAGCCGATCTGCATCACCGGAGCTCCTTCTCGAGCGACGCGCGCACCCGCGCGAGGGCTTCCGCGGGCGCGCCGTCGAGGGGAATCCAGAGCACGCGGCGCTGGGCCGCGCGCAGCGTCGCCAGGTCGCCGAGCGCCTGCGCCATCTCGAGCGTGGCGAAGCCGTAGCGCTCGCCGGGGATCGGGAGGTCGTCGTGCGTCGTGGTGAAGATCACGAGGATCGGTGTGGGCGGCCCGCCCTTGTGGAGCTGGCCGGTGGAGTGCAGATAGCGCGGGCCGTAGCCCAGCGTCGTCGCGAGCCGCGTGCGGTCGCGGAGCAGCGCGCGCACCTGCTGGAGCGCCGCCGTCGTCTCGTCCCCCGGCGTCAGATAGGCGAGGAGGCCGACGTAGTCGCCGGGCCGCGCTGCCTTGAGCACGCGCGCGAGGTCGCCGACGCTTTCGGTCGGCCACTCGGGCAGGCGCCCGGTCTCGAGGAACCGGGCGAGCGCGGCGTTGGTCGCTTCCTTCGCCTGCGCGACGTTGGGCTCGTCGAACGGATTGAGGCCGAGGACGACGCCCGCGGCGGCGGTCGCGATCTCCCAGCGCATGAACTCCGCGCCGACGTCGTAGGGGTCGTCCAGCGTGAGGCGCACGACCGGATGGCCGGCCGCTTCGAGCGCCGCGCCCGCGGCGTCGAGCTGCGGGTCGTTGCCGAGGCGGATGGTCACGAACACGCGGTCGGCGCCGTACACCGCGGGCGGTCCGGCGGGCTCGTCGTTCACCACGATCAGGCCTCGGCCGAGCTTGCCCGTCGACTCGGTGATGAGCTGCTCCAGCCAGGCGCCGAGCGCCTGAACGCCGGGCGAGAGCAGGAGCGTGACCTTGTCGCGTCCGGCCTGCGCGAAGGCCCCGAGCGTGGCCCCGAGCCGCAGCCCCGGGCTGGCGGCCGCGGGGACCGCCGGTCCGCTGCGCTCGCCCATCGCCGCCGCGCGCTCGATCAACCGGGCGACGTCCACGCCGATCAGCGCGGCGGGGACGAGCCCGAAGAACGACAGCGCCGAGAAGCGCCCGCCGATGCGCGGCTCGTTGACGAACGTCCGGCGGAAGCCGCGCTCCGCCGCGAGCTTCTGCAGCGGCGTGCCCGGATCCGTGATCGCCACGAAGTGCGCGCCCGCGCGCGGGCTCTCACGCTCGAGCTCCGCGCGGAAGAACCGGTAGAGCGTCAGCATCTCGGTCGTGGTGCCGGATTTCGACGACACCAGGAAGAGCGTGCGGTCGAGGCGCAGGCGCGCGCGCGCGGCGCGGATCGCGCCGGGATCCGTCGTGTCGAGCACGGTGAGCCGCGGATGCCCGGGCGCGGCGCCGAACGCGGCCTGCAGCACTTCGGGCGCGAGGCTCGAGCCGCCCATGCCGAGCAGGACGACGTCGGTGACGCCCTCGCCCCGCACCGACGCGGCGAACGCCTGCAGGTCGGCGACGTGGGCGCGCATCCCCGCGGGCGCCTGCAGCCAGCCGAGGCGGTTGGCGATCGCCGGACGCACGGCGGGGTCGTCGCTCCAGAGGCTGGCGTCCTCCGCCCAGAGGCGCTTCGCGGCGTCCATCGAGTCGAGGCGCGCGAGCGCCGCCTCCACGGTCGGATTCGGCATCGTCGTCTCTCCCTCGCGCTCGGAACATTCCGCGCGCTCGAGCGCCCGCACCTTGTCGAGGCGCCGGCGGTGACGCTCCGCGCCCGAGAAGCGCGCGCCGAGGAACTCCCTGGTGAGGCGCACCGCGAGCTCGACGTCGACCACCTTGGCGCCGAGGCAGATCACGTTCGCGTCGTCGTCCTCGCGGGACTGGCGCGCGGTGAAGAGATCGTGGCAGAGCGCGGCGCGCACGCCGCGGAGCTTGTTGGCCGCGATCGCCACCCCCGCGCCGCTCCCGCAGATGATGACGCCGGCCTCCGCCCGTCCCTCACGCACGGCGGTGCCGACGGCGACCGCGGCGTCGGGGTAGTCCGACGGCGCCTCCGAATCGGTGCCCAGGTCGCTCACCTGGTGCCCGTCGGCGACGAGCGCGCGGATCAGCGCGCCCTTGTAGGCGAAGCCGTTGTGGTCGCAGGCGACGGCGACGCGCATCTCAGCGGGGCAACAGCGCCGCCGCCGCGGCGTCGAGATACCAGCGCAGCTCGCCGTCGGTCGGGCGCACCATGCCCGCGGGCGTCAGTGCGCGGTCCGCCAGCACGGCCTTCACGACCTTCGCCTTCTCGGGGCCGGCGACGAGCACGAAGACGCGCGCGGCGGCGTTGATGACGGGAAAGGTGAGGGTCAGGCGCTCCGGAATCGCCGCCGCGGCCGCGTGGACCGCGACGACCGGCCGGAACGTCTCGCGCACCGCCGGGGAGCCGGGGAAGAGCGACGCCGTGTGGCCGTCGACGCCGACGCCCAGGAGCACGAGGTCCAGGCGCGGCATGCCGCCGCCGCGGCGCTCGGGGCACGTGTCCAACAGCTGCTTCGTGTAGTCCGAGGCCGCCGCGTCGGAATCCTCCGCCTCGCCGCGCATGCGGAACACGTGGTCCGCGTCGAGCGGCACCTTCGAGAGCAGCCGCTCGTCGGCCATGCGGAAGTTCGACTCGGGATGGTGCGGCGGCACCATGCGCTCGTCGCCGAAGAAGACCCACGTGCGGTCCCACGGCATCGCGTCGACGAACGGCGACTGCGCGAGGCGCGTGTAGGTGGACGCGGGCGTGGCGCCGCCCGCGAGCGCGATCGTGAAGCGGCCGTGCTCGCGCACGGCCGTCTGCGCCGCTTCGAGGATCGCGGCGGCGGCGGCGTCGGCGAGGGCCGCCGTGTCGGCCGCGCGGACGATCCGGGGGGCGGCGCTCATGGACAGATCATACCCGCTCGTCCAGCGTGCGCTGCCGCTCGAGCGCGGCGCGATACCGCGCCTGGCGCGCGGGATCGGGCAGGAGCGGCGCGTCGAGCGGGCGGCCCGGGCTCGCGATGCCGTCCAGGACGCCGAGCGCCTCGAGGGCGAGCAGCGCGGCGCCGCGCGACGTGGCTTCGGTCTCCGCCGAGTAGTGCACGGGATGCCCGAGCGCGTCGACGATCATGCGGCGCCACGCGGGCGAGCGGGCGAGGCCGCCGCCGGAGGCGACGACCGCGTGATCGGGCGCGGCGGCCGGCGCGAGCATCGCGTAGACGGCGGCCAGGCGCAGCGCGACCGCCTCCATCGCGGCCTGCAGCACCTCCACGGGCGTCACGTCGAGCGTGAGGCCCGCGATGACGGCCGTGCGGCCGTTGCGCCAGCCCGGCGCGCGCTCGCCCGCGAGGAACGGCAGGACCGTGAGCCCGTGGCCGTCGGGCGGCATCTCGGCGAGCGCGCGCTCCACCGCGTCGTTGTCGTCCGGCAGCTTCAGCAGGTCGCGGCACCACGCGAACACGTTGCCGCCCTCGGAGGTCGCGCCGCCGATGATCGCCACCCGGCGGTCGATCCGGTAGCGCCACAGCCCGCGGACGGGCGCGCCCGGCGTCGGGGTGACGATGCGGAGCGCCGCGGACGTCCCCACGTTCAGCGCGATGCGGGATGCGTCCGTGCAGTCGGACCCGACGTTGCTCGCGACGCCGTCGCCGACCGCGGGAAACCACGCGACCGTGCGGAAGCGCGGCCACCGTCGTGCCCAGGCGCGGCGCAGGCCGCGCCGCGGCTCGCGGCGGTCGACCAGCGGGAAGAGCTGCGCCCCCGTGATCCCGGCCGCCGCGAGCGCTTCGGCGTCCCACTCGCACGCCTGCTGGGCGAAGAGGCCCGTCCCCGACGCCATCGAGACGCTCGTCGCCGCCTCGCCGAAGAGCTCGCTCTCGAGCTGTTCGCCGAACGAGCCCCACCGCGCCACGCGGGCGACGAGCGCCGGGTGCTCGCGCGCGAGCCACCGCAGCCGCGCGGGCCAGTACGACGCGTGCAGGTGCGCGCCGGTGCGCGCGTGGAGCGCCGGCTCGTCGAGCGCGGCGCGCAGGATCTCCACCTCGGGCGCGGCGCGCGTGTCCGCCCACATGGAGAGCGGCGTCACCGGCCGGCCGTCGCGATCGAAGCCGAGGAGCCCGTGCCAGAACGTGGTGAGGCCGACGCCGAGCACCTCCATGCCCGCGGTGCTCGCGTGCACCGCATCCAGGCACTGCGTCACCGCGTCGAGGAGCACGGCAGGATCGTGCTCGACGCCGCCGTCGGCGGTGACGCGCGGCTCGTAGGGCACCTGGTGGAAGCGGTCCGCGAGCGCCTCCCCGTGAACGTCGAAGAGCGCGGCCCGCGCCGACGACGAGCCCACGTCGAGCGCGACGAGGACGGAGTCCATGTCCGCCCCCATAGTAAGATGGCGGGCGATGGCGGAGGAGTGGGAGATCCTGACGGTCCGCGGGCTCGCCGCCACGGACGAGCGCGCCGAGGAGTTCACCGGCACGCTCGTGATCCACAAGGCGGGGAGCGCCGAGCCCGTCGAGAACGTCACCATCCGCATCAAGCGCTCGATCGTGCGCGAGACGAGCGAGACCCTCGCGCGCCTGCTGAAGCGCTCCACCGGCTTCGTGCGACCGTAGAAAAGCAACACGGGGGGCGTGGGGGGCCATCTCGGGGCCCGCCCACCTTCAAATGGAGAGCTCAATGGCGAAGATCCGCGTCCTCAGCCCCGTCGGCGTCGCCGCCAACGAGGCGTTCACCGTCCCCGCGCTGCCGCGCCAGTGGCAGGGCCTCACGGTGGGCTTCCTCGACAACACGAAGGCGAACTTCGATCGCCTGACCTCGGAGATGGGGGAGCTGCTGCGCACCCGGCACGGGATCGCGAAGGTCGTGCACCGGCGCAAGGCCAACGCCTCCACCGCCGCCGCGCCCGAGATCATCGTGGCGCTGGCGAAGGAGTGCGACGTGGTCTTCGCCGGCTCCGCCGACTGAGGGAGCTGCACGTCGTGGAGTCTCCACGACTCGATCGAGATCGCGAAGGCCGGTACGCCCGCCGGGCTGATCGGCACCACCGTGTTCCAGCGGCTCGCCGTCGGTGAGATGACCTCGCTCGGCATCACGGGCATGCCGTTGCTGCTCGTCGACCACCCCCTGGGGGGCGAGCGCGCCGAAGGCGTCTCCCGCCGCGCGGTGCAGGCGGTGGAGCAGCTCACGGGACTGATCGGACACCAGGCGTGAGCACCGACGTCCTCGAGCTGCAGGACTCGCCGGAAGCGGTCCTCGCGGAGTTCTGCAAGCGGGAGTGGTGCGACGGGCTGCCGATCGTGCCGCCCACCGAGGATCGCGTGCAGGCGATGCTCGGCGGGCGGGACGGCGGCACGGTGCTCGGCGCGATGCCGCCGCTCTGGCGGCAGGCGAGCCTCGAGAAGCTCGCGGTCAACGCGGTCATGGCGGGATGCGAGCCGTCGTACTTTCCGATCGTCGTCGCTGCGGTCGAGGCGATGCTCGACCCGATCTTCAACCTCTACGGCGTGCAGGCGACCACGCATCCGGTCGCCCCGCTCGTCGTGGTGAACGGACCGTACGGACGCTCGATCGGCGTCCACGGCGGCCAGGGCTGCTTCGGCCCGGGCTTCCGCGCGAACGCCACCATCGGGCGGGCCATCCGCCTGATCCTCATGAACGTGGGCGGCGCCTGGCCGGGCCGCGGCGACATGGCGACGCAGGGCAGCCCCGCGAAGTACTCCTACTGCATCGCGGAGAACGAAGAGCTCTCGCCGTGGGAGCCGCTGCGGGCGGGCGACACGGTCACCGTGTACGGCGGCGAGCCGCCGCACAACGTCAACGACCACGTCGCCACGACGGCGGCGATGGTCCTCACGACGGTCGCGGACACGGCGATCACGCTCGGCTCGAACGTGGGCGCGTACTTCTCCCAGGCGCAGCTCATGATCGTGCTCGGCCCCGAGCACGCGAAGACCGTGGCGGGCGACGGGCTCTCGCGCGAGGACGTCCAGCGCTTCATCTACGAGAACGCCCGGCTCACGCTCGGCAAGCTGAAGCTCGGCGGCATGCACGGCATGCACGACTGGCCGGCGTGGATGAACGCGCTCCGCGACGACGCCGCGCTGCCGCCGCGGGTGCCGTCGCCCGACGACGTGTTCGTGCTCGTCGCGGGCGGCTCGGGCAAGCACTCGGCCGTCGTGCCGAACTGCACGTTCAGCCGCGCGGTCTCGCGCCCGATCGCCCTCTAAACTCTCCGACGGGGCGGGCGGAGGCGCGCCTCCGCCCGCCCCAAACGCTTCACCCCCAGCGTGCCGTGCTGCTACGATCCCCCGGGCGTTGGTCCCGTGCCGGTCCGGGTGCGACCGGAGAGATGAGGTGGCATGACGGAGGGCGGGGGCGACGAGCTGCGCGCGGCGAACGCGCGGCTGCAGGACGAGGTCGAGCGTCTCCGGGCCGAGCTGGCCATGGCGCGCGAGCAGCAGGCGGCCACCGCGGAGATCCTGCGGGTGATCGCGAGCTCGCCGGACGACGCGCAGCCGGTCCTCGACACGATCGTCCGGCGCGCCACCATCCTGTGCGACGCGATCTTCGCCGACGTGTTCCTCTCCGACGGCGAGCAGCTCATGCTGGCCGCGCACAACTTCGGCCCCGAGCTAGCGGAGAAGATCACCGGGCAGTACCCGCGCCCGATCGATCGCTCCAGCATTCCCGGCCAGGTCATCCTGGACAACGCCGTCTCGCATCTGCCGGACGCGCTCAACGGGCCGGGCCTCACGCCGCGCCTCGTGCAGGCCGCCAAGGCCCTCGGCGTGCGCAGCGCGCTCACCGCGCCGATGGTGCGCGACGGCCGCGCGGTCGGCGCGATCGGCGCCGTGCGCGGGATCGGCGGCCCGTTCTCGGCGAGCCAGATCGAGCTGCTCAAGACCTTCGCGGACCAGGCGGCCATCGCGCTGGAGAACGTGCGCCTCTTCAAGGCGCTGGATGCGCGGACGGCCGAGCTGTCGCGCACCATCGCCGAGCTCCGCGCGCTCGAGGAGATCGGGCGCGCGGTCAGCTCCACCCTCGACCTCGACACCGTGCTCCGCACGATCGTGTCCCGCACGAACGAGCTCGCCGGCACGGACGGCTGCTCGATCTACGAGTACGACGCGGAGCTGGAGGAGTTTCACCAGCGCGCCAACGTGAACCTGCTCCAGACGGCGCCCGCCGACCTGCCCCGCACGCTCGGCCTCGGCGAAGGCGCGGTCGGTCGGCTCGCGCAGACGCTGACGCCCGTGCAGGTCCCCGACATCCAGGCGCGGGGCGCCTATCACGGCCGCCTGCGCGACGCGCTCCTCGCGCAGGGCTTCCGCGCGATCCTCGCGGTGCCGCTGCTCTGCGACGACCGCCTGCTCGGCGGCCTCGTGGTGAGCCGCGCGACGCCCGGCGCGTTCTCCGACGAGCTGGTCGACCTGCTGCAGACGTTTGCGACCCAGTCGGCGATCGCCATCCGCAACGCGCGCCTGTTCCGCGAGATCGACGACAAGAACCGCCAGCTCGAGGTGGCGAGCCGCCACAAGTCCGAGTTCCTCGCGCACATGAGCCACGAGCTGCGCACGCCGATGAACGGCGTGATCGGCATGGCGGAGCTCGCGCTCGGCACCGAGCTCACGGAGGTCCAGCGCGACTACCTCACGACCGTGAAGGTCTCGGCGGAGTCGCTGCTCTCGCTGATCAACGACATCCTCGACGTCTCGAAGATCGAGGCGGGGCGGCTCGAGCTCGAGGCGGTGCCGTTCTCGCTGCGGCAGACGGTCGACCTCGTGGTGAAGAGCCTGGCGCATCCCGCCCGGCAGAAGGGCCTCACGCTCGCGGCGTCGCTCGCGCCCGGCGTGCCCGACGGGGTCGTGGGCGATCCCGGGCGCCTGCGCCAGGTGCTCGTCAACCTCGTCGGCAACGCCTTGAAGTTCACCGCGCAGGGCGGGATCACGGTGTCGGTCGCCGAGGAGCGCGGTGACGCCGCGCCGGCGCCGCTGCACATCGCGGTGACGGACACCGGCATCGGCATCGCGCCGGAGCACCAGGCGAAGGTCTTCGAAGCGTTCACCCAGGCGGACGCCTCGACGGCCCGCCGCTTCGGCGGCACCGGCCTCGGGCTCACGATCTCCTCGCAGCTCGTGCGGATGATGGGCGGGCGCATCTGGGTGGAGAGCGAGCCCGGGCGCGGGAGCACCTTCCACTTCACCGTGCGGCTGCCTCGCGCGGCCGCGCCGGTGGCGAGCGAGGCGGTCGCCGATCCGTCGCGGCCCGCCGCGCGCACGACCGCGCGGCCGCGGCGCGTGCTGCTCGCCGAGGACAGCGTGCCCAACCAGAAGGTCGCGCGCGGGTTCCTGGAGCGTTGGGGCCACACGGTCGAGGTCGCCGGCAACGGCCGCGCGGCGCTGGCCGCCCTCGAGCGCGCCGCGTTCGATCTCGTGCTCATGGACGTGCACATGCCCGAGATGGACGGCTTCGAGGCGACGGCGGCGATTCGCGCGCGAGAAGGCGCCGGCGCGCGCATCCCGATCATCGCGATGACGGCGGACGCGATGCAGGGCGACCGCGAGCGCTGCCTCGCGGCGGGCATGGACGGCTACGTCACCAAGCCCGTCGTTCCCACGGACCTCTTCGACGCGATCGAAAGGACGGTGTGATGGCCCAGGCGAGCGGTCTCCGGCAGCAGGCGCGGGCGGCGCGGGTGGCGGCCTTGCAGCAGGTTCCCGACGCGTTCTTCGCGACCCTGCGCACGACGCGCGCCGCCTTCGGCGACTTCGTGCTGAAGCTCGACGGCCGGGTCGTCACGCCGAACGACGTCGGCTACGACGCCGACCGCCAGGAGTCGAACCCGGCCTTCCAGGAGTATCCATACGTCATCGCGTACTGCGCGAGCTGGAACGACGTGTATACGTGCCTGCAGTGGGCGCAGGGGCTCGGGCGGCCGTTCGTCTGCCGGTCGGGCGGCCACAGCACCTCCGGCTACTCCGTCATGAGCGACCGGCTCGTGATCGACGTCAGCGGCCTCAACGCCGTCGACGTGGCGCCGGACAGGGCCACCGTGCGCGTGGGCGCCGGCTGCGCCTTCGAGACGTTCAACAAGGCGCTCGACGCCTACGGCCTCCACGTCCCCGGCGGCATCTGCCCCGACGTGTGCGTCGCGGGCTACATGCAGGGCGGCGGCTTCGGCTTCACGTCGCGGCAGTTCGGCATGAACTGCGACGTCGTGGTCGCGGCGCGCGTGATGCTCGCCGACGGCGCCGTCGTCACCGCGAGCGCCGAGCAGAACGCCCCCTTGTTCTGGGCGCTGCGCGGCGGCACGGGGGGCAACTTCGGCGTGCTGCTCGACGTCACGTATCGCGCGGTGCCGCTCGGCCCCGTCTGGGGCTACGGCATCGCGTGGGACCTCGCGGACGCGCCGCAGGTCCTCGTGGCGCTGCAGCAGGGGTACATGCGCCGCGGCGCGTCCCCGCAGCTCGGGTACATGGTGGCGATCGGGCGCAACGAGAGCGAGACGGGGCCCGGGGCGCTGATGGTCCGCAGCCTCTACACCGGCACGCGCGCCGACGGCCTCGCGCAGCTCGCGCCCCTGATGGCCGTCGGCCGGCCGCACGTGCAGTTCGACCAGACGGGGTCGTATCTGAACATTCACGAGGCGGTCGTGGCCTCCGGCACCGTGCCGGTGCCGATGCCGCCGGAAGGCGTGAAGGAAGTGAAGCAGGGCGGCTACATCGCCAGGCCGCTCGGCGTCGCGGACTGGCAGAAGGTCGTCGACTACCACGCGCGGATGGCGCAGCTCCCGTACGGCCTCACCTCCGTCGAGCCGTACGGCGGCGCGATCGGCGCGGTGCCGCCGCTGAAGACCGCGTTCATCCACCGCGACGTCGACATGAACTTCTTCGTGGACTCGTTCTGGCGCGCGGACGCCGACCAGCCGAAGGCGGTGGCGTGGCTCGACGGCTTCATGGCGCTCATGCAGCCGTACTTCAACGGCCACTGCTACCAGAACTACCCGCGGCGCGACCTGCCGAACTTCGCCTGGCGGTACTGGGGCGACGCCTATCCCGCGCTCCAGCAGATCAAGGCGAAGTACGACCCCGCCAACGTGTTCAGCTTTCCGCAGGCGATCGTGCCGTCCGCGAGCGCCGCGCTGCCGGCGGGCGTGCCGCCCGAGGTCGCGCGCGGGATCGGCGAGCCGGTCGTCTACGACGTCCCGCCGCGGATCACCCGGTAGGGCGCTCGGCGGTCTCCTCGCGGACGAGCAGCGCCACCGCGCCGAGCAGCAGCACGGCGCCGATGAGCCCGAGCGCGCCGAAGCGCTCGCCGAACAGCGCCACGCCGAGCAGGGTGGCGGTGAGCGGCTCGAGGAGCGCGACGATGCCGGCCGCGGCGGCGGACGTGCGGGCGAGCCCGGTCGTGTACGCCGCGTACGCGAGCCCGGTCGTGACCACGCCGAGATAGAGCAGGAGCGGCCAGCCCCGGGCGAGCTGCGGCATCGACGTCTCGATCAGGAGGAGCGCGGGCGCGAGCCACACGGTGCCCGCCGCGAACGTGGCGGCGGCGAGCGGCAGCGGCGCGCTCCGCGCGAGGCTGCGCTTGGCGATGACCACGTACGTCGCGTAGCCGACGCTCGCCGCGAGCGCGAGCGCCACGCCGCCGGCGAAGCGCGCGGCGCCGCCGGCGCCGACGCCCTGGCTGCCCGTGATCAGCAGGGCCGTGCCCGTGACGCCGACGGCGAGCGCGATGCCGCCGCGCGGGGACAGCCGCTCGCGCAGGACGAGCCACGCGAGCAGCGCGATGATCAGCGGCGCCGCGCAGATCGCGATCAGCGCGGTGAGCGCCACCCCGACGAGCACGACCGCGCTGAAGTAACCGGCCTGGAAGACGGCCATGCAGGCGCCCATGGCGATGACCGGCGCGACGTCGCCGCGCGCGATCGCGAGCGGTCCCCGGCGGCGCGCGAGCCCCGCGAGCACGAGCGCGGCCAGCGCCAGGCGCGCGACGCCGATCACCAGCGGGCTCAGCGCGGTGTCGCGGACGAGGAACGTCGTCGCGGTGCCGGTCGTGCCCCACGAGACGGCGGCGAGGGCGATGAGGAACAGACCGCGCGTGCTTGACGGGCCGGACACCGCCCGTGATGATAGCGCCGCCACGTCATCTCCGAAGGAGTCCCATCGCATGAAGATCGCGTTCATCGGCACCGGCACGATGGGCCGCCCCATGCTCGCCAACCTCGTCAAGAAGGGCTTCAGCGTCACCGCGTACGACATCGTGCCCGCGGCGCTCGAGGGCGCGGTGAAGGCCGGCGCCACCGCGGCCGCGTCCCCCGCGGCGTGTGTGAAGGGCGCCGACCTCGTGGTGACGATGCTGCCGTCGTCGTCGCACGTCGAGAGTGCCTACCTCGGCACGGACGGCGTGCTCGCCGGCGTCGCGTCCGGGAAGCTCTGCGCCGACATGTCGACCATCGATCCCGCGGTCTCGCGGCGCGTGGCCGAGGCGTGCAGGGCGAAGGGCGTGCGCTTCATCGACGCGCCGGTGTCGGGCGGCGTGCCGCGCGCGACCGACGGCGGGCTCGCGATCATGATCGGCGGCGACGCGAAGGACGTGGAGGAGGCGCGGCCCGCGCTGGCCGCGATGGGCGCGAACCTGATCCACGTGGGCCCCGTGGGCGCGGGCGAGGCGGCCAAGCTCTGCAACAACCTCATCGCGGGCGTGGCGGCGGTGGCGGTGAGCGAGGCGTTCCGCATCGCGGAGGGCTTCGGCGTCGACCACAAGATCCTCACCGACGTGATCTCGAAGTCGTCGGGCGCGACGTGGGTGATGCAGGCGGCGCATCCGGTGCCGGGCCTCGTGCCGACGGCGGCGTCGAGCCGCGGCTACGAGGGCGGGTTCATGACCGACCTGATGGCCAAGGACCTCGGCCTCGCGGTGAACGCCGCGCGCGAGCTGCGCATCCCGATCGTCGTCGCGCCGGCCGCGCAGCAGGTGCTGCGGCTCGCCTCGTCACACGGGCTCGGCCGCAAGGACTTCACGTCCGTCTACCAGTTCCTGAAGCCGTCGGGGGACTCGGCGCCCGTTTGACATGGGGGGCCCGCGACGGGCGCCCCAATCCCCCGGCGCTCCGAGCGGGGAGTGGATCCCCGCGCTCCGCGAGCGCCGTCACGCCTGCACCATGAACTCCGCGAGCTTCTTGCTGAACGCCGCGGGGTCGGGGAGCGCGCCGCCCTCGGCCAGGATCGCCTGGCCGTAGAGCATCTCGGCGTAGAGGGCGAGGCGCGCGTCGTTCGCGTCGAGCGCCAGCATCTGCCGCAGGCGCGTGACGATCGGATGGGTCGGGTTCAGCTCGAGCACGCGCTTGACCTTCGGGACGTCCTGGCCCGCGCGGCGCAGCAGCTCCTGCATCTGCGGGGAGAGATCGCCCGCGTCGCCGACGAGGCACGCGGGTGACTCGCGCAGGCGCGTCGAGAGCCGCACGTCCTTCACCTCGTCCGCGAGCTTCGCGCGGAGCGCGGCGAGCACGTCCTTCAGGCTCTCCTCGCCTTCCTTGCGCGCCTCCTCTTCCTTCTTCTTCTCTTCCTCGGAGCCGAGCGTCAGGTCGCTCTTCGCCGCCGAGACGAGCTTCTTGCCGCCGACCTCGCGCGGCATCCTGAGCCACAGCTCGTCGATCGGGTCGGTGAAGAAGAGGACCTCCCAGCCGCGCGCCTTGAACGCTTCCAGGTGCGGAGAGCGCTCGCCGACCTCCCGCGAGGCCGCAGTGAGGTAGTAGATCGCGTCCTGGCCGTCTTTCATGCGCGCGACGTAGTCGGTGAGCGCGATCGGCTCGGCGCTCTCGGTGGAGGGCGCCATCAGCAGGTCGATGACCTTGTCCTGCCCCTCCTCGAACGCGATGAGCGCTTCCTTCAGCACCGCGCCGAACTCGGCCCAGAAGGTCCGGTACTTCTCGGGCCGCTGCTCCTTCATCTCCTTGAGCGCGGCGAGGATGCGGCGCACGAGGTGCCGCTTGATCGCCTGGATCTGCCGGTCCTTCTGGAGGATCTCGCGCGAGACGTTGAGCGAGAGGTCGTCGGAGGCCACCACGCCGCGGACGAAGCGCAGGTACGCGGGCAGGAGCTCCCGCCAGTCGTCCATGATGAACACGCGCTTGACGTAGAGCTGCAGGCCGCGGTGCTCGCCGTCGCGGTGGAAGAGATCGAACGGCGCCTTCGAGGGGATGTACAGGAGCGCGCGCGCCTCGACGGTGCCCTCCACGTGCACGCGCACGTGCTCGAGCGGCTCGTTCCAGTCGTGGCTGATGTGCTTGTAGAACTCCGTGTGCTCCGCGTCGGTGACCTCGTCCTTGCCCCGCGCCCAGATCGCTTTCATCGAGTTCAGCGTCTCGTCGCCGAGCCGGATCGGGTAGGCCACGAAGTCCGAGTAGCGCTTCACGAGGTCCTTGAGCACGAACGGCTCGGTGTAGTCCTTGAGGCCGTCCTCTTCGTCCACGGGCTTGAGGTGGAGCGTGACCGTGGTGCCGGGGGCCTCGCGCGTGGCGTCGTCGAGCGTGTAGCCGTCGCCGGTCGACTCCCACCGGGTCGCGCTCTCTTCGCCCGCGCGCCGGGTGACCAGCGTGATGCGGTCCGCCACCATGAACGACGAATAGAACCCCACCCCGAACTGGCCGATGGTGTCCGGCGCCGGACCACCCTTCTCCTTCGCGGCCTTGAGGAACTCGCGCGTGCCCGAGCGGGCGATGGTCCCGATGTTCGTCACGACCTCGTCGCGGCTCATGCCGATGCCGTTGTCGTGGATCGACAGCGTGCGCGCGTCCTTGTCGGCGTCCAGCCGGATCTCGGGCTCGCCGCTCGGCGTCACCTCGGGCCGGCTGAGCGCCTCGAACCGGATCTTGTCGATGGCGTCGGAGGCGTTGGAGATCAGCTCGCGCAGGAAGATGTCCTTGTGCGAGTAGAGCGAGTGGATCATGAGGTCGAGGAGCTCGCGGACCTCGGTCTGGAACTCGTGGCGGGTATTGGCGTCGCTCATACGTATATAAATAGCAGACCCCGAGACGCTCCTCCGGAGGCTCCATGAACCCCCAGGTCCAGAACCTGATCGCGATGATGAAAGCGGCGGTGCCGCCGGATGCGCCCCGCATGTGGCAGATGCCGGCCGCCGAGGCCCGCGCCCGCGGCGACGCCTTCTTCGCGATGCTCAACCACGGCGGGCCGGAGATGGCCGAGCGCCGGGATCTCACGATCCCGGGCCCGCGTGGCCCGGTGCCGGCGCGCCTCTACGTGCCGCGCACCGCGGGTGCGTCGAGCCCGGGCCTTCTCTATCTGCACGGCGGCGGGTTCGTGATCGGGAGCCCCGACACGCACGACCGGCTCACGCGCGAGCTGGCCGAGCGCACCGGCGCGCGCGTGCTGTCGGTGCACTACGGCTTGGCGCCCGAGCAGCCGTATCCCGCGGGGCTCGACGACTGCGTGGCCGCCGCGCGGTGGCTCGCGGCGCACGCGCGTGAGGCCGGGATCGACCCGGAGCGGCTGCTCATCGGCGGCGACTCGGCCGGCGCGAACCTGTCGGCGGCGACGATCCTGAAGCTGCGCGATACCGGCGCGCCGGTGCGCTTCCGCGGCGCGCTCCTGATCTACGGCCGGTTCACCCACGAGGAGACGGCCTCGATGAAGGCGTGGGGCGACCGTGACCTGGTGCTCTCGAAGCAGGTCATGGACTGGTTCAAGGGGCACTACGTGGGCGGCGGCGGCGACGCGCGCGATCCGTATCTGAACCCGCTCGCGGCCGACCTCCGCGGCTTTCCGCCGTCGGTCCTGGTGGTCGGCACGCTCGACCCGCTCCTGGACGACTCGCGGCTCTTCGCCGCGGCGCTGGAGAAGGCCGGCGTGCCCGTCCGGCTCCACGTCTACGAAGACGGGCTGCACGCGTTCGTGCAGTTCAGCGTGCTGGACATGTGCGGCGAGGCGCTGGACACGCTCGCGGCCTTCGCCCGCGCCACGGTGTAAGGACGAGCGCTGCGTTATACTCACGCGCCATGGGCCTCTACATCATGCTCAGCACGCTGTCCGAGTCCGGCCGCAAGGTGCTGCGCGAGCGCCCGGGCTGGATCAAGAAGGTGAACGCGGACGTCCAGCGCATGGGCGCGCGCGTGGTCGCGCAGTACGCGGTGCTCGGCCCCTACGACTTCGTCACGGTCATCGACGCCCCCAGCAACGCCGCCATCTCGCGGATCTCCGTGGAGCTCGGCGCGCGCGGCGGCGTGGCGGGCATGACGATGGCGGCGATCCCGCTGGATCAGTTCATCGACGGCCTCGAAGGCACCGGCCGCCGGAGCTCCAAACGCCCCCCACGAAAGAAACGGTGAGATGGCGACCCTGACGCAGATTCCGACGCGCGTTCTGAAGATCACGCCCACCCGCTGTACCGGCTGTCTCCGCTGCGAGCTCGCGTGCTCCTACGTGCAGACGGGGGAGTTCCAGCCCGCCAAGTCCGTCATCCGCGTGTCGCCCTTCGAGGGCCACACGTCGTACGCGCCCTACACGTGCACGCAGTGCGCGGAGGGCTGGTGCATGACGGCCTGCCCGGTCGGCGCCATCACGATCAACGCCGCCGGGGCCAAGGACGTGCTGGACGACAAGTGCGTGGGCTGCAAGCTCTGCACGATCGCCTGCCCGTACGGGACGATGTTCTACGACACGTCCACGCGCAAGGCGTTCAAGTGCAACCTCTGCGGCGGCGACCCGGCGTGCGCGGACGCGTGCCCGACGGCCGCGATCACGTACGAGGACGTGGCGACGTCGGACTGGCTGGCGGACTTCGCGGCCGAGCGGGGGCAGCGCCTCCTGACCATCAACGGGGGGGGCCGCTGATGCCGGCCCGTCACCTGATCGTCGGCGGCGGCACCGCGGGCATCAACGCGATCCGGACCGTCCGCGAGGAAGAGAGCGCGAAATCCGAGATCGTCCTGGTCAGCGCCGAGCGCCCGTACTCGCGCATGGTGCTGCCGTACTACCTCGATCGCTCGATCGCCGAGTCCCACGTGTTCACGGCGACGGCGGCCGTGCTCGCGCAGTGGGAAGTGAAGACCCACCTCGGGCGCCGCGCGACGAACCTCGACATCAAGTCCAACACCTGCACGCTCGACGACGGCACGAAGGTCGAGTACGACGACTGCATGATCGCCACCGGCTCCTCGGCCGCGCGCGCGCCGGTGCCCGGCGCCGACGGCAAGGGCGTGCACTCGTTCTGGACGCTGGACGAGGCGCGCGGCGTCATCGCGCAGGTGCAGCCGGGCACGCACGTGGTGATGGTCGGCGCCGGCTTCATCTCGTTCACGATCCTCAACTCGATCCTCTCGCTGGGCGCCAAGCTGACCATCGTGGAGATCGCGCCGCGCATCCTGCCGCGCATGGTCGACGACGCGGCGGCCGGCCTCGTGCAGGGCTGGCTCGAGAAGCACGGCGTCACCGTGCGCACGAACACCGCGGTGACCGCCATCGAAGACGCCAAGGGGCGCAAGCGCCTGCGCTTCAAGTCGGGCGGCGATCTCGTGGCGGACGTCGTCATCATGGCCACGGGTATCCGCACGAACCTCGAGTGGCTCAAGGATTCCGGCATCGCGATCAAGCGCGGGGTCGTGGTCGACGACCACCTCCGCTCGAACGTCCCGAACGTCTACGCGGCGGGCGACGTGGCCGAAGGCAAGGACCTGATCACCGGCGAGGCCGCGGTGCACGCGATCGAGCCCACCGCGCAGGAGCACGGCCGCATCGTCGGCGCGAACATGGCGGGCAAGGCCGTGCGGTACCGCGGCAGCCTCCTCGCGAACATCGTGGAGGTCTGCCATCTCGACGCCGCGTCGTTCGGCGCGTGGGAGGACGGCAAGGCCCAGGCGGTGAGCGGGCTGCGCCCGGACCGCCCCGCGTACCGCAAGCTCCTGTTCCGGGGCGACCGCCTGACCGGCGCGATCATCCTCGGCCCGTCGAGCGACATCTGGACGACCAACGACGTGGGCATGCTCAAGGGCCTCGTGCAGTCGGGCGTGTCGCTCGGCCCCTGGAAGGCGCACCTCGAGAGGCACCCCTTCGACATCAAGCCGGCGTACATCGCCGCACGCACGACCGGCACGTTGCTCCCCGAAACCGTCCTCGGCCGCCCCTCGAAGGCGCCGGGTGACAGCCCGGTGGCCGTATGACGACCCTGACCTCGGCGAAGGCGAAGACGAAGACCGCGACCCATGCCCCGCTGCCCGGCGCGTACGCCGGCCGCATCCTCCGCGTCGACATGACGAAGGGGAAATGCTGGGCCGAGCCGTGGGGCCCGGACGCGATGCGCGAGCAGCTCGGCGGCGTCGGCCTCGGCGCGATGATCCTCTACAAGGAGACCGCCAAGGGGAAGAAGAACGCCACGTGGGACGATCCGGACAACCGGCTCATCCTCGCCACGGGCCCCCTCGCGGGCCTGCCGGTGTGGGGCACGGGCGGGCTCACGGTCATCACGATCGGCGCCGGCACCAACGGGCCGACCTCCACGCAGGCCAACGGCTTCTTCGGCGCCAACCTGAAGTACTCCGGCTACGACGCGATCGTCGTCCAGGGCCAGTCGAAGACGTGGAAGTACCTCTACATCCAGGACGACGTGATCGAGCTGCGCGACGCGAGCCACCTCGTGGGCAAGGACACGTGGGACACGCAGGGCGCGCTCAGCGAGGACCTGAAGCTCTCCGGGCACGCGCTGAGCGTGTACTCCATCGGTCCCGCGGGCGAGAACCTCGTGCGCTTCGCCGCGATCCAGGGGGACTACGGCCACGTCGCGTCGAAGAACGGCTGCGGCGCGGTGATGGGCAAGAAGAAGCTCAAGGCGGTCGCGATCGTGCGGGGGACCAGGGCGCTGCGCGCCGCGGATCCGCGCGGCGTGATCCAGGCCGCCGACGACATCGCGCACGACCTGAAGACCGATCCGTCGGCGCGCTCGCTCTACGAGTACGGCACGCTCCCCGGCGTGACGAACCTCTACAAGATCGGCGCGCTGCCGATCAAGAACTACACGACCAGCGTCACCACCGAGGACCTGAGCCGCTGGGAGGCGCCGCGGCTGCGCGAGGGCTTCGATCATCGCGGGCACCAGTGCAACGCGTGCGGCATGCACCACTGCCACATGCAGGTGATCCGCGGCGGCGAGCACAAGGGCACGCTCGTCGACGAGCCGGAGTACGAGGGCTGGTCGGGCGCCGGCTGGACCATCGGGCTCACGGATCCGGAAAGCGTGTCGTGGCTCAACACCGAGCTGGACCGCGCGTGCCTCGACGTGAACGAGTGGGGCTGGCTCTGCGGCTGGGTGATGGAGTGCATGGAGAAGGGCTACATCACGAAGGAGCAGCTCGGCTTCGAGCTGAAGTGGGGCGACGCCAAGGGCATCCGCCAGCTCATCGAGATCGTCTCGCACCGCAAGGGCTTCGGGAACGTCCTCGCGGAAGGCACCAAGCGCGCGGCCGAGAAGCTGGGCGGCCCCGCGCAGGACTGCGCGATCTACACGGCGAAGGGCGCGGTGCCGCGCGGCCACGACCATCGCAACCGCTGGGAGGAGATGCTCGACACCTGCACCTCCGCCGACGCCACCATGGAGACCGGGAACCCGGTCCATCCCACGGAGCTCGGGCTGCCCGCGCGCATCAATCCGTACGACGGCGAGCAGGTGGCGAAGATGGTGGCCGGCATGCGCGGCCGCCGGCACTTCGAGGACTCGCTCGGCGTGTGCATCTTCACGACCCGCACGCGCATGGACAACCTGGTCCGCGCGGTCAACGCCGCGACGGGCTGGCGGATGACCGTGGACGAAGCCATGCGCGCCGGGCGGCGGACGGCGGCCATCCTCCGTGCCGTGCTCCTGCGGTGCGGGCTCGGTCCCGAGACCGACTACCCGTCGAAGCGGTACGGCTCGGTGCCGGTCGACGGCCCGGGCAAGGGGCAGGACATCGGCGCGCAGTGGGAGAAGATGCTCACGGTCTTCTACGGTGAGATCGGCTACGACCGTAAGACCACGAAACCAAAGCCCGAAACGCTCAAGGCGCTCGGCGCCGAGTGGCTCGTCCCCGTCTTCTGGGGGAAGAAGAGCTAGCCCCCGCCCGTGACGTCCCGCGCGGCTCGTAAAGGCATGTAACGAGCCGCGCGGGACATGGTAGTAACGGGTGGCATGTTCGTGCCCCCGTCACCACCCGCCCTGCTCCAGATCACGCGTGCCCGCCTGCTCGGCATGGCGCTGCTCGCGGTGATCGTCGTCGTCCACAACCTCTTCATCGTGACCGGCTTCTCCACGGGCTGGTCGCTGATGGTGGCGGCCGTGCTCGTCGGCTACGGCGCGCTCGCGCGCCTGCTCCTGCTGCGGTGCGCGGGGCACGCGCTGATCTCGCCGCTGAACGACGCGCTGCTCGCGCTCGACATCGGTGTGTGGACGTTCGCGATCTACGGGACCGGCGGCGAGCGGAGCTGGCTCGTGTTCCTGCTGATCCTGCGGGCGATCGACCAGGCGCCGTTCGGCTTCCGGCGCGCGGTCACCTACGCCCACGTGTCGGTCGCCGCGTACGCGGGGCTGGCGGCGTGGCTGACGCTCGTCGAGGGACGCCCGCTGCCGTGGTCCGCCGAGGCGGGGAAGATCGCGGTGATCTGGCTGGCGAACGTCTACGTGTGCGCGGTGGCGCTCATCGTCGACCGCCTGCGCACGCGGCGGCGCGAGGCGGAGGCGGCCCTCCGCGAGAGCGAGGAGCGGCTCGGCGCCGAGCTCCACAAGCTCCACGCGGTGATCGAGGCGATTCCGAACCCGACGTTCTACAAGGACGAGCAGGGCATCTACCGCGGCTGCAACGCGGCCTTCCTCGCGTATCTGGGCAAGACCCGCGAGGCGATCATCGGCAAGTCGGTCTACGATCTCTCCCCGCCGGACCTCGCCGAGGTCTACCACAAGGCCGACGTGGCGCTGTTCGAGGCGCGCGGCTCGCAGACGTACGAGACCAACGTCGTGTACGCCGACGGCACCCGCCACGACGTCATCTTCTACAAGGCGGCGTTCTTCAACGCCGACGCCTCGCTGGGCGGTCTCGTCGGCAGCATCCTCGACATCACCGAGCGCAAGCAGCGCGAGCGCGAGGCGACGCGGCTCTACGAGGTGACCGCGCAGCTCACCGGCGCGCGCGAGATGACCGGCGTGCTGGAGCTCGTCACGCGGAGCGCCACCGACCTCCTGGGCTGCGACACGGCCGCGGTGCTGCGCTACGACCGCACCCGCGAGGGCCTGGTGCCGGTGAGCGACGTGAACCTGCCGCCCGCGATGCGGGAGGCGGTCATCCGGCCGGGCGAGGGGGTCACCGGCCGCGCGTTCGCCACCCGCGAGCCCGTCTGGGCGCGCGATCTCACCGCCGAGCGGCACGCGTACAGCGACGCGCCCACGGCGACCGCCGTGCACACGGGGCCCGCGCGCGGCACGCTGGCGGTGCCGATCGTCACGGGCGAGACGACGTACGGGGTGCTCGCGGTCGGCTTCGCCGCGGCGCACGAGTTCACGCCGGATGAAGTGCGCCTGCTCACGAGCTTCGCCCACCAGGCGGCGATGGCGATCGAGAAGCAGGCGCTGCTGGAGGGCGCGGAGGACCGGCAGCAGCTCGCGGAGACGCTGGCGGACCTCGCGCGCAGCGTCGCGCAGGGCGGCGAGCTGCCTCACGTCCACCAGCGCGTGGTCGAGGGCGTCCGCGCGCTGCTCAAGGCCGACATCGCGCGGCTCTACGACCTCGACGCGGAGGCGCGCGAGATCGTCCTTCGCGCCACGTCCGGCGGGCAGGCGGGCGCGGGCACCGCCGCCGAGCGGATCCCGGTGGGCCAGGGCGTGACGGGGCGGTGCGTCGCGGAGCGCCGGCCCGTGATGTCGAGCGATCTCCTGCACGACCCGGCGCTGGTGCTGCCGGAGGCGATGCGCGGGGAGCTGCAGAGCTCCGTGCGCCGCGCGTACCTCGGCGTGCCGCTCATCATCGAAGGCCAGGTGATCGGCGCGCTCTCCGTCGGCGCGCGCGGCGGCCGGACGTTCACGCCGGAAGAGGTGCAGCTCGCGCAGACCTTCGCCGACCAGGCCGGCGTGGCCATCGAGCGCGCGCGCCTGCTGCGCGAGGCGGCCGAGCGCTCGCTCGCGCTGGAGAAGCTCTATCGCGAGGCCCGCGCGCAGGAGCTCGAGGCCACGAAGTTGTTCGAGGTGACGGCCGGCCTCGCCGCCGCGCGCGACGTCGACACCGTGCTCGACCTGATCACCGTGAAGGCCGTGGAGCTCCTCGGCTGCGACGCGGCGGGGATCCTCCGCTATCACCGCGACCGCGACTGCCTGACGTTCGTGCGGGGCGAGAACCTCGCGCCGGGGCTGCGCGCGGTCGTCGTGCGGCCGGGCGACGGCATCAGCGGGCGGGCGTTCAGCGAGCGGGCGCCGGTGTGGACGTCGGATCTCGTGGCGGCGCCGCTCGTCTACGCCGACAAGAAGACGGAAGACACCATCCGCTCGATCGCGCCGCGCGCGGTGCTCGGGGTGCCGATCGTGATGCGCGACAGCGCGTGGGGCGTCCTCACCGTGTACTTCTCGGTGCGGCACGACTTCCTGCCGTCGGAGATCCGCATGGTGACCTCGTTCGCGCACCAGGCCGCGCTCGCGATCGACACGCAGGAGCTGCTCGAGGAGACGCGGGCGGCGCGCGAGTCGGCCGAGGTGGCGACGCGCGCGAAGAGCGAGTTCCTCGCGAACATGAGCCACGAGCTGCGCACGCCGCTGAATGCGATCATCGGCTACAGCGAGATGCTCCAGGAGGACGCCGCCGACCGGCGGCAGCTCGAGCTCGTGCCGGACCTCCAGCGGATCCACGCGGCGGGCCGCCACCTCCTGCAGCTCATCAACGAGGTGCTCGACCTGTCGAAGATCGAAGCGGGCAAGATGGACCTCTATCTCGAGACCTTCGAGGTGGCGGCGCTGCTCGACGAGGTGCAGGCGACGATCCAGCCGCTCGCGCAGAACAACCACAACACTCTCCGGCTCGACTACGGCAGCGCCCTCGGCACCATTCACACCGACCAGGTGAAGCTGCGCCAGGCGCTCTTCAACCTGCTCTCGAACGCGTGCAAGTTCACCACGCGCGGCACCATCGAGCTCAGCGCGACGCGCGGGCCGGGCACGGGGGGCGACTGGTTCACGTTCCGCGTGTCCGACACCGGCATCGGCATGACCACCGAGCAGATGGGGCGGCTCTTCCAGCCGTTCACCCAGGCGGACGCGTCGACGACGCGCAAGTACGGCGGCACCGGGCTCGGGCTGACGATCAGCCGGCGGTTCTGCCAGATGATGGGCGGCGACATCATCGCGCGGAGCGCGCCGGGCGCGGGCTCCGCCTTCACGATCCGCATCCCGGCCGCGCCCGCGGACGCCGCCGAGACCGTCGCGCGCGCGCTGGAGCCGGCGGCGGCGCAGGGCGGCGAGAGCGGGGCGAAGGTGCTCGTGATCGACGACGACGCCTCCGTGCGCGAGCTGCTCACCCGCTTCCTCACCAAGGAAGGCTTCCGCGTGAGCACGGCGGCGAACGGCGAGGACGGCCTGCGCCTCGCGCATCTCCTGCGGCCGGCGGCGATCACGCTGGACGTGATGATGCCGGGCATGGACGGCTGGACCGTGCTGAGCCGGCTCAAGGCCGACGCGACGGTCGCCGACATTCCGGTCGTGATGCTGACGATCATCGACGACCGCAACCACGGCTACATGCTCGGCGCGAGCGACTACCTGATGAAGCCCGTCGACCGCGACCGCCTGCTCACGCTGCTGCGCCGCTACCAGGACGACGACCGGGCGGTGCGCGTGCTCGTGGTCGACGACGACGCGGCGACGCGGGCGGTCATGCGGACCATCCTCGAGCGCGACGGCTGGTCGGTGACCGAGGCGGACAACGGGCGCGTCGCGCTGGACGAGGTCGCGCGCGAGCAGCCGAACCTCATCCTGCTCGATCTCAACATGCCGGTGATGGACGGCTTCGAGTTCGTGAGCGAGCTGCGTCGCCGGCCGGACGCGCACGCGGTCCGCATCGTCGTGATGACGTCGCGCGACGTCGACGACGACGACCGCCGCCGCCTCAACGGCGGAGTGGAGCGGGTGCTCCAGAAGGCGTCGTTGAGTCGCGAGGAGCTTCTCAGGGTACTTCGTGAGATTCTGGCGTCCGCGCAACGGACGCGACGGTCGGCGTGAGCCGGGGGAGGCTATGGCCCGAATCCTGATCGTGGAAGACAACGACATGAACTGGGACATGCTCTCGCGCCGCCTGGAGCGCCGGGGCTACCAGGTCACGCGCGCCCTCGACGGCCGCGAGGGCGTGGCGGCCGCGCAGAAGAACCGGCCCGACCTCATCCTCATGGACATGGGACTGCCGGTCATGGACGGCTGGGAGGCGACGCGGGTGCTGAAGTCCGCGCCCGACACGCGCCCCATCCCGATCATCGGCCTCACCGCGCACGCGATGGCGGAGGACCGGCAGAAGACGCTGGCGGCCGGCTGCGACGACTACGAGACCAAGCCGCTCGACCTCGCGCGGCTCCTGACGAAGATCGAGACCCTGCTCGGTGGCGTGCGCCCGGCATGATCGACGGCACCGACGCGCGGCCGACCGTGGAGGCGGCGCTCAAGGCCATCGTCGACGCCACCGACGGCCTGCGGCGCGTGAAGCGCACGACGCTCGCGCCGAACGTGGCGGTGGACCTCGCCCGGATCTACGCGGGCGGGCTCCGGCTCAAGACGCTGCTCCACACCCTGCTGCAGGACAAGGCCCCGATCGAGGAGCTGTTCGCGCGCCCCGGCGTGCGGCACGAGATCAACACGCCGCTCAACCACGTCGTCGGCTACAGCGAGCTGCTTCTCGAAGAGGACGGCGCGCGCTCGATGGCCGAGGCGCTGCGTGCGATCCACGCCGCCGCCCGCACGATGTTCCGCGTGGTGAATCCCGCCGCGGCCACGCCCGCCGCCGAGGCGCCCGCGGGGCCGGGGCCGACGCCGGTGCCCGATCACGGGGAAGCGCGCGGCATCGTGCTCCTGGTCGACGACGATCCCGATCATCGCGAGCTGTTGCGCCGCCACGTCGCGCAGATGGGCCACAAGACGCAGCAGGCGGAGCACGGCGGGCGCGCGCTCGAGCTGCTCGGCAAGGAGCGGCCGGACGTCATCCTCCTCGACATCCACATGCCGGTGATGGACGGCTTCCAGACGCTCACCGCCATCAAGGACCACCCCGCGCTCAAGGAGATCCCGGTCGTCGTGCTCTCCGCGCTCGACGACATCCAGAGCGTCGCGCGCTGCATCGAGCTCGGCGCCGAGGACTATCTGCACAAGCCCGCGAACGCCGTGCTCCTCAACGCGCGGCTCGCCGGCGCGCTCACGCGCAAGCGCCTGCGCGACCAGGAACTGCAATATCTGAACGCGGTGGCGGACGTGTCGGCGGCCGCGGTCGCGATCGAGATGGAGATGTTCGAGCCGTCGATGCTCGACAACGCCGCCTCGCGCCAGGACGCGATCGGCCACCTCGCGCGCGTCTTCCAGAGCATGGCGCGCGAGATCCAGGCCCGCCAGGACCGCCGCTAAAGCGTCCACCGGGGCCACGCTTGACCCCCCAAGCGTCGGCATGCTATCTGTTGTCGCGCGATTTCCGGGGGTGCCATGCCGCAAACTATTGGATTCATTGGTCTTGGGATCATGGGTCGCCCCATGGCCAAGAATCTCCTGAAGGCCGGCTACACGCTCGTCATCCACTCCCGCAGCCAGGGGCCCGTCGACGACGTGGCCGCCGCCGGCGGCACGAAGGCCTCGTCACCGAGCGAGGTCGCGTCGAAATGCGACGTGCTCATCACGATGCTCCCCAACTCGCCGGACGTGGAGCTCGTCGCGCTGGGCAAGGACGGGATCATCGAGGGCGCGAAGCCGGGGCTCATCGTCGTCGACATGTCGACGATCTCGCCGATCGTCTCGCAGAAGGTCGGCAAGGCCCTCGAGGCGAAGGGCGTGACGATGCTCGACGCGCCGGTCTCCGGCGGCGAGCAGGGCGCGATCAACGCCGCGCTCTCGATCATGGTGGGCGGCGACAGGGCCGTCTTCGAGCAGGTGCTGCCGGTCTTCCAGGCGATGGGCAAGACCATCACGCTGCTGGGGCCGCTCGGCTTCGGCGGCTTCACGAAGCTCGCGAACCAGATCATCGTCGCCGGCAACCTCACCGCCCTCGCCGAGGCGCTGACGCTCGCGAAGAAGGCCGGCCTCGACCGCGACCTCACGCTCACCGCGCTCGCGGGCGGCCTCGCCGGCTCGAAGTGCCTCGAGCAGAAGAAGCCGAACTACGTCGCGGGCACCTACACGCCGGGGTTCAAGATCGACCTGCATCACAAGGACCTCGGGCTCATCCTCGAGTCGGCGCGCGAGCTCGGCGTGCCGGTGCCGGTCACCGCGGTCATCCAGGAGCTGTTCAACGCGCTGCGGGTCAAGGGGCGCGGAGGCCTCGATCATTCCGGGGTCATCACGCTGCTGGAAGACCTCGCGGGCGTCGGCGAGTGAGGGCGACCGTCGACCGGGCCGGGCTGGATCCCACGGGCCGCGCGTCCAAGGTGCAGATCCGGCGCGTCAAGAAGGGCGACCTCTCCCGCATCCGCGACGTCATCGAGCAGACGTTCGCCGACTTCCTCGAGCGGCAGCTCGGCACGCGGCCGCGCCAGGCGTTCGGCGGCGCGCAGTACGTGCACCACCGCTGGCTCATGGAGCCGTGGGGCTGCTTCGTGGCCGAGGAGGACAACAACAAGATCGTGGGGACCGCGCTCGCGGTGAACTGGGGCTCGGTCGGCCTGCTCGGGCCCGTCGCGGTGCTCACGAACTACCAGAACCAGACGATCGGCCAGCAGCTCATCCGCGCCGTCGAGGACTTCTTCGCGGAGAACAAGGTCGCGCTGCACGGCGCGGTCACGTACGCGACGAGCCCGAAGCACCTGCTCCTCTACCACCGGTTCGGCTACAAGGCGAAGCAGCTCACCGCGGTGATGAGCCGCGCGCTCGACCGCGCGCCCGCGGTGGCCCGGCCGCCGCTGCCCCCGTCGCTCGCCGCCAAGCTGCCGCCCAAGCCGCCGGCCGCCACGCTGCGCCGGTACTCGACACTGGAAGAGGCGAAGAAGAAGGCGGCGCTCACCCGGCTGCACAGGATCACCAACGTGATCTGCCGCGGCCTCGACCTGGCCAAGGAGATCGAGATCGTCGAGGGCCTGGCGCTCGGCGACACGCTGCTGCTGGAGCGCGGCAAGGACGTCATCGGGTTCGCGGTCTACCACGCGCCCGGCGTGAGCGAAGCGCCCGCGGGCGCGCTCTACGTGAAGTACCTCGCGATCGACCCCGCGCAGAAGCGCGTGGAGCACCTCGAGGAGTTCGTGCGGGCGCTCGAGGAGCTCGCCGCGGAGCTCGGGCTCGCGCGCGTGATCCTGCCCGTGTACCTCAAGTACCACGCGGCGTACAGCGCGCTGGTCCGCGCCGGGTACCAGATCGAGTTCACGATGGTGCGCATGCAGCGCGGCAAGCAGGAGGACTACGAGGACCCGACGCACCTCGTCCTCGACGACTGGCGCTGATGCGCCGGCTCGCCGTCCTGGTCGCCCTGCTGCTCACCGCTGCGCCCGCCGCCGCCCACTCGCTCCTGCTCGACGCGTCGCCCGCCGTCAACAGCGTCGGCGCGCCGCCGCGCGAGATCGCGCTCCGCTTCAACAACCGGATCGAGAAGCGGCTCTCCCGCATCCGGCTCGTGAACGAGCGCGGCGAGGCGCGTGACCTGCCGGTCGCGGTGGACGGCGCCGCCGACCGGCTCAACGCCGCCGTCCCGGGGGCGGCGCCGGGCAAGTACCGCGTCGAATGGCAGGTCCTGTCCGCCGACGGCCACGTCGTGAGCGGGCGCTACTCCTTCACGGTGAAGTAATGGCGGGATTCATCGACGTCCTGCTGCGCGGGCTCGCGCTCGTCGCGGCCTGCATCGCGCTGGGCGGGGTCGCCTGGGCATGGCTCGTCCTTCGCGCGGAGCCCTACGCGAAGCCGGACGCGCCGCTGCGGCTCGCGTTGCGCACGGTCGCGCTGGGCGCGGTGACGCTCGCCGCGACACAGGTCGCGCTCATGACGGTCGCGCTCACCGCGCTCTCGCACGCGCCCGGCGGCTGGCCGGTCGCGCTCTACTTCGACACCGCGTTCGCGCGCGTCGCGGTCGCGCGCACGCTGCTCGGCCTCGGCGTCGCCGGGCTCGCGCTGA
>Ga0194121_10001392_pt1 | contig 41189 bp, 33 predicted proteins | sample TA2MahCa50mmetaG_FD_148609 | JGI IMG/M metagenome (GOLD analysis project Ga0194121, IMG submission 148609) | Freshwater microbial communities from Lake Tanganyika, Tanzania - TA2015020 Mahale Deep Cast 50m | ecosystem: Environmental > Aquatic > Freshwater > Lake | place: Tanzania: Lake...
CCGTTTGGGGATACCCCACAAACACGGCAAATCCCTTATGGGAGTCCTGAAACACCCCCGCGACGCTATACCCCGCACGCCCCAACAAAGCGCTAAATGATTCTATCGAGTATTTATAGGAGTTCTCGGTATGAATCCAATCGCCCTTTACAAATAACCGTGAGCCACCCGGCCATTGGACCTGCAGATCGCGCCGCGCCACTAGGTGCATCTCGATGCGACTATGTGTAGTGTTGAAGACCGCCCGATGATCCCAGTCGGCGATAGCGAAGTCGGCGCCGAGCCGACGGTTTAAGTGCAGCAGCATGTTGCGATTAAAAGCGGCAGTGACACCGAGTGGATCATCGTAGGCAAGCTCTAACACCCGCGCTGGCTTGACCATATCCACCCCAATGATCAAGGCCTGGGCAGAAGTATCTATTAATAGCCCGCGCAGAAAACGCTCTGCCTCATCCGGATGAAAGTTTCCAATACTCGAGCCCGGATAAAAGAAGACTCTTGGGCGGCCTTGAGGCACCATGGCATCAATAGCGTTAACAGACAGCCCTTCTGAGAAATCAATTCCCAGTCCCTCTACCCTAAGCCCCGGAAATTCTCTGCGCAGGGCTTCAAGGCAGTTGCCCATGAACTCGACAGAGATATCCACTGCCAGATACTGCACCGGGCGAAGCAACGGAATCACACGCGCTGCCTTGCGGCAGCTGCCAGCGCCGAGGTCAATAAGGCAGGCACTAGCAGGAAGGCCCTGCACGATATCGGCCATGGAACGATCAAAAATCTCTGCCTCTTGGCGGGTGGGGGTGTACTCGGGCAACTCGGTAATCGCCTCAAATAGGCGGGCGCCCAAGGCATCGTAAAGGTACTTAGGCAATACATGAGGCTGGTCTGCCAGTAGTCCAGCCTGGAGCTCTGCACGAATCGCCTCTGGGTCTTCTCTGTATACCTGCATCAGAACCAGATCCCTCCAATCACCGCCCCGAGCAACACCACAAGCCAGGGCGGAAGATGCCAGAAGACAAGCGCCACGAAGGCCAGAAAGGCCAGCGCCATGTCCTGCGGCCAGGCGACGGCACTAACAAATACCGGGTCATAGAGTGTGGCCAATAAAAGACCCAGAACACCCGCGTTGACCCCGCCTAAGGCCGCCTGTGCCCGCGGACTCTCACGCAGGGCCGCCCAGAATGGCAGGGCCGCCATCAGAATCAAAAACGCGGGCAGAAAAGTGGCAAAAAGCGTGAAGGTACCCACCAGCCAGGCAGGCATCCCCTGCACCACCGAACCGGATAGCGAGGCGCCAACAAAGCCGGTGAAACTAAACATGGGGCCAGGCACTGCCTGGGTGAGGCCATACCCTGCAAGAAAGACATCGTTGCTCACCCATCCTGCAGGCACCAGTTGGCTCTGAAGCAACGGAAGCAAGACATGACCGCCCCCGAAGACCAGTGCCCCTGTGCGATAAAAAACATCAAAGAGTGTTGCCCAGCCGGACTGCAGGGCAATCGCAACAAAAGGCAGGCCTAGAAGAAGACCGAGAAAAACCGCCAGCCAGACCACACCATGCCGACTGGTGACCGGCACGGAAAAGGCCGCTGCTGCCGACTGCGCCTTCGGCTTAATGACCAACATGCCTACCACGGCACAGGCAAGAATAACCAGCCATTGCGCAGCAGCCCCCTGCAATAACAGGGCGGCCGAGGCGGCTGCCACCATCACCCCCGCGCGCAGGGCATCGGTGCAGATCGACCGGCCCATTGCCCAGACCGCCTGGGCAACTACTGCAACCACAACGATCTTGAGCCCCAGCAGAAGACCATTGGGCAGCATATTGCCAAGCATCGTCAGGCCCAAAGCGGCACTAATCATAATCACCGCAGAGGGCAGCGTGAACCCAATCCATGCAGCAAATGCGCCGGCATAACCCGCGCGAGAGAGACCCAAGGCCATTCCCATCTGACTGCTTGCGGGGCCAGGAAGAAACTGGCAGACCGCAACGAGCTCTGTAAAGGTGGCATCGCTGAGCCAGCCACGGCGGCCCACAAACTCCTGACGAAAAAAAGCAAGATGGGCTACCGGGCCTCCGAAGGCGGTAAGCCCGAGCCGAAGAAAAATCCAGAATATCGCGATTGCAGAGCTAGGCATGAACCAGGGTTTAGGTGCCACAGAATGTGCGATAACCCAAATCTGTCTCGGGTGGATGGACAAGCGCCAACGCTTTGTCCTGCAGGGTATAGGGATGCTGCAACTGTGATACCAGCCGTTCAAAAGGCGCAATGTCTTGATCGGTTACTGCCGCGAAAAGCGCCATCTCTACCTGGGCATTGCGCGGCACCACAACCGGGTTCTGTCCGGCCATACGCTGCTGGGCGGCCAGTCTGCCGGCTAGATGGTTGCCAAGACGCTTAAGCCAGCGCGTCTTCCAGGCAGAAAAATCGGGCTGGTCAAACCTGCACTCGTGGGCAGGCACTAAGAATACCTGCCCCAGGGAGTCGCCCACCTGTTGCGGCAGAGAAGCCTCCTGCTCCATCCCCGCAAGCACGAAGTCGGGCTGCCCCAGTCTCCAAAAGGTATAGGTGTAGTCCGCCTGCGCCTGCTGCATCCAGAGCAAAAGATCCGTGATCAACATCTTGTCCTCGGTATCGATGCCTGTAGGCTCGGTGATTCCAATCTTTGCGGCCATCATGCAGAGAAAGGTATCTTCATACCGACCAGAAAAAGACTCTAAGGCCTCGCCTGCAATGTCGACCGCCTTGTTTCGATCGGGGTCTATCTCGGTGAGCAGAGCTTCAGCAAGGCGGGCCAGGTTCCACTGCCCTATCGTCGGCTGGTTGGCAAACGCGTACCGACCCGTATGGTCGATCGAACTGAATACCGTTTCGGGGTGGTAGGTATCCATAAAGGCACAGGGCCCATAGTCGATAGTCTCGCCTGAAATGGCCATGTTGTCAGTGTTCATCACGCCATGCACAAATCCAACTCGCATCCAGTGCACCAGCAGACTTGTCTGTCGCTTGATCACCGCATGCAGAAATTCCAATGCCGGGCGGTCGGACTGTTCCAGGTCTGGGTAATGTCGCGCTATGGCATAGCGAAGCAGTGTCGATACGGCCGACCGGCCATTGCGGGCGCCGGGCGCCAGGTCCGCCGAGGCCGGCCCGGCTGCCACGCTCACCGCGTTCGACGCATCCTGGTGGCGCTGATACCCGGCCGCGTACTGAAACGTTCCCACCCGCAGATGGCTTGATGCCACGCGGGTAAGCACAGCGCCCGGCTGCGGCGGGTCACGGTAGACCCAGTCACCGGTAGTTGCCACGGCCAGGCTGCGTGTCGTGGGAATGCCCAGGCCATGCATGGCCTCGCTGATCAGGTATTCACGCAGCATCGGGCCCAAGGCAGCCCTGCCATCACCCCTGCGCGAAAAAGGCGTACGGCCTGACCCCTTAAACTGCAGGTCATACCGTGCACCCGCCGGGGTAATCTGCTCGCCAAGCAACAGGGCACGGCCATCGCCCAGCATCGTAAAGTGGCCGAACTGATGGCCAGCATAGGCCTGTGCAATGGGATCGGCACTGCTCGGCAACAAAGCGCCCACAAAGACTTCGGCAAGCGCTTTATCGGATAGTGCGGAAAATCCGAGTCCGAGTTGCTCTGCCAGCGGATGGTTTACGAGAACCAGGCTTGCCTCGGCAACAGGCTCTGGGCGCACGCGGGCATAAAAGTATTCTGGGAGTCGGGCGTAGCTATTATCAAAACGCCAGCCAAGCGCATCGGCATCGCCGTGCAAAGACCCGGTCTTCATATCCATACGCCCTAGCTTAACAAGCTTCAGCCCGACTCCCGCAGCAAAAGGCGGTCAAAACCCTCACTACAAAGGGGAAACCGCCGTCACCATGTACCGCTTTCCCTCAAGGCGTACCCGCACCCGCACCGAGTCGCCCTCTTTAAGGCCCTGCAGCAGCGCAGCATCATCCACATAAAAGACCATGGTCATGGGTGGCATATCGAGGCTTTTGATTTCGCCGTGCTTTAGGGTCATGCGCTTATTGGCCACATCAACGCGACGAATCTCTGCCTGGGTCCAGTCGTCTCCCGTGACAGCATCTGAAGCGACAGCCGTCGGCGCGGCGGCCAACAGCATAGGAGTCTGTACTGCGGCCCCCTTTTTCGACACGGTAATACGCCCCTTCATTCCTGCCTGGTAGTGGCCCGCAATCAAGCAGGCAAAATGAAACTCTCCTGGGCGATTGAACTGCCAGATGAGGGTCTCGGAGGCGCCCGGCGAGACATGGGCCATGTAAGGCTCATCGTGCTCCATATTGGGATGTTTGAGCATCATCTCGGCGTGTGTATCGAGCTCTTTTTGCGTGCCGATCACCATCTCGTGCATCACCTTACCGGCATTGACCACCTCAAACCGAATCGTCTCCCCCAGTGTTACGGCGATGGTGTCTGGTGTAAACCGCATGTTGTCGGTCATGTTAATGCGAATCGTGCGCGATACATTCTTGGCATCGCCCGCAATACCCCAGTCGGTCTGTGTCTTGGTAGCTGGCTTAGGGGCCGAATGGCCGCCATGGCCCCCCTGCCCATGGCCTGCAGGCCCGTGGGCGAGCGCGGCCCCTGCCATGGGGAGGGCCAGGCACATGGCCAGGCCCAGTTGGGCCCCCAGACGTAATTTAGAGTGCTGCCCTCGCCCTCGTGCGAGAGAAGATTCGTCAAGATAAGAGGTGTTACGTCGTGTCTTACAAAAAATAGAGTTAATGGCCATGGTGTCCTCCGGAATGTTGGGGCTTGCGAACGCGTACTTCGATAGTGTCTTTGGGTGGTTTATGCGCCGACGGGTGTGCTGACTGTTGTGCCGACGAATGCGCAGAGGCTCTCGCCGAGGAGTGGGCTGCATCCGGCGCCTGGCGCACAGCCGGCAGTGCCCCCGTATACAGATAAGCCTGCGTACCGGGGGGCTGCTGGTACCAGCCAGGATCGCTGTAGTCACCAGGCTTCTGGTCTCGGCGCACCTTCACCATGCTAAACATTCCGCCCATTTCCACCGAACCATAGGGGCCGTCACCCGTCATCATCGGGGCGGTGTTTGCCGGTAGCGGCATTTCCATCTCGGCCATGTCGGCCATGCCCCGCTCGCCCATCACCATGTAATCAGGAATATGCCGCGTAATGCGTGCCGCGAGCCCCCGATGGTCAACCCCAATCATGGTCGGCACATCGTGGCCCATGGCATTCATGGTGTGGTGGCTCTTGTGACAGTGAAACGCCCAGTCGCCTTCTTCGTCGGCGAGGAACTCGATCTGCCGCATCTGCCCAACAGCAATATCGGTGGTCACCTCCATCCACCTGCTGCCCTTGGGTGTGGGGCCCCCATCGGTGCCCGTCACCTCGAACTCGTGGCCATGCAGATGGATCGGATGGTTGGTCATGGTGAGATTGCCAATACGAATCCGTACCCGGTCGTTGAGCCGTACGTTCAACGAGTCAATGCCGGGAAAGAGTCGGCTATTCCAGCTCCAAAGATTAAAGTCGAGCATGGTCATAATCTTGGGCGTGGCGCTGCCCGGCTCAATGTCATAAGCATTGAGCAGAAAACAAAAGTCGCGGTCCACGTCGTCGATCAAGTGGTGCTTGGTCTTCGGGTGCGTTACCCAGAAGCCCATCATGCCCATGGCCATCTGGGTCATCTCATCGGCATGCGGGTGGTACATAAAGGTGCCCGGCCGCCGTGCGGTGAACTCATAGACAAAGGTCTTGCCCGGAGGAATGCCCGGCTGATTGAGCCCCACCACCCCATCCATGCCATTGGGCAGTCGCTGTCCATGCCAATGAATCGAGGTGTGCTCGGGCAGCCGATTGGTCACAAAGATGCGTACCTTATCGCCCTCCACCACCTCGATGGTGGGACCAGGTGACTGCCCGTTGTACCCCCAGAGATGGGCATTAAAACCCGGGGTCATCTCGCGCACCACGGGCTCGGCCACCAGATGAAACTCCTTCACGCCCTGGTTCATACGAAATGGCAGCGTCCAGCCATTGAGCGTGACCACGGGTCGATAGGGCCGGCCTGCATTGGGTATGACGGGGGCCTGGGTCTCGGCAGAAGACTGGATCACGGGCTCGGGCAGTCGTGCCAATGCAGAACGACCAACCGTTGCAGCGGCCAAGCTTGCAGAGCCCAAGGCCGCAAGCGAAAGAAACGAACGACGGGACTGGGTCATGGTCTGACTCCCCAAAAAATTTCTTCTAACAGAGCGACCACCTGTTGATGGTCACGACGCGACCGTGCAAGCCAGTAGTCACGCACTGCTTCAAGTACCTCGAGCTCAAAGGCCATCGCAGAGTCTCGGTCCTTCAGCAGCTTTGGGGTACCGATCAACATGCCGTTATAGGCGAGCAGATGCTCGTCGGAAATAACGATGCGTACCGTAAGCCCCTCGTCGACTAAAACCTGGGCCCGCGCGGTTGCAAGCTGCAGCAGATCTTCGGCCTGTACTAAGGCCGCATAGGCATGGCGCAAGGCATAGGGCGTAGCATTGGACGCGGCACGCGCTCGCTGGCTTGCTGCCGCGCGCTGCTCTGCTGATAGAAGCTTTGCAAATCGATTCACAGTAGCGCCGTCCTCCGCAGCCACCGCAGCACCTGGCGTTGCCGATTGCGGCAGAGGCAAAACCAGACCATCTGCACCATCCACAGGCTCAGACCATAGCCCTGCGGGCCGCAGGTGGCGCACCAGCGACTCACGCGCACTGAGCATTCGTGCCTGCGCCTTATGCAGGTCGGCCTGTGCCTCAAGCAGATGCAACCGCGCCTTGCGCTCTTCTAGTAGAGGGATATTGCCCACGGCATGCATCCGCTGGGCGAGTTCCCATTGCACCTCGGCAAGGTCTTCTCGTTCGCGACGACGCGCACGATGCTCCTGGGCATAGGCCCAGGCAATGGCATCATCGGTAACCTGCCGAGCCAGCCCAACCGCCTGCGATAGGGTCGAACGCGCACCTGAGGAGAGCTGCCCGAAATGCCGCACAGTAGCCAGCTCGCGACCGAGCATTTCGGTAGCCGGTGTAAGACCCGGCTGGGCTAAGAGGGCGGAATCGATCCAGCCATCAACCGTCTGCGCAAACCTGCGTGCCTCGGCGGCCCTTTGGGCGGCAGACCTGTCCCCCCGAAAGGCCGATGACCGGTCCCCCGGCGATGCGGCCGACTGGGCCGCCGTCGATTCGCGCAGATAGGCCTTCCATCCACCCGCCTCGTCAACCGCCCGATTGGCCGCAGGCCAGTCAGGCGCCTGCGCATGATGCTGGGTTTGGCCACCGGGCGACGAGGCCCAGGCAGCCGCGCTAACTAGCACCAGCAATGCCGAAAATAAATACGTAATCACTGAAGACTCCTTCTTGTCATCGATACAAACGATGCAGACCCTATGCGGGGAAGCCCGCCAACGTAGAGCAGTCGCGAGACTGCCCGTTGGGCGACGCCCCGAGGACGATTACAGAAGGGAGATTAGGCGCGGGGGGTGAAACGGTGGATCGTGCGGCGGCAATGGCTGCGCCAGAACAATCGCGGCAGGCGGGCCAGGGTCGCGCAGATCGAGCAGACCAGACGCCGCCCCATTACCGAGGACAGCCGCGGCAAGACAGCAGGCCGAACAGGCGGGGCAATTGTGGGCCAACATGAGCGCAGAAACGAATTGCGCTTCGTGCGGTTCACCACTCTGGTCAGAATGGCCTGTATGGCTAGACACGTGGTCATGGGCATGGTCTGCCATAGTGGCCGAAGTCATTAGCGCAGCATGCCCGCCAGCGTGTGGACCCCCATGTGCCCCATGGCCTAAAGCGGCATGCAGATGATCAGCCTCTTCTGTAGGTTGCGAATGATGAATCGTATGGCAAGGCTGCGCTGCCCATGCATAGGACTGGATCAAAAGCGAAAGCAAGACCAACGCCGCGACAAACCCGCGCGACCCAAGCCTGTGCCAAACCGGCGACAAGAGATATTTCAATGCATTTCGCATGGGCTAGAGTGTAGAAGAAATCATTACACTATTTCCAATCAACCCCAACGGATACCCCATGTATACCATCGAGTCACAACCCGTTGCCACGCGTCGGCACTGGCTGGCAGCAGTCTCCAGCCTCTCGGCGCTCGCCGCCCTTGGCCTGCTTAGCAGGCCTGCCGCCGCCCAACGTAAACAGCCCCTGGTCGAGGTCTGGAAGTCACCCACCTGTGGCTGCTGCAACGACTGGATGGTGCACCTTCAGCAGAGTGGCTTTGCCACCAAGGGGTACAACGAAGGCAATACCGCCAAGCGCCGCGAGGTCGGCATGCCGGTTGCGCTGGGCTCCTGTCACACGGCGGTGGTCGAAGGCTATGTCATAGAAGGACATGTTCCAGCAGCAGAAATTGCGCGGTTGCTCAAAGAGCGACCCCGGGCCTTGGGTCTGTCGGTGCCGCAGATGCCGATAGGCAGCCCCGGCATGGATGGCCCGGAGTATGGCGGGCAGAAAGACCAATACGACGTATTGCTGGTCGAAGCCAACGGACGGTCGCGCCGCTATGCGCGGTACCACGGGGGCAACCGCATCGCCTAGGGTCTTTAGCGAATTCAGCACACGGCCCGTACCGATTGCGGCAGCATCATAGGAATGATGTCAGGGTGATATCGATTACACCGGAAGTGCAATACCAAAGGCGTTGTTCGAGTTACGCTGGGTGCTGCTGTGCTCTCTGATGCTTTTCAACAAAGGATGACTCATGACTCGTTTTTCCTCATTTACTCTGCCCTATCGACTGCGTCGTGAATGGCTGCGCAAGTCGTTTCTCACACCGGCGGCAGTGGCCCTTGGTCTTGCCCTGCCCATGGTGGGGCTTCAGGCCAAACAGCTTCCGTCACCGGTTATTACCGTAAGCCAGCTTCAGCCTCTGTTACAGGCTAAGTCAGTCAAGGTGCTCGATATCCGCGAGCTCGTCCAGCCCGATCAGAAAACGCCTATCTATGCGGCAGGCCACATCCCTGGCGCCCTGCCGGCTCCGTATTCGGGCTTTCGTGGTGGCAAAGACAACCCTGGCGGGCTTCCCACTGAAGAAAAGCTCTCGGCGTTTTTAAGCAGTCTGGGCCTCACGCCGCAGACCCCGCTGGTAATTGCAGGTCCCGGAAAAACCGGTACCGACTTTGGCGCTGCTGCCCGGGTTTACTGGACTCTGAAGGTCTCGGGCTTCACCGACCTTGCCGTGCTCGATGGCGGTCTCACCGCCTGGACAGCCGCCAAGCTGCCCCTCGAAACTGGCATGCCAAACCTCACGCCTTCTACGGTACAGGTGAAGTTCGACCGCAGCCAGATCGTATCGGTAGACGAGGTTAAGGCGCTTACCGCATCGGGCGCAAAGCCTGCCAGCAAGCTTATTGATGCTCGCCCCGAGGCTTTCTATAAGGGAGACGTCCGGCATCCCGCCGCTGCGCGATGGGGCACTCTCCCCGGGGCCGAGAATGCCGATTCGGAGATCTGGTTCACACCCAAGACTGGAAACCTGCTGCCGGCCGATCAGATCAAGGCTATTGCCCAGCAAAAGGGGTTGCTTGGTAGCGACGACCTAGTGTCTTTTTGTAATACAGGGCACTGGGCCGCTACCAACTGGTTTATCTTGTCAGAGGTGCTAGGGCAGACAGGCGCCCGCATGTATCCCGACTCCATGGTGGCCTGGAGCAAGGCGGGCCTGCCCATGGAAAACGAGCCCAACCGTGCGGTAGTTCTCTTTAGGCAATTGACCGGCGGCGGGTTACCCAAATAGCGTCAATTTTTTAGTATTGCAAAGGTGTCCTGCAGTCTGTGGGGGCACCTTTTTTATTTCGCCCATGGTGCGTCGGGTTTGTGGTTCAATCAACTCAGATCTGAAACAAAACGCGTCGTATGCCCTTTCAAGAAGGGCGTTGCACGTCTCTATCTCCAAACCTCCAGCCAACAAAAGGAATGTCACCATGAAACCTCTTGCCCTCAAAAAAGTATGGGTAGGGCTTTTTGCCAGCCTCATGCTCGGCGCAGGTCTTGCCCAGGCCCAAGAAACGCTGCGGGTCACCACCATTCCCGAAGAGGCGGCCACCGAGCAGATTCGTAAGTTTGGGCCGCTCTCGGCCTACCTGGAAAAGCAGCTTGGCATGAAGGTGGTCTTCACACCTGTAAATGACTACCCCGCCGCCGTAGAGGCGCTGGTGAATAAGCAGGTAGAACTCGTATGGTTTGGCGGCTTTACCCATGTGCAGGCGCAGATTCGCTCAGGTGGAAAGGTGGTGCCCATTGCCCAGCGCGAAGAGGACACCCAGTTTCGGTCGGTGTTCATTACCCAGAAAGATTCTGGCATCAAGACACTGCAAGACCTCAAGGGCAAGCAGGTGAGCTTTGGCTCGCAGTCGAGCACCTCGGGCCACCTCATGCCACGTACCTTCTTGTTAGAGGCCGGCATTGACCCCGAAAAAGACCTCAAGCGGGTGGCCTATTCGGGGGCCCACGATGCCACGATTGCCTCGGTGGTTAGTGGCCGCGTCGATGCTGCCGCGCTCGACATTACGGTATGGCGTAAGTTTGTCAGCGAGAACAAGGTGGACACCAGCAAGGTCGATGTCTTTTACACCACGCCGCCCTTTTTTAACTACAACTGGTCGGTGCATGCCGATATGCCTGCCGCATTGCGCGACCGCATTACCAAGGCACTCCTGGCGCTGGACATGAACACCCCGGAGGGCAAAGAAATTCTCACCCTCAACCGCGCCACAAAGTACATTTCCACCAAGGCGGAGAACTACAAAGGCCTCGAGCGGGCAGGCAAGAGTGCCGGCTTAATCAAGTAGCGTGGGCGTACCGCGCCCCGAGTGGTGCAGTTCAGGCACGAGGCAGTAACGATGACGTCGGCTACTCTGGCATCCCCGCAGGGTTTCTCCGTTGGGCTGGAGGCCATTACCGCCTTCCATCCCACAGCCCTTGCCGGGGCGCCCCCCTGCCTGCAGCAGATCAGTCTGGCGATTGCCCCCGGCGAGCAGGTGGCCGTTATTGGCCCCTCGGGCGCGGGCAAGACCAGTTTTCTGGCACTCATGGCCGCGTCGCTCAAGCCCGCCAATGGCCAGGTGCTGCTTAACGGGCAGTCGCTCTGGTCACTGCCACAGCCGCTCTTACAGGCGCTGCGAGGGCAGGTCTACTGCGCCCCGCAGACGCCGCCCCTGCCACCGAGACAACGGGTGGTCACCTCGGTGCTGGCCGGACGGCTCCCGAGTCAATCCCTCTGGCAGAGCCTCATATCTCTGATCTATCCCAGCGATGCGCATCTGGCAGCCCAGGCCCTGGCGGCCTTCGACCTGGAAGAAAAGCTCTGGCTGCGTGTGGATCGACTCTCAGGAGGCGAGCGGCAGCGCGTGGGGCTCGCTCGGGCATTACTGTCGCCTGCACGACTCTGGCTTATCGATGAGCCACTCTCGGCGCTGGATCCCAAACGCGCCCATCTGGTTATCTCCGTGCTTACCGAGCAGGCGCGGGCGCGGAGAATTACTCTGGTATGCAGCCTGCACCAGGTGGATTTCGCGCTGTCTGCCTTTCCTCGGGTGATTGGGCTACAAGACGGGCGCGTAGCATTCGACCTGCCTGCCAAAGAGGTGGACCCCGCACGACTTGCAGAGCTCTATGCTCAGGAGGCAATCCCGGACTCCTCAGACCTTCTGCAGACCGAAGAGAGCACCAGCCCCGCGGCGATCGCCACCCAGGCCATGGTGCGCTGTCGTTAGCCCCAGGTAGACGCCCAGAAACTGCTCCACCAATCCATGGCCCATTCCCATACTTCCCAGGCACCGGAACTGCGCGACCCTGCCTGGACCGGCCGTGTCTTCTGGACCTTAGCGGGCCTGGTCATTCTCTGGCCGGCATTGGTGGCCACGGAGTTCAAACCGTGGATCTTTCTTGATCCCGACAATCTTCGCGTCACGCTGCGGTTTCTGGGGGACTTTTTTCCGCCGGTGTTTACGGGCGAATTTCTTTTGATGGTGGCGCAAGAGTCGTGGCGAACCGTGGCCATTGCCACCGCAGGAATGGCTCTGGCCCTGGTGCTGGCAATTCCGCTCACACTCTTGGCCACACGCATTTTATCGGTATCGGCTCTGACTGGCCGTATGGCAGCGCTGCCCTTTGCGGTGCGGCAACTGCTGCGTTGGGTGATGATTCTTCTGCGCAGCATTCCCGAACTCATCTGGGCGCTGGTCTTTGTACGGGTGGTGGGCCTCGGCCCCACGGCCGGTGTGCTGGCCATTGGCCTTACCTATGCCGGCATGCTGGGCAAGGTCTACAGTGAGATTCTCGAAAGCGGCGAGACCCATGCCACCCAGACGCTGCTGCGCAATGGGGCATCACGGCTGCAGGCGTTCTTTTATGGGCTCTTGCCCCAGAATGCCTCGGAGCTGACCAGCTATACCGTTTATCGCTGGGAGTGTGCCATTCGGTCTTCGGCTGTATTGGGCTTTGTGGGCGCCGGTGGGCTGGGTCAGCAGATGGACAACTCAATGAAGATGTTCAATGGCGGAGAGGTGGCCACTATGCTGCTGGTCTTCATGCTGCTGGTGGGCCTGGCCGATCTCTTAAGCAGTGCCCTTAGGCGGGCGATTCGATGAAACCAATTGTCATCTCTGGGGTGTCTACAAAGGCGCGCCTGCTGCTGCTGGCGATTGCCTGCCTCACGCTGGCAAGCCTCTGGTCTCTCAACCTGCAGATCGCCCAGTTCTTTTCGGCAGACAGCATGGCGCGGATGGGTAAGTTTATTGCCGAGCTTTTTTCGCCCGAGCTGTCCGGCCCCTTTGTCACAAAGGTGTTTTTCGCCAGCCTTGAAACCCTGGCAATGTCGGCAATAGGCACGCTGCTTGCGGTTGTCTTTGGGCTTGGCCTGGCCCTGCCCGCAAGCTTAAAAGGCCCGGGGTTGTTGACCCTGATACGGGGGATTACCAAGCTTGCCTTCAATGCCCTGCGTTCGATTCCTGAACTGGTCTGGGCTGCGCTGCTGCTTATCTTTGCTGGACTCGGTCCGTTTGCGGGCACCCTGGCCCTGGCGCTGCACACCACGGGTGTCTTCGGAAGGCTTTTTTCCGAAGCCATTGAAAACGCGCCCGACCATGCAGCGATAGCGCTGCGTAGCCAAGGAATATCGGAGCTGCGGGTGTTCTTCTACGCCACGCTGCCCACCATTCTGCCGCAGCTGGTCTCGTATTCACTTTATCGGTGGGAAAACAATATTCGTGCAGCGGCGGTTCTGGGCGTTGTCGGCGCAGGCGGTCTGGGGCAGATGCTGGCCTTTCATATGGGGCTCTTTCACATGAACGAAACCAGCACCATTTTGCTGGCGATGATTGCCCTGGTCATGCTGGTCGACGGTTTGTCGTATGTCGCCCGGCAGCGGCTTTCGGCCTAGCGCTCTACAAAGGCCCGTTCAATCACATAGTCGCCCGGCTGGCCAAGCCCGGGCGAGATAACAAAGCCGCGATCGTCGAGCATCTGCGCGGTTTCTTTAAGCATAGAGGGGCTGCCACAGATCATGGCTCTGTCATGCGCAGCCTCCAATGCCGGCAGACCAATGTCTTTAAAAAGCTGGCCGGTTTCTATGGCCGTGGTGAGCCGACCGGTATGGGTGAAGGCCTCGCGCGTGACCGTGGGGTAGTAGATGAGCTGGTCACGCACCATTTCGCCAAGAAACTCATGCGCAGTGAGCTCATTTTTGATGTAGTCGCCATAGGCGAGTTCGCTTACCAGCCGCACCCCATGAATGAGAACGACCTTCTCAAAACGGTCGTAGGTGTCTGGGTCGCGAATAATACTCATAAAAGGCGCAAGACCTGTTCCAGTTGAAAAACAGTAGAGGTGGCGCCCCGCGCGAAGATCGTCAATTACCAGGGTACCGGTGGCCTTCTGCCCCACCAAAAGCCCATCGCCCACGCGCACATGCTGCAGCCGAGAGGTCAGCGGGCCATCGGGCACCTTGATCGACAAGAACTCTAAGTGGTCTTCGTAGCTGGGGCTCACCACGCTGTAGGCACGCATCAGAGGCTTGCCATCCACCTCAAGACCAATCATCACAAAGTGGCCATTGCGAAACCGAAAGCTCGGATCGCGTGTGGTGGTAAATGAAAACAGGGTGTCGTTCCAGTGGGTAACGCTAGTGATTTTTTCTTCGTTATAGGCGGCCATACATTTGTCTTCTACGCTGTCGTTTTTCGGGCATTTCGTGATGCCTGGAGTTCTTCCCTAGTCGTCTGCTGCCAGTCCTACGAAAGGGTTAGACCGCCGCTCTTCACCAAAGCTACTCATAGGGCCATGGCCAGGCACAAAGTGGATATCGTCGCCCAGCGGAAAGAGCCGCTTTTTGATCGAACGCAACAGGTCTGCATGATTGCCACGCGGAAAGTCGGTTCGACCGATTGAGCCAGCAAATAAGACATCGCCCACAAAGGCCAGTCGGTCTCCCAGGTGAATAAACACCACATGGCCAGGCGTATGCCCCGGGCAGTGAATCACCTCAAGAGCCTGCTGGCCCACCATCACCGTGTCACCATCTTCCAGCCAGCGATCGGGGGTAAAGGCTTGCAAGGGGGGGAAGCCAAACATCTTTCCTTGGCCAGGCAGCTGATCAATCCAGAACTTGTCATCTTTATGCGGCCCCTCAATTGGGACACCGAGCCGCTCTGCCAAAATGCCCGCCTCGCCACAGTGGTCGATATGGCCATGGGTGAGCAGGATCTTTTCAATTTCCACGCCTGCATGCTCTGCAATTGCCTCGAGCTGATCAATATCGCCACCGGGGTCTATAAAGGCAGCCTTGTGTGTCACCGGGCAGATCACCAGAGAACAGTTCTGCTGAAACGGCGTTACGGGAATGATTTCGTAGTCCATAACCGCATTATCGTTGTTCAAAAGGCGGCCCGCCGAAGTCGATCTTGTACCGCCTCCCATTCGGGGGTCTCCGCAGGGCGCTCGAGGCACAAAAGCCCAAACCCAGCGCTATCCCAGTCGTTAAGCTGCGCATACAAAGCCCGTCCATACACGGTGGCGTCTTCGGGTGCCTTCTCATAGTGCACCCCCACAGGCGCATCGGCCCAGTCAGAAAACATCCAGACAAGGACCCGGGCCCCAGGGTTCTGGCGCAGATACTGGTCGAGCTGCTGGCGCAGGGCCTGGGCGGGCAGTACCCAGAGCGGCGTGCGCGGTGCGTAATGGGATGCGAGACTGCCGGAGACCCGAGGCACCGGTGAAGAGACTGTGTCGGGCGCATTCTGGTCAGCGGCCTTACCCTGCACGGCATCCGCTGCCGCGGAAAGGCCAACCGGTGCAGCCAACCCAATACCCTGAGCAGACAGCGCCGCCGCAATTGCTGTCCGGCCAAGTACCCCCGGTCTTAGAATTCGCGGGGGTTCCGCCGTGCAGTCCACCACCGTACTCTCAATGCCATCGGTACACGGGCCGCCGTCAAGCACCAGATCATCGGCGGCAAGGTGCTGCGATAACTGGGCCATGACATCGGCTGCGCGGGTCGCGCTGACCTGACCAAAACGGTTGGCCGAGGGGGCAGCCAGGGCACCACTACCCAGAACAGAGAACGCCTTAAGCAGTGCCTGGGCAACCGGATGGCTCGGCACCCGCAGTCCCACCGAGGCTTGCCCTCCTGTTACTGCCAGGGGCACAGACTCTGCCTTGCGCAGAATTAACGTAAGCGGGCCTGGCCAGAAGGCAGACGCAAGACACTGGGCAGCCATGGGCCAGTGGGCTGCCAGGGCCTGGGCAGCAGCGGCCGTCGCCACATGTACGATGAGCGGATGATCAGTAGGCCGGCCCTTGGCCTGAAAGACCTTAGCAACTGCGTCAGCAGACAGGGCATCGGCCCCCAGACCATAGACCGTCTCAGTAGGAAAGGCCACAAGCCCATGACGGGCCAGGTGCTCGGCAGCCAGAGCCACCGCAGCCTCTGAGGCAGTGAGGCACCGCGCCACGTGAAAGGCTTACCCCTGTACCCAGGGCTGGGTTACATGCCCCATCTTGCGCCCGGGTCGCGGCTCGGATTTTCCATAAAGATGCAGCACACTGCCTGGCTCTTGCGTGAACCGTGTGAAATCGGGCGTCTGAATGGGGCCGGTGGCCCCCTGGGGATACCAGAGGTCTCCCAGCAAATTGGTCATACGTACCGGAAACTTCAGAGTCGTTGGCCCCAAGGGAATATCGGCACAGATTCGCACCTGCTGGGCAAACTGGCTTGTGGCGCAGGCCTCGATCGAGAAATGCCCACTATTGTGGGGGCGGGGCGCCATTTCGTTGACAAGCAATTGGCCATCAGCAAGTACAAAAAACTCCACCCCCAGAACGCCCACATATCCCATGGCCTCAGCGATACGCTGGGCCGCTTGACAGGCTTGATCAGTAAGGGCAGCAGACACCTGGGCCGGTACGGTGGTGGTGTCCAGGATAGCGTTGCGGTGGACATTTTCGGCCACAGGATAAACGGCTATCTCGCCGCCCGCACTGCGGGCCAGCACCACCGAAACCTCCTGGGTAAGGGCTAATTTTTTCTCCAGCACACAGGGCACGCGATTGAATTGGTAGAAGGCCTTCAGTGCCGACTGGGGATCATCGACCACCGCCTGCCCTTTCCCGTCATACCCAAGCTCGGCCGTTTTTAAAACGGCGGGAAAGAGACCGGCAGACGCCGAGCGCAGATCTTGGTCGTGGGTGACCGCAAGAAATGGCCCCACTGCCGCCCCGGCCTTCTGAAAGAAAGCCTTTTCGCGACGACGGTCCTGGGCAATCTCGACACAGTCCGCAGAAGGATAGGTAGGCCCATACTGGGCAAGAAACCGCAGCGAGGCAGCGGGCACATTCTCAAACTCGGTTGTGAACGCGGTCGCGCATGCGGCAAGTTCGGTAAGCGCCTTGGGATCGTTATAGGCACCGACGATAACCTGATCGGCAATCTGTCCGGCCGGCCCGTGGGGGTCTGGATCTAAGACAACAACCCGAACGCCAAGCAGATGCGCCGCCTGGATCATCATGCGGCCGAGCTGCCCGCCGCCCAAAAGACCGATGGTGACTGGCTTATCAGATGCACTACGCATACGAGAACCGGGTCATTGGTTAGCGCCCAAGCTGGGTATTCATGGCCTGAGCGGCCTGGGTCTGCTCAGACCGAAAGGCATTAAGCTCGGCTGCAAGGCGGGCATCGTTTGTGGCAAGCATTGCCACTAGATGCAGGGCAGCATTTGCAGCGCCGGCCTCGCCGATAGCAAACGTGGCTACCGGAATGCCCTTGGGCATTTGCACGATGGAGAGCAGAGAGTCTTCGCCCCGCAGATACTGAGAGGGCACGGGTACGCCAAAGACCGGCACGGGTGTTTTTGCCGCGAGCATTCCCGGAAGATGGGCCGCCCCGCCTGCACCGGCAATAACGCCCTTCAGGCCCCGCGCCCGGGCCGCTCTGGCATAGGCAAAAAGCGCATCGGGCATTCGGTGGGCCGAGACCACCTGGGCCTCGTACGAAATCATAAAGCGCTGAAGAACGCCCACAGCGTGCTGCATGACCTCCCAGTCTGACTGCGAGCCCATGACAACACCCACCACGGGCATCTGCTGACCAGTAATCTGAAAAAGCGCCTGGCGATATTTTTCAGCGGTACCCTCAATGACAGAGTCGGGCAGCGCCGGTGGTGGCGGTGTCTTCGGCCAGTGCAGTGTCTCGAGATAGTCGCGGACAAACTGCTTATCAAAACTGGGGGGGCTGATGCCCTCTTGGTACTGATCAGCCGGCCAGTAACGCGAGGAGTCGGCAGTCAGCACCTCGTCCATAAGATGCAGCACACCAGCATCATCAAGGCCAAACTCAAACTTGGTATCGGCAATGATGATGCCACGCGTCAGGGCATAGTCAGCCGCCTCGCGATACAGGGCCAGGCTTATGCGGCGCACCTCTTCGGCACGGTCTGCGCCAATGCGCGCAGCCACCTCGTCAAACGAAATATTCTCATCGTGTGCACCGGCCTCTGCCTTATGGGCCGGAGTAAAAATCGGTTCGGGCAGGCGGGCTGCCTGCTTCAGCCCAGATGGCAGCCGAATACCGCAGACAGCACCCGTTGCCTGGTAGTCCTTCCAGCCCCCACCAATCAGGTAGCCACGCACCACCGCCTCAATGGGCAGGGGCTGCAGTCGCTTCACAACCACCGCTCGGCCGCGTACCTGCCCCACCTCGCTGGGCAAGACCACCGACTCCGGGTCTATGCCGGTGAGATGATTAGGCACCAGATGCGCCAGGCGCGAAAACCAGAACTCCGACATGCGGTTGAGGATGACACCCTTATCGGGGATCGGCTCTGCCATGACCACATCAAAGGCAGACAGCCGATCGCTTGCCACCATTAAGAGCTTGTCTTCACCCACTGCATACAGGTCACGCACCTTGCCACGCCCAAGCAGGGGCAGCGACGAAATCTGAGACGCAAGCATGCGTCTTACTGCACCCGTTGGGCCAAGGCTCCGGCCGAATACTGGCGCGCCATATCGGATAGCCCACGGGGCTGAATGCGACTACCCTGGCCCGCGCAGCCAAACTGCTCGTAACGCACCTTACAGATCTGCCTGGCGGCCTCACGAGCGGGCTTGAGAAAATCGCGGGGGTCGAAGTGCGACGGGTTCTGGGCCATAAACCGTCGCATAGCGGCGGTCATGGCCAGACGAATATCGGTGTCGATATTGATCTTACGCACCCCATGCTTAATCGCCTCCTGAATCTCTTCGACCGGTACGCCATAGGTTTCTTTGATATCGCCGCCAAAGTTACGGATTTCTTCGAGCAGTTCCTGTGGCACCGATGAAGACCCATGCATTACCAGATGGGTGGTGGGAATACGCTGATGGATCTCTTTAATCCGGTCAATCGCCAGAATATCGCCCGTGGGTTTGCGCGAAAACTTGTAGGCGCCATGGCTGGTGCCAATGGCGATCGCCAAGGCATCGAGCTGGGTCTTGCGTACGAAATCGGCGGCCTGCTCGGGGTCGGTAAGCAGCTGTTCGCGGGTCATGGTGGACTCTGTACCGTGGCCATCTTCTTTGTCGCCTTTCATGGTCTCCAGAGACCCGAGGCAGCCGAGTTCGCCCTCAACGGACACACCCAGGGCATGGGCCATCTTCACCACCTCAGAGGTGACCGCAACGTTGTAGTCATAGCTGGCAATGGTCTTACCGTCAGCCTGTAGCGAGCCATCCATCATCACACTGGAAAAACCCAGGTCAATGGCGCCCTTGCAGACCACAGGGCTCTGGCCGTGGTCTTGATGCATGACCACTGGTACCTTAGGGTAAGCCTCCAGTGCGGCCTGTATCAGGTGTTTTAGAAATTCCTCGCCCGCATATTTGCGGGCCCCGGCACTGGCCTGCATGATCACCGGCGCATCGAGTTCACTGGCCGCAGCCATAATGGCCTGCACCTGCTCGAGGTTATTCACATTGAATGCGGGAATGCCGTAGCCCTGCTCGGCGGCATGGTCAAGAAGTTGGCGCATCGAAACCAAAGGCATAGACAGTCACTCCTATAGAGATAGAACCTAGGGATTATGGGGGGAAAATCGCTCTGACGGCCGCGCCGTTACCTGCACGATCTTCATGGTATTGGTGCCGCCCGACTGGCCAATAGGCTCACCCATGGTAAGAATAATGCGATCGCCGGCCTGCACCACACCGGCATCTACCAGGCGCTGCTCGGCCTGGGCCAATATGGTTTCGCGGTCGGTACCTTCGAATTCAAACATCAGAGGCTCGACATCGCGGTAGAGCGCCATTCGGCGACGACTGGTTTCCTCGGGCGTGAGCGCATAGATCGGAACGCCGGCATTCAATCGAGACATCCAGAGCGCTGTGGCCCCCGACTGGGTGAGTGCCACCAAGGCCTTTACATCCAGATGCCGGGCCGTAAACAGGCTGGCCATGGCAATAGACTGATCCACGCGCGAAAAGGTACGGTTTAAGAAGTGGCTATCCAGGGTGCGGTCGGCGAATTTTTCGGCCTCAAGACAGATACGCACCATGGCCTCGACGGTTCTTACGGGATACGCCCCTGCGGCCGTCTCGGCGCTTAGCATGACCGCATCGGTGCCATCGAGCACGGCATTGGCAACGTCACTTACCTCTGCACGGGTAGGCACTGGCGAAGAGATCATCGATTCCATCATCTGGGTGGCGGTGATCGTCAGCCGATTGAGTTCCCGGGCCAGGCGAATCATTTTCTTTTGCAGTGCCGGCACGGCAGCGTCACCCACCTCTACAGCCAGATCGCCACGTGCGACCATGATGCCCTTGGAGGCCTCAATGATCTCTGCAAGATTGGTGATTGCCTCAACCCTTTCGATCTTGGCGATGGTTAAAGCCTTAGAACCCGCGGCATCTAAGAGTGCCTGGGCCTCATGCATATCGGATGCAGACTTTGGAAACGAGACCGCTATAAAATCTGCCTGCATCTGTGCCGCCACCAGAAGGTCGGCCTTGTCCTTATCGGTAAGTGCGGGGGCCGAGAGCCCACCGCCCTGGCGATTAATGCCCTTACGGTCAGAAAGAACGCCGCCCTCCAGTACCGTACAGTCGATCGTACGCAGGCCAACCGCGTCTACCCGCATGGAGATCAGCCCGTCGTTGAGCAGCAGCGTGTCGCCTGCATGCACATCATGAACAAGCTCGGGGTAGTCCAGGCCCACCTGGGTGGTATCACCGGCAACGCAGTCGATATCGAACCGAAACCGGGCACCCTTCTCAAGCGTCACCTTGCCTTGGGCAAACGAACCGACCCGAATCTTTGGCCCCTGCAGGTCAGCAAGAATGCCCACGTCACGCCCTTGTGCTGCTGCCTCGCGACGAATCAGGTCTGCACGGCTGATGTGATCCTGAGCCGACCCATGCGAAAAATTCAGGCGAAAGACATCCACCCCGGCAGCCACAAGTGCGAAGATCTGCTCAGCACTGCTGCTTGCCGGGCCAAGCGTGGCTACGATCTTAGTGGCGCGCAGGGCAGCGGTCATGCGCGGGCCTCGAGAGCAGCCACCGCAGGCAGGGTCTTGCCTTCGAGAAACTCCAGAAACGCGCCGCCCCCGGTGGAAATGTAGTCGATCTGGTTGGCGATGTTGTACTTGGCAATGGCCGCCAAGGTATCGCCCCCGCCCGCAATCGAAAAACCTGGCGAATGGGCAATCGCCGAGGCCAGAGTTCGGGTACCGCCTGAGAACTGTTCGATCTCAAATACGCCCACCGGCCCGTTCCAGACAATCGTGCCTGCCTGGGCCACAATTCCAGCCAGGCGAGCTGCAGTGCGCGGGCCAATGTCGAGAATGAGATCGTCACTGGCCACCTGATCTGCCAAGACTTTATTGGCACGGGCCTGGGCAGAGAACTCGTTGGCCACCACCACATCTTCGGGAATAGGCACCTCAGCGCCGCGGGCCTTCATCGCCTGAATAATCTCCTTGGCCTCGCCAATGAGTTCGGTCTCTGCCAAAGACTTACCAATCGGCAGACCACAGGCGGCCATAAAGGTATTGGCAATGCCACCGCCCACAATCAGCTGGTCCACCTTGGCAGACAAGGATTTCAAAATGGTGAGCTTTGTAGACACCTTAGATCCCGCAACAATCGCCACCAGGGGGCGCCTGGGGAACTGCAGCGCCTTTCCCAAGGCATCAAGTTCGGCGGCCATTAAGGGGCCTGCGCAGGCCTCGGGCGCAAATCGCGCCATGCCATGGGTGGTGGCCTCGGCACGATGGGCCGTGCCAAAGGCATCGTTGACATAGACATCGCAGAGCGCGGCCATTTTTTGTGCCAGGGCCTCATCGTCTTTCTTCTCGCCCTTATTCACACGACAATTTTCTAGCACCACCAGTTCGCCCGGCTTGACCTCAAACCCGCCATGTACCCAGTGGCTGATGACAGGCACCTTGCGGCGCAAGATCTCTGCCAGACGTGTGGCCACAGGACCAAGAGAGTCTTCGGCTTTAAGCTCCCCTTCAGTGGGCCGCCCCAGGTGGGAGGTAACCATCACGGCTGCACCTGCGGCCAAGGCCTGCTCGATGGCCGGCACCGAGGCCCGGATGCGGCTGTCATCAGTAATCGCACCGGCGTCATCTTGCGGCACATTAAGGTCAGCCCGAATAAAGACTCGCTTACCCTTGAGGTTTAAGTCTGACATCCGCTTAAACTTCATCGCCCTTGGCTCCCCTTTTTTATGACTTCGAAGCTGCTGGACTACTTGGCCGACATGAGTGCCACAGTGGTATCGAGCATGCGATTGGAGAATCCCCACTCGTTGTCATACCACGACAAGATCTTTACCAGATGGCCATCCGGCGACACCCGTGTCTGGGTGGCATCGAAAATACTCGAATGGGGGTCGTGGTTAAAGTCGATCGAGACCAAGGGCGCAGTGTTGTAGCCCAAGACACCCTTTAAGGGTCCAGCCGCTGCGGCCTTCACAAGGGCATTGACCTCGTCGACCGAGGTGGCCTTTTTCGAGACAAAGCTGAGGTCAACCACCGAGACATTAATGGTGGGCACCCGCATGGCAAAGCCATCAAGCTTTCCGTTGAGGTCGGGCAGTACCAGGCCCACGGCAGCAGCAGCACCCGTTTTCGTAGGAATCATCGACATGGTGGCCGACCGGGCTCGGCGCAGGTCCTCGTGATAGACGTCGGTGAGCACCTGATCATTGGTATAGGCATGAATCGTGGTCATGAGCCCCGATGTAATACCTAAGGCCTCGTGTAGCACCTTGGCCACTGGGGCCAGGCAGTTGGTGGTGCAGGAGGCGTTGGAGATCACCGTATCACTGGCCTTAAGCACACTGTGGTTTACGCCATAGACCACGGTGGCATCCACATCTTTGCCCCCCGGAGCCGAGATAATCACCTTCTTTGCGCCCCCGGCCAGATGGGCACTGGCCTTTTCTTTACTGGTGAAAAAACCTGTGCACTCGAGCACCACATCGATGCCTAAGTCTTTCCAGGGAAGCTCTGCCGGGTTGCGATTGGCCAGCACCCGAATGCGGTCGCCATTGACTACCATGCTGTCGCCATCGACCGAGACGGTGCCCGGAAACTTGCCATGGGCCGTGTCGTACTGGGTAAGGTGGGCATTGGTCTCGGGGTTGCCCAGGTCGTTAATGGCCACGATCTGGATATCGTGCTTTTTCCCACCCTCATAATGCGCACGCAAGACATTGCGGCCAATGCGGCCATAGCCGTTAATCGCCACTTTAATCGTCATAGACACTTCTCCCTTAGATAAAACCGAATGCTACGGAATTCTCTAGCCGCGAAGTTCCGTATCTGGGCTGGAACCGTTACGCTAAAGCCGGTGCGCTGAATCTGGTTTTCAAATTTTGTCACTAGCGGCCAAGCACCGCATGGCCGGTCTGGGCCAGTGCCTCGGCGGTGATGCCAAAGTATTTGAACAGGTCTCCCGCCGGGGCAGACTCGCCAAACCGATCCAGCCCAATTACGGCCGCAGGCTGATACTTCCACCAAAAATCAGTCACGCCGGCCTCAATCGCCACACGCGGCACGCCCTCGGGCAAGACAGAGGTTTTGTAGGCCACGGTCTGCTGATCAAACACGGTGGTCGAAGGCAGCGAGACCACGCGTACGCGGCGCTTCTCGGCGCGCAGCATGGCGGCGGCCTGCATGGCCAAGGACACCTCAGAGCCTGTGGCCATGAGCACGATCTGCGGATTGGCATCGGTCGATAAGACATAGGCGCCCTTGGCCACGTCTTTGGCCATGGCGGGATCTTTGACCTGGGGGGCCAGCCCCTGCCGTGAGAGCAGGAGCGCGGTGGGGCCAACTTTGCGCTCCAAGGCGGCCTGCCAGGCCACGGCGGTTTCGACCGCATCGGCCGGACGCCAGACATGCAAAAAAGGAATGAGCCGTAGCGAGGCCGGGTGCTCGACCGGCTGGTGGGTGGGGCCATCTTCTCCCAGGCCAATCGAGTCGTGGGTAAAGACATGAATCACCCGCTGATGCATGAGCGCCGCCATGCGAATGGCATTACGGCTGTAGTCAGCAAAGGTAAGAAACGTGCCGCAGTAGGGAATAAACCCGCCATGCAGGGCCAGGCCGTTACAGATGGCGGCCATACCAAACTCGCGCACCCCATAGCTGATGTGCTGACCGGGGGTGAGTGTGCCCTGGGGGTCGACCTTGAGCGTGGCCACGCCCTTCCAGTTCGTAAGATTGCTGCCCGTGAGATCGGCAGACCCGCCCAGAAGCCCGGGCAGTCGAGGGCCGATGTCGTCTAAGGCCATCTGTGAGGCCTTGCGGCTTGCCACATTCGGCGCGTCTTTACAAAGCTGCGTAATATAAGCCTGGGTCTTGGCGGCAAAGTCTTTGGGTAAGTCACCGACCATGCGGCGAGAAAACTCGCGGGCTTTTTCGGGAAAGGCGGCCGCGTAGGCCTGCATCAGGCGGTTCCAGGCCTGCTCGTGGTTCGCGCCAGTTGCCTTGGCATTCCAGGCCGCATAGATGTCCTGGGGAATTTCAAAAGGCGCATGCGGCCAGCCGATCGCCTTGCGGGTCAGTGCAATTTCTTCGTCGCCTAAGGCCTCGCCGTGGGCCTTAGCCGTGCCCGCCCGGTTGGGCGACCCCTTACCGATGGTGGTCTTACAGATAATCATCGTGGGGGCCATGCGCCCGGCATTGCCAGCCCGGGACCAGAGACGGGCCTGGGTAATAGCTGCAGAAACCGCCTGAGTGTCGTGGCCATCAATTGGTCCGATCACATTCCAGCCATAGGCGGCAAACCGTTTGGCGGTGTCGTCACGAAACCAGCCATCAACCTTGCCGTCAATCGAGATGCTGTTGTCATCGTATAAGGCAATGAGCTTGGAAAGCCCCCAGACCCCGGCCAAGGCGCAGGCCTCGTGGCTTATACCTTCCATCAGGCAGCCATCGCCCAGAAAGACATAGGTATTGTGGTCCACAAGGTTAAACCCCGGCTGGTTGAACTCCGCAGCCAATAGCCGCTCGGCCAAGGCCAGGCCTACGGCATTGGTGATGCCCTGGCCCAAGGGCCCCGTGGTGGTCTCGACACCCGGGGTCATGCCCACCTCAGGGTGGCCGGGAGTCTTGGAATGCAGTTGGCGGAAGTTCTTGATCTCTTCGATCGGCAGGTCGTAGCCCGTAAGGTGCAGCAGGGCATAGACCAGCATTGACCCATGGCCGTTACTCACCACAAACCGGTCGCGGTCAGACCAGGACGGATTCTTGGGGTTGTGCCTGAGATGGCCATGCCAAAGAGCGACCGCCATATCGGCCATACCCATGGGCATGCCCGGGTGGCCCGAGCTCGCTTTTTGCACGGCATCCATAGCCAGGGCACGAATGGCATTGGCCATGGATTCCGAGGACACTGAGCGCGAGGACCCGGCGGGGCTTACGCCGGGCCCGGACCCACCAGACGCGGCAGATAGACGGGCATGCGGAACACGGGCAAGAGGAGTTGGGGAGAACAACGGGGGGGCGATCAACGAGGGTGGGTAAACCAAAGGGGTCTCCAATAAAAGGCTGGTCTCGGTAGGTTCTTGTGGCTTTTTTTGGTCTTCTTGGGGGCTTAACCCGAAACCAGAGCGAAGGTTTCTTCTGGATAACCCGGATTCTAACCGGCTCAGCCGAGGACACCGGGAAAGAGTTTCTTCTTGGTTTTGTTTCGAAAGCCTGACGCTTTACTCTGTGGACATGCTTGCCCGTCTCTTCCTGCCAGACTGCGCCAACAGCCAGCCCACGACCGTGCGCTTGTCGCGTGACCAGAGCCATTACCTCAGCCGGGTGCTCCGGCTTTCGGCTGGAGATAGGCTGGTTGTCTTTGATGGACAGGGCCGCGAGGCTTCGGCCACGGTCGCTGCAGCCCGCGGATCGGCTACCGAACTGATGCTCGGCCCCTTCGCCTACATAGACCGTGAGTCGCCCCTGGCGATAACCGTGATTCAGGCCCTGTGCACGGGCGAGAAAATGGACTGGGTGGTACAGAAAGCCACCGAACTGGGGGCTGCTGCCCTCTGGCCGGTGCAGACCCAGCGCAGCCTGGTGCGGCTCGACCCGGGCAGGGCAGAAAAGCGCAGAGAACACTGGCAGCGCATCGCTGAGGCCGCAGCCGCGCAGTCGGGGCGAAACCGGGTTCCCCTTGTAGCGCCGGTGCAGGGTTTTGCAGAGGCTGTCCGCGAGCTTGGCTATAACGCCCGCCTAAGAGCCAGCGCGTGGCCAGACTCTGCCACACTAAGCCCAGGCCCTATGACAAGCAGCGCTATGGGTGAGCCTATCGATACCTACCCAAGAGCAACGGTCTGCTGGCTGCTCGATCCCGGTGCCTCTGCATCGGTATCTGCGGCGCCTCTGCCTGCGAGCGACCGCCTGGTCATTGCCATTGGCCCTGAGTCAGGTTTTACCGAAACGGAAGATGCGCTGGCCCGAGAGGCAGGATTTATAGGCGTGCGCTGTGGCCCCAGGGTGCTGCGAACAGAGACTGCAGCCGCCGCAGTATTGGCCGCCGTTGCCACCCGTCTCGGCGAGTTTTAGACCCGCCGCGCGTTTGGGGCGCTAGGGCCTTTTCGCCAAGCAGACAAGACGCCTAGCCAGGCCGGTTTGCGCCCAAGAGCGTGAGTGCGGTCATGTTCACCAGACGGCGCACCGTCGCCGATGGGGTAAGGATGGTTACTGGCGCGGCGCACCCGAGAAGAATCGGCCCGATGGCGATGTTGTTGCCCGCTGCGGTCTTTAACAGGTTGTAGGCAATATTGGCTGATTCTAGCGAGGGCATTACCAATAAATTGGCCTCTCCCTGCAGGCTGGAATTCGGCATGATGGCCTTGCGCAACACCGGGTCGAGGGCCACATCGCCGTGCATCTCGCCATCGACATTCAGGTCTGGCGAGGCCTTTTGAATCAGCCCAAGCGCCCTGCGCATTTTCTGCGCCGAAGCAGAATTTGAGCCGCCAAAGTTTGAATGCGATACCAGTGCCACCCGGGGCTCTATGCCCATTGACCGCATGGCCTCGGCAGCGGCCAAGGTGATCTCGCAGATCTGCTCTGCTGACGGGTCTTCGTTCACATGGGTGTCCACAATACCCACCGTGCGATTGGGCAGCATCAGAATATTCATCGCCGCATAGACCGAGGCCCCCGGCGCTGGCCCCAGCACCTGGTCTACATAGTGCAGGTGCAGGCCATGGCCGCCAAAAGTGCCGCAGATCATGGCATCGGCATCACCCTTATGGATCATCATGGCACCGATCAGCGTATGCCGCCGACGCATCTCTACCTGGGCATATTGCGGGGTGACACCTTTGCGCTGGGTGAGTTGATAGTAGGTCTCCCAGTAGTCGCGATACCGCCCATCAAACTCGGGGTTCACCACCTCAAAATCGATTCCCGCCTTGATCCGCAGACCAAACCTCGTGATGCGTGACTCAATGACCTGTGGCCGTCCCACCAGAATGGGCTGGGCGAGGTTCTCATCAACCACCACCTGCACGGCCCGCAGCACGCGCTCCTCCTCACCCTCGGCATAGACCAGGCGCCGCTTCTCTGCCGCCTTGGCCTGCAGCAGCAGTGGCTTCATGAAGTTACCCGAGAGATAGACAAACTCCTGGAGCTTGTCGACATAGGCGGAAAAATCGGTCACGGGCCGTGATGCCACACCATCTTCCATGGCCGCCTTGGCCACAGCAGGGGCAATCTTCACAATCAGCCGCGGATCAAAGGGCTTTGGAATGAGGTATTCCGGCCCAAAGCTTAAGCCCTCCGTGCCGTAGGCGGCTGTGACCACCTCGGACTGCTCGGCCCGGGCAAGCTCCGCCACCACATGCACCGCAGCCAGTTCCATGGCACGGGTAATCGTGGTGGCCCCAACATCCAAGGCGCCCCGAAAGATAAAGGGGAAGCACAAAACGTTATTTACCTGATTGGGGTAGTCGGTGCGGCCCGTGGCAATAATGGCGTCACTGCGCACCGCCTTCACGTCTTCCGGAAGGATCTCCGGGTTGGGGTTGGCCAAGGCAAAGATCAACGGATTCGATGCCATCTTTGCCACCATCTCGGGCTTGAGCACGCCTCCTGCAGAAAGCCCCAAAAAGACGTCAGCCCCGGCGATAACATCGGCAAGTTTGCGGGCATCGGTGGGCTGGGCAAACCGCGCCTTCTCAGGATCCATGAGTTCGGTACGGCCCTCATAGACCACCCCTGCAAGATCGGTCACCCAGATATGCTCGCGGGGCAGACCCAGGTCGAGAAGCAGGTCCAGACAGGCCAGGGCCGCCGCTCCCGCTCCCGAGACCACCATCTTCACCTTTTTAATATCCTTACCCACTACCTTTAGGCCATTGACCATGGCCGCCCCCACCACAATCGCCGTGCCGTGCTGGTCGTCGTGGAAGACCGGAATCTTCATTCGCTCGCGCAGCTTGCGTTCGACATAGAAGCAGTCGGGAGCCTTGATGTCCTCAAGATTGACTCCGCCAAAGGTGGGCTCGAGTGCGGCGATGACCTCAACGAGCCTATCCACGTCTTTTTCGTTGACCTCAATATCAAAGACATTGATACCCGCAAACTTCTTAAAGAGTACCGCCTTGCCCTCCATCACAGGCTTGGCGGCCAGGGGCCCAATATCGCCCAGGCCGAGCACGGCAGTACCGTTCGTTATAACCGCAACCAGGTTGCCGCGAGCGGTGTAACGAAACGCATTAAGCGGGTCGCTCACGATCTCTTCGCAGGCGGCCGCAACGCCCGGCGAATAGGCCAAGGCCAGGTCACGCTGGTTGGTTAGCTGCTTCGTGGGCGTAACGGCAATTTTTCCGGGAACACCAGCCTCGTGGTATTCCAAGGCCTGCTTGCGAAAATTTGGGTCCATAGGAGCTCTGAGAATAAGGGTGAGGGACGAAGAAGAATTATGGGCTTTTAATCCGCGATGCGTGCGACGGATTTGGACGGCACAAGAAAACCCTGGGCCAGGAGTTCCACGCAGTGCAGCACATCTCGGCCTGCCAGGTCATGAATCTGATGGCGGCATGAGAAGCCATCGGCCACCAGAAGCGCATCGCGATCGGCCTTGCGAATCGCCGGCAGCAGAGAGTCTTCCGCCATGGCATGCGAAACCGTCTGGTAGCGCGCCTCATAGCCGAATCGGCCTGCCATACCGCAGCAGCTCGCAGCAATGGTCTCTACGGCAAAACCCGCTGCCCGCAGCAGCCGCTCGGTGGCCGAAAACGCACCGAGTGCCTTCTGATGACAATGACCATGCAGCAGAACCCTCTGCCCTCGGGCAAGCGGCCCTTGGGCATCGGGGGCCTTCGCAGCAGCAATACGTCCGGCGAGCATTTCGCGATCAAGCCATTCGTCAATGAGAAACGTCTGCTGCGCGAGCCGATCTGCCTCGGGGCCTAGACCAAGAGATAGCCACTCGTCCCGCATCCCCAGAATGCACGAAGGCTCCAGACCGACCAAAGGAACCCCACGAGCAGCCGCTGGCGCTAAGGCCTGCAGCGCCCTGCGGGCCCGTTCGCGGGCCTGATCGATCATGCCTACAGACAGGGCCGACCGGCCGCAGCACACGGGCGTTTCGGCGGCAGCGCCCGACAGTGCAACGCGGTAGCCAAGCGAGCGCAAGAGCCGATAGGCAGCCTGTATAGGGCCGGGTGCGAATCCATCGTGAAAGGTATCTGCCCAGAGCACCAGGTCGCAGTCGGCAAGGCCTGCGTGGCTGACTTCGGAATCAGACAGATCTGCGAATGGCTGAGAGGACTGCCAGGCCGGCAGCCTTCGGCCGGCGGCGATGCCGGTGACGCGCTGCATCAGGCGGGCCAGGAGAGGGCTATGGTTACGCAGGTTCAGTGCTGCGGCAAGCCCTGGGATACGCCGTGCCCAGACCACCCAGTCGGGCAGCGCGGCAACGAGCCGGTCTTGCAGGGAAAACCCATGGCGCAGACCCCGCTGGTACTGCGCCTCGATCTTCATGCGGGCCATATCCACACCCGTGGGGCATTCGCGCTTACAGCCTTTGCATCCCACACACAGGTCCAAGGCCTGCGCCACCGCATCGCCCGCGATATCCTGGTCGCGCAGTTGACCGCTGAGCGCATGACGTAGGGTATTGGCACGGCCCCGCACAGAGTGCTGCTCCTCACGGGTTACGCGGTAGCTGGGGCACATGGTGCCGGCATCAAACTTGCGGCAATGGCCATTGTTGTTGCACATCTCCACGGCCTTGGCCAGGCCAAGCGTGGGGTCCTGGCCGCTTCCTGGCGGACCCACATAAATGCCCAGACCCCCTTGCGGACCCGGCCGCGCGGGGTCGTTCTCCACATTCCAGGCAGACCAGTCCAGTCCCGTCTGAATTGGGGCAACCGAATAGGCCGGGCCGTAGCGAAAAAGCCGGCGATCATCCATTCGGGTGGACCGGACAATCTTGCCTGGGTTCATGCGATTGTCCGGGTCGAAGGCATCCTTTACCCGCTCAAAGGCCTGCGTGATCTTCGGCCCAAACTGCCATGCCACCCATTCGCTGCGCACGAGGCCGTCGCCATGCTCACCCGAGAAGGCGCCCTTATATCGGCGAACCAGTTCCGCGGCCTCCTCGGCAATCGCCCGCATCTTCTGGGCCCCATCGCGGCGCATGTCCAGAATAGGCCGCACATGTAGGGTTCCCACAGAGGCATGGGCATACCAGGTGCCCTGTGTGCCATGCCGCGCAAAGACCTCGGTGAGTGCTGCGGTGTACTCCGCAAGGTGCTCTAGCGGTACCGCACAGTCTTCAATGAAAGACACGGGTTTACCGTCGCCGCGCAAGGACATCATGATGTTCAGGCCCGCCTTGCGTACCTCCCACAAAGAGGCCTGGGCCTTAGGCTCAGTCATCTCCACCACACTGCCCGGCAGGCCTTCATCGGCCATGAGTGTCACCAGGTCGCGCAGTTGCCGATGCAGAAGCGCAGGGTCATCGCCGGCAAATTCCACGAGGAGCAGGGCCTCTGGCGTCTGGCCATCCGCAACAAGAACCTTTTGAATGACTGATGAAAAGGCGGCATTTGCCGCGCAGAGCTCAATCATGGTGCGGTCCACAAGTTCCACCGCCACAGGGCCAAGGCCCACAATCTTCTGCGTCACCGCCATAGCCGAAGAGAACGTTGGAAAGTTCACCACCCCCAAGACCTTGGCCTGCGGCAGCGGCGCAAGCGCCAGTTCGATTGCCTCAAAGCTTGCCAGCGTCCCCTCTGAGCCAACTAAGAGGTGCGCCAGATTAGGCAGACCATCTTCGGTATACGGGCGTTCGCCTTGGGGATAAAAGATATCCAGGTTGTAGCCGCCCACCCTTCGCAGCAGCTTGGGCCAGACGGCCGCCATCTCGGTACGAACCCCTCGGGCGATCAGAAAGAGCTGCGACACCAGACTGGACATGCGCTGTCCGGAGACCACCATATCGCCGCCATCACCAAACCGCGCGAATCGCGCGGCTGTGCCATCGGCAAGCACCGCATCAATTGCGGCCACGTTATGCACCATGTTGCCGTAGTGAAGCGACCGCGAGCCACAAGAGTTGTTGCCCGCCATCCCCCCAATCGTGCACTGGGCACCAGTGGAGACATCCACAGGAAACCATAGGCCATGCGGCTTTAGAAAGGCATTGAGATGGTCGAGCACCATGCCGGGCTCGACCTTTACCCGACGGGCCTGAGGGTCGAAAGCGAGTACGTCCCGCAGGTATCTGCTGGTATCGAGCACCAGCGCCTGGCCTACGGTCTGGCCACACTGGGATGTTCCTGCACCCCGTGGCAGCACAGGGATCTTGGCATCACGCGCCACATCCAGGGCGATGCGCAGGTCTGCCCGTGTCTTTGGTACTGCCACTGCCAATGGCATCTGCTGATAGATGGAGGCATCGGTGCTGTACCGGCCAAGGCTCGCAGGGTCACTATAGACTTCGCCCAGCATTTCTCTTTGCAGACGCTCCCAGAGGGCAGACTGGTGAGTGCGCAGAAGCGTGGCGCCAGAGAGAAATGCACGGCGTGATCGCTTAATGGGTTGTGCGGACACGGCCATGGACTATATTGTCCACGGATTCCATCCCCTAGAATGCGGGGAATACCAAGGAGATGCTATGCAGCGAGACCCCGAATACGCCACGTCCAGCCGCACCCGACTCAACCGGATCGGCCAAGGCCGGCATTTTCTGCAGATCCCGGGGCCATCGCCCGTGCCCGACCGGGTTCTTCGGGCCATCGATTACCCGGCCATCGACCATCGTGGGCCGGAGTTTCAGCAGCTCGCCCTGCGGGTTCTCAAGGGAGTCGGACCCATCTTTGGCACCACAGAGCCGGTCGTTATCTATTCGGGTTCGGGAACCGGCGCCTGGGAGGCGGCACTGATGAATACCCTGAGTCCTGGCGACACCGTGCTGATGCATGAGACCGGCCAGTTTGCCGGCCTGTGGAAAAGGCTTGCCGAGAAGCTTCGGCTCAAACCCGACTGCATCGCCTCGGACTGGCGCTCCCCCGTAGACCCGGGTCAGGTGGAGTCCCGACTGCGCGCCGATAGCCAGGGGGTCATTAAGGCAGTCTGCGTGGTGCACAACGAGACCTCCACCGGGGTCACCTCCGACATCGCGGCCATCCGCAAAGCCATGGACGCCGCGCGGCACCCCGCGCTGCTCATGGTCGATTGCGTCTCCTCCCTGGGGGCAATCGACTACCGGCACGACGAATGGGGGGTCGACGTCACGGTGGCAGGGTCACAGAAGGGGCTGATGCTGCCGCCTGGCCTTGGCTTTAACGCGGTCAGTGCCAAGGCCCGCGAGGCGGCCAAATCGGCAGGGATGCCCTGCGGCTTCTGGGACTGGGAAGACATCATTGCCACCAATGCCCAAGGCTTCTGGCCTACGACGCCCAATACCAATCTGCTCTACGGGCTTGCCGAGTCTATCGACATGCTTATGGAGGAGGGGTTGCCCCGGGTGTTTGCCCGGCATCAGCAGCTGGCCCTGGCCACCCGCACGGCCGCAGCGGTCTGGGGCCTGGACAATGTCTGCCAGCAGCCAAAGGCCTGCAGTCCGGTGGTAACGGCGCTGTTCATGCCGGCAAAGCCCGATGGCAACCGGCACGACGCTGATACCCTTCGCCGCGAGGCGCTGGAGCGTTACAACATTTCTCTGGGAACCGGCCTGGGGCGTCTCGCGGGCCAGGCATTTCGCATCGCCCACCTAGGCGACACCAACGCCCTCACAATTGTCGGGGCACTAGCGGCCGTGGAGATGACTTTGAAGGCCCTGAAAGTACCACATCAGTCTGGCGGCGTTCAGGAGGCTATGCAAGTACTTACTTAATCAGCCATAGCCAGAACACGGCCCTGCGACACAGCCACCAGCCTTTCCTGTTCCCGAAAAACCTTAGAGGGGTAGCTGCTTACCCCTTCGGCGCCCACGCCCACATAGGCCAGAAGCGCCGACTCTAAAGTGCGGAATCGGTCGAGATACTCGCGCACGATGGAGGTGCCTACCTGGATATTGGCCCAGGGCACCAGAGCCATGTCGAGTCCCCCGAGGGCGAGAAACTTCTCACTATGGACATGCGGCATCACCTGCATTAGGCCCTTAGCCCCCACGGAACTCTCTGCTACCGGATTAAATCGGGACTCGACGGCAATTACCGCAAGCACCAGATAAGGGTCAATTCGAAACTGGTTTCCCGCCTCAAAGGCATGCTGCACAATCTGCTCGGTTGGCGCGAGGGCAACCCGATAACGCCGGGCAATCCATCGGGCGGTGCGTGCTTGCTCGGCAGTAAGTACTGACTCAGACGGACGAAACAGCATATTATCGACCGGCTTTTCGAAGGCAGAGGCTGCGATCATCCACCAGCCCACAAGACGCTCTCGGCCAGCGGCTGAAAATAGCGTGGAATAGCCAATCAGGGCAAGGATGACAAAGCCAACCAGATAACGGTGGTTTCCTTGAAGGGGGGGAGGAGACGGGTATGTCATAGGGTTCATAAAAGACAGATCATGGACTTTTGGGTACTGAGACCCGCCTAGGGATATCCCGGTTCCCTCGTGGAATTTTCCCGGAGATGTCACAGTCCGATCATCATTCAGTGCTATTGTGCCGCCCTTTCCCACTTGGCCAGAAGAAGGAGCCCGTCATGCCCCTGGAGAAAAACGAAAACTATTTCGAGCTTACTGATGAAAACGATCGGGCCTCAGCCATCGAGACCCAGTTTAATGAAGACGCCCTGGAAGAGGCCCGCCGCCGCACCGCCCCCGAGACCAGCCCTGACTTTGACGGGGTGCACTGCATTGACTGCGGAGAGAAGATCATGGCGGCTCGGCTCAAACTAGGGAAAATCCGCTGTATCGACTGTCAGACACTTAAAGAAAAACAAAGCAGGTTCTTTGCGCATTGAATCTAGGGTAAACCCTCGATCTTGAAATAGGGGGCTGGCTCCCTTATTATTAGCACTCGAGGGTGATGAGTGCCAATAACTCAGTTCCGCTTGCCAACGGTGGTGTTAATGCCGCTTGGGCTTGAGCAGGAAATGAGCAAGCACTACGCATCCGTCTTCATTTTCTTCCAACCTCAAGTAAAACGGAGTAACTGACATGAAATTGCGTCCCTTGCACGATCGTCTGGTGGTAAAGCGCCTGGATAACGAGCGTAAAACCGCCTCTGGCATTGTGATCCCCGAGAATGCTGCCGAAAAGCCCGATCAGGGTGAGGTGCTGGCTGTAGGCAACGGCAAAATTCAAGAAGACGGCAAGCAGCGTCCGCTCGACGTGAAAGTCGGCAACAAGGTGCTCTTTGGAAAATATTCCGGCCAGAGCGTGAAAGTCGATGGCGAAGAGCTCTTGGTTCTGCGCGAAGACGACGTGATGGCAGTGATCGAAGGCTAAACAAGGCCTTGTCTCTTTACTTCCCTCTCAGACAAACGACTTAAAGGAGTTCTGTAATGGCTGCAAAACAGGTGTTATTCGGCGACGACGGTCGCGCCCGTATGGTCAATGGCGTCAATATCCTCGCCAACGCGGTAAAGGTTACGCTCGGCCCCAAGGGCCGCAATGTTGTGCTTGAGCGTTCGTTTGGCTCGCCCACGGTTACCAAAGACGGTGTCTCGGTGGCCAAAGAAATCGAACTCAAAGACAAGTTTGAAAACATGGGTGCCCAGATGGTGAAGGAGGTTGCCTCCAAGACCTCTGACAACGCCGGTGACGGCACGACCACCGCTACCGTTCTCGCCCAGGCCATCGTGCGCGAAGGCATGAAATATGTGGCTGCTGGTATGAACCCCATGGATCTCAAGCGCGGTATCGACAAGGCGGTGATCTCTATTACCGAAGAGCTCAAGAAGATCTCCAAACCCTGCACCACCACCAAAGAGATTGCCCAGGTGGGCTCGATCTCTGCCAACTCTGACCATGAAATTGGCGACATCATCGCCCAGGCCATGGAAAAAGTGGGCAAAGAAGGTGTTATCACCGTGGAAGACGGCAAGTCGCTTAACAACGAGCTCGATGTGGTCGAGGGCATGCAGTTTGACCGCGGCTATCTGTCGCCGTACTTCATCAACAACCCCGACAAGCAGGTTGCCGTTCTCGACAACCCGTTCATCCTGCTGCACGACAAAAAGATCTCCAACATTCGTGAGCTGCTGCCCGTGCTTGAGCAGGTAGCGAAGTCTGGCCGCCCCCTGCTCATAGTGGCCGAAGATGTTGAGGGTGAGGCCCTGGCCACTCTGGTGGTCAACAACATCCGCGGTATTCTGAAGACCGTTGCCGTAAAGGCTCCCGGCTTTGGCGACCGCCGCAAGGCGATGCTTGAAGATATGGCCATCCTCACCGGCGGCACAGTGATCTCCGAAGAGACTGGCATGACGCTGGAGAAGGCCACCCTGCAAGACCTCGGCCAGGCCAAGACAGTCGATATCGCCAAAGAGAACACCACCATCATCGATGGCGCCGGCGACTCCAAGGCCATCGAAGCCCGGGTCAAGCAGATTCGTGTGCAGATCGAAGAGGCCACCAGCGACTACGACAAAGAGAAGCTGCAAGAGCGCGTAGCCAAGCTGGCAGGCGGAGTTGCCGTGATTCGCGTGGGTGCTGCCACCGAAGTCGAGATGAAAGAGAAGAAGGCGCGCGTTGAAGATGCCCTGCACGCAACCCGTGCTGCCGTGGAAGAAGGTATTGTGGCTGGCGGTGGCGTGGCTTTCCTGCGCGCCCGTGCCAATGTCAAGGTCAAGGGCAACAACCCTGATCAAGAGGCCGGCATCAAGATTGTCATGCGCGCCGTAGAGGAGCCCCTGCGTCAGATCGTCTTTAACTGCGGCGAAGAGCCCAGTGTGGTAGTGGCCAAGGTGCTGGAGCACAAGGGCAACAATGGCTACAACGCGGCTACCGGTGAGTATGGCGACCTGCTCGACATGGGCGTGGTAGACCCCACCAAGGTGACCCGTATGGCCCTGCAGAACGCGGCCTCGGTGGCAGGCTTGATGCTTACCACCGATGCCATGGTCGGCGAACTGGCAGAAGACAAGCCCGCCGCTGGCGGTGGCATGCCCGGCGGTATGGGGGGCATGGGCGGCATGGGCGACATGGGCATGTAAGCTGCGGGTCTCCCCAAGAAGCGTTTTAACGCTCCTCCTCCTCCAAACGGCTGGCCTGCGAAGGCTGGCCGTTTTTTGGCCCAAGATCTGCGCTTTTGTTGCCCGCGGGCTGCCCATGCTGCGACGCCTTCGCAGGGGTTGCCCGGTGCACCCCAGAGTGGCATGCCACAATAGCCACTATGTCATTTATTCAGCGGTGTACCCAGGCCTGGTCGATTCGCAGCAGCATGCTCTGTGTGGGGCTTGACCCAGAACCCAGCCGCTACCCGAAAGAGTTCCAGAGCCGTCACTCCCACGAGGCCACCGAGGCCTTCTGTAAGGGCATCATTCAGGCCACGGCATCATATGCCTGCGCCTTTAAGCCACAGATTGCCCACTTCGCAGCCATTGGTGCAGAGGCCGTACTCGAACGGCTTAGCCAATGGTTCAAGACCGAATACCCAGACCATCTCTGGATACTGGATGCCAAGCGAGGCGATATTGGGTCCACCGCTCAGCACTACGCAACAGAGGCTTTCCAGCGCTATCGGGCCGATGCAGTCACGCTAAGCCCCTATATGGGCACTGATAGCCTGGAGCCGTTTCTCGGCTATGGTGATAAGGGCATCTTTCTGCTCTGCAGAACCTCAAACCCTGGGGGTGACGACCTGCAGATGCAGACACTCCAATCCGGTGAGCGGGTCTTCGAGCACATTGCCAGGATTGCGGCGCATCGCTGGAATACCCATGGCCAGACTGGTCTGGTCGTAGGCGCCACCTATCCTGCCGAGCTGGCCCGTGTCCGCGCGATCGCCCCGACCCTCCCTTTGCTGATCCCCGGCATCGGCGCCCAAGGGGGTGACCTACAGGCCACCGTTGCCGCCGCCGTAACGCCCACCGGCGGCATCTTCGTGAACTCCTCCCGGGTTATTCTGTATGCGAGTGCGGGAACCGACTGGCAGATGGCCGCAGCGCAAGAGGCCCGCAATACGCAGACCGCACTTCAGCAGGCTGCAGCCAGTCTAGATGCTCCCCGTGCATAGCCCCAGTAGCCCCAGTATCTCCAGCATTGCGGCGCAGCCCTCGGAACGCGCTAGCGTGTATGCCCTATTGCAGAAAGAGATCCGCCGTTTCTTAAAGGTTTCGATTCAGACCATCCTGGCACCGATGGTCTCTTCGCTTCTTTTTCTGGTGATCTTTGCCTTCTTGTTAGAAGGAAGGCTCGAGCCGTTCCCCGGGGTGAGTTATTCGGCATTTCTCGTTCCAGGGCTCGTGATGATGACGCTTCAGCAAAATGCCTTTGCCAACACCAGTTCCAGCCTCACCCAGAGCAAGATCACCGGTACGCTTATTTTTCTGCTGCTCTCGCCCATGCGCCCCTGGGAATGGCTGGTTGGCTACCTGGGCGGGGCTGTGGCCCGAGGCCTGGCCTGTGGGCTCGCGGTCTGGGCTGCCAGCCTCCCGTTTATCGATACCGGAATGTTTCACTGGGGATGGACGCTGACATTTGCTCTTTTGGCCTGCCTGATCATGGGATCCCTGGGAATCATCGCCGCGCTCTATGCAGAGAAGTGGGACCATGTTGCCGCATTCCAAAACTTTCTGATCAATCCCCTCACCTTCATGGCCGGGGTGTTTTATTCGGTGCATAACCTGCCGCCCGTCTGGCAGACCATTAGTCACTTCAATCCCTTCTTTTATCTCATCGATGGCTTTCGGTATGGCGTCTTCGGCCAGGCCGATGTCTCGCCGTGGTTTAGCCTTTCGGTAGCTATCACCGCCACTGTGGGGCTGCTAGTGCTTACCCATCAACTCATCGCCCGGGGCTGGCGTATCCGCCACTAGCCGCATGCCCGTCTCGCATCTGCTGCTGGCCCTGATCATCATGGCAGTCTGGGGGTTGAACTTCATCGCGATGCGTTGGGCGCTTGACGACGTCGCGCCGCTGACATTCGCGGCCCTGCGGTTCTCCATGGTGCTCGTGCCAATGATCTTTTTTGTGCCCCGGCCAAAGGTGCCTCTGCGACTGCTGCTTGGCTACGCCTCGAGCTCCTTTAGCCTGCAGTTCTGCCTTTTGTTTATTGCCGTAGCGATCAACATGCCCGTGGGACTCACTTCCCTGGTAGTGCAGGGCCAGGTATTTTTCACCATCGTTCTGGCCATGCTCATGCACCAGGATCGGCCCACTCGCTGGCAGATCATCGGCGTCTCGGTGGGCACACTCGGCATTGCTGCAGTGGGTGCCGACATTGGCCAGACCATGCCGCTGCTCGCCTTTATGGTCACAGTCTGCGCTGCCTTTTGCTGGGCAGTGGGCAATACCTTTGTCAAGGCGATGGGCCCAGTCGATGCCATTTCACTGGTGGTATGGGCCTCGCTAATTGCCGCCCTCACCCTGATTCCCATCTCTCTGGTCATTGAGGGCACAGCGCCCTGGGGCGTTGCCCTGCGGCTCCTGGCCCAGGGCGATCTGGTCTTCTGGGGCAGCCTGCTCTTTAACGCCTTTGGGGCGAGTCTTCTGGGCTACGGCGGCTGGTCCTGGCTGTTGCGCCGACACCCTACCGCGCTTGTTGCCCCTTTCACGCTGCTGGTGCCAGTCTTTGGGCTGGGATCGGCTGCAGTCATTCTGGGCGAAGGGCTGCTGCCAAGCAGCTGGCCAGGAATCATCATGGTCTTCATTGGTCTGGGCCTCACCCAGGTACGCGACCTACGATCTTGGCTCTTCTGGCGTCGCAGAGGCATCTAAGAACTGATGCATGGCCAGGTCGCGATAAAGCGGGCTCTGCTGTAGCAGCTCAGTATGGCTTGCCTGCGCAACCCGCCTTCCGGCATCGAGCACCAGTATCTGGTGCGCCTTGCGTACCGTGGAAAGCCGATGGGCCACCACGATGGCACTGCGCCCAGGCAGCAGTGCCTCTAATGCCTCTTGCACCGCGCGCTCAGACAGGGCATCCAGGGCCGAAGTGGCCTCATCCAAAAGAAGCACCGGTGGGTTGCGCAATACCGCACGGGCAATGGCCAGCCGCTGGCGTTGCCCACCAGAGAGGCGCAGGCCACGCTCGCCCAGAAAGGTATCGAAACCTTGCGGCAGCGACTGCAGAAAAGTATCGGCGTGGGCGGCCTGCGCTGCGGCGATTACCTCTTTATCGGTTGCCTCCAGACGCCCATAACGAATGTTTCCCCAGGCGTTATCGGAAAAAATTACTGGTTCTTGGGGCACGAGCCCGATGGCAGCCCGCACAGCGGTATGCCCCCAGTCGTCCAATGGCCGTTCATTCAACAGAATCTGACCGCACTGCGGCCGATAAAAACCCAGCAGAAGCTGCAGCACCGTTGATTTTCCGGCCCCCGACGGGCCCACCAAGGCAAAGGTCTGTCCCGCAGGCAGGTCAAACGAAAGATCGGCGAGGGCCCAGTGGTCTGGCCGCGAGGGATAGGCAAACCAGACGCCCACAAACCGAATGCGAATCGGGGCGAGCAGTTGCGGGGTCTGCTGGGGCGCCTGATCTGTTTTCACGCCCGGTTCTGCGGTCATCAAGACCACCAGCCGCTCCGTGGCCCCTGCCGCCCGTTGCAGGTCTCCCCAGACCTCGGCCAGCGCGGCAATCGAGCCGGCCGTCAATACCGCATACAGCACAAACTGGGCAAGCTGGCCTGCAGTCATGGTGCCTGCCACCACCTCACGAGCGCCTAGCCACAAGACAAAGACGATGACCCCAAAGGCCAAGACAATCGCCACCGCCGTGAGCAAAGAACGCGTGGTGATCCGGCGTCGTGCGGTGATAAAGGCATCTGCAACGGTCTTGGCATACCGCGCCTGCTCATAGGCTTCACGGCCATAGGCCTGTACGGTGGTCATGGCATTGAGCACCTCACCGGCCAGGGCGCTGGTATCGGCCACGCGGTCTTGGCTGTCTTTCGAGACGGCGCGTACTTTTCGGCCTAAAGCAAGCACCGGGAAAATGACCAGGACCAGCAAGACCACCATAAGGCCTGCCAGAAAAGGGCTTGTCAGCAGCATCATGGTGACGCCGCCGGCAAAGAGCACCAGGCTGCGCAAGGACAGGGAAACGCTCGTGCCGACCAGTGTCTGAACCAGTGTGGTATCAGCCGTGAGCCGCGACAAGACCTCGCCGGTCTGGAGGGTCTCAAAATAAGCCGGGGGCTGGCGCAACACCTGGGCATAGACGCGTTCGCGCAGATCGGCCACCACCCGCTCACCGAGCCAAGACATAAAATAAAACCGCAAGGCCGTTGCCACGGCCAGCACCAACGAGACCCCCAAGAGCGCTACAAAGGGCCTATGCAGCGCCCCGACGTGTTGCAGGCCTTGGTCTATGAGAAGCCGAAAGACATACGGCACAGAAAGGGTGGCAGCCGCCGCAAGTGCAAGGAAGAAAAAGGCCCAGAACCACTGAGACTTGTAGCCAGCAGCAATCCGCAGAACGGGCGCGAGGGCCCGAACAGCGGGCTTGGGCGCAGCAGCCCTCTGTTCATGCATGGGCTTTGCGCCAGCGGCTTGAGGCGCATTGGCCCGGCTTTGGGATGATGAC
>Ga0194121_10001393_pt1 | contig 41170 bp, 34 predicted proteins | sample TA2MahCa50mmetaG_FD_148609 | JGI IMG/M metagenome (GOLD analysis project Ga0194121, IMG submission 148609) | Freshwater microbial communities from Lake Tanganyika, Tanzania - TA2015020 Mahale Deep Cast 50m | ecosystem: Environmental > Aquatic > Freshwater > Lake | place: Tanzania: Lake...
TGCGCGACCAGGAATATCTCCGTCTCAAGGTGCTTACATGCATGCTGCCGGCGCTCTAAAGTCCACCAAATCACCCACACGACTTCCTGAAGACCCCTTTTTTGAGACGAAGAATCCGACGATCAGGGCGTAGGCGCAGGCGACGACGCCGGCTTCGGTCGCCGTGAAGACGCCTGAAAGAATTCCGCCGACGATGATGAGGGGGGCCAGCAATCCGGTCCATGCGGTGCGAACCGCGTGCCAAAGCGCGCACAGCTCGAAGCGGCCGGTCACCTCCCGAAGTTCGGGAAAAGCGGGGTGATATGTGAAGAGCTTCACCGTCGCCATCAGGAACAGACCGATGAGAATGCCGGGGATGATGCCGCCGAGAAACAGCCCCCCGATCGATACCTGAGCGATTGCGCCATAGATGACCATGACCATGCTCGGCGGAATGATCGCACCCATCGTCCCCGCGGTACCGACGAGGGCGGCAGCGAAGCCTGGCTTGTAGCCGGCCTGCTTCATCGTCGGGAGAATGATCGAGCCGATTGCCGATGCATCTGCCGTCGACGAGCCGGATACGCCTGACAAGACCATGCTGGCCACGATCGAGGCATGCGCCAGGCCGGCCCGGAGATAGCCAACGAGCGCTCGCGAGAAATCAACGAGTTGCTTGCTGATTCCCGCCGCCGTCATGATCGATCCGGCGAGGATGAAATAGGGCATGGCCAGCAGTGAATAGGTATCCACTTGGCTGAACATTTTCTGCGCGAAAAACGGCAGGACGAGGTCGGGCGTGCCGGCGATTCCGACGAAGCTCACCAGTGCGATGGAGAGCAGGATCGGAACGCCCAGCATCATCGCCGTCAGCATGAGCGCGAGGATGAATGAGGTCATGGCGCGGAAGTCCCGGTGCGGAACCCGTGTGCGCGGTCGGCGATGCGCCGCAGCACCACGAGGAATAGATACGCCCCGCCAATGACCATTCCGTAATACGGATAGCTCATGGGTATTTCGAGCCCGGGCGATTGCTGGAATGCCGCGACTTGGGATACGCGATAGCTCAGATAAGCCGTGGCGACGGCGAAGGAGGCCCACAAGAGCTCGACCATCAGATCGAAGGCAGTCCTGATCGGACCGGGATATCTCTGATGCAACATCTCGACGCTCATGTGCGCGCCATGCCGATAGGCGACCGGAATGCCGAGGAAGATGAGCCAAATATGGCCGAAGACCTGGACCTCTTCCGTCCAGCTCAGCGAGGCGTTCAGGACAAAGCGATTGGTGACTTGAAGGAGACCAACGACGACCATGGCCGCCAGGATGGCGGCGACGATCAGCTCGACGGACCGGTCCAGCCGATCGAGCGCCCGCCTCACGCGTCCGCTCCGGCGCGCAGCGTCGGCGGGGCGCTATTCATTCATTCCGACCACGCCCGAAATATTGCGTTGGACGGCTAGCGGGCGTCGCGGATCAGCTTGAGAAGTTCCGTGGCGCCGCGCTCGGCGGCGAACTTGTCCTGGATCTCGAGTGCGGCCTTTCGAAATGCCGCTGTGTCGATTGTGTTGACGACCATTCCTTTGGCCTTGAGCGCGGTAAGCGCTTCCGCTTCCTTGCCAGGCGCCAGTCCGCGCTCGATGTCACGGGCCAGCGTTGCCGCGGCCATCACGATGGACTGATCCTTCGGGCTCATCGCATTCCACTCTTTCACCGAGCAGGCAATGACCCAGACGGGAAGAATGTGGTGCGTCAGGGTGAGATACTTGGTCACCTCGTAGAATTTCTGGCTGTAGATGGTGCTGGCCGAATGCTCAAACCCGTCGAGCACGCCCGATTGCAGCGCGGTGTAGATCTCGCCGAAAGCCATCGGCGTCGCATTGGCGCCCATGAGGTTGATGGCGGCCAGCCACACCGGAGCCGGTATCGTTCGGATCTTCAGGCCCTTGATGTGTTCGGGCGCTTTCACCTCGCGCTTGGTCGTGGCAAGCGTCCGCGCGCCCCAGGAATCGAGGAAGGCCATGATCTTGAACCCGACCTTTTCCAGGTCGCGCGTGATCATCGCTCCGGCTTGGCCGTCAAGCGCGCGGTGAACGTGATCGTAGCCGTCCCAGAGAAAAGGCAGATCGAGAACGCCGACTGAGCGCACGAAGTTACCGAGGATTGCGGCGCCGCCGATGGCGCAGGTGGCGCCGGAGCCCAATTGCATTCCTTCATACACGGCGCGCTCTTCGCCAAGCGCGTTGCTCGGATAAATCCGAACCTCGAGCGTCTCGGAATTCTCGTTGACCCAGTTTCGGAAGATCCATGCCGACGTCGCGGACTCAGATTGCTCGGTCTGAACCAAAGGATGAGAGAGCCTGAGCTGTTTCTTCTGTTGGGCAAGAGCTGGGGACGTCGCGCCGATTGCCGCGGCCATCACGAAAACAGCCAGCGTGAATGCCATCCGCATTTTCATGATTACCCCCTGCCGCAGAAATGCATCTGTTCGAAAAAAAAGCTAGTCGGCGGGAGAGTCACCGTCAAGACAAGTCGCTGCTGCCGCGCTTCGCAGAAATGCCAATATTTCCCTGATTGACGAATCTCATCCGATTGAGTTGGGTTGCGGTTCGCGCAACCGTTCGACGCGCGACAGGTTTCAGGTTCAGTCCCCGAGTAGCCTCGGAAGGAATCTTGGATGAGACACGCCAGTGTGCTGCTTGAGGGCGCCGACCTCATCGATGGGAGCGCCGGGCCTGTGATTCGGGACGCAACAGTTCTGATCGAAGGCGAGCGCATCAAATACGCCGGACCTCGGAAGCGCTTCGCAGATGAGAGGATCGAGCGCCTCGACCTGTCCGGCAAGACCCTCATCCCCGGACTGATCGAGGCTCATACCCATGCCGCATTCGACGCGGACATGCTGGCTTACGTGAAGAACGGCATCACGACGATCCGGTTTGCCGGCCTCGATCAAAACGATGTCGCGCGGCTTCGCCAACGGGTCGAGCACGGCGAGCTGATCGGGCCCCGGATCCTGTCCTGCGGCCCGATGATCGACCAGCCGCCGCCGGCCTACCCGGAGTGGAGCGTCGCGGTGTCGACGCCCGCGGAGGCTGCGGCGACGGCCGAGCGCCTGATTGCCCGCGACAACGTCGAATACCTGATCGTCACCCAGCGCGTCACGGTGCCGGTCATGGCAGCGGTGGTCCGAGCTGCCCATGCCCATGGTCGGACCGTGGTCGCGCAGACCTGGGCGGTGGACGGCAAGGAGGCCGCCGAGCTCGGCATCGACGAGCTGCACAACTCGTCGCGGGTCTATGTCAGCCGGGACTACCCGAAGAAGCGGCTGCTCAACTATGAGAGCATCGCCGACCGGCTCGCGATGTCCGGTCGCGCCTGGGCGACGATCGACTGGGACGCGACGCGGTCGATCATGGCGGCCATGGTTGACAAGGGCGTACCCTATTGCGGCATGCAGGTGATGGGCCACTTCCAGCAAGGCATCGGCGTCACTGAGCTGGAGACGGACGCCGACTTCCTGACCCTGTTCGGCAAGCCGGAGCGCGACGCATTCTTCGGCTTCATCAAGAAGCTGCAGGGCAGCTGGACGCCGGACGATCTCGAACATTGGCGGGTCGCCAACGAGAACCGCATGGAATGGATGCGGCGGTTTCGCGCCCTAGGCGGGGACCTGCTCGTCGGAACGGACATGCAGTTCGGCGGCATCACGCTTCACCAGGAGCTGCGCAACATCGCCGCGCTCGGCGTCTCGCCGATGGAGGTGATCGCGATGGCGACCAGCGGAAATGCCCGCGCGCTCCGCATCAACGGCAAGCTGGGCAGGATCGCCGAGGGGCTGCTCGCCGACATCGTCGTCCTCAACCGCGATCCGACGAACGACCTCGGTGCGCTGCGGGACATAGCGTGCGTCTTCAGGGACGGTGCAATGGCTTGGAGCGACCCGTCCCGGTCCTGGCCTGCCCGGGCTTGATGGCGTCGAGATCGCTCAATGCCGCCCTGACGTCCCGACGGAAGCGCAGCTCGACGGTCTCGTGGTTCGCGCTCCCCTGTCGCGCTGCCCCTCACACCGCCCGGCGCAAGCGGGGATCAAGCGCGTCACGCAGACCGTCCCCGACCACCTGCAGCGCGACTACGGTCAAGGCGATGGCCATGCCCGGCGCCATGACCAGCCACGGCGCCTGGTGCATGACCTGCTGGGCGCTGGCGATCATGTTGCCCCAGCTCGGCACCGTCGGCGGGATGCCGACGCCGAGGAAGGACAGCGCCGCCTCGGTCAAGATCGCGTAGGCGAATACGAAGGTCGACTGGACGACGACCGGCGAGATCAGGTTGGGCAAGAGGTGCACGACCACGATGCGTGTGCGCGTCGCGCCGAGCGCCTCGGCGGCGTCGACGAATTGCTGCTCGCGCAGCACCAGCGTCACTGCACGAACGATGCGCGCGATCCGCGGCGTGTAGACGACGCCGAGCGCAACCACGACGTTGAGCAGACCCGGCCCGAGCGCCGCCAGCAGCGCGATGGCCAGGAGAATGTCGGGGAAGGCCATCATGGCGTCGGTCAGCCGCATGAGCGCGCCGTCGAGCCGCCTGACATAGCCGGCGATGACGCCCAACAGGGTGCCTGCGATGGTCGAGACGACGACGACGAGAAAGCCAACCAGGAAGGAGAGCCGCGCGCCGTGCATCATGCGGCTGAGCACGTCGCGGCCGAACTCATCTGTACCGAGCAAATGGGTGAGGCTGGGCGGCCTCAGGCGGATCGCGACCTGCATGCGCTGGGGAGCGTATGGGGCGAGCCACGGCGCCAGGACGGCCAGGGCGACGACGAGCGCCAGCACGACCAGGCCCGCGACCACGATGCGCCGGCGCGCCAGCCGGCGCAGCAGCAGCATGGTCGGTGAGCGCTTCGGCCCCGGCACCGCAACGTTAGGGACGGCGGACACGGAATCGTCTCAGTAGCGGATGCGCGGATCGACCACGGCGTAGAGCAGGTCGACCGCGAGGTTGATGAGGACGTAGATGGCGCTGACCACGAGCAGCGCGCCCTGGATCACGGGATAGTCGCGATAGAGCACGGCCTGGACGATCATGCGACCGACGCCGGGCAGCGCGAATACCGTTTCCGTGACGATGGCGCCGCCCATCAGGACCGCGACGGTCAGGCCGATCACGGTCAGGATCGGGATCGCGGCATTTCTCAGCGCGTGCTTCAGCACGACCAGCGCCGCAGGCAGCCCCTTGGCGCGCGCCGTGCGGATATAGTCCTCGCCCAGCACGTCGAGCATGCTCGTGCGCGTGAAGCGCATGATCAGCGCCGAGCTGGGGATGCCGAGCGCGAGTGCGGGTAGCACGAGATGACGCAACCGCTCCGACAAGACCGATCCTGGCGACCCATAGCCGGCCACGGGGAACCAACCGAGCTGGACCGAGAAATAGTGGATCAAGGTCAGGCCGATCCAGAAGCTCGGCAGGCTCGCGGCCAGCATGGCCGCCGCCGTCATCGCGTGGTCGAGGCGCCGACCGCGCTGAACGGCGGCGACGACGCCGATGGGCACGCCAATGGCCATGGCGACGGTGACCGCCATCAGGGTCAGCAGCAGGGTCAGCTCGGCGCGGCTGAGCATGGCTTCGACGACGGGCTGGTTGAAGAAGATCGAGCGGCCGAAATCGCCGGTCAGGATCTGCTTCAGGTAGATGGCGTACTGGATCGCGATCGGCCGGTCGAGCCCGAGCGCCACGCGCAGCTTGGCGATGTCGGCTGCCGTGGCGAGATCGCCCAGCATCACTGCGGCCGGGTCCCCGGGAATGACGCGCACGATGACGAACACCAGCGACGCCACCAGCAGCATGACCACGGCCATCGAGCCCAGGCGTCGGATCACGAATGTCAGCATGGCTCACATCGTCTGCTTCGGTGCGAGGGAGGGGTAACGAGTGCCGCCAAATCCTACGCGATCCGCCCCATCTTGTCGCTGGCCCGGGGGCTTCTTTCGGCGCCGTTGCTTCATGCCGGTCCGGTTGGAGGACGCCGATCGCCGGGCTTCGGTCGCGCAACGGGGTGGCGGCTCATGGAAGAGCGCCACCTGACAAGGCGCAGGGCTTCGTGCCATGGTTGGCAGGAATCCGAGGGGCTCGCCCTGCGGCGGCAACGCTCTCGGGCAGCAACACCGGAACATTCGGGAGGAGATGGCCATGAAGACGAGGAAACGTCACAGTTTCGGCGCCGCGGTCGCGTTCGTCTGCGCAGGCCTGTTCGGCGTGCCCGGACAAGCGGCGACCGCGATCGACGTGGCGCTCTACGGCGAGCCGCCGAACCTCGATCCGGTCATCTTCACGTCCGACTCCGCGACCATCATCACCCACCACATCTTCGAGACGCTCTACACCTTCGATTCGAAGTGGGAAGTCAAGCCGGTGCTCGCCTCGGCCCTGCCGACCATCACGGAAAATGGCACGGTTGTGACCATTCCGCTGCGCACGGATGCCGTGTTCCACAACGGCCGGACCATGACCGCCGAGGATGCAGCTGCTTCGGTCAGCCGCTGGGCGCGTGTGTCGCCACGCGGCAAGCTGGTCGGCGCGCGGGCGACCTCGATCACGGTCAAGGACCCCAGGACGATCGAGATCCGCCTCAAGGAGCCCTTCGCGCCGCTGCTGCCGCTTCTCGCCAGCAACACCGCGACCGCGGTCGTGATGCCCAAGGAGCTGAACGCCGCGGACACGCCGATCACCGAGTTCATCGGCACCGGTCCGTACAAGTTCCTTGAGCGCCGGCCCGACCAGTTCACCCGCGTCGTGCGCTTCGACCAGTACAAGTCGCCGCCCGGCGCGCCCGACGGCTATGCCGGCGAGCGCAAGGCGATCATCGACGAGCTTCGCTTCATCCCAGTGCCGAACGCGACCACGCGCGTCGCCGGCGTGATCAGCGGCCAGTATGTCTTCGCCGACACGCTGCCCAACGACGCGCTGCCGCAGCTCAAGGCCGCGCGCGGCATCAAGCCGGTGCTGGTTCAGCCGGACTGGATGATCTTCATGGTGCTCAACACCAGGGGCGGCGCGACCCAGAACGTCAAGATACGCCAAGCCATGCAGGCGGCGCTCAATGTGCCCGACATGCTCGCCGCCGCCTTCGGCGATCCCCAGCTGTTCGACGTCGACGGCTCGATCTACGGCAAGGGTGCGGCGTTCTACGACAGCGTCAACATCAAGGGCTTCAACCAGAAGGACCCGAAGCGGGCAGCGCAGCTTCTGAGAGAAGCCGGCTACAAGGGCGAACCAATCCGCCTGCTGACGTCCCAGCAGTTCGACTATTTCTACAAGCAGACGCTGGGCGCCAAGGAGAACCTGCAGGAGGCCGGCTTCAAGGTCGACGTCCAGGTCATGGACTGGGCGTCGGTGACGCAGAAACGCACCAACGCCAACGAATGGGAAGGCTTCATCGCCTACCACGGCTTCACGCCGGAGCCCTCGCTCATCACCTTCATCAGCCCCGACTATCCGGGCTGGTGGGACACCCCGGAGAAGAAAGCGGCACTCGACGCCTTCAACCGCGAGATGGATCCGGCCAAGCGCAAGCCGCTGTGGCAGAACATCCAGAAGCTGCTCTACGAGCAGGCCCCGACGCTGATCACCGGGCACTTCTACAGCCTGACGGCCGTCAGCGACCGGCTCAAAGGCTTCGTGTCGATGCCGCAGCCGGCATTCTGGAACGTGACGCTCGCGCAGTAGTTCGGGGGACGACCGCCAGGAGTCCGCCTCGTGGTGAGCATGGGTGGAACAGGGTTCCACCCGAGTCGAACCACGAGGTCGCCAGAAGGTGATAGAGGCCTGATCATCATTCTGTCGCACGGCAGGTGATGCGCCCTGAAGCGCAAGTGACGCGGCAGCGGCCTCGTGGTTCGACAAGCTCACCACGAGGCAAGAGACAAGAGCCTACGCGAACCGATCGACCCTGAACGGTTCGATCGGCAGGTTCGTCCTGCCGTTGACGATCAGCTCCGCCGTGATGCTGCCGACGATCGGTCCGAGCTGGAAGCCATGGCCGCAGAAGGCGAAGGAATGAAAGGCGGCCGGCGCCGCCTTCGAGGGGCCGATATAGGGCAGGTCGTCCGGCGTCACGCCTTCGATGCCGGCCCAGCAGCGCACCAGCCTCGCCTTGGCCATGATCGGAAAGATTGCCGCGGCATTCGTGGCGCTCTCAGCGAGCTGACGGAAGTCGAGCTCGGTCAGCTCGGTCGCATGATCGACCTTGCCCTCGAAGCCGCCGCCGATCACCACCGTGCCGGATTGCATCTGCTTGAAGGACAGCTTGCGTCCCATGGCGCCGACCGTGGGATCGACGAAATGCGGCATGCGGTCGCTGACCATCATCATGAGTGCCGTCGGCTTGACCGGTGCTGTGTCGCCGAGCATCGATGCGATCTCGCGGCCCCAGGCGCCGGCGGCGTTGACCAGCACCGGCGCGCGAAGGCGGCCGCGACCGGTCGCGACCTCCCAGCGCTCGCCCGCGCGGTCGAGCGCGGTCACGCCCGCGCCCTCGAGGATGCGCGCGCCGAGTTCCTCGGCCTTGTGCCGGAATGCCGTCGTCGCCTTGAAGGGAAAGGCGTAGCCGTCGCGCGCGACGCGGATGCCGCCGACGCAGTGGGGCGACACGGCCGGGACGGTGCGGCGCAGCGCGTCGCGATCGAGCAGTTCCTCGAAATCGTAGCCGAGCGCACGTGTCTCGCCGACTCGGGTTGCGCACGCCGCGAGTTCTGCTTCGTTCTCAGCGACTCGGACCTGGCCTGAGGGCCTAAAATTTCCATCGGCGCCGAGCATGTCGCCGAGGCGATGCCAGAGCTCGAGCGAGGCCTGCGCGAGCGGGATCTCCGCGGGATGGCGGCCGAGCCGGCGCACGCCGCCCGCGCTCGCGCTCGACGCATGCCGCGCGACGACATGCTTCTCCAGCACGATCGGCTTGAGTCCCTTAGCGGCGAGATGATAGGCGGCCGAGCAGCCATGCAGCCCGCCGCCGACGATGATGACGTCGGCCTCTGCGGTGGTGGCGTTCATTCGAGCGCGGCGAGCTCGCCGACAGTGAGCGGCTTGATCGGCGGGCGGATGCGGTAGTGGCCGACCTCGCTCATGCTCTGGCCGGTCTCACGCGCGATCAGCGCGGCAACGGTCAGGCCGCACATGCGGCCCTGGCACGGCCCCATCCCGGCGCGCGTGAAGGACTTGGCTTGGTTGGGGCCAGCGCAGCCGAGTGATACGGCCTCGCGGATCTGTCCCGCCGTCACCTCCTCGCAACGGCAGACCAGCGTACCGTCGGCGAGTTGCGCGGAAGCGTCAGGCGGTGGGTAGAGTGCATCGAGGAAGGGCCGTGCAGCCAGATGGCGCTGCCATGCCGTGCGCTCCGTTTCGGCCAGGGCCTCGTGCGCGATACGGCCGATCTTGCCGAGCGCCTTGAGCGCGGCGAGCGCCACCAAGCGACCGGAGTGCGCCGCAGCCTCGGCGCCGCCGATGCCGCCCGCATCGCCCGCAACCGCGATACCCTCGACATCGCTGTTGCCGTCGGCATCGAGCATCGGCTGCCAGCATTGCTGGCGCTCGTTCCATTCATGGGCAAGCGGAATGGCCTTGGTGAGCTGCGCATTGGCGATCACGCCCTCGTGCAGCAGCAGCAGCGGCGTCGCGATGCGTCCGGTACCGCGCACGGTGCGATAGGCGACGGCCTCGAGCCGGCCGCGCCCCTCCGCCTCGAGCGCCACGACATTGCGGATGATATTCACACCGCCTTGTCGGATTGCGCGCAGCAGCGCCAGTCCCTTGCCGATAGTGCCGCTCCGCCAGGCCGGCCAGACATGGGGCAGCGCCGCGATCGGCCGCGCGCCGGTTTCCAAAATGGCCGCAATGGCGACACCGGCCGCGACGTATTGCGCGGCAAGCTGGAACAGCAGCGGCCCTTTGCCGGCGAGCACCACGGGAGAGCTCGGCGCCATCGCCGCCGACTTGAGCAGCCCCTGTGCCGCGCCGACGGTCATGACGCCGGGCAAGGTCCAGCCCGGGACCGGCACGGGCCGTTCGAGCGCGCCGGTCGCGATGATGATCCGGTTTGCCTGCACCATCGCGGCCTTGCCGTCGCGCAGGATGCCGATCGCGCGATCCTTCTGCACCAGCCAGACCGTCGTGCCCGGCATGAAGCGCGCCGGGCTGGCGCGGAAGGCGCGCGCCAGCGCCGCGCCGGCGCGGTAGCTCTCGCCGAGAAAGGCGAGATCTGAATTGCGTGCGAGGCTGACCGTTTCGATGGCACGGTAGATCTGCCCGCCCGGCGCCGGATTCTCGTCGTAGACGACGACGTCGAGCCCGTGCTCGGCGGCGAGCGTCGCCGCCGCCATGCCGGCCGGGCCGGCGCCGATCACGGCGAGATCGCAGCTCGCCATCACGGCGTCACGGCTTTCGGCCTGGCCATGCGCTTGACCATCATGCCTTCGCGCACGATGACCATGCAGGACTGGCGATTGGTCTCGCCGTCGATCTCCATCAGGCAGTCGAAGCACACGCCCATCATGCAATAGGGCGCGCGCGGCGCGCCGCCGACGGGCGCGGCGCGGCTGGTTGGATCGCTGCTGGCCAGCACGGCGGCCGCGACGCTCTCGCCGGCGCGCGCCTGGAGCGCGACACCGTCGACCGTAATGGTCACGGTCATCGCATCGCCGGGCCCGTCCTCGTGCAGGCGGCGGAAGAGGGACATCGTCACTCGCTCGCCACGCCCCAGGACATGTTGGCGCGAAAGCTCGGGTCGCTGCCGCGATTGCCGCCGCCGCCATGTCCCTTGGCGCTGATCGCGATCACGCCGATGCCGACTTCGCGCGGGAAGAGGCGGATCGCGTCGGCGACCGCCTGCTGCGGCTCGGTGCCGGCGGCGAGCGCATCGTAGACGCGCTTGGCCAGCAGTTTCTTGATGATGTCCTCGCCATTGCCCGTGGTCGCGACCGCGCCGTCCGGCCCGGCATAGATGCCGCAGCCATACATCGGCACGTCGCCGACGCGACCGAGAAACGAGATGCTGGTGCCGCCGGTCGAGATCGCCGCGGCGTAGCGGCCCTCAGCGTCGCGCGCGACTGCGCCGACGGTGTCGGGCGCGCCCAGCACCTCGTTGAGGCCGGTCTCGAAGTTCCAGCTTTTCTTCCAGTCGTAGCGCTGCCAGGCCGTGCTGTAGGAGATCGTGTCGCTGACCTTGCCCTTGAGCACCCGGCGCACCTGGGCGAAGCGCGCGCGTGCCGTATTGGAGTCCGGGTAGTAATCCGCGAAGCCCAAGGTGCGCGCAAACCGCGTCGCACCTTCGCCGACGATCAGCACGTGCGGCGTCTCGATCACGCGGCGCGCGACCAGCACCGGATTCTTGACGCGCTCGATCGCGGCGACTGCGCCGTAGTCGCCGGTGACGCCGTCATGGACCGAGGCGTCCATCTGGATGGTCTTGCCGTCCATACGGATGCTCGATCCGGTGCCGGCGTTGAAGCGCGGATCGTCCTCGAGCACGACGACGGCGGCGACCGCGCCATCGAGCGCACTGCCGCCTTTGGTCATTGCCGTGAGACCCGTATTCGCCGCAAGGTCCGCGCCGTCCTGGGACTGGGCAGGAACGCTGGTCGCCCCGCCATGCGTGAGAACGATCGGAGTCATGGCCTACATGCCGACCTTCTTGTTGACGAATTGGAGCGTGTAGCCCGACTTGTAGTCGAGGTCGGCCGGGTAGAGCTTGGCCTGCACGGCGAAGTCGAAGAACGACTTGATGCGCGCATCGGTCATGGCGCCGACGCCCATCGTCTTGGCATCGCCCGATTCGACGATGCCCCAGTCGCGCATCGCCTTGATCGAGTAGGCGATCTGATCGTCGGTCATCTCCGGGTTGTCGCGCTTGATCAGCGCATTGCCAGGCGCCGGATCGCGATTGAGGTAGCTGACCCAGCCCTTGATCGTCGCGTCGACGAAGCGCTGCACCAGGTCGGGCTTCTCGCGCACCAGCTTCCACGAGGTCTCGATCGTCGTCGAATAGGTGGCGTAGCCATGATCGGCGAGCAGGTAGACGACCGGCTTGACGCCGCCCTGCTTCTCGATCGCGTAGGGCTCCGAGGTGACGAAGCCCTGCTGGCTGAGCCGCTTGTCCGCGAGGAAAGGCGCCATGTTGAAGGTGTAGGGCCGGATCTGGTCGTCGGTGAAGCCATAGGCCGACTTCAGCCATTCCCAATAGGTCACGCGCGCGCCCTGGGATATCAGGATCGGCTTGCCCTTGAGCGCCGCCAGCGAATCATGGCCCTGGCCCGGATGCGTGATGATGACCGACGGATCCTTCTGGAAGATCGCCGCGACGGTGACCATCGGCACCTTCTCTTTGACGAAATTCCAGGTGTCGAAGAGATTGCCGCCCATGTTGAAGTCGATGCGGCCGGCGGCCAGCAGCTGCTCGTGGTTGACGCTGGGGCCGCCCTGGCGGATCTCGACGTCGAGGCCGTACTCCTTATATATGCCGGTCGCGAGCGCCTGGTAGTAGCCGCCATGCTCGGCCTGGGCGCGCCAGTTCGTGCCGAAGCTGACCTTATCGGCAGAGGATGCGGGGGCGGCCAGCGCAAGCGACAGCGCGGCCAGGGTGATGGATCGCAGGATCACGTTCGTCTCCGTGATGAAATGGCCGTGGCAAGGGGATGGGCGACTCTAGGAGGAGCCGGCAGGCGGGGCAATGGCGTACTACCTGGAAACAATTCCCTGTGCTCTATACGCTGCCCCTCACCCGGCGCTTCGCGCCACCCTCTCCCCCAAGGAGAGGGGTGACATGCAGCGCTCCATCAAACCCTCTCCTTGGGGGAGAGGGTAGGGTGAGGGGAAGAACCGGATGACGTGAGTCATGCGGGCAAGTGGGGGTGAATGGACATCTACGCAAAGATCGGCGTGCGCCAGCGGATCAACGCGGCGGGGTCGCTGACGCGGCTGGGCGGCACGCTGATGCCGGAGGACGTGCTCGACGCCATGCGCGCGGCGGCCGGCGCCTCGGTCGACATGGCCGAGCTCCAGGAGGCGGCGAGCAACGTGATCGCGCGCGCGACGGGGGCCGAGGCCGGCATGGTCTCGACCGGTGCCGCCGCGGCGCTGACCTTGGGCACGGCCGCCTGCCTCGCCGGATACAACGTTCATCGCATGGAGCGCCTGCCCGATACGACGGGCATGCCCAATGAGGTCGTGATCTGCCGCCAGCACCGCACCGGCTACGACCACGCGTTCCGCGCCGCCGGCGCCAAACTCGTCGAGATCGGCTTGAACGATCGCTGGACAGGGTCGGGCGTGCGGGGCGTCGAGGATTGGGAGTTCGACGCGGTCATCGGACCGAATACCGCGGCAATCGCCTACACGGCCACCAAGCATGACGAGCCGCCGCTCGAGCGCGTGGCCAGGCTCGCCGAGCGCCACAAGCTGCCGCTCATCGTCGACGCCGCGGCGCAACTGCCGCCGGCTGCCAACCTCAAGCGCATCATCGCGGCGGGCGCCACCCTCGTCGCGTTCTCCGGGGGCAAGGCGATCCGCGGGCCGCAGAGCACGGGCATCCTGGCGGGCAAGCGCGACCTGATCGCATCGGCGCTGCTGCAGATGCTCGACATGGACGTGGCGCCCGAGACCTGGGCGCCGCCCAAGCTCATTCCGCGCGACAAGCTCAACGGCGTGCCCCATCACGGGATCGGCCGCGGCTTCAAGGCGGGCAAGGAGGAGATCGTCGGACTGATCGTCGCCCTCGAGCGCTTCCAGGGCATCGACTGGGACGCCGAGAACAAGGCGGTCGAGGGCCGCTTCCAGCGCATGGCACAGCGCCTCGGCGGCGCCGGCTTCGCGACGCGCCTCATTCCCGCCACCGAAACCGGGCGCCAGCCCTGGCTCGAGGTCGCGATCGACAAAACCAAGCTCGGCTTGGACGCGCATGGCGCCAGCAAGGCGCTGCAGCAGGGCAATCCGCCCGTACATATCTCGGAGCGACGCGCGGCCGAGGGCTACCTCGTCATCGATCCGATGTCGCTCAACCCGGCCGATGACGCCACCCTGGTGGACCGCGTGATCGCCCTGGCGCGAAGCGCGTGATGAGGCCCCTTCGCGGAGCGCGTGATCACACTGGCAAGGGCTTAGGCCTCATGGTTTTATGCCGGTCCCACAGCGGAGACATATATCGCTATGCGTGATTTCCAGCTTCCTGGCCGGTCCGCGGCCTTTTCCACAAATGCCATGGTCGCCACCTCCCATCCGCGCGCGACGCTGACGGCGCTCGACATTCTGCGCAGCGGCGGCAATGCGGTCGACGCGGCGGTCGCCGCCGCAGGCGTGCTCGCCGTGGTCGAGCCGCAGATGACCGGCATCGGCGGCGATTGCTTCGTGCTCTATGCGCCCGCCAAGTCGGCCAAGGCGGGACCGCTCGCCAAGAACGGCGTGGTCGGCTTCAACGGCTCGGGCCGGGCGCCCAAGGCTGCGGAGACCGAGTGGTATGTCGCGCGCGGCATCCGCTCCATGGAGGAGACGAGCCCGCATTCGGTGACGATCCCCGGCGCGATCGATGCCTGGCATCAGCTGGTGCGCGATCACGGTACGAAGTCGCTGGGCGAGCTGCTGCAACCGGCGATCGACTGCGCGGAGAACGGCTTCGTGGTGACGCCGCGCGTCGCTTTGGACTGGGCCGGCAATGCGGCCAAGCTCGCGAAGACCGAGACGAGCAAGGCGATCTTCCTGCCGGGCGGCAAGCCGCTCAAGGCGGGCGACATCCACCGCAACCCCCAGCTCGCTGCGACGCTCAAGTCGATCGCCAAGCAGGGCCGCGACGCTTTCTACACCGGCGCCGTCGCCCAGGACATGGTGAAGACGCTCAACCGCATGGGTGCCTTGCACACCATGGAGGATTTTGCTGCCGCGACCGGCGAATACGTGACGCCGATCTCGTCGAACTACCGCGGCTACGACGTCTACGAGTGCCCGCCCAATGGCCAGGGCTTCGTCGTGCTGGAGATGCTCAATATTCTCCAGGGCTTCGATTTCGACGATGTGCCGCCGCTGTCATCCAAGCGCTTCCACCGCCAGATCGAGGCGGCGCGGCTCGCCTATCGCGACCGCGACGTCGTGCTCGGCGATCCGCGCTTCGCCAACCTCGGCGTGGAGAAGGTGCTGTCGCCCTCCTATGCCCAGGAGATGCGGGCCCGCATCCGCGACGACCGCGCCATGCCCGATCTGGGGCCGCCGAGCGGCATCGGTCATTGCGACACGGTCTATCTCTGCGTCGTCGATCGCGACGGCAACGCGATCAGCTTCATCAACTCGCTCTACAAGGGTTTCGGTACAGGCATCACGAGCGACACGACCGGCATCGTGCTGCACAACCGCGGCAGCTGTTTCGTCGTCGAGCCCGGCCATCCCAACACGATCGGCGGCGCCAAGCGGCCGCTCAACACGATCATCCCGGGCATGCTCTTGAAGGACGGCAAGGTCGTGATGCCGTTCGGCGTCATGGGCGGACACTACCAGCCGACCGGTCACGCCCATCTGATCGGCAATCTGCTCGACTTCGGCATGGATGTGCAGGAGTCGCTCGAAGCGCCGCGCGTCTTCGCCTACGAGGGCGTCGTCGAGATCGAAACGGGCGTTCCGGCCGAGACGGGTCGGGAGCTGGCGGCGCTCGGCCACACGACGAAGCCGGCAGCGGGCCCGCATGGCGGCGGCCAGGCCGTGTGGATCGACCACGCGCGCGGCGTGCTCAGCGGCGGTACCGACCCGCGCAAGGACGGCGTGGCGCTGGGGTATTAGCTCCAATCTTCTCCGCCAAGTGCCTGTAGGGGCTCAGCATGCTGAGCCCCTACGCTCATGCAGAGAAGGTCTTTGGGGATAGACGGATACCTTTCTCCAGTCTTCAATAGCCCATCGCCACACACGCCAGGGTCCCATGCCGTTCCAGCCTGCCTCCAGCGCCCTGTCGCGCTTCACTGTCATCGATCTGACGCGCGTGCGCGCGGGGCCCACCTGCGTGCGCCAGCTCGGCGACTGGGGCGCCAACGTCATCAAGGTCGAGTTGCCCGAGGAGCTGGAAGCGGGCGAGCCCATGGGCGGGGCGCGCACCGGCTCGGATTTTCAGAACCTGCACCGCAACAAGCGGAGCATGACGCTCAACATGAAGGACAAGCAGGGCGTCGCGGTGCTCAAGAAGCTCGTCGAGAAGGCCGATGTCGTGGTCGAGAATTTCCGGCCCGACGTGAAGCGGCGGCTCGGCATCGACTACCCCGATCTCTCCGCCGTCAATCCGCGCCTGATCTACGCCAGCATCTCCGGCTTCGGCCAGGACGGGCCCTACGAGAAGCGGCCGGGCTTCGACCAGATCGCCCAGGGCATGGGCGGCCTCATGTCGATCACCGGTCTGCCCGGCCAGGGACCGGTGCGCGTCGGCATACCGATCGCCGATCTGTGCGCCGGCATCTTCGCAGCCTACGGCATCACTGTGGCGTTGCTCGAGCGCGAGGTGTCCGGCAAGGGGCAGTGGCTGCACACCTCGCTGCTCCAGGCGCAGATCTTCATGCTCGACTTCCAGGCCGCGCGCTGGCTGGTCGAGAAGCACGTGCCCAAGCAGGCCGGCAACAACCATCCGACCAGCATCCCGACCGGCGTGTTCAAGACCAAGGACGGCCACATCAACATCGCCGCCACGGGCGGCAAGATCTATGCGCGCTTCTGCGAGGCGATCGCGGCGCCGGAGCTGCTGAGCGACCTGCGCTTCGGCAGCGGCAAGAGCCGGTCGGAGCACCGCGACGTGCTCAATGCCGAGATCGCCAAGCGCCTCGAGACCGACACCAGCCAGGCCTGGATCGAGAAGCTGAACGCGGCCGGCGTGCCCTGCGGCCATATCTATTCGATCGACCAGGTGTTCGCCGATCCGCAGGTCAAGCATCTGGGTATGTCGAAATCGGTGAAATCGAAGGTGCTTGGCGAGCTCAACCTCGTGGCGCAGCCCGTCACCCTGACGCGCACGCCCAGCAGCTTCGCGGTGGCGCCGCCCGAGCGCGGCGAGCAGACCGATGAGATTCTGGCCGAGGCCGGCTATGATGCGCAGGCGATCGCGGCACTGCGGCAAGCCAAGGTGGTTTAGGGCCAAGGTGATTTGAGGAGAATTGTCATGAACGAGGTTGCCGCCAGGACGGGTGACGACGCCAAGACTGAGAGCAAGATCCTCAGCCGCAAGGATGGTGGCATCGGGTGGTTGATCTTCAACAACCCGGCGCGCCACAACGCCGTGTCGCTCGACATGTGGCGCGACGTCGAGGCGGTGCTGACCGACTTCGTGGCCGATCCGCAGGTCCGCGTCGTCGTCGTGACCGGCGCCGGCGGCAAGGCCTTCGTGTCGGGCGCCGACATCTCCAAGTTCGACAGCGAGCGCGCGACCGCCGAGGGCGTCAAGCACTACAACCAGACCTCGGCGCGCGCCTATCGCATGCTCTACAATCTGGGCAAGCCGACGATTGCCATGATCCAGGGCTACTGCATCGGCGGCGGCGCGGCGCTGGCCGTGTGCTGCGATCTCCGCTTCGCATCGGACAATTCGAAGTTCGGCGTTCCGGCTGCCAAGCTGGGTCTCGGCTACGCCTATGAGGGATTGAAGCGGCTGGTCGATCTGGTCGGGCCGGCCTTCGCCAAGGAGATCTTCTTCACGGCGCGCCAGTTCGACACGACCGAGGCGCTCGCCATGGGGCTGATCAACCGGGCAATACCCGCCGCCGAGCTCGAGACGTATGTGACCAGCACCGCCCGCACCATTGCCGAGAACGCGCCGATGACCGTCTCCGCGGTCAAACGCATCATCGGCGAGGCGGTCAAGGATCCGGCCGACCGCGACATGGCCATGTGCGACCGGCTGGTGACCGAGTGCTTCGCCAGCGAGGACTACATCGAAGGCCGCAACGCCTTCATGGAGAAGCGCAAGCCGGTGTTCAAGGGGCGGTGATCGGCAGGCTCACCTGTGTGTGCATCACCCCTCCACCCTGACCCTGCCCCGCAAGGGGGGAGGGAATTCGGACGTCACTCTTCTTTTCCCTCCCCCCTTGCGGGGGAGGGTAGGGTGGGGGTCATGCCGATCCCCCATCATCGATAGCACTTGCTCCATCTCGGGGAGGAGATCATGCAAGCGTTTCGTTTTCTCGTTCTGACTTTCGCATGTGCGGCGCTGGCGATCGGGCCAGGGCAAGCGCAGAACAAGTATCCGGTCTCGACCGTGACCCTGGTGACGCATTCGAGCCCGGGCTCGGGCAGCGACGTGTTCCTGCGCGAGCTGATCCGGCATCTCGGCCCCGAGATGGGGGTCAGCTTCGTGGTCGAGAATGTGCGCGGCGGCAGCGGCGCGACGGCGGTCGCCAAGGTCGCGCGCGGCCCGGCGGACGGCTCGATGTTCTATGCCACGACGCCGACCTACATCCAGACCACGCTGCTGTCCAAGCCGCAGTTCGGCTATGACAGTCTCGACCCGCTGGTCACCGTGTTCTTCGATCCCGAGGTGATCTTCGTTCGCACCGAGTCGCCGTTCCGATCGCTCAAGGACGTCGTCGCGTATTCGCAGAAGAATATCGGCCGCGCAAAGTGGGGTGCGGCCAATCCCGGCTCGCTCGAGCGCATTGCTCTCGAGAGGATGAGCAAGCTGCTCGGTGCGCGTGCCGCGATCGTCACCCATGAGGGCGGCGGCGATCTGCTGATCAACGTGCTCAACGGCACGCTCGACATTGGCGTCGGCGAGATCCAGGAGGTCAGCTCCCAGCTCGAGGCGAAGAAGGTGCGTCTGCTGGCGTCCTTGACCGACCAGCGCATCCAGACCTTGCCCGACCTCAAGACGGCCAAGGAGGAGGGCGTCGACCTCGTGGTCACGAAATTCCGCGGCCTTGCCGGCCCCAAGGGCGTGCCCGATGCGGTCGCGGCGCAGTGGGAAGCCGCCATGAAGAAGGTGCTGGCCAAACCCGAGTACAAGGCCGTCTACGAGAAGGAGAACCTGATCGTGGCACTCAAGGGACGCGCGGAATCGCGCAGCTTCACGACCGCGTTCGCGAAAGAGGTCGAGACGACCTTGCGCGACCTTGGCGTCGTCAAGTAAGTCGCGGGAAGGGGTGACTCTGTCGCGCGACGCAATCGCCGGCGCGTTCGTCGCCGCGCTGGCGCTCGGCTATTGGCTGGTCGCCGACGACATTCCCCGCAGCCTGCTCGCCGACGCCGTCGGCGCCGAAGGGGTGCCCAAAGTCCTGGGCATCCTGCTCGGCGCGCTCGGGTTGGCGTTGATCTGGCGTGGCATCCGTCGCGTGGGCGAACGCGGGGCCGATCGCGCCCGCTGGCGCGTGCATGCCAGGGCCATGGGATTGCTTGCCGTCGGGCTGGGCTACATCGTCGTGATTCCCTGGCTCGGATTCGCGGTCACGACCGCGCTGCTGATCGTCGTGGCCGCGGTCTACGCCGGCAGGCCGCTTGGCCGCGACCTCGTGCTGATCGGCGCGGTGTCGGGCGCGGTCTTCTGGTTCGTGTTCGCCAAGCTGCTTTCGGTCTCGGTTCCGCCGGGATCCTGGACCGGCCTGTGGATGGGGTCCTGACGGCGTGGACGCGATCGTCATGGCGTGGCATGCGCTGACCCAGAGTTGGGCGATCCCGGCTGCATTGTTCGGCGTCATCTGGGGCATTTTCGGAGGCGCATTGCCGGGCATATCGCCCTCGATCGCCATGGCTTTGCTCCTGCCGTTCACTTACGGCATGCAGCCGGTCGTCGCAGTCGTCATGCTGGCTGCGGTGTATGTGGGTGCCGAGTATGGCGGCTCAATACCTGCGATTCTGATCCGCACCCCGGGCACGAACGCCGCCGCCGCGACCACGATCGACGGCTACGAGATGAACCGCCAAGGCAGGGCGGGGCTGGCGTTGGGCATATCGCTGTCCTGCGGCTTGATTGGCGGCCTGTTCGGCCTGCTCATGCTGATCGTGATGACCGAGCCGCTGGCGCGCGTCGCTCTCGCCTTCACGCCGCCCGCCTATTTCGCGCTCGGCGTGCTTGGTCTCAGCGTGATTGCCAGCCTCAGCGGGGGCTCGCTGCTCAAGGGACTGATCGCCGGCGTCGTCGGATTCATGGTCGCGACGGTCGGCACGGATCCAGTCTCGGGCGTGCCGCGCTTCACCTTCGGCGAGCCCGATCTTCTGACGGGCATCCGGCCGATCCTGGTCATGGTCGGATTGTTCGCGGTCAGCGAGATGCTGATCCAGGTGACCGAGCCAGACTGGACCAAGACCGAGCAGAGCGGCATGCGCCTGGAGTTTCCGGACTGGAAGCTGTGGAAACGTCTCGTGCCGGGTCAGGCGATCGGCTGCGCGATCGGCACCTTCGAAGGGGTGACGCCCGGGGCCGGCGGCACCGTCGCCGCGTTCATGACCTACAACGAAGCCAAGCGCTGGTCGAAGCATCCCGAGGAGTTCGGCAAGGGCTCGCCCGAAGGCGTCGCCGCGCCGGAATGCGCCAACAACGTGGTGACGGGCTCGGCGCTCGTGCCGCTGCTGAGCCTGGGCATTCCCGGATCGAATTCGGCCGCGGTGCTGCTCGGCGGATTTCTGATTCACGGGCTCTCGCCCGGGCCGATGCTGTTCGAGCGTACGCCCGACGTGGTTTACGGCCTCTATGGCGGATTGCTCGTTGCCAACGCGCTGATGTTCATCGTCGGCCTGATCATCCTGCCGCCGTGCCTGTGGCTGGTGAACCGCCCGAAGCCATATCTGATCGCTTTCATTCTGGCGTTGATCTTCGCCGGCGTGTTCTCGATCCATCAGAGCATGTTCGACATTGGTCTGGTGCTTGGCTTCGGCCTACTCGGCTATGCCATGCGCCATCTCGATCTGCCGTTCCTGCCGATGGTGCTCGGCGTGGTGCTGGGGCACATGGTCGAATCCAACTACCGCCGCTCACTCGTGCTGTCGGGCGGCGACCACACGATCTTCCTGCAGGATCCCGTCTCGCTCGGGCTGCTGATCGCCTCGATTGCGCTCATGAGCTACACGATCGTGCGCGAGCGCCGCGCCGCCAAGCAGACGGCCGGTGTGACATGACCGGCGCACCCAGCGTTTCCGAACGCCTCGCGCATGTCGCGGCCGGCCTGGCCGGCAAACCGATGCCGCCGAAGGCGCGCGCGCGCGCCGAGGAGATCCTGATCGACATCGCCGGCCTGTGCGTCGCCGCGCGCGGCACCGACTACGTCAAGGCGCTGATCGACGGCTGGGACGGGTCGGGTGACTGCACGGCGATCGGTCATGCCAAGGGCTTCGACGCCGCGGGTGCCGCCGTCATCAACGGCACGGCGTCGCATGGCGAGGATTTCGACGACACCTTCGAGGGCGGTCCCGTCCATGCCGGAGTCGTCATCGTGCCGGCCGTGCTCGCGGCTGCCGAGCGCTACGGCCGGCCGGGCAGCGCGGCACTTCTCGGCCTCGCCTTTGGCACGGAGGTCACCTGCCGGCTCAGCACGGTCGTGCCCAAGGCGATTCACAAATCGGGCTTCCATCCCACGGCCGTGCTCGGTGCCATGGGTGCGGCGAGTGCCGTTGCGGTCACATTGGGCGTCGACGAGCGCAGGCACGTGCATGCCCTCGGCCTCGCCGGGAGCATGGCCGGCGGCATCATCGAATACCTCGCCGAAGGAAGCTGGTCGAAGCGGCTTCATCCCGGCTGGGCGGCGCAATCGGGTCTGCGCGCGGCGCTCATGGCCCGGCATGGCTTCGAGGGGCCGCGCACCGTGTTCGAGGGCGAGCACGGCCTCTTCCATGGCTTTGCCCACACGACCAAGGGCAACTGGGACGCCCTGCTCGGCGAGTTGGGCAAGCAATGGGTCATGGAGACGATCGCCTTCAAACCCTATGCTTGCGGCACCATGACTCATCCCTATATCGACTGCGCGCGGCGTCTCGCCAGGCGCGGCATCAGGGCCGACGACATCGTCGACATGGAGTGCGAGGTCGGCGAGGGGACCGTGCACCGGCTGTGGGAGCCGCTTGCCCAGAAGCAGGCGGTGCCCAATGCCTATGCCGGCAAGTTCAGCACGCCCTACTGCATCGCCGTCGGCTTCCTCACCGACGATGCCGGCCTCGGCGCCTTCACCGAGGAGAAGGTCGCCGACCCGCGCATCCGCGCGCTCGCGGCCAAGGTGCGCTACGTGATCGATTCCGACAATCCCTACCCGCGCGGCTACACCGGCCATATCCGCGCGACGCTTAAGGACGGCTCGGTCGTCGAGGAGCGTCAGCCGCATCTGCGCGGCGGCGACCATGAGCGCCTGTCGCGCCAGGAGATCGAGGAGAAATTTCGTCGCAACGCCGCCTTCGGCGGCTGGCCGAAGGATAAGACTCAAGCGTTCCTGGCTTACGCCGCGCGCGCCTTCGATGGCAAGATCGACCTGAAGCCTTTTCGCGGCTGAATCCGAATCAAAGGAGAAATGTCATGCTGGCTGGCGGCTGCCATTGCGGCGCCATTCGCTATCAGGTCGAGGACGAGCCGATCGTCCACGCACTGTGCCACTGCACCGATTGTCGCCGCCATGCCGGGGCGCCCGTGGTCGGCTGGACCATGTTTCCGGAAGGCAAGGTCAAGCTGACCAAGGGTACGCCGAAGATCTACCATTCGTCGGCTGACGGGCGCCGCCATTTCTGCGCCGATTGTGGCACGGGGCTCTTCTATACGAACGCCAAGATGCTGCCGGGCATCATGGATGTTCAAAGCGCCACGCTGGACGATCCCGATGCAATCCCGCCCAAGGTGCACATCCAGATCGCCGAGCGCATCGGCTGGATGGCGCGCGTGCACGAACTGCCGGCCTTCGACCGCTATCCGCCGCGCGAATAGCCGGATCAGCTAGGTTCTAGCGATCCGACAGTGCGAGCTTGGCGCCCAGCGCGGCGAACGCCGCGGCGAAGGTGCGGCGCATCCAGGTCATGACCTGGGGCCGCGAGATGACGTGCATCCGGATCGCGGCGGCGAACAGCCCGTAGCCGACGAAGACGACGAATGTCATCACCATGAAGACGGCGCTTTGCAGCAGCATGAGGCCGAGCGGGTGCGGCTCGTCGGCGCTGACGAATTGCGGCAGGAAGGCGAAGAAGAAGATCGTCAGCTTGGGATTGAGGATGTTGATCAGGATGGCATGTACGATCACCTGGATCGACGAACGGGCGCTGATTTCGTTCTCGACCGTTAGCGCGCCACGCTCGCGCCACGCCATCCACGCCATGTAGAGCAGATAGGCGACGCCGAGGTACTTGAGCACCTGGAAGGCGACGGCGCTGGTGTGAAGCAGTGCGGCGAGACCCATGATGGCAGCGGCCATGTGCGGCACGATGCCCAAGGTGCAGCCGAACGCCGCGATGATGCTGGCGCGCGCGCCGCGCGACAGGCCGGCCGCCAGCGTGAACAGCACGCCGATCCCCGGCGAGACGACGACGATGAGGGACGTGACAAGGAATTCGATGCCCATGTAAGCCCTCCGGGCGCACCTAGCTTTGACCGGCGTAGGGGCGCAGCATGCTGCGCTCCTACGGGCGTGGCAAGGAGGTCGTCGCCGCTGTCAGCCGCCTTCGGCCACCCGCTTGAACTGGGCGAAAAGCTCGGCATCCATGTCGTGGAATCCGGAGGCCTTGGCCGACTTGGCGCGCCGCCCGCCGCGCTCACCCGGCAAGAGGATCTCCGAGACACCGGGCCGGCGCTTGGCGGCCCTGACGCGCTTGGCGAGCTTGGCCATGCGCGCTTCGTACTCGCCGCGCTCGACGAGCAGATCCGGATCGACGGCGATGATCAGATTGCCGCGATTGGTCTTCACATCCTTGTCGCCGACGAGGGCGCCGCCCGCGAGCGGCCCGGTCAGCGCCTCGACCACCAGGGCGAGCGCCGCACCCTTGTAGCCCGCGAAGGACTTGAGCGCGCCCGCGATCGCCTTGGCAGGGTCGTTCGTGTCCTTGCCGTCCGCGTCGATCGCCTTGCCGGGCGGCAACTGCCTCCCGAGGGCCTTCGCCTCGATTACGCCGAAATAGGCCATGGCCGAGGTCGCCATATCGAGCACGACGGGCTCGCCGCCCGTCGGCAATCCCACCGCAATCGGATTGGTGCCGATCGTCGGCTCGCTCGATCCCTCCATCGCCACCACCTTGGGCGTGCCGGAGAACACGAACCCGATATGTCCGGCGCGCGCGATGCGCTCGGCGTAGTAGCCGATGGCGCTGGTCGAGGTGCCGGTATGGCGCGTCGCGACGATGGCGATGCCGCGCTGGCGCGACTTTTCGATGGCCATCTCGGTCGCACGGTCCATCACCACCATGCCGTTGCGGCGATTGCCGTCGAGCACGGCCGATACCGCGGACTTGCGCAGGATCCTGATCGGCCCCTCCTTGGGGTCACACGGGATCGCGTTCGTGCCGATCTTGATCAGACCCTGGTTGTTGCCGCGCAGCTCGGCATAGAGCAGCGCTTCGCGAATGAGGGAGGCGTCCTCGCTGGTATAGCCGAGGCGGGCGAGCGCCAGGCTGGTCAGCGCGCGGAGCTCTGCGACGGCGACCTTCATCTCAGTGATGCTCCCACTCGTCGAGCTTGTCGGTGTTGGGCGGCGACAGGCCGAGGATATCGCCGTCGGTCGTCACGCCGAGCCCGTTGAGCAGCCGATTCGAGTAGTTGAAATAGGCGATCACCTGATTGACCTCGAGGATCTCGCCGTCATCGGCGCCGGCGGCGCGCAGCGCATCGACGTCGGCCTTGACCATGGATCCCACCGACTGGGTCAGCTTCTTGGCGTAGCGCAGGAAAGCCAGCTCCTTGCCCGAAAATTCGGCTTCGGGCTTGTCGGCGGCCAGCGCCTTGTAGACGCGGTCGGCCCTCGCCTGATCTTTGAGCAGACGCGACAGGCCGGCGAAATGATGCTTGACGCTGTAGTCGCATTTGTTGGTCAGGCTGGTGTAGACCGCGATGGTCTCGAGCAGCGACACGGGCAGGACATTGCCCGTATGATGCATGATCGACTTGTAGAGCGCGCTGTGGCCTTCCATGGTGTGCGGCCGCGCGCCGTGGGCCTTCATCACGTTGTCGACATTGTTGTTCGGCCCCTTCACGCGGTCATAGAGCTCGCGCAGCCGACCCGATGACTCCTCGTAGGAAATGAGCTTGATCCAAGCCATGAAGCTCCCCCGGTGATTCCCCGGGGTTTCCTATATGTGCCAGCCGACGCGCCGTCAAATCCATGAGGGGGGCTGAGGACGGCATGAAGGGATTGATAAGGACAGCGGAAGAAACGTGTCGGAGACTTTACGTTCCACACCTCATGCTGAGCTTGTCGAAGCATGAGGGTGGTAGGGACTGAACGTGCACGCTGGCGAGCAGCGGTCCGGCGGCGACGGCCTCATGCTTCGACAAGCTCAGCATGAGGCAAAGAGGCTGGGCTGACACGGTTGATGCGAAGGCAACAGCGTTATTCCATCTGGAGCCTGGTGCGCAACGCGCTCTCCTATCACGAGCGCTGGTCCGAGGCGTGGCGCAGCCCGGAGCCGAAACCCGGCTACGATGTCGTCATCATCGGCGGCGGCGGCCATGGGCTCGCGACCGCCTATCACCTCGCGCGCGACCATGGCATCGGCAACGTCGCCGTGCTGGAGAAGGGCTGGCTCGGCGGCGGCAACACCGGTCGCAACACCGTCACCGTGCGCTCCAACTACCTGCGTGACCCGAGCATCCGCTTCTTCGAGCGCTCGCGCCGTCTGTACGAGGATCTGAGCGCAACGCTGAATTTCAACGTCATGTTCAGCCGGCGCGGCCAGATCGATCTGATCCAGACCTGGGCCAAGTGGCGCGACGTGCGCCGGCGTTCGTTGTCCATGGCGCTGGTCGACGCGGAGTACACGATCATCACACCGGGGGAGATCGTCCGGCGCGTACCGCTCGTCGAGCTCGACCCCAAGGCGCGCCTGCCGATCCTGGGCGGCGCCTGGCATCCGGGCGCGGGCATTGCGCGCCACGACGCGGTCGCCTGGGGTTATGCGCGCGCCGCCGACGCGGCAGGCGTCGATATCATCCAGAACTGCGAGGTCACCGGCATCAGGCGCGCGGGTGGACGCGTCACCGGCGTCGAGACGACGCGTGGGACGATCATGGCCCCTCGGATCAGCGTGGCGGTCGCCGGCCATGCCAGTGTCGTCGCCGCCATGGCGGGGTTGCGTCTGCCGATCGAGACGGTGCCGCTCCAGGCCTTCGTCTCCGCGCCGCTCAAGCCCGTGCTCGACGTCGTGCTCAATTGTCCGGCGCTCCATGTCTATCTCGCCCAGACCGACAAGGGTGAGCTGATCATCGGCGGCGGCGCCGATGGCTACACCTCCTATGCCCAGCGCGGCAGCATCCACGTAATCGAGCAGTCGGTCGCCGCCCTGATTGACCTGATGCCGCGCCTCGGCCGCGTTGCCATGCTGCGTCAATGGGCGGGCATGATCGATCTCGCTTGGGACACCAGTCCGATCATCTCGACGACGCCGGTCGGAGGTCTGTTCGTCGATGTCGGCTGGGGCTCAGGCGGCTTCAAGGCGATCCCCGCTTCGGGCGAGGCCTTCGCGCAATTGATTGCGACCGGCGAGCCGCCCGAGCTGATCCGGCCCTTCGGGCTCGACCGGTTCCTGCGCGGCCGGCCGGTCCTTGAGACGGCCGGCGCGTCGAATAGGGAATGACGCCTTGTTCTTGATCCCGTGTCCGTTCTGCGGCCAGCGCAACGAGGAGGAGTTCGTCTCGGGCGGCGAGGCGAGGCGACGGCCGGATGATCCTGCGTCGCTCGACGACGCGGCCTGGGCCGATCACCTGTTCAATCGCGACAATACCAAAGGCGTGGTCCGCGAGTGGTGGTGGCATGCGCGCGGTTGCCGGCTCTGGTTCATGGTCGAGCGCGACACGCTCAACCAGGCGATCTCGCCCGCGGAGAAGCCGCCATGAGCGGCTGGCGCCTGGCCGAGGGCGGCCGGATTGACCGCACCCGCCCGGTCGGTTTCCGCTTCGACGGGAGGAGCTATAGCGGCTTTGCCGGCGATACGCTGGCCTCGGCCCTGCTCGCGGCCGGCGTGCGCGTGGTCGGCCGCAGCTTCAAGTATCACCGTCCGCGCGGGCTGATCGCGGCCGGCGTTGAGGAGTGCAACGCCATCGTTCAGCTTGTCGGCTCCGAGGACGCGCCGAACCTGCCCGCAACGCTCGTGCCGCTGAGGCCGGGACTGGAAGCGACGAGCGTGAATTGCTGGCCGAGTGCGGCCTTCGATCTCGGCGCAATCAACGATCGCCTCGCCCGGCTGCTGCCGGCCGGCTTCTACTACAAGACATTCATGGGGCCGGCATGGGCGCATTCGCTCGGCATCTGGCCGATCTGCGAGTGGCTGATCAGGCGTGCCGCCGGTCTGGGCCGCGTTCCAGCCAAGCTCGACCCGCGCAGGTATCAGAAACGCTATGACCATTGCGACGTGCTTGTCGTGGGCGCCGGCCCCGCCGGGCTGATGGCAGCGCTGGCCGCGGGCCGGGCAGGCGCGCGCACCGTGCTGGTCGATGAGCGCTCGGAGGCGGGCGGCGCACTGCTCGAGGCGCCCAAGGAGGTCGACGGAAAGCCTGCCCTCGATTGGGTCCGTCAATGCGTGACCGAACTCGATGGCATGCCCAACCTTCGTCGCTACGCGCACGCGACCGCCTTCGGCTATTACGATCACAATCTCGTCGGTGTGCTGGAACACGAGCCTGACGGCACGACATTGCGCGCGCGCCTGCGCAAGCTGCGGGCGCGCCAGGTCGTCCTCGCCACGGGCGCGCTGGAGCGGCCGCTGGTGTTTGCCGACAACGACCGGCCGGGTGTCATGCTCGCTTCCGCGGCGCTCGCCTACGCCCATCGTTTCGGCGCGATGCCGGGACGGCGTGCGGTGGTCGTCGCGAACAACAGCAGCGCCTATGACACGGCGATCCACCTCGCGCGTCTGGGGCTTGAGATCGTGGCGCTCGTCGATCTGCGTGCGCAACCGCCGTCGAAGCTTGTGACGGATGCGCAGGCGCAGGGCATCGCGGTCCGAACCGGCGCGGTGGTGTGCGGCGTCGAGGGCGGCACGGGCGTCTCCGCGGCGCTCGTGCGATCGCCGCACAGCTCCGGCATCGAGCGTGTGCCGTGCGATCTCGTGCTCATGGCCGGGGGCTGGACGCCGACCGTGCACCTCTTCTCGCAGTCGGGCGGCCGGCTGCGTTGGGACGACCGGCAGCATTGTCTCGTTCCGGGCGCGGCGGTGCAGCCAGTGCGGAGCGCCGGTGCCGCTGGTGGCAGCTTCGATCTGGGGCGCGCGCTCGCCGAGGGCGCTGCATCCGGCACCGCCGCGGCGTCGGCGCTCGGATTTTCGCCAGAGCCCGTCGCCGTGCCTGTCGTGCCGGACGCGAGGCCACTCGATCTGGCGCCGATCTGGGAAGTGCCGGGCCGGCCGCATGGGCGCGCCTTCGTCGACTTCCCGAACGACGTGACCGCCGCCGACATCAGGCTCGCCCAGCGCGAGGGTTACCGCTCGGTCGAGCACGCCAAGCGTTACACGACAGGCGGCATGGCCATCGACCAGGGCAAGACGGGAAATCTCAACCTGATCGACGTGCTGGCACGCGCACGCGGCGAGGCGACTGCCGCGGTCGGTACGACGACGTACCGGCCGCCCTATACGCCGGTCAGCTTCGGCGCGCTCGCCGGGCAGGATACCGGAGCACTCATCCTGCCCTGGCGCGAGACGCCGATGACGCCGTGGCATGTCGCGGCCGGCGCGGTCATGTACGAGGCGGCGGCGACCTGGCGCCGGCCCGGCTACTACCCGCGCGGCAGCGAAGGGCTCGAGGAGGCGACGGCGCGCGAGGCACGAGCGGTGCGTACAGGTCTCGGCATCTATGACAGCTCGCCGCTCGGTAAGTTCGAGATCCGCGGACCTGACGCCGCGGCGTTTCTCGATCGCATCTATTGTACTCGCGTGCGCGATCTGCGCGAGGGGCGCATCCGCTACGGGTTGATGCTGCGCGAGGATGGGCGGTTGTTCGACGACGGCACGATCCTGCGTTTCGCTCCGGACCATTTTTTCATCACGTCGACGACGGGGAATGCCGATGCGGTCTATGCCTGGCTCGAGCGCTGGCACCAGTGCGAGTGGCCGAAACTGAAGCTTTGGATCACACCGGTAACGACGCGGTGGGCCAATGCCGTTCTGTGCGGCCCTCGCGCGCGCGATGCGCTGGCGCATGTCGCCGAAGGAATTGAGCTCGACACCAAGGCCTTTCCATTCTTGTCGATGCGCGAGGGTCACATCGCCGGTTTGCCGGCGCGCGTCATGCGCGTCAGCTTCACGGGCGAGCTTAGCTTCGAGATCAACGTACCCGCGCGCCACGGAATGGAGTTGTGGCAGAGGCTGATGGACGCCGGACACGACCTGGGCATCACACCGGTCGGCTCGGAAGCCAATCACGTACTGCGCGTCGAAAAGGGCTACATCTCCGTCGGTCACGAAGCCGATGGCATGGCCGTCCCCGACGATCTCGGCCTCGGCCGGCTGGTCGACATGGACAAGGCGGATTTCGTCGGCAAGCGGTCGCTCGGCATGGCGGCATGGCGCGCGGCGCCACGCCGCCAGATGGTCGGCCTGCTGCCGGAGGACTCTCGGTCGCTGTTGCCGGAAGGCGCGCCGATCATGCCGGAGGAGCGCGGCCGCGACCTCCTCGACCCGATCGGATTCGTCACCGCGAGCTGCATGGGGCCGGCGCTGGACCGCGCGCTGTCCATCGCGTTGCTCGAGGATGGACGGCGGCGCATCGGCACCACGGTCTGTCTGTCGAGCCACGCGGGCGGGCAGCGCGCACGCGTCGTCGATCCCGTCTTCTACGATCCGCGCGGTGCGCGGCTACGTGCATGACGACGGAATGCGGCGACGCCGCCCTCACCGAGCGACCGCTTCGCGCGGTCATCGAGCTGCGTGGGGCGGGCGACGATGTGGCCGCCTGCCTGACTGCCGCTCAGCTCGATGTGCCGCGACGACCGAACAGCGCCTGCGGTGGTGAGCGGTGCGTCATGTGGCTCGGGCCGGATACCTGGTGGGTGACCGGCTCGATCGACCGGGAGGGAGATCTGTTGGCCGCCCTCGACCGCGGGATGGGGCGGCGCGGCAGTGTCGTCGTCCTGTCGGACGGTCTGGCGTCCTTCAGCCTCGACGGCGCCGGAGCCGCCGATGTTTTGGCCCGCGGCACGTCGATCGACCTGGATTCGGCATTCGCTCTCGAATCGTGCACGCGCACCGCGCTGGGACGGATTTGGGTGGTGTTGCGCCGGACCGCGTCTGGCTTCGAGATCCTGGTCGACCGGTCGCATGCGGGCTATCTGCAGGCGTGGTTCCGGTCCATGCGAAACGAAGACGAGGAGTCGTGCGCGCCGGGAAAAGGCCAAGCCTTTGATCTATCGCAAGGCGGGTCCCGACCTCCCGACTAGCATGTGGCCGACAACGATGGGGCGGGGTTTGCCCTCGAGGAGGCCGCACGCAATGACTTCGACCACCGAAACCGCCGCACCTGGAGGTCAGAACACCGCACTGGCGATGAGCACCATCGCCTTCACGGTCTGCTTTGCCGTCTGGACGATCTTTTCGATCATCGGTGTCCAGATCAAGCAGGAGCTGGGACTAAACGACACGCAGTTCGGACTGCTGGTCGGCACGCCGATTCTGACCGGCTCGCTGATTCGCCTGGTGCTGGGCATCTGGACCGACCAGTACGGCGGGCGAGTTGTCTATGCGCTGGTCATGGTCGCCGCCGCGGCAGCGACCTGGATGCTGACCTGGGCCGACAGCTACGAGACCTATCTGCTTGCCGCGCTGGGCGTCGGCATCGCCGGCGGCTCCTTCGCGGTCGGCATCGCCTATGTCTCGCGCTGGTACCCGACCGGCCAGCAGGGCACCGCCCTCGGCATCTTCGGCGCCGGCAATGTCGGTGCTGCCGTCACCAAGTTCCTCGCGCCGATGGTCATGGTCGCTTTCGGCTGGAAGGCCGTAGCGCAGCTGTGGGCGATCGGATTGCTGATCATGGCGATCGTATTCTTCTTCTCCACCAAGGACGATCCGCAGCTTTCCGAGCGGCGCCGCATGGGCGCCAAGCCCGCGTCCTTCGCCTCTCAGCTCGCGCCGCTCGCCAATCTCCAGGTGTGGCGCTTCTCGCTCTACTACTTCTTTGTGTTTGGCGCCTTCGTCGCGCTGGCGCTCTGGCTGCCGCGCTACTACACCGGCGTCTACGGCCTGGACATCGTGACCGCGGGACTGCTCGGCGCCGCCTATTCGATTCCCGGTTCCCTCTTCCGTATCCTCGGTGGGACGTTGTCCGACAAGTACGGCGCGCGCCGCGTCATGTACTGGACCTTCTGCGGGTCGGTCGCCTGCACGTTCCTGCTGTCCTACCCGGCGACCACTTACGTCGTCGAGGGCATCAGGGGCCCGATCGAGTTCCATATCGCGCTCGGTTTCGTGCCGTTCACCATGCTGACCTTCGCGCTCGGCTTCTTCATGTCGCTGGGCAAGGCGGCGGTCTACAAGCACATCCCTGTCTATTATCCCAATCACGTCGGCTCGGTCGGCGGCATCGTCGGCCTGATCGGCGGCCTCGGCGGCTTTGTTCTGCCAATCGCCTTCGGCATGATGAACGACCTGATCGGCGTGTGGACGAGCTGCTTCATGCTTCTCTTCGGCATCGTCGCCATGAATCTCGCATGGATGCACTTCGCCATCCTGCGCATGGCGCGGCAGAAGGAGGTGTCGCTCGCAACCCCGGCCGACTTGCCCGAGCTCGCTTCGCCACAGGTGCTGACGGAGTGGAATCCGGAGAATCGCTCGTTCTGGCAGCAGAAGGGACGGGCAATCGCGCAACGCAACCTGTGGATTTCGGTCCCTGCGCTGCTCCTCGCATTCGCCGTATGGATGGTATGGAGCGTCGTCGTCGTCAACCTGCCGGCGATCGGCTTCAAGTACACGACCGACCAGCTCTTCTGGTTGGCGGCGCTGCCCGGTCTTTCCGGTGCGACACTGCGGATCTTCTACTCGTTCACAGTGCCGATCTTTGGCGGCCGTGTATGGACGGCGGCATCCACCGCATCGCTGCTGATCCCGGCGATCGGCATCGGTGTCGCAGTGCAGAACCCTAACACTCCATACCTGATCATGATGATCCTGGCCCTGCTGTGCGGCTTCGGCGGCGGCAACTTCGCGTCGTCGATGTCGAACATCAGCTTCTTCTTTCCCAGGGCGGAGAAGGGCAAGGCGCTGGGGCTCAACGCCGGGCTCGGCAATCTCGGAGTCAGCGTGGTCCAGTTCGTGGTTCCGCTCGTCGTGACGATGGGTGTGTTCGGCGCGCTCGGCGGCGACGCGCAGACTTGGACCCAGGCCGGCCAGTCGAAGCCCATGTGGCTGCAGAACGCGGGCTACATCTGGGTGCCCTTCATCATCGCTGCGACGATTGCCGCATGGTACGGCATGAACGACATCGCCGAAGCCAAGGCGTCGTTCGCCGAGCAGGCGATAATTTTCAAGCGCAAGCACAACTGGGTCATGTGTTGGCTCTATATCGGCACCTTCGGCTCGTTCATCGGGTACTCGGCGGGCTTCCCGCTGCTGACCAAGATGCAGTTCCCCGATGTCAATCCATTGCAGTTCGCCTTCCTGGGTCCGCTCGTCGGTTCGTTGACGCGCGCTCTCTCCGGCGACCTGTGCGACCGCATCGGTGGCGCGCGCGTCACTCAATGGGTGTTCATGGCGATGGTTGCCGGCGTGGTGGGCGTGCTCTACTGCCTTGGCGTCGGCAATTTCGCGGGCTTCCTGGCCTCGTTCCTGCTGCTCTTCGCGGCGGCGGGTGTCGGCAATGCCTCGACCTTCCAGATGATCCCGGCGATCTTCAACGTCCATCATGCGCGCGCGGCGGCCGGACGTGGATCAGACGCGCAGACCGAAGCTGCCCGCAGCGCGATGCGCGAGGCGGCGGCAGTGCTGGGGCTCTCCTCGGCGGTCGGCGCATATGGAGCCTTCTTTATCCCGAAGAGCTTCGGATCGTCGATCAGCCTGACCGGCGGCCCGGAGGCGGCGCTTTATGTCTTCCTCGCCTTCTACGTGAGCTGTCTCGTCCTCAACTGGTGGTACTACACGCGCGCGGGAGCTGAGATTCGTCTCGGTGGTGCGCGGTCCGCACCGACCGCCGCGGCGGCTGCCTGACCAATCCGGGAGTTCGAAAATCATGAGCCGCTTTCTCGATCGCTTGACGTATCTCCGCAAAGTCGTCGGAGACTTCTCCAACGGCCACGGCGTCGTCACCACGGAAGATCGTGGTTGGGAGGACGCCTATCGCAATCGCTGGGCTCACGACCGCATCGTGCGCTCGACCCATGGCGCCAACTGCACGGGATCGTGCTCCTGGAAGATCTACGTCAAGGGCGGCATCGTCACCTGGGAGACGCAGCAGACCGACTACCCGCGCACGCGTCCCGACCTGCCCAACCACGAGCCGCGCGGCTGCTCGCGCGGCGCCAGCTACTCCTGGTACCTCTACAGCGCCAACCGCGTGAAGTATCCGATGGTGCGCGGACGCCTGTTGCGCCTGTGGCGCGCGGCCAAGACGCAGCAGCGCGACCCGGTGGCGGCCTGGCGCTCGATCGTCGAAGATCCGGCCAAGGCGCAGAGCTACAAGTCGATGCGCGGCGTGGGTGGGCTGGTGCGCTCGACGTGGGACGAAGTCAACGAGATCATCGCCGCCGCCAACGCTTTCACGGTCAAGACCTACGGTCCCGACCGCATCATCGGCTTCTCGCCGATCCCGGCGATGTCGATGGTGTCCTACGCCGCGGGCAGCCGCTATCTGTCGCTGATCGGCGGCGTTTCCATGAGCTTTTACGACTGGTATTGCGACCTGCCTCCGAGCTCGCCGCAGACCTGGGGCGAGCAGACCGACGTGCCGGAATCGGCCGACTGGTACAACTCGACATTCCTCATGCTGTGGGGCTCGAATGTGCCGCAAACGCGCACGCCCGACGCCCACTTCATGACCGAGGTGCGCTACAAGGGCGCCAAGGTCGCGGTCGTGACGCCCGATTATTCCGAGGCATCCAAGTTCGCCGACCTCTGGCTTCATCCCAAGCAGGGTACCGATGCGGCGCTCGCCATGGCGATGGGCCACGTGATCCTTTCCGAGTATCACGCCAAGGGGAAGAGCGCCTATTTCGAGGACTATTGCCGGCGCTACACGGACATGCCGTTCCTCGTCCGGCTGGTGGAGCGTGACGGCCGCCTTGTGCCGGACCGGTTCCTGCGCGCTTCCGATTTTGCCGACAAGCTGGGCCAGGCCAACAACGCCGACTGGAAGACGGTTGCGATCGACGAGGCGACCGGCCAGCTCGCCGTTCCGCTCGGCTCGGTCGGATTCCGTTGGGGCGAGCAGGGCAAGTGGAACCTCGAAGCCAGGGACGCAACCGGCGCGGAGGCCAAGCTGCGTCTGTCGCTCGCCGGCGCCTCCGACGATGTGCGCGCCGTCGCCTTTCCCTACTTCGGCGGCATCAAGCACGAGCACTTCCCGCACAGCGAGCACCCGGACATCATCGAGCGCAGGATTCCGGTCAAGACGATCGCGACCAAGGACGGCAACGTGCAGGTCGCGGCGGTCTTTGACCTGTTCCTGGCCAACTACGGCGTCGATCGCGGCATCGGCGATGTCAACACCGCGGGCAGCTTCGACGACGATCTGCCGTACACGCCCGCCTGGCAGGAGAAGATCACGGGCGTCGCGCGCGAGCAGGTGATCGCCGTGGCGCGCGCCTTCGCCGACAATGCCGACAAGACCAAGGGCAAGTCCATGGTCATCCTCGGCGCGGCGATCAATCACTGGTACCACGCCGACATGAACTACCGTGGCATCATCAACTTGCTGGTGATGTGCGGCTGCGTCGGTCAGTCGGGCGGCGGCTGGTCGCACTATGTCGGCCAGGAGAAGCTCAGGCCCCAGTGCGGCTGGTTGCCGCTCGCCTTCGCGCTCGACTGGCATCGGCCGCCCCGGCAGCAGAACTCGACCTCGTTCTTCTATGCGCATACCAGCCAGTGGCGCCACGAGACGATCGGCGTCGACGAGATCCTGTCGCCTCTCGCGCCGCGCCGCTTGTCCGGCTCGCTGATCGATTTCAACGTGCGCGCCGAGCGCATGGGCTGGCTGCCTTCGGCGCCCCAGCTCGAGGTCAATCCGCTCAAGCTGACGCGCGATGCCGCGGCGGCGGGCAAGGAGGCTGGGCCCTATGCGACCCAGCTTCTGAAGAGCGGCGAGTTGCGCATGTCCTGCGAGGATCCGGACAACCCGGCCAACTTCCCGCGTAACATGTTCGTCTGGCGCTCCAACCTCCTTGGCTCCAGCGGCAAGGGACACGAGTACTTCCTCAAATACCTGCTCGGCACCCAGCACGGCGTTCAGGGCAAGGACCTGGGCGAAGAGGGCGGCAAGAAGCCCGAAGAGGTGGTCTGGCGCAAGGCCGCGCAGGGCAAGCTCGATCTGCTGGTGACCCTGGACTTCCGCATGTCCACGACGTGCATGTACTCCGACATCGTGCTGCCGACGGCCACCTGGTACGAGAAGCACGACATGAACACGTCCGACATGCACCCCTTCATCCATCCGCTGTCGGCCGCCGTCGACCCGGTGTGGGAGGCGCGCAGCGACTGGGAGATCTTCAAGGGCATCGCGCGTACCTTCTCCGACGTCTGCCGCGGCCATCTCGGCGTCGAGAAGGACCTGGTGCTCACGCCGCTGATGCACGACACGCCGGCCGAGCTCGGCCAGGCCTTCGAGCCCAAGGATTGGCGCAAGGGCGAGATCGAGCCGATTCCCGGCAAGACCATGCCGCAGATGACCGTGATCGAGCGCGACTATCCGAACACCTACCGCAAGTTCACCGCACTCGGCCCGCTCATGCGCAAGGTCGGCAACGGCGGCAAGGGCATCAGCTGGAACACCGAGCACGAGGTCGACTTCCTCGGCCGGCTCAACGGCACGGTGACCGAGCCCGGCGTCACCCAGGGCATGCCGCGCATCGAGAGCGACATCGACGCCGCCGAAGTGATTCTGGCGCTCGCGCCCGAAACCAACGGCGAGGTCGCGGTCAAGTCGTGGGCGGCCCTCGGCAAGGCGACTGGCCGCGAGCACACGCATCTTGCCCGGCCGCGCGAGGACGACAAGCTCCGCTTCCGCGACCTGCAGGCGCAGCCGCGGAAGATCATCTCGTCGCCGACCTGGAGCGGCCTGGAGTCGGAGCATGTCAGCTACAACGCCGGCTACACCAACGTGCACGAGCTGATTCCGTGGCGGACGCTGACCGGCCGCCAGCAGCTCTACCAGGATCACCCCTGGATGCTCGCCTTCGGCGAGGGGCTGTGCCTCTACCGTCCGCCGGTCGACACCAAGGCGACGGCGCCGATGCGTGGCACCCGCAGCAACGGCCAGCCCGAGATTTTGCTCAACTTCATCACGCCGCACCAGAAATGGGGCATCCACAGCACCTATACGGACAACCTGATGATGCTCACGCTGTCGCGCGGCGGTCCGATCGTATGGCTGAGCGAGACCGACGCCAAGAAGATCGGCGTCGAGGACAATGACTGGGTCGAGGCGTTCAACGTCAACGGCGCGCTGGTCGCGCGCGCCGTGGTCAGCCAGCGCGTCAACCCGGGCATGATCCTGATGTATCACGCCCAGGAGAAGATCGTGAACGTGCCGGGCAGCGAGATCACCGGGGCGCGCGGCGGCATCCACAACTCAGTCACGCGCGCCACGGTCAAGCCGACCCACATGATCGGCGGCTATGCCCAGCAGAGCTACGGCTTCAACTACTACGGAACGATCGGCACCAACCGCGACGAATTCGTCGTCGTGCGCAAGATGGTCAATGTCGACTGGCTCGATCGCCCGCTTGCGGGCGCGGCGGCCGAGTGACGGGCCGGATAGGAAGGAGAATGACCATGAAAGTCCGAGCCCAGATCGCCATGGTGCTGAACCTCGACAAGTGCATCGGCTGTCACACCTGCTCGGTGACGTGCAAGAACGTGTGGACCTCGCGCGAAGGCGTCGAATACGCCTGGTTCAACAACGTCGAGACCAAGCCCGGCATCGGCTATCCGAAGGAATGGGAAAACCAGGACAAGTGGCAGGGCGGTTGGAAGCGCACGCGGTCGGGCAAGATCGTGCCGCGGATCGGCGGCAAGTGGCGCGTGCTCGCCAAGATCTTCGCCAACCCGCACCAACCCGAGATCGACGACTACTACGAGCCCTTCACGTTCGACTATGAGCACCTGCAGACCGCGCCCGAGTCCCAGGCCATGCCGGTCGCGCGGCCGGTCTCGCTCATCACCGGCAAGCGCATGGAGAAGATCGAGTGGGGTCCGAACTGGGAGGAGATCCTCGGCACCGAGTTCGCCAAGCGCTCGAAGGACAAGAACTTCGACGGCATCCAGAAGGAGATCTACGGGCAGTTCGAGAGCACGTTCATGTTCTACCTGCCGCGGCTCTGCGAACATTGCCTCAATCCGGCCTGCGTTGCGGCCTGCCCGTCTGGCTCGATCTACAAGCGCGAGGAGGACGGCATCGTCCTGATCGACCAGGACAAGTGCCGCGGCTGGCGCATGTGCGTCAGCGCATGCCCTTACAAGAAGATCTACTACAACTGGAAATCCGGCAAAGCGGAGAAGTGCATCTTCTGCTATCCGCGCATCGAGGCCGGAGAGCCGACCGTGTGCTCGGAAACCTGCGTCGGCCGCATCCGTTATCTGGGCGTGCTGCTCTATGACGCCGACCGCATCGAGAGCGCGGCGGCTGCACCCAGCGAGCAGGACCTCTACCAGTCCCAGCTCGACATTTTCCTCGATCCGAACGATCCCCAGGTGATCGAACAGGCACGCCGCGACGGCGTTCCCGAGGCGTGGCTCGAGGCGGCGCGCAAATCGCCGACCTACAAGATGGCGATCGATTGGAAGATCGCGTTCCCGCTGCACCCGGAGTACCGCACGCTGCCCATGGTGTGGTACGTGCCGCCGCTCTCGCCGATCCAGGCGGCCGCCGACGCCGGCAAGATCAGCATGTCGAACGACATTGCCGACGTGCGCAGCCTGCGCATTCCCGTGCAGTACCTCGCCAATCTGCTGACCGCCGGGGCCGAGGAGCCGGTCGTCAGCGCGCTCGAACGCATGATGGCGATGCGCGTCTTCATGCGCGACCGCCATGTCGAGGGCAAGGACAACCTGGCCGTGCTCCGCCGCGTCGGCCTGAGCCAGGCGCAGGTCGAGGACATGTACAAGACCATGGCGATCGCCAACTACGAGGATCGCTACGTCATACCCTCGACGCACCGCGAGTATGCCGAGAGCGCGTTCGACCTGCGCGGCGGCTGCGGCTTCTCCTTCGGCTCGGGATGCTCCGACGGCAAGGAACCGGCCAATCTCTTTGCGCCGAAGCAGCCGGCGCGGGTGGGGTGACGGCCATGATGATCTTCAAGGCATTGTCGGCCTTGCTCGACTATCCGAGCGCGGATCTGCAGGCTATGCTGCCGGAACTGCGCGCGATCGTCGACCGCGCCATGCCGGCGAACGCCACTGAGGCCGGCAACCTGATGGCGCTGATCGACGAGTTGGGTTCGGCGGAGCTCATGGCCGTCCAGGAGCGCTATTGCGAGCTGTTCGACCGCGGCCGTTCGCTGTCGCTGCACCTGTTCGAGCACGTCCACGGCGACTCGCGCGACCGTGGTCCGGCGATGATCGACCTCATCGAGCTATATCGGCGTCACGGCTTCGAGCCGCATCCGCGCGAACTGCCGGACTACCTGCCGCTCTTCGTCGAATTCCTGTCCCAGGTCGAGACGAAGGAGGCGAGAAACCTGCTGACCGACGCCGCGCCGATCATCGCCCTCCTGCGCGACCGCCTGGCCAAGCGCGGCTCGGCCTATGCGGCGGTGCCGGCGGCGTTGCTGGCGATTGCCGGCGGCGCTTCGGTCAGTCCGGTGGCGCAGGCGCCCGGCGCGGACGACGACAGCTTCGAGGCGCTCGACCGCGCCTGGGAAGAGGCGGCCGTGACGTTCGGTCCGGAGAATGACCCGATGCGGGCAGGAACCGGCTGCGACAAGGCCGCCTCCTGGGTCGCGCGCATCAACGCACCCCGCTGAGCGGAGCAATTGACATGTCTACCCTCGATTACATCCTCTTCGGTCTCTATCCCTATATCGCGATCAGCGTGTTCCTCGTCGGCAGCCTGGTGAGATTCGAGCGCGGCCAGTACACCTGGCGCAGCGGTTCGAGCCAGATGCTGCGCGCCACGCAGCTCCGCTGGGGCTCCAACCTATTCCATGTCGGCATCCTGTTCCTGTTCGTCGGGCATTTCGTCGGGCTGCTGACGCCGCACTGGGTTTACGAGCATTTCATCTCGGCCCCGGCCAAGCAGATGACGGCCATCGTCAGCGGCGGCATTGCCGGCGTGGCGTGCTTCATCGGGTTGACGATGCTGTTGCACCGGCGCCTGTTCGATGCGCGCATCCGCGCGACGAGTTCTGTCATGGACGTCGCCGTTCTCATCGTGCTGTGGGTGCAGCTTGTTCTCGGGCTGATCACGCTGCCCTATTCGCTGCAACATTCGGACGGCTCGGTGATGCTACTGCTGTCGGAGTGGGCGCAGCGCATCGTCACGTTGCAGGGCGGAGCGGCTGAGCTCGTGGCTGGTCTCGATTGGCCCTACCGTCTGCATCTCGTGCTCGGCATCACCATCTTCGTGCTGTTCCCGTTCAGCCGCCTGGTCCATATCTGGAGCGCGCCGGTCGGTTACGTCTTCCGCAGCTATCAAGTGGTCCGTCGGCGCGCTCCGGCGCGCTCGACGCTCTAGGTGGAGGCCATCATGGAAGCGATCGCCGTCAACGGCATCTCCATTCCGCGCGAGGCCGTTCTTGCGGAGATGCAGTACCACCCGGCTCGCGATGCGGAAACGGCCATGCATTCCGCGTCGCAAGCCCTCGTCGTGCGTGAGCTCATGCTGCAGCGCGCCGAAGCCCTCGGCCTCGACCGCACGGCCGAGGGTGTGCTCGATCAGCTCATTGCCATGGAGGTACGGCTGCCGGCGGCGGACGATTCGGCCTGCCGGCGCTATTTTGACGCCAACCGCAGCCGGTTCCGATCGCCCGCGCTCTACGAGGCGCGGCACATCTTGATCCCGGCCGCGCCCGACGAGGAGCAGGAGCGCGAAGCGGCGCGAGCGAAGGCGGTCGAACTGATTGGCCACCTGGAGACGTCTTCCGAAGCCTTCGCCGAACTGGCGGCGGCGCATTCGGCCTGCTCGTCGAAGTCTTCGGGCGGCCATCTCGGGCAGTTCGCGTCGGGCACCACGGTGCCCGAATTCGAGACGTTCCTCGAGAATCTCGAGCCGGGGCAGCTGTCGCCCGTGCCGGTACCGACCCGCTACGGCTACCACGTGCTTCAGCTAGTGGCGCGCGCGCCGGGGCGCGACCTGCCGTTCGAGGCGGTGCGCGAGCGCATCGCCGACTATCTCGCCGATTCCGTGTTTCGCAATGCAGTCCGTCAGTATGTGAGCGTGCTCGCGGCCGGCGCGGACATCGAGGGCATCACGTACGACGCCGCCAGCTCTCCGCTCGTCCAGTAGCGGTCGCTGTCGATCCCGCCGGCCTGGAAGCCTGTCTGAGAATTCGCCATGGGCGGCGCCGCTGCAACAAGGACTTGGGCTAGGAGGGCGTCGCGACGCGGTGCTGGATGCACCGCGAGCGATGGCCGACGCCGCCCCAAGTCCTTGCACCAGCGGCCCGGAGGGTTGGGCCAGGAAGTTCGATGGCGTTGTCGCGAATGTTCGGCGATGTGTCCAGCATCGTCTTCACATCCGCTCCTAGCCTGAACTTTGCCCGAATTTTGACCAAGCCACTGATGTGACTCGCGTTTGTCTGCGGGTCCTGACTACAGGCTGGGCTTGACGGCGAGCAGATCGAGTGCGCGGCGCTGGATTTCGGTCGGGGTGGCGAGCACCGGGAAGGAGGCTGCGCGGCCGAAGCGGACGGTGTTGCGGGTGAGCGTGGCGAGATCGGCGAGCAGCGAT
>Ga0194121_10001395_pt1 | contig 41133 bp, 39 predicted proteins | sample TA2MahCa50mmetaG_FD_148609 | JGI IMG/M metagenome (GOLD analysis project Ga0194121, IMG submission 148609) | Freshwater microbial communities from Lake Tanganyika, Tanzania - TA2015020 Mahale Deep Cast 50m | ecosystem: Environmental > Aquatic > Freshwater > Lake | place: Tanzania: Lake...
GCGCAGCACATCGTCAAAGCGCACCACCGGCCGCGCGCCGAAGCGCTCGGCATAGCTCTTCATCGCCGCGCTGTCATACGCCGCGTCACCGCAATCATTGTGACAGGCCTCGATGCGCAGGAGCTCGGAGCCCTCGATCGCGCTCGCATGCATGCCGCTCCACCAGCCGAGCCCGATCGCCGCCACCCGCAACATCGCTCCCCTCCCCCAAGGTCTTGGTCCCACTATGGCGAGGGTGACGGGCAAACGGCAAGCGGCCTCGGCACGGGCCGAAGCCGCCGAGAAACGAAGGCACCGATCGCGAGTTGACTAGGAAACGCGCGATCAATCGTCGCCGAGGACGCCGCCGAGCAGCACGGCCGCGATCGCGCCGCCGATCAGCACGGCCTTCAGACCGCCTTGATCCAGGCCGCTATTGTCACTGGCCTCATCGTGATGATCGCTCGGCCGGTCGTAATCGTAGTCGCGATCGCGATTGCCGTCGCAATCACGCGACCAGCAGCGATCATCGTGCCGACCACGGCCACCACGATCATGACGGCCATCGTCGACGTCGCCGCCATCGTCATAGCCGCCATAATCATAATCATAGCCATCATCGTCGCGGCCGTAGTCGTAGTCGCCGTTGTCGCGCCCGTACCGGCCATCGGATTCGTGCTCATCATGCGGGCCGCGGCGGTCGTGCGGATCGTGGGTCCAGTCCTTGCCGAAATTGGTGCGGCTCGCGGCCTTGAGCACCGGCGCCTCCGCCGCCACCAGCGCGCGCTCGACCCCAGGCTTCTGCGCGAGCGCCGCCGCCCCGGCCACGGCCTCGGAAACCGTGCCGAGACACAGCGCTGCCATGGCGATGCCGGCCACCGCGGAACGAAACCCAACCGTCTTGATCATCATTGGCTCCTTGAAGGCCCGACGGGTGTTCTATGGCTCCGTCGGCCCGCACAGGATTCACGCTGGCGCCGGCCCAATCCTGCGCCGCCGGAACCACGCCGCGATCAAGTGCGCGTGATGAGCCCCAGGCAAAACGGCGGGCGGAGCGGCGCTTTGCCGCCCGGCCCGCCGCTTGCGGGAAAACAAGTTCACTTCAACCCTCAGGTGCCGGGCGCTCGCTCCGCTCGCTTGTGTCATCGCGCCTTGGTACTACTCGCCGGCCACCGCCGCGGCCGCGTCCACGCTGGTCGTGTCGGTCGAGGCGGTGTCGGTGCCGTCGGTCGAGCCATCGGTGCCGTCGGAGCCATCCACGGTGCCGTCGCCGTCACCGTCACCGTCACCGTCGCCGTCACCCTCGCCTTCAGCGTTGGCCGCCGCCACCGCCGCAACCGCGCTGTTGATATTGGCGTTGGCGACCGCGGTCGCGCTGGCATTGTCGGCCGAGCTGGCGCTCTTGTTGGCCTGAGCGTGCGAGGGCGCATTGGGCGTGGCCGAACCGTCCGAACCGTCGCCATCGCCGGCGCTGGCCGAGCCCTGACCAGCATTGCCGCTATTGCCGCCATTGCCGTTGCCGGGGCCACCGTCACCACCCCCGCCATTGCCGCCGTTGCCACCACCATTGCCGCCACCATTGCCGCCGCCATTGCCACCCTTGGCCTCGGCCTTCGGGATGACCAGGTCGGCGACAGCGATTGTGGCAAGACCGCCGATCGCGATCGCCACGGCGAGCAAGCTCGCCGTCGCCGCGCGCGCAAGGGGGGAATGTGTGTGCCGAGCCTTCCTGCGGGCCATGAGAGGTTTCTCCTGTGTTTACGATTGTTGCACACGGCCGGACACGGTCGGGCAGACTCCGGCGGATAGGAAACACCTTGCCGTCGGTTTTTTTTCCAAATCCTTTCGTATCGCGGTTATCGAGCAAGGGCGACCGCGCCGACCACCCCGCTGCCCAGCCTTCGCCTCACGCTGGCGTCATCGTTTCGGCGCCATTTGGCGACCAGCGCCGGTGGCCTCGCCGGTAACCGAGTTTCGTCGCGCCCGCAACCAGGCGGCGAGCGAACGTGCGTGTCCCTCGCCTCTTCGTTTGACGGGCTTAACCACCCATCTCGTTGCTTCGCAACAGACCACGATGGATCGCCCGCCTCTTGGTGAACAGGCGCCACCTCCGGACGGGCGAAATCGGCGCTCCGATTGACCAGCTTCGACAAGCCATTCTTATGCGGTGTTGGCGCTATTTACACGGAACACTTTATCAGCGACCGCGCACGATATCGGTGCGCGGACTGGAGGTCCGCCATGTTCCGGGATCTGGCGTCACGCGCCGCGAGCGTAAGCGTGTCGGCCGCTGCGACCGGTGATGGCAACGGCAATGGCTTCGGTGGCGGGGCCGGTTGCGGCGGAGCGCGACGACGATGGAGCACGTCATCGAGGACAGCTTCGGCGGCATCGTCGCCTTCGGCGCCGATGGGCGCATCGAAACCGCCAATGCCGCGGCCTGCCGCCGGTCTGGCCATGACCGCGCCGGTCGCCAGGGGCGGCTCGCCGACTATCTCACGCGCCTCGACCTGATCATTCTCGATGAGCTCGGCTATCTGCCCTTCGCACAGACCGGCGGGCAGCTACTCTTCCATCTGGTCAGCCGGCTTCTATGAGCGTACCTCGATCATCGTCAGCACCAATCTCGCCTTCGGCGAGTGGCCGAGCGGGTTCTGCGACGCCAAGATGACCAATGCGCTGCTCGATCGGCTCACCCATCATGGCGAGATCATCGAGACCGGCAACGACCGCTCGCGCTTCAAGAACCGAGCCTGATCGCGCTATCCCGCCTCGGAGAGCGCCCTCCGGCGATGCGTTGCGCTACGCCTACCCCAGGGGAAAGCAGGTTTGGTTTCGAGCTGCTCACTCAAAGCCTGAACCCATCCGGCGGAGACATAGTAGAGAACCAGTCAAACTTGACTGGCGTCGAAATCCGTAAATACTTGAATTTGTTGGCGTCCCCAAGGGGATTCGAACCCCTGTTTGCGGCGTGAGAGGCCGCCGTCCTAGGCCTCTAGACGATGGGGACGTCCGGGCGCGGAGGCATGGGTGATAGCCCAGGACCGCCCCAAAAGCAATGACCGAGGCGGCGACGCCCGCGGTTTCACCGAACCTTAGCACCTCGGGCGGTCTAATCGCCGCGCGCGACGTGCCGCGCTTCACCGAGGCCGCCCCCATGAGACCCCACATCGCCCACCGCTCAGAAAATCTGCGCCGCGCGCTTCGTGTCGCGTTGGCGCTCGCCTGCGCGCTCGGCGCGTTCCAGATGGCCGGCTGCCAGGTGACGCAGCGCCTCAACACCGAGATGAAAGAGGCGGTCAATGCCCAGCTCGACGAGGTCTTCGGCGACAAGAACCTGCCCACCGATCAGCGCCTGGTGAGCGAGGCGGCGGTCGCGATCGACCGGGGCGAGTATCTCGAGGCCGAGACGCTGCTCGAGGCCGCGCTGCAGGTCAACCCGTCGAGCGCGGCGGCGAAGCTCAATCTCGCGGCGGTCTATGAAGCGACCGACCGTGAGCAAAAAGCCGCTGACCTTTATGCCAGCCTGGTGCGGCCGGCCGGCGATGCGCCGGTCGCGGTCGAGGGCGATGAACGCCTGAGCGATTCCGATGCCGCGCGTATCGCGGCCTTCCGCCTGGAGCGCCTGCGCAATCCGCGCTGGCAGCAGAGCGCGCGCATCGCGCCCGAGGGCGAGGCGAGCACAACCTGGTCGCTCGAGGCCGGGCGCGCGGCTCGCATGTCACACCAAGGCTCGGCCGCGAACATGAGCCATGTCGAGCTGACCTCGGCGAGCGCGGACGAGCCGGCCGAAGAAAAGGCCGCCACCACGGGAGCCGAGGTGACGCTGAAGAAGCCGGTCGAGGTGACGCTCGCAACGTACAAGACCGAGCCGGCCGCGACCTCGGGCTCCGCCGCACTCTGGATCAAGCACGAGACGCTGTTCGGCGAGCTCACACCCAAGATCACGCCGGTCGAACTCGGCAAAAGCAAAGGCAAAGCGTTCCGGCTCTCGACCGGCCCGTTCAAATCGGCGCGCGAAGCCTACGAGTTCTGCGAGAAGCTGCAGGCGCAAAAAGTCTACTGCGTCATCGCCGGCTGAGCTTCTCCGCAAGCCTCAAGAATCCATCGACCTCGGCGTCCGACATGTCGTGGCGGGTGACGAGGCGGATAGTCGGGCTGTCGGCCCAGGGTTCGGGCCAGCCATAGAAGAGCGCGCCCGCCGCCTTCAGCCCATCGATCACCACGCGTGGCAGAGTCACGAACACCTCGTTCGCCTCGGTCGGCGCCGCGAGCGAGGCGCCGGGAAAGGCCGCGAGCCCTTCCGACAAGCGACGCGCGAGCTGATTGGCACGGCGCGCGAGCTGCAACCACAAATCATCCGTGATCAGCGAGTCCAGCTGCGCCGCGAAGAAGCGCATCTTCGACATCAGCTGGCCGGCGCGCTTGTGCTTGAAGGCCAGATCCTCGGCCAGCTCGGTGCGGAATAGGACGATCGCCTCGACCGCAAGCGCGCCATTCTTGGTTCCGCCGAAGGAGAGCGCGTCGACCCCGGCGCGCCACGTGATGTCGGCCGGCGCGCAGCCGAGCGAGGCGACGGCGTTTGCAAAGCGCGCGCCGTCCATGTGCACCGCGAGGCCGCCCTTGCGCGCGCTTTCGGACAGCGCCGCGACCTCGGCCGGCGTATAGACCGTGCCCCACTCGGTCGATTGGGTCAGGCTCAGGGCAGCCGGCTGCGCGCAATGCACGAAGCCTTTGCCAGAGAGCATGAGCGCGGCCTCGAGCGTCTTCGGCACGATCTTGCCGTGTTCGCCCTCGAGGCCCACAAGGCGTGCGCCGCCGGCGAAGAATTCCGGCGCACCGCACTCCTCATTGTTCACGTGCGCGCCTTGGTGCGCGTAGATCACGCCATAGGACGGCGTCATCACCGAAAGCGCGAGCGCGTTCGCGACTGAGCCGCTCGCGACCGGAAACACGCGCACGCTCTTGCCGAACAGCCGCGTGAATTTTTCGTCCAGGCGCAAACTGATCTCATCGCCGCCATAGGAGCCAGCGGTGCCGTGATTGGCGCGCGTAATCGCCTCCATCACCGCCGGCGCCACGGTCGCGATGTTGTCGCTGCGGAAGTCCACGTCAGATCCCAATGCTGGAAACGAGAAGTCCTGGGCCCCATCCTTCGACAGACTCAGGATGAGGCGCTTGTCCGGTAGTCTTCATCCTGAGCTTGCCGAAGCATGAGGGCCGAAGGTCAGCGCGCGGTGGCATGGTCGACCAGTCCTAGCGGCGCGCGCGCGACGGTGCACGTCGCGCCTCTCCCGCGAGGCGGAGATCAATCGCGCGAAACACCCGGCCGCTCGGCCTCACCTGATGCGCCGTTGCGGCGCGCGCCTCGCCCTTCTGCACCGACACAATGACCCAGGCGAACTCGGGCTCGAACGCGGACGCAAGATCGGTCGATGACGGCAAGGCCGGATGATCGGGGTGCGAATGATAGTGACCGATGATCGCCTCGTCCGTGCCCCGCAACGCGCGCTCCACCTTGAAGCGGACCACCGGATCGACCTCGAAGCGATCGCGCCGTCGCTCGGCCGCGACATTGTCGCTCGGCTCGATGCGCCCGGCCTTGGCGACGCCCCGTGTTACCCTGCCGACGATCAAGCCGCAGGCCTCTTCGGGATACGACGCCTCGGCATGGCCGACGATCGCGGCGAGCTGATGCGGCGTCAGCACGAGCGTGCTCAGTTGTTTAGGGACTGGCGCCTTCGAGCGCGACATGGCCGATTACCGTGCCCTTGCGCAGATCGATGATGACGATGCGCTCGCCCGCTTCGGGCACGCGCACGGTAAGCACGAGGCGATCCTCGCTTGTCTGCATCGCGCCGACCGTGCTGCCCTTGGGCAAACCGAGGCTCTGCAGATGCGCACCGACATTCACCACCGCCGGCTGTCCGGTCTCGGTCGTCGCGCTCGCGACAACCGGCGCCGCCTCGCCTTCCGCCTCGCGCTTGCCGAGTTTCTGGATCACCATATAACCGAGCCCGACCAACCCGATGACGATGAGCACGCCCATCACGATGACAGCGACCTTGAGAGCCGGGATCATGCGATTGGGATCGTTCATGGCGGTCTGGGACATGGTGTGATGGCGCGTGGTGGACGGGTGATCCGGCTCGAGGCCGAGGCGATTCCGGCGGCGCAGCGCCTCGATCGCACCTTGGCGGACGCGGTGCCGGAGCTTTCGCGCAGCCGCCTCAAGAAGCTGATCGAGGACGGCCGGGTCCGGATCGGCGGCGAGACCATAGCGGAGCCCTCCCACCGGGTCAAACCGGGGCGGGCGATCGAGATCGATGTGCCGCCGGCGGACGAAGACGGCGCGCCGGCGGGCGAGGCGCACGCGCTCCGCGTCATCTACGAGGACGACGACATCATCGTCATCGACAAGCCGCCGGGCATGGCGGTGCACCCGGCCCCGGGCACGCCCTCGGGCACCCTCGTGAACGCGCTGATCGCCCATTGCGGCGAGAGCCTGTCAGGGATTGGTGGCATTAAGCGGCCCGGCATCGTGCATCGGCTCGACAAAGAAACCAGCGGGCTCATCGTCGCCGCGAAGCACGATCGGGCGCATGCCGGCCTCGCGGCACAATTCGCCGACCGCTCCTTGAGCCGCACCTATGTCGCGCTCGTCTGGGGCGTGCCCTCGCCGGCCTGGGGCGAGATCCGCGGCAATATCGGCCGCAGCACGCGCGACCGGAAGAAGATGGCGCTGCTGCGCAAGGGCGGCCGCCCCGCCCTCACCTTTTACAAGCTGCTCAAGGCGCTCGGCGGCGGCACGGCCGCGCTCATCGAGTGCAAGCTCGCGACCGGGCGGACGCATCAGATTCGCGTGCACCTTTCAGGGCGCGGCCACCCGGTGATCGGCGATCCGCTCTATGGCGGCCAACGCAAGCCACCGAACGCGCTCAACGACGAGCAGCGCGCGGCGGTCGCGGGCTTTCGCCGGCAGGCCCTGCACGCGACCACGTTGACACTCGTTCATCCGATGACCGGCGAGACCATGAGCTTTGACACGCCCCCGCCGGAGGACTTCCAGGCGCTTTTGGCGATGCTGGAGGCGAAGGCGTAGGAATTGACGCCATCATCCTCGCCCCCTTTGAGATCGTCATCCCGGGGGACGGTCAAGCGCGGCGAGACCGTCAACCCGGGAACCATCGCGCAGCAAGACAGGCGTTCGCGGCGCTGGATTCCGGGTCGCAAGTCTCGCACGGCGACGATCTGCGATCGTCGGCTCGCCTAGCGCCCGGAATGACGAACAGAACGCGGGCGGGCCGTTTTCGCTCCCAGCCCCGTCAGCGCGGGATGAACGGCTTGAACTGCTTGCCGAGGGTGAGGCCCTGGCGCTGATAGGACGAGCCGATGCGCTGGCCATAGAGCTTGTCGGGCTTCGCGATCAGCGGCTCGTACGAAAGACGCCCGACGATCTGGCCCTCTTCGACCAGGAACGGCACCTCGTGCGAGCGCACCTCGAGCACCGCCTTGCTGCCGGCGCCGCCGGTCTCGGCGAGGCCAAAGCCGGGATCGAAGAAGCCGGCATAGTGCACGCGGAACTCGCCGACCAGCGTGTCATAGGCGAGCATCTCGGCCGCGTGATCGGCCGGCACCACGACGGATTCCTTGGAGGCGAGGATGTAGAAGTCCTCGGGGTCGAGCACCACGCCGCCGCCCGCCTTGGCATAGACCGGGTCCCAGAACTCCTCGGGCTCATAGGCGCCGATGCGATCGACATCGATCACCGAGGTATTGCGCTTGGCCTTGAAGCCGATGAGGCCGCCGGCGCCATCGCCCTTCACGTCGATGGTGAAGGGCAGCCCGCGCTTCAAGCCATCGCGCCCAAGCTCGGCATCGATCAGCGGCACTTGTTCGTGCAGGCGACGCAGCGCCGCTTCGCTCGCGGTCGGCGTGCCGCGCCGGACGCGCAGCTGCATCAGGCGCGAGCCGGTCTGCACGCGGATCGAAAACGTGCGCGGCGAAACCTCGGCCCAGAGCGGGCCCTTATAGCCCTCGCGCACCCGGTCGAACTCCTTGCCGCCATCGGTGACGAGGCGCGCGAAGGTGTCGAGCCGCCCGGTCGAGCTCTTCGGGTTCGCCACGGCAGACGTGCGCCTGCGGAACTCGACGCTCTCCAAGAGCTGCACGAGATAGACGCAACCGCGCTCCAGAACCGCGCCGCCCTCGAGCCCGAGGCGATACATGCTGAGCCCGGCGATCTTCTGCCCCACCGTCTGGCGCTCGCCGGGGAGGAAGCTCGCGCGCACCCGATAGGCGACCGCGCCGACGCGCAAATCGATGCTCGCCGGCTGAATCTGCTCCTCGCCGATCGGCTCGCTCGACATCACCTCGCCATTCGCGATCGCCTCACGCAGCGACTGCGACGGCAAAATGCCGGTCGAACGCTCGGCCTCGACCGGATCGGGGGAAGGATCGGGGGTTGGGAACATCGACAGGACCGATGATGGCATTCTCGGGTCTCCGCGGCGGCCATGCAATGGCGCCGGGTCGGAACTCTTGGATGATGGCGACCGAATCCGGCGCGCGCCTTCTGGTTCGCGCCAGCTCGGGCGCAGTGTAGCGGATCGCGCGAGAGAAATTCAATCGGTTGTGGTCTACAATGCCGGCACCCACAAACTGTACGATCGCGCAGGACGAATGTGGCGCCTTTCGCTTGACAAGCGCGACCTCGCCATCCCACTCTGCAAGCTAGAGAAACAGCGCCAAGCGGCGCGGCCGACCTGAGTCATCAGGACTCCGGCCCTGAGAACGATCGCCGGCCCCTTGGCCGGCCCAAGCAAAGACCACCAGAGAGAGCAGGTCATGGCGTCTCAGCTTCCCGCCCTCGGTGATGATCGGGGCGTCACGCGCTATTTGCGCGAGATCCGCCAGTTCCCGATGCTGGAGGAATCGGAGGAGTTCATGCTCGCCAAGCGCTGGCGCGAGCATGGCGACACCGAGGCCGCGCATCGGCTGGTGACCAGCCACCTCCGCCTGGTCGCCAAGATCGCGATGGGCTATCGCGGCTATGGCCTGCCGGTTTCCGAGTTGATCTCGGAGGGCAATGTCGGCCTGATGCAGGCCGTCAAGCGCTTCGACCCCGATCGCGGCTTTCGTTTGGCCACCTATGCGATGTGGTGGATCCGGGCGTCGATCCAGGAGTATGTGCTGCACTCTTGGTCGCTGGTGAAGCTTGGCACCACGGCGGCGCAGAAGAAGCTGTTCTTCAACCTGCGCAAGGCCAAGCACCAGATCAAGGCGATCGAGGATGGCGATCTCTCGCCCGAGCAGGCGAGGCAGATCTCGGCCGCGCTCGGCGTGACCGAGGAAGAGGTGGTGGAGATGAACCGCCGCCTCTCAGGCCCCGATCGCTCGCTCAACGCGCCGCTGAAGGACGACAGCGGCAGCGAATGGCAGGATTGGCTGGTCGACCCCGCGGACGATCAGGAGACGAGTTTTGGCGAGAGCGAGGAGCTGAGCCACCGGCGGAAGCTGCTCGCGAACGCGATGGGCGTGTTGAACGCGCGCGAGCGCCGCGTCATCGAGGCTCGGCAGTTGGCCGATGAAGCGGCCACGCTCGAGACGCTCTCGGTCGAGATGGGCGTGTCGCGCGAGCGGGTGCGCCAGATCGAGGCGCGCGCGCTGCAGAAGCTCGAGAAGTCCGTGCGCACCGCCACCCTCGCCGAGCGCGAGGGCGAGGATGCGGCGCGGCTCAAGCGCCTGCCCGCCCGCGCCAAGTAAGCGTTGCGCCTGACCGCTGGGGTCGCCTTATCAGGTAGGCTTGGCCTTCGGCGCCATTCCCGGACGGGACGCTGGCGCGACGGATTTTTTCCCCTCGTCCGCCTCTTCGTCCTCGGCCGCCGCCGGGCCGATCACGCCGGGCCATTGCGCGACAAGCTCGTCGCGTGCCACCTCGGCCGCCCGGCGCCGTTGGCTGTAGATGAACTCGAGCACGTTGCTCACGACCATCGGCACGAGCCAGACCAGCACCCATCCGGCCATGGCAAAGCCGTACATCGTCATCCAATTCGATGGATTGCCGACGATCGCGAAACCGGCATCGAGCGAGAAACTTCCGCCAAGAAGAGGGCGGCACGCCAGGAGGACGCCCGCGGCGTTCATGGTCGCAACCGAGATCAGCAAGTGCTTGCCGCGGCGCTCGTCCGTCAAATAGGCGACCAGGGTCGGCAGAAATCCGCCATAGAGCAGCAGGAAGATTGGCAGGGCGTACATGGCGAGCGCGCCACCGATGCCTGAGAGGCCAAGCGCGGCCAGCAGGATCTTGCCCTTGCCATTCGACGCCGATTGGGACGCGGTCTGAGCCGGCGCCGCGCCGGGTTTAGTCTGGGGCTTGGCTTGGGGCTTTGATCGCGTGCTCACAGGCGGCTCCCGAGCAGCGCCACGAAACAGGCAACGACGAAGACGGCCGTGCCGAGCCCGGCGGCAATCCGCCGGCCGAAATGGCCTGCGATTTGGGCGCGCTTGATGTGGGCGCGCGCCAGCGCGTCGATCTGCTGGCCGAGCGCGTGGTAGCGGTTGGCGGCGCTGCGAAATTCATCTTCATCGGCGCGAAACTCGCGTGGATCGAGCAGGGCTTCCAGCAGCGCCGCCAAATCACCCTCCTGCGCCTTCTGCTTGAGGGCGCGGATCAGCCGCTGCCGCCGTCCCTTGTTGCGCAGACCCTCGAGAGAAGGAACCACACGCTCGAGCAACCAGCGCGCCAGATTCGGCGTTGGCTTCGCGTCACTTTGAATCTGAAACATGGCGAGCATGGCGAGATCGGTGATCGCCTCGCTCGGTCCGGTTCTCATCGCGAAGCTCTTTGCGCGCGCCTTCTTCAATAGATCGGCCTCGAGGCGCGCCGAGACATAGGCAAGGGCGTGACGATCGAGCGGTCGTTGGGCGAACACCTGCACGGTGCTTGCATAGCGATCGAGCACCGCGAGAAAGCGATGCACGCCGATCGGTAATTGCTCGCGCACGATCGGGCTCAGGCACGGCAGCTCGCTCTCGAGCTCGTAGAGGCAGCGCTCGATGCCGGCCTCGGGCTGCTTCGAGCGGAGATGACCGCGGAGCGACTGGTGCACCGCCTCGAGCGCCTTTTGGGCCGCCGGCGCATTCGGGCCCCGGAGCGCCAGGGTCGGCAGACCGAGCGTCAGCATGGTGGTGATCGACTTCTGCGCTTCTTCGTCCTCGGCAAGAACGGCTTGGGCCAGCGCAGGCCCAAAGCCATCGAGCATGATCGAGAGGCCTCGGAAGCGCACCGGGCCGACCGGATCCAAGAGACAGCAGACGCGGGCGACCTGATCTTCATCGATCGTGCGCCGACCGCGCGCGAGCTCATCCGCACGACCGATATGCTTTTCGATCTCATCCGCGATGTCGTGCTCGCCGAGGCTCGAGCGCAGCCAGCGAACGAGCTGGCCCTTTTGCAAGTCCTGCCGCGCCGCATCGACGTTCTGCGCGAACAGATGGGCGATGCCACGCGGCTGGGTCGCGCCCTTGCCGTGCACCGAATAGGGCCGGGTGCCATCGCGCGGGCGCACAACCGCCGGCGCGTTGGCACGCGGGTTGAGCAGCCAGGTGCGCACCTCTTCGATCGTCCAACGCCGCCCGGCATCGTCAATCAAAAGGCCAGCGAGCAGCTCGCGCAGCGCGCCGGTGCAGTGAACATGACTTGCGAGCGCCTCGAACGAGCCGCGCTCCATGCGCAGCAGAAGACGTGTCGTGGGATCGGGCTTTTCGGTGGTCGGCGGCGACAGCAGCTCGGCCAGGGTGGCGCCAACCGCAAAGAGGTCGACCGCGTCGCTACCCTCCCCTCGCCCCTGAAGCGAAGCGCCGGCACGCTCGATCGGCTCATAGTCGCTGGCTTGATCGTGCCCTGGCGGCGCGCTGTAGCACTCGCCGAGAATGATTGATTCCTTGCGCTCATCGGCCCAGAACAGATTGGACGGCCTGATCGCGCGGTGCCTGACGCCATGGCCGTGCAGGCCACTCAGGCCATCGAGCAGGCCAGGCAAAACGACCGTGCGCACCAATTGATCGTCGAGCGGGGCGCTCCTCACCGAAAGGCGCGGGCCCGGTGGTCGCTCGAGCACGAGCACCGCCGCGCGCTTGCCACCCTTGACCGTATAGGGTCCGAGTGCGTGGAGCTGCAACAGCGCGGGGTGGCGGATTTCGAGGGCCGCGTGCGCCGCGGCACCACGCCAGGCCGTGCCGGGCGACACGACCAGACCATAGAGCGAGGCACGGCTGTTCTCGCGATCGCGCGCCTCATACGCCTCGGCGCGCGGCGAATTGAGCGCCGGCACGGGCGCATCGAGATCAATCTCGAAGCGGCCGTCGATCAGCTCGACATTGCTCGCGCTTTTCGCCCTGTCGCTCATCTGACCCGCTTGGACCCATGCACAAGGGCGCCGACCGGCAAAAGCTGGTCGACCCCACCCCTAGTCCTAGCGCGGGATGTCTAATCAATGCTTAAGGAAGGCGGGTCGCGGCGACGATCAGGCGGTGAACGGATCACGCACCAGGATGGTGTCCTCGCGCTCGGGGCTGGTTGAGAGCAGCGCAACCGGCGCCTCGATCAGCTCCTCGATGCGGCGGATGTACTTCACGGCGGTCGCCGGCAATTGCGCCCAGGAGCGCGCGCCGCGCGTGCTTTCCTGCCAGCCGTCGAACGTCTCATAGACCGGCTGCACCGCCGCCTGGCCCGCGACCGAGGGCGGCAGGTAATCAACGGTCTCGCCGTCGATGGCATAGCCGACACAGACCTTGATCTCGCGCATGCCATCGAGCACGTCGAGCTTGGTGAGCGCGATGCCGTTGATGCCACCGATGGTGATCGCCTGACGCACCATGACGGCATCGAACCAGCCGCAGCGGCGCTTGCGCCCGGTCACGACGCCGAACTCCTTGCCGCGCGCGCCGAGGCCCTCGCCGATCTCGTCGGTAAGCTCGGTCGGGAACGGGCCGCTGCCGACGCGCGTGGTATAGGCCTTGACGATGCCGAGCACGAAGCCGACCTGGCCTGGCCCGCAGCCGGCGCCGGCCGCCGCCTGGCCCGCGACGGTGTTGGACGAGGTAACGAACGGATAGGTGCCGTGATCGATGTCGAGCATGGCGCCTTGCGCGCCTTCGAACAGCACGCGCTTGCCCTCGCGCCGCGCCTGATCCAGCAGCCGCCAGACCGGCGCGGCATAAGGCAGAATCCGGGGCGCGATCTCGAGCAGGGCGTCGAGCAGGCCGGCGCGATCGGCATCCGCGATGCCGAGCCCGCGCCGGAGCGCGTTGTGATGCTGCAGCAGCGCATCGAGCCGCGCATCGAGCGCCGCGCGCTCGCGCAGATCGCACAGCCTGATCGCGCGCCGCCCAACCTTGTCCTCATAGGCCGGGCCGATGCCGCGGCCCGTGGTGCCGAGCTTGGCCTCGCCCCGCGCCGCCTCGCGCCCGAGATCGAGCTCGCGATGAACCGGCAAAATCAGGCAGGCATTCTCGGCGACCGAGAGACTTTCGGCTGTCACCGTCACGCCCTTCGCCTTGATCGCCTCGATCTCCTTCAGAAGCGCCCAAGGGTCGACGACGACGCCATTGCCGACGATCGAGCGCTTGTTCGGCCGCGCGACGCCCGAGGGCAGCAGCGAGAGCCGATATTCCGTGCCGTCGATCACGAGCGTATGGCCGGCATTGTGGCCGCCCTGAAAACGCACCACGACATCGGCGCGCTGCGAGAGCCAATCGACGATCTTGCCCTTGCCCTCGTCGCCCCACTGGGCGCCGACCACCGCGACATTACCCACGACGCGTCTCCCCTGCCCCGACGCTCCGTGGCGCGCCGTTCTTCAGGACGAAGCCGCAGCCGAGCCGGCGCGCCTCGCCCTCTTCGTCGGTCGCGGGCGCGAGGCCCGCGACCGTGACATAGCCTTCCGCGCGAAAACGTTGCCCGTCCGCCGCCGGCGTGCCGTGCGGCAGAAACAGGCGCTTGACATCGCGCGGCCCGCCGACCGCGCGTACCAGCGTGTCCATGAAGAGCGTGCAGCCGGTCGCGGTCTCGCCCGCGCCATTACCATCGATGCGATAGCGCCCGCCGCGCCCGAGCTCAGCCTTCAATGCGATATCGAACACGCTGAAGCTCAAACCCGTCTGATACTCGAAGCCGCGATGCTCGACCGGATCGATGGTGAGCGCGAGCCCGGGGCGTTCGTTGAGTAGCCGGCCCGCGACCGCCTCGAGCGCGGCGGCCTCGTGGCGCGCAACCGTCGGCAGCGTGACGGCGGTCAGCCGTTCGACCGCACGCTCGGCCGGCCCGGTCGCCGTCATCAGCGCCTCGAAGGTGGCTGCCGCCTTGCCCGCCCAGCGCGACACCTCGGCCGCATCCTTGCTGTCGAGCCCATCGCGCAGGCGACGGCGCGTCTCTGGGTCGAGCTTCAGGCTCGCGAGCAGTGAGGTGACCAGCGTCGGCGCGTTCAGGTCAACCGAGACCGCCTCGATACCAAGCGCGGACAGGCCCTCGAGCGCGACCAGAATCACCTCGGCATCGGCCGCCGGGCCATCGGCCCCGATCAGCTCATAGCCGACCTGGCCGAACTGCCGCTCGGGGCGCAACTCGCTGCCCTTCACGCGCAGGATATCCTCGGCGTAGGAGAGGCGGAGCGGACGGGGGCTGCGCGCGAGCCGGCTCTGCGCGATGCGCGCGACTTGGGGTGTCACGTCCGAGCGCACCGCCATCATGCGCTGCGAGATCGGGTCCATCAGGCGGAAGGTCTGCTGCGCCAAGGCCGCGCCAGTGCCGCTGAGCAAACCCTCCTCGAACTCGACGAAAGGCGGCCGCACCCGCTCATAGCCGTGCCCTGCGAATACAGCAAGCAGCCGCGTCGCGAGCTCCGCCTCATGGGCGGCGTCGGGCGGCAGCACGTCCTTCAGGCCGGCCGGGAGCAGCGAGCGGGGTTGAGCGTCGTTCATGGCGGGCGGGAGTTTACACAGTCAGAGGACAGAATACAGGGATCAGGAATCAATCCGATCCCTGATTCCCGATCCCTGTCCTCTGCTTACAGCTTCAGCGCCCGCACCTGGACGATGTTGGGCAGCGCGCGCAGCTGATCGAGCACAGGCTCGGGCACGGGGCCGTCGACGCTGATCAGCGCGATCGCGTCGCCGCCCGGCGCCGCGCGGCCGAGATGGAAGGTCGCGATATTGATGCCGGCATCGCCGATCGCCTTGCCGAGCGCGCCGATCATGCCGGGCTTGTCGTTGTTGGTGACGTAGAGCATGTGGGGCGTCAGCTCGGCCTCGACATGAATGCCCTTGATCTCGATGATGCGCGGCTTGTCGCCCGCGAACAACGTGCCGGCGACGCTGCGCGTCTGGCGTTCGGTGGTCACGGTCAGGCGGATCATCGTCATATAGTCCTCGGCCTGCTCGCGCTTGACCTCGCGAATGTCGATGCCGCGCTCGCGCGCAACGATCGGCGCGTTGACCATATTGACCGAAGACATCAAGGGCTGCAGCAGGCCCTGCAGCACGACCGCGGTGAGCGGCCGCGTGTTCACCGTCGCGGCGTCGCCCTCATATTCGATGGTCGCGGCCTTGAGCCCGGTCTCGGTGAGCTGGCCTGCGAAGCTGCCGAGCTGCTCGGCAAGCTTCATATAGGGCTTCAGGCGCGGCATCTCATCGGCGCTCACAGACGGCATGTTGAGCGCGTTGGTGACGGCGCCGGCGAGCAGATAGTCGCTCATCTGCTCGGCCACCTGGATCGCGACGTTCTCCTGCGCCTCCGAGGTCGAGGCACCGAGATGCGGCGTGCAGATCACCTGCTCCATGGCGAACAAGGGATTGTCCTTGGCCGGCTCGACCGCGAAGACATCGAGCGCCGCGCCGGCGACCTGGCCGCTCTCGATCGCCGCCTTCAGCGCCGCCTCATCGATCAGGCCGCCGCGCGCCGCGTTGATGATGCGCACGCCCTTCTTGGTCTTGGCCAGCGCCTTGGCGTCGAGCACATGGCGCGTCTCATCGGTCAGCGGCACGTGCAGCGTGATGAAATCGGCACGCGCGAGCAGCGCCTCCAAGGTCACCTTCTCGACATGCAGATCGGCCGCGCGCTCCGGCGACAAATAAGGGTCGAAGGAGATCACCTTCATGCGCAAGCCGCGCCCGAGCGACGCCACGATGGAACCGATATTGCCGCAGCCGATGACGCCGAGCGTCTTGCCGAACAGCTCGACGCCCATGAAGCGGTTCTTCTCCCACTTGCTTGCGCGGGTCGAGCGATCGGCCGAGGGAAGCTGGCGCGCCAGCGCCATCATCAGCGCGACCGCGTGCTCGGCGGTGGTGATCGAGTTGCCGAAGGGCGTGTTCATGACGACGATGCCGCGCGCGGTCGCGGCCGGCAGATCGACATTGTCGATGCCGACGCCGGCGCGCCCGACGACCCTCAACTGGTCGGCCGCGGCCAGCACGTCCTTCGTCACCTTGGTCGCGGAGCGCACGGCGAGGCCGTCGATCCCTTTGAGCGCATGCTTCAGCGCGTCGGGCGCAAGGCCGACCTTCTCCACCACGTCGACGCCGCGCGAGCGGAAGATCTCAACCGCGCGCGGGCTCAGTTGATCCGCGATCAGCACCTTCGGCACGGCACGCTCCTATGCTGACTTCACGCTCTCGAAGGCCCAGTCGAGCCACGGAAACACGGCCTCGAGGTCGGCGGCCTCGACCGTTGTGCCGGCCCAGAGCCGCAAGCCCGGCGGCGCCTCGCGATAGGCGCCGAAGTCGTAACCGGCGCCTTCCTTCTCGACCAGCGCGACCAGCTTCTTCATAGCCTCGGCGCGCCCCTTCTCGTCGAGCGCGATGAACCAGGGGTCGACCACCTTGAGACACACCGAGGTGAGCGAGCGCACGCGCGGGTCAGAAGCGAGGAAATCGATCCATGGCGCCTGCGACACCCAGCGCTCGATCGCCCGATAATTCGCCAAAGTGCGCGCGCGCACGGCCGCGGCACCGCCGATCGAGTCCATCCACTTCAGCGCATCGAGCGCGTCCTCGACACAGAGCATCGAGATCGTGTTGATCACCTCGCCCTCGAAGATCCCCTCGTTGAGCTTGCCTCCCTTGGTGAGGCGGAAGATTTTCGGGATCGGCCAGGACGGTGTGTGGCTCTCGAGCCGCGCGACCGCGCGTGGAGACAGGATCAGCATGCCGAAGCCGGCCTCACCACCCATCACCTTCTGCCAGGAATAGGTCGTGGCATCGAGCTTCGACCACGGGAGATCGTAGGCGAACGCGGCCGAGGTCGCATCGCAGATGGTGAGGCCCTCGCGATCGTCCCTGATCCACGCGCCGTCGGGCACGCGCACGCCGGACGTCGTGCCGTTCCACACGAATACGACATCACGCGCGAAATCGACCGTGGTGAGATCAGGCAGCGCGCCATAGGGCGCCTTGATGACGCGGTTGTCCTTGAGCTTCAGCTCCTTCTGCACGTCGCTCACCCAGCCCTCGCCGAAGCTCTCCCAGGTCAGGAGGTCAACGCCGCGCGGACCCAAGAGCGACCAGAGCGCGAGCTCGACCGCGCCCGTGTCCGACGCCGGCACGATGCCGATGCGCCAGTCCTTGGGCACATTGAGCAGCGCGCGCGAACGGTCGATCACCTCCTTGAGCTTGGCCTTGGAAGGGGTCGCGCGATGCGAGCGGCCGAGCGGCGCGCCCGCGAGCACGGCCGGCGACCAGCCCGGGTGCTTGGCGCACGGTCCGGGGGAAAAGCACGGATTGGCCGGCCGACGGGTCGGTTTCATGGCGCGCGACCTTCTCAAGGATTGGTCAAGGAACGATGAGCGCGGAGTGCGGCTCCAAGCGGGCTCGCGGCGCGGATATTAGGTTTCGATGTTGCAGTGCGTCAATGCGATGCAACATCGCATCGAGGCGGCGCCTGCGCGGCGCCCCGACGACACTCACCCTCATGCTTCGACAAGGCCGGCATGAGGCACTATGGTGCGCGCGCCGTCCTGAGCCGTTCGAGGGACGAAGCCTCAGGGAGACCGCCGCTCATGACCACGCTCAGCCGCGCCCAGCTCGTCGATCTGGTCGAGAACCGCTATTTCGGCAATGTCGACGCCAAGCGGCTCGAGCCGGCGCTCGCCTGCTTCCGGCCGGACGCGACGCTCGGCATACAGACCGCGGGCGTGTTCCACACCGGCGAGGCCGCCATCCGGCGCATGTTCACCGACTTCTTCGCCGCGACCCAGACGATCTATCACGGCGACTACAGCCACATCGTCGATGTCGAGACCCAGTCGATCGCCTCGCAGTTCGTGGCGCGAAACACCTACGCCGACGGGCGCACGGCCGAGATGCGCAACTGCAATTTCTTCGTGCTCCGGGACGGCAAGTTCCAGCGCGTCACGATCTACATGAGCGGCGCGAATCCTTTGGTTTAGGGCGCGGGCTTCACACAACGTCATCCCGGCCGCGCAGCGAGCCGGGATCGGGATCCATTGGTACACGTGCGCGAAACAATGGATTCCTGCTTACGCGGGAATGACGGAAAGGGTGATGCCGCCATCTTGTTGATCGTCATCCTCTGGCGCGCCCTCGGCGCGACCAGGGGATCCACGGTGCAGCGTACGTGGGACGATGGATTCAATGGTCGGCGCGGACGCCGCCATGGAATGACGAACGAAGCGCGTTAGGCGCGCTTCCGCTCCCGCGCGTAGATCCCCGCCGCGAGCCCGAGCCCGATCGCGGGGCAGACCAGCATCGTCCACCAGGCATCCGCCCAGCTGCCGAGCCCGCCGACCACGGCGGCCAAGAGCGGCGGGCCCGCGAGCATGCCAACCGCCGCGCCCTGCAGGATGATGCCGTTCGCCATCGCCATGAGTGACGCTTTTGGCGCATGCACGGCGGCGCCCGAGAACGCGGCCGCCGGAAGAAGGCCGCTCCCTGCGCTGAAGATGATCGCGAGCGGGATCTTGCCGTCATCCGGCATGAACGAGCCAAGGATGAGCGCACCCGTCACCGCCATGATGATCATGACCGCCGCGATCAGCAGCCAGCGCGGAACGCCGCGGTGAAGCAGCCACGCGCCCGCGACATTGCCGACCACGTTGACCGCGACCACGAGCGCGGAGAAGAGCGCCGCCGCGAGGCCCGAGCGCCCCTGCGTCTCGGTCAGGAAGGTCGGCAACCAGGCCGCGATCGCGAACCACTGCACGGTGAACAACACGAACGAGCCGGCATAGAGCCAGAGCACGGTGCGCGACACGGTGGCGCGTGCGCCGGCCCAGTCGAGCGGCGCGTTGGCAGCGCGCGCAGGCTGATCGGGCCAGCGCCGCCTCGAGGTGCCCGCGAAGGCAAGCACGGCGACCGCGACCGTCGCCGCCGCACCGACTAGCCACATACCGCGCCAGCCAATGGCGGGGAGCAGCGCCGGCGCCAGCACCATCGAGAGCGCCATGCCGGCCGGCATGTAGGCGCTCCAGATGCCGAGCGCGAGGTCGCGATCCTCCTCGGTCGCGGCGTCGACCGTGAGCTTGGGTGCCGCGACCGCGATCGCCGCAAAGCCGAAGCCCTCGATCACCCTGAGCGCCAGCAGCATGCCGCCGCTGCCTGAGGCCGCGCCGATGGCACCGCCGATCGCGAGCACGGCAAGGCCCGCGAGCAGCAGCATGCGCTCGCCGATCCGCCCGCCGGCAAAGCCGGTGAGTGCGCCCATGACCGCGCCGAAGGCGAAGAAGATCGAGGCGAGCCAGCCCGCGGTGACGCGATCCAGCGTGAACTCGTCCGAGATGAGGCCGATTGCCGGCGGCACCTTGCCGACCGCGACGCCGATCATCACGCCGGCGGCGATGCCGAGCGCGACCACGTCCCAGCGCGTGCGCTTGACGGCGACTTGCACCTTGATGGCGGCCGCGCCGCCGCCCGCCTCTGTCACGCTCGATCGCAGGATTCTATTCATGGCGCGAGACTACAGGGGCCGACAGGCCTCGTCATCCCGTGTCGACCACCCGCTTCGCTTCTTTCCATTCGTCATCCTCGGGGCGTGCGCGTCGCGTGAACCCGAGGATCCATGATGCAGCGTGCGCGGAATCATGGATTCCACGGTCGGCGCAGACGCCGCCGTGGAATGACAGTCAAAGTTAGTGCGGTCATGATCCTGGCCGTCGTCCTCCGGCGCGCCGTTGGCGCGACCACAGGATCCATCGAGCCGCACTCGGCTCTGGATCCCGGGCCGCAAGGTTCGCGCCCGAACGTTTTCGCGTTCGGGCCCGGCTAAGGTCCGGGATGACGAATTGAGATGGAACGCCGAGGATTCCCGATTGTCATCCCGGCCGCGGAGCGCGCCGGGATCCATCGTCCCGCGCTCTCCTCATCGACACCTCAATACGGCGTGCCGTCCTTGTGGGTGAAGCGCCAGGGGCCAGCCGGATCCTTGGTCGCGACCAGATCATCATTGGGGTAATTGGCGCCGTCGCCTGGCAGGCGGTCGCCGATCTCGAGATAGACCGCGTCCTTGTCCGAGCGGTTGACGACATGGTGCGCGATGCCCCCGGCGGGAAAGCCGGCGCAGGCGCCCGGCTTCAACCCGACATCGCCCTGATCGGTCACCAGCGTCGGCGAGCCTTCGATGACGTAGATGAACTCGTCCTGCTTGACGTGCCGGTGCAGCAGCGCGGATTGCCCGCCCGGTGCGAGCCGCACCAGGTTCACACCGAAATTCTTCAGACCGAACGGATCGCCGAGCGTGCGCTTTTCGCGGCCCACAATGCGCGCGGCGAAAGGCTCCGGATAGACCGAACCCTTCGGCCGCGGCGGCACCTCGGCGGCGATAAGGGCGATGGGGTTTTTCTTGGTCTCATTCGACATCGTTCGATCCTTTCGGTGAAGCAATGCGCTCAGCCCCCACCATGGATGGCCCGGTCAAGCCGGGCCATGACGAGAAAAGCGCGGCGGAACCAGCATAGTCGATCCAACGTCCGTCATGCCCCGCGGAGGCGGGGCATCCAGACTTCGCGTGAAATTTCCTTCGTGCCTCTGTGCCTTGGTGGCGCGCGTTCTTCGTCGCGTCTCTTGGCGGTGCGCGCAGCTCTGGATCCCCAGACTTCGCCTTCGGCGAACCGGAGGATGACGGATCGGGTGCAGAGGCGATCAACCAAGAGGCTGCGTCGCCTCACACCTCGATCGTGCCGTCGAGATAAAGCGCGCATGCACCCGCGATCTCGACGCGGTCGCCAACCAAGGAACAGGTCATCGCGCCGCCGCGGGCCGAGAGCTGGCGCACCTCGAGCGTGGTCTTGCCGAGACGCTTCGCCCAATAGGGCACCAGCGCGGTCTGCGCGTTCCCCGTCACCGGGTCTTCCGGCACCGCGTTCTTTGGCGCGAAGAAGCGGAGCACATAGTCGACGCCGTTCGCACCGGGCGCGGTCGCGACCACGCCGCGCCGATCGAGCGTCATCAACGCCGTGAGATCAGGGACAAGCGCCTTCACGGTCGCCGCGTCTTTGAAGACCGCGATGTGGTCGGGCCCGCCGAGCGCCTCGATGGGCGCGACGCCGAGGCCCTTCACCAGCGCGTCCGGCGCCGCATGCGGCGTCGGCGGCGTCGCCGGGAAGTTCATCACGAGGCGGCCGTCGTCACGGCGCTCGACGGTCAAGGGTCCGCTCTTGGTCTCGAAGCGCACATTGCGCGCGTTGGGCCTCAAATAGCGAAACACCGCCTCGCCCGCCGCGAGCGTCGCGTGGCCGCAGAGATCGACCTCGACGTTCGGCGTGAACCAGCGCAGGCGATAGCCCTCGCCCTCGGGCACGAAGAACGCGGTTTCCGACTGGTTGTTCTCGAGCGCGATCGCCTGCATCAGCGCATCGGGCAGCCAGGCTTCGAGCGGCACGAGCGCCGCCGGGTTGCCGCTGAGCGGCCGATCGGCGAAGGCGTCGATCTTGAGAAGGCGAAGCTTCATGACATGACCATGTCGTTACATGACAGAACCAAACCCACCGACCCAACGTCATTCCGGCCGTGCAGATGTACCCGCCCTCTGCCCGTCATGGCCCGGCTTGACCGGGCCATCCAGGGCTGTCGCGCCGTCGGCGTTAGAGGCTCTGGATCCCCCGGCCCTCCCCTTCGGTCGAGCCGAAGGGTCGGCCGGAGGATGACGGAATGGGTGTCGACGCGCGTCATCGGCCCGCGTCAGATCGTGATCGTCGCATCGAGATAGGGCACCGCGGTGCCGGCGATCTCGACCCGCGCGCCCTTCAGCGTGCAGCGAAGCTCGCCGCCCCGGGCCGAGACCTGGTGCGCGCTGAGCGTGGCCTTGCCGAGGCGTTTCGCCCAGTAAGGAGTCAGCTGGCAATGCGTGGAGCCGGTGACCGGGTCTTCCGGCACGCCGACGCCGGGCGCGAAGAAGCGCGAGCAGAAATCCGCGCGCTCGCCGGGCGCAGTCGCGATGACGCCCCGGGTCTTGAGCCGACCGAGCACGGCCATGTCGGGGTTCAGCGCCCTCACCTCTGCTTCCGAGCCATAGACCGCCAGCAGATCGGTCCCGGCGAAGAGCTCGAGCGGCCGGCGACCGAGCCCCTGGATGAGCGCGTCCTCTGGCTCGACCGGGCGCTGCTCGACCAGCGGGAAGTCCATCACCAGGAGGTCGCCGTCTTTGCGCACGCCGAGCCGCCCACTCCGCGTGTCGAAGGCCACCGTCGCGCCCTTGGCCGCGCCAGTCCGGAACAGTACGAAGGCGGCGCCGAGCGTGGCATGGCCGCACAGATCGACCTCGGCCGCCGGGGTGAACCAGCGCAGGTCGAAGTCGCCATCGGATTTCCGAACCGTAAACGCCGTCTCGGATAGATTGTTCTCGGTCGCGATCGCCTGCATCGTGGCATCGTCGAGCCAGCCCTGCAGCGGCACGACGGCTGCCGGGTTGCCGGCGAAAACCTTGGAAGCGAAGGCGTCGACCTGATAGAGCGCGAGCTGCATGGCGCGAGTGTCACCGATTGATTAGAGCCACACAAGCGGGCCACCCATCGACTATGATCATGGCTTCCATGCGAGTCCTGAAGGCGATCTTGGTTCTGCCGCTGTGCGCCGCCTTGATGTGCGGCGTCGTGGCGGAGCACGCCTTTGCCGCGAGCAAGGCGGAGAAATCCGAGAAGGCGGAAAAGGCCGGCAAGGCCGCGCCCGAGGATTTCATCGCCGCCTACCGAGCGTTCCTCGAGGGTGATTACGCGACCGCGATGAAGCTGTGGCAGCGCCTGGCCGAGCGCGGCGACATCGACGCGGCCTTCAACCTCGCGACGCTCTATGACAATGGCTTCGGCGTATCGGTCGATACCGAGAAGGCGTCGTCCTGGTATCGCCGCGCGGCCGACCGGAAGGTCGCGGCGGCCGAGGTCGCGCTCTCGCGCATCGCGCGTGCCGCGCCACCGCCGACCCAGCCCGGCGTCTCGACCGATCCCAACGCCAACCCGGCGGTGAGGTCGCTGCGCAAGGCCGCGGAGAACGGCGGCGCCGAGGCCCAGTTCGCGCTCGCGGTCGCCTATGATCGCGGGCTCGGCGTGATCCAGAACTATTCGACTGCCGCCGCCTGGTATCGCCGCGCGGCGGATCAGGGGCTCGTCGCCGCGCAATACAATCTCGCCACCCTCTATGACGAGGGTCTCGGCGTGCGGAACGACATGCAGCAGGCGATCGCGTGGTATCGCAAGGCGGCCGAGGCCGGCAGCGCGATGGCCGCCAACAATCTCGGCTATCATCATGAGTTCGGCATCGGCGTCGCGCAGGACGATGCGGTGGCGCTCGCCTGGTATCGCAAGGCGGCCGAGGCCGGGCTCGACACCGCGGCCAACAATCTTGCCGTGATGCTTCAACTCGGACGTGGCGCACCGCGCGATTTTGCCGAAGCCGCGCACTGGTATCGCGTCGCGGCGTCGCAAGGGCATGGCGAGGCGATGATCAATCTCGCCGTGCTGCTCTCGAACGGCTATGGCGTCGAGCGCGACCGGACCGAGGCGCTCGCCTGGCTGCTCCGCGCGCGCGGCACGTCGGAGCCTGCGGTTGCGGCGCGGGCGAGCGAGCTCGGCGCCACGCTCATGAACGAGCTGGGCAGCCAGGAATCGGCCCGCGCCTCCTCGCGCGCCGCGGCGCTCACGCTGAAGCCCACCTTGATCACGCTCGGAACGCGCGGCGACGGCCAGCCGCAGCCGCGCGCCGTAGGTGCGTTTGTCGAGCCCTGGCTCAGCGCGCAGCGTTATCTGTCGTTGCTTGGAATCTACGATGGACCGGTCGATGGTTCGGCCGGCAAGAACTCGCGCGCCGCTCTGCTTGGCTTCGTAAAGCAGTTCAACCCCAAGGCGAAATCGGTTGATCTGACACCGGAATTGCTTGCGCGACTCGCCTGGGCCCGGGAGTCTTCGGGCATCACACCATCGGCGCCCTGAGGAAGTCGCACGCCAATTTCCCGCGAGCAACTGTGATCACAGTTTCCGGTGGAAAGACTCCCGGGAATCAGCAATAGTCTTGGCCCATTGCAGCCCGCCCCGGCCGGACCGCACAAGACGCGGCGCCGCGGCGGTGCCTTTTGATCGTCGCCCTTGCCACCGAAGCGGAGACCCAAGCCCATGAGCGTACAACCCGCCCATAACCTCTCCCTCGAGGAGATGGACATCCAGAGCTTCCTCCACCCCTATACCGCGCTCGCCGATCACGCCAAGGCCGGCCCGCGCATCATCTCGACCGCCAAGGGCGTCAAGGTGACCGACATCCGGGGCAAGGAGTATATCGACGCGCTGGCGGGTCTGTGGTGCGTGAACATCGGCTGGGGCCGCGACGAGGTGGCCGACGCCATCCACGCCCAGGCCAAGAAGCTCGCCTACTATCACTCCTTCGCCTCGATGGCGAATGAGCCGGCGATCCGCCTCGCCGATCGCGTGCTCCGCCTCGTGCCGAACAACATGAGCAAGATCTTCTTCGGCAATTCGGGGTCGGACGCCAACGACACCAACGTCAAGCTGGTCTGGTACTACAACAACCTGCGCGGCAAGCCGCAGAAGAAGAAGATCATCTCGCGCAAGCGCGGCTATCACGGCGTGACCGTCGCCGCCGCCTCGCTCACCGGCATCCCGATGGTGCACACGGCGTTCGACCTGCCCTTGAAGGGCATCCTGCACACCGAAGCGCCGCATTACTACTGGAACGCCGAGCCGGGCCAGAGCGAGGAGGAGTTCTCGAAGTCACTCGCCGACAAGCTCGAGAAGATGATCCTGGCCGAGGGGCCGGAGACGGTTGCGGCCTTCATCGCGGAGCCCGTGATGGGCGCTGGCGGCGTGGTCGTGCCGCCGAAGAACTACTTCCAGGAGATCCAGAAGGTCCTCAAGAAGTATGACGTGCTGATGATCGCGGACGAGGTGATCTGCGGCTTCGGGCGCACCGGCAAGTGGTTCGGCTCCGAGACCTACGGCATCGAGCCCGACATCATGACGATCGCGAAGGGCCTGACCTCCGGCTATCAGCCGCTCGCCGGCTCGATCATCGGGCCGAAGATCTGGGATGTGCTGGTCTCTGGCACGCCCGAGGTCGGCGCGTTCGCGCACGGCTACACCTACAGCGCGCACCCGATCGCGGCCGCGGCCGGCATGGCCAACCTCGACATCTTCGAGCGCGAGGACCTGGTGGGCAAGTCGGCCAAGACCGGCGCTTATTTCCAGAAGATCATGCGCGAGAAGATCGGCGCGCACCCGCTGGTCGGCGAGGTGCGTGGCGTCGCGCTGATGTGCGGCGTCGAGCTCGTCGCCAACAAGGCGAAGAAGGAGCCGCTGCCGATGTCGCTGAAGGTGGCGCCGCGCCTCGCCAATATGTGCATCGAAGAGGGCCTGATCAGCCGTGCGCTGATGGGTGCGAACGCCATGGCGTTCTCGCCGCCGCTCGTCATCACCGAGGCCGAGTGCGACGAGATCGTGGCGCGCTTCACCAAGGCGCTGAACAAGATGGCCGACACGCTTACCCGCGAGGGCGTGTGGAAGTCAGCGGCCTGAGCCTAGCCTTCATACGCTGAGCGACGGGGGCCTTCGGGCCCCCGTTGTGTTTTCCCGGTTGGCGCGCGCGCCGAGACCCGATTGAATGGGCACCGGCGAGCCCGCGGGGCTCACAGGGAGGGCATCATAAAGAAGCTGATGTTGAGCGCCGTCGCCGCGACGGTGATGGCGACGAGCGCGCTCGCAGGAAGCGCTGGCGCTGACGAGCCCGGCGTGGTCGATCAGGTGGCGCTCGATGCACTGTGGCGCGGCGGGCCGGTGGTGACTGTCGACGGCACCTTCACCTTCGGTCTGAAGGAGAAGTCCGCCGAGGGCGAGGCCCTCGCCTACAAGCTGCCTTTTGCGTTTCGGGACGGCCGGCCGCTCGAGCTGTGCGCGCTCCGGGGCTCGCTCGAAGCGCGTGTCTTCCTCGACGATCTCTGGGTCGGCCTCGGCCCGATCGGGCCGAGCACGCCGCACGGGCCGTGCATCCTGCTCTCCGGCGCGCGCGTCATGGTGATCAATGTCAGTGACGCGGGGCCGGTGCTCGGCCGCGCCACGCCGAAATAGACCACCCTTGGTTTCGGGTGCCATGCGTCGGTGGCTCGCCGCGCCCATCGGCCTCGTCCTTGGCCTAAGTCTCGCAGCGCCGGTGCGCGCGGAGAGCTACGCGCTCGCGCCGATGTTCAAGGGACATGAGTTCGACAAGCCGGTGCTGTTGCTGCCGGCACCGCCGGACAAGGTGGTGGCGTGGTATGTGGTCGAGCAGGAGGGCGTGATCTGGCGCCTCGCACCCGATGAGAATGGCCCGCATCAGACCGTGTTCGTCGATCTGCGCGCGCGCATCGAGAGCGGACCGAACGAAGCCGGCCTACTCGGCATGGCGCTGCACCCGAACTTCCTCGAGAACGGGCGCGTCTATCTCTCCTACACCGCGAAGGGCTCGCCGCTCGTCTCGCACATCGCGATGTTCGTGTCGCGTGACGGCGGGCGCACGCTCGATGAGACGAGCGAGACGACCGTGCTGACGCTCGACCAGCCCTACAGCAACCACAATGGCGGCCACATCGCGTTCGGGCCGGATCGCAAGCTCTATATCGGCTTCGGCGATGGCGGTTCGGGCGGCGACCCCAAGGGCTTTGGCCAGAACCCGAACACACTGCTCGGCAAGCTGCTGCGCCTCGATGTCGATGGCGCGGCGCCTTACGCCATTCCGCCCGACAACCCGTTCGCCATGGGCGGCGCGCGGCCGGAGATCTATGCGACGGGCCTGCGCAACCCGTGGCGCTTCAGCTTCGACCGCGTGAACGGCGCGCTCTGGCTTGCCGATGTCGGCCAGAACGAATGGGAGGAGATCAACCTCGTCACCGCCGGCAGCAATTATGGCTGGAACATCCGCGAGGGTGCGCATTGCTTCGACGCGGACGCGTGCAGGACCGAGGGGCTGATCGACCCGGTCGCCGAATATGACCACGACGAGGGCTGCTCGGTGACCGGCGGCTTCGTCTATCGCGGCCGCGCGCTCCCCGCCCTCTGGGGCGCCTACGTTTACGGCGACTACTGCTCAGGCACGATCTGGGGCCTGTTCCCGAAATCCGACGCGGACGTTTTCAGTACCGGCGCAAACCCCAGAGCCTGGTCCTTCGAGCCCCCGCGCGTGCTGATCGAGCGCGGGCCCAACATCTCCTCCTTCGGCGAGGGCCTCGATAGCGAGCTCTATGTGCTCGACCACCAGGGTGGACGGGTGTTTCGGATCGTGGGAGAGAAGTAGCGGCCCCACCCTTGCATCGTCATCCACTGGCCGAGCGCTGCGAGGTTCGGGGGATCCAGAGCCACGACCTCGGTCCTCACCATTGCCCTGGATGGCCCGGCCGTCGCATGGACGCCGGGCCATGACGCGGTGAGAGACGACGCGCACCCCTTCGTCATTCTCGGGCGGCGCCGCGCCGACCGGAGAATCCATGGTTCCGCGTGCGCTGAACGATGATTCCCGGCTCGCTCCGCGGCCGGGATGACGATCGAAGGGGTTCCGTCGCCTCGCCTTACGTCGTCATACCGGGCGCACCTGCTTCCACCGGCGGCGCCCAGATCATCGTGCGGCTCGTCGGTCTGGACCGCCGCCCATTCCACGATCGTCATACCGGGCGTTAGCCGAGCTCGAACACCGAAGGTGTTCGGTCGCGAGGCTTGCGAACCGGTATCCATCGTGCCGCCGACGCCGCTCGCACACACTCCACGCACAAAAAAACGGGCCGCGATGAAGCGGCCCGATCTCCTTTTGCTCGTCATTGCCGCACTTGATCCGGCAATCCAGGGATTCGATGTGCCGTTCTTCCCTAGGAAGCCTGGATGGCCAGGTCTGCGCCCGGCCATGACGTTTTGAAATAGTCGCAGGCGAGAGAGCGTTTGCCCCCTCGCCCGCGTCTGTCGCCTTAGTAGTCCATGCCGCCCATGCCACCCATGCCGCCGCCGGGCATGGCAGGCGCCGCGCCCTTCGGCTCCGGCTTCTCGGCCACCATCGCCTCGGTGGTGATCAGGAGGCCGGCGACCGAGGCCGCATCCTGCAGCGCGGTGCGCACGACCTTGGCCGGGTCGACGATGCCGGCCTTGATCATGTCGACATACTCTTCCTTCTGCGCATCGAAGCCGTAGGTGGCGCTCTTCTGCTCGAGAAGCTTCGAGACGATGAGCGAGCCGTCGGCGCCCGCGTTCTCGGCGATCAGCTTGGCCGGCGCCTGGATCGCGCGACGCACGATGTCGACGCCCATGGTCTGATCGTGATTGGCGCCCTCGAGGCCCTGGAGCGCGCGGGTTGAGTAGAGGAGCGCAACGCCGCCACCCGGCACGATGCCTTCCTCGACCGCGGCGCGGGTCGCGTTGAGCGCGTCCTCGACCAGGTCCTTGCGCTCCTTCACCTCGACCTCGCTTGCGCCGCCCACCTTCAGCACCGCGACGCCGCCCGCGAGCTTCGCAAGCCGCTCCTGGAGCTTCTCGCGGTCATAGTCGGAGGTGGTCTCCTCGATCTGCGCGCGAATCTGCGAGCAGCGGCCCTCGATATCGGCCTTCTTGCCCGTGCCGCCGACGATCGTCGAGTTCTCCTTGTTGATCGAGACGCGCTTGGCCGAGCCCAGCATGTCGAGCGTGACGTTCTCGAGCTTGATGCCGAGGTCTTCGCTGATCATCTGGCCGCCGGTGAGGATCGCGATGTCCTCGAGCATGGCCTTGCGCCGATCGCCGAAGCCCGGCGCCTTGACTGCCGAGACCTTGAGGCCACCGCGGAGCTTGTTGACAACCAGGGTCGCCAGCGCCTCGCCCTCGACCTCCTCGGCGATGATCAGCAGCGGCTTGCCCGACTGCACCACCGCCTCGAGCAGCGGGATCATGGCCTGCATGTTCGAGAGCTTCTTCTCGTGCAGGAGGATGTAGGGGCTATCAAGCTCGCAGGTCATCTTGTCGGCGTTGGTGATGAAATAAGGCGACTGATAGCCGCGATCGAACTGCATGCCCTCGACCACGTCGAGCTCGGTCTCGAGCGCCTTCGCTTCCTCGACCGTGATCACGCCTTCCTTGCCGACCTTCTGCATCGCTTCCGCGATCATCTTGCCGACGGACGAGTCGTTGTTCGCCGCGATCGTACCAATCTGCGCGATCTCGTCATTGTTCGAGACCTTCTTCGCGCGCTTCTCGATGTCGGCGACGATTTTCGTCACCGCGATGTCGACGCCGCGCTTCAGATCCATCGGGTTCATGCCGGCGGCCACCGCCTTGGCACCCTCGCGCACGATCGCCTGGGCGAGCACGGTCGCCGTGGTGGTGCCATCGCCCGCGATGTCGTTCGTCTTGCTCGCGACCTCGCGCACCATCTGTGCGCCCATGTTCTCGAACTTGTCGGCGAGCTCGATCTCCTTCGCGACCGTGACACCGTCCTTGGTGATGCGCGGCGCGCCGAACGACTTGTCGAGCACGACATTGCGGCCCTTCGGCCCGAGCGTGACCTTCACCGCATCGGCCAGAATGTCGACGCCGCGCAGCATGCGCGCGCGGGCATCGGATGAAAACCTGACTTCCTTCGCAGCCATGTTACCTACTCCACTAATTGAGGGGACGCGAGAGCGCGGCTTCCCGGCAGAGGACCGGGCGCGTCGCTCAAGCGGCCTTCTTGCTCTTTGATTTGCCTTCGGCGGCGCCTTCGATGATCGCCATGATGTCGGACTCCTTCATGATCAGGAGCTCCTGGCCATCGATCTTGGTCTCGGTGCCCGACCACTTGCCGAACAGGATGCGGTCGCCGACCTTCACATCGAGCGGCACGATGTCGCCCTGCTCATTGCGGGCGCCGGGGCCGACCGCCACCACTTCGCCCTCTTGCGGCTTCTCCTTGGCGGTGTCGGGAATGATGATGCCGCCCGCCGTCTTCTGCTCTTCCTCGATCCGCTTGACCACAACGCGATCGTGCAAGGGCCTGAATTTCATCGATCCATCCTCCTCATCTGATTTCTGAATGCCGGTTGCGCCGGCGCTGGCGCCAAACTTGGCACTCGTCCGGGGTGAGTGCTAGCAGCGATCTAGGGAGCCATGCAAGCGATTCAAGAGGGGCCGGTGCGTGGTTTGTTAGCCACCCCCGAGGGCCGGCTGCTAACACTTTGATAAGCAAAGCGGAATTTCTTGAGTCGTTAACGATTGCGGCGCACAGTTTTCGGACGGGGGAAGGAGATCTGGTCCATGTCCGCGCTCGAACTCCAGCTCAAAGGCTACCGCCTCACCACCGCGGAGATCCTCTACCATCTGCCCGACCATGAGGGCCTGCTGCAGACCTTCGTCCGGCAGGACTATGATCTGGCGCCGCGCTTCCCGGTGCTGCAGAAATTCCTGACCTTCTGGCAGCACAATATCGAGGGCCGGCTGCATTCCGTCCGCCTCGCGCACGTGCCTCTGGTCCGACCGGCAGAATTCCGCCACGCGCAGGCGATGCAATATCTGCACTAGGCGGCGTCCGACATTGGTCGACGTTGGTAAGCACCGATTAGCCATACCGACCCTAGACTCCACCCGCTGGCGATCCTTTTCGGCGGGAGGAACGAATGCAGGTCATCGAGCGGTTGCTACCAGAACGCGAGGTTCAAGGCATTCTCGCGGCGCTGGCCGATGAGGAGTTTCAGGATGGCCGGCTGACCACCGCAAACGCCGCGCCGCTGCTCAAGAACAACCGCGAGATGCGCGCCGGTGCGACGCGCGAGCGCCTCGGCAAGATTGTGCTGCAGGCCCTGCAAACAAACCCGACCGTCCAGTCGACGGCGCTGCCTTCCCGCTACTCGTTCCCGAAGTTCAGCAAGTACGGGCCCGGCATGTACTACGACTTCCACACCGATGCCGGCATTTTGAATCTCGGCCTACCGAGTGCGCTTCGCACCGATCTCTCGTGCACCGTGTTTCTGAGCGATCCGGCAAGCTATGAGGGTGGCGAGCTCACCATCCGCGCCGCCGCGGGCACAAGCCAATGGAAACTGCCGTCGGGCTCGGCGCTACTCTATCGCACGTCGGATCTGCATCGTGTCGAGGCCGTGACCCAAGGCGTGCGCGCGGTCGCCGTGCTCTGGACTCAGAGCTACATCCGCGATGCCCACCAGCGCGACATCCTGGCGCGCCTCAACACGGTGTGTCAGACGCTGAGCCAGCGCAACGCCGACCGCACCGAGGCCGACCTCGTCTCCAACAGCATCCACGATTTGATCCGACTCTGGGCCGCCTGAGGCGAAGCGCGGGGTCGCATCGCTACAGCAGCACCTGCACTGAAGTCATGCCACTCGGCGCTTTGTCGCCGCATCCCCTCGGTCGTCATGGCCCGGCGGCGTCTTCGACGACCGGGCCATCCATGGTTAGGGCGGAGCGCGCCGATCGATGGATTCTCCGGTCGGTGCTGCCCACCGCCGGAGAATGACACCCCCGGGATCAGACGCCGCCTCTATTTCTGCGCCGCAAAGATGACGCCGGGGTTCATGATTCCCAAGGGATCGAGCGCGTTCTTGATCCGCCGCATCATGGCGATCTCGGCGGCGCTACGCGAGTGCCCGAGATAGTCGCGCTTCATGATGCCGATGCCGTGCTCGGCGCTGATGCTGCCGGCGAGCGCCGAGACCTGGCCATAGATCTCGTCGGACAGCTCCTTCTCGGCGGCATAGAACGCCTCGCGCGCGAGCATCTTGCCCTGCACCACGTTGACATGGACGTTGCCATCGCCGAGATGGCCATAGAGAAAAATCCTGAAGCCCGGAAAGCGCGACGCCAGCCGTTCGACGTCATCCAGGAACTTCGGAATCTCGCCCTGCGGCACGGTGACATCGAATTTGTGGGTCAGGCCGGTCTTGGTGATCGCCTCGGGCGGGCGCTCGCGATAGCCCCAGAGCTCGCGCGTCTGCGCCTCTGATTCCGCGACGATCGCGTCGGCGATGATTCCGTTCTGGGTCAGCGCCTCGAGCCGCTCGGCAAACTCCTCGCGCGCCACCGGGCCGGTGCCGGTCTCCTCCTCGATCACGGCATAGAGCGGATAGACCTTGTCGAACGGCTCGCGCACGGCAGGGTCGACCTCGCGCAGCAAATCGACCGCCGGGCGCACGACGAACTCGAGCGAGGACAGCCCGCGGAACGCGGCGCGGGCGGCCTGCAGCAGGTCGGGCAGTTGCTTGCGGTCGGTAAGCGCGAGCAGCGCGGTCTCGACCGAGGGCGGCTTCGGCACGATCTCGAGCACCGCCCGTGTGATGATGCCGAGAATGCCCTCCGAGCCGACGAACAAATGCTTCAGGTCGAGCCCGGTGTTGTTCTTCTTGAGCTTGTTGAGGTTGCTGACGACCGTGCCGTCGGCCAGCACCGCCTCGATGCCGCGCAGGCTGTCGCGCACATGGCCATAGCGCAGCACGCGCAGGCCGCCCGCATTGGTCGCGATCATGCCGCCGATCTGGCACGAGCCGCGCCCGCCGAGATCGACCGGGAAGAACAGATGGTCCGCCGCCAGCGCATCGTTCAGCTGCTGCAGCACCACGCCGGCCTGGACCTGCACCGTGCCGGCCACCTTGTCGAGCGCCTCGATCCGGTTCATGCGCGAGAGCGAGATCACCACCTCGCCACCGCGCGGCACGCTGCCGCCGACCATGCCGGTATTGCCGCCCTGCGGCACCACCGGGATGCGGTGGCGCTGGCAGGCGGCCAGGAGCGCCGCGACCTCCTCGGTCGAGCGCGGGCGGGCGACCAGGCTCGGCTGCCCCGAGAACTTCCGGGTCCAGTCGGTGGCAAAGCCCGCGAAATCGGCCGGATCGTCCAGATAGAGCCCCGGCGCCGACACCTCCTGCCGCAAACTCTGAAGCGCGCTCTGCACCGCTCGAACCTCCTCATTCCAAAGCGGGCGGCAGTAGACAGGATTTCGCCGCCGCCGGTCAAACGAGTGGGCGCCGCACGCCGCCTTGGCAGAGCCGAAGGTGCCCCGTAAACTGCCCGGCCAACGTCGAGATACGGGGAGACGCAGCCATGGCGATCGACATCAACTGCGACATGGGCGAGGCCTTCGCCATCTATAAGTGCGGCGACGACGAAGGAATCATGCCCTTCATCACCTCGGCCAATGTCGCCTGCGGCTTCCACGCCTCCGACCCGAGCGTGATGCACGAGACGGTGCGCCTCGCCAAGAAGCACAAGGTCAGGGTCGGCGCGCACCCCTCCTTCCCCGACCGCCAGGGCTTCGGCCGGCGCGTGATGAAGATGTCGCGCGACGAGCTGACCGATTGCATCATCTATCAGGTCGGCGCGCTCAAGGCCTTCCTCGAGACCGAGGGCATGCCGCTCAACCATGTGAAGCCGCATGGCGCGCTCTATGGCGCGGCCTGGACCGATGAAGATGTGGCCACCGCCTGCGCCACCGCGGCCGCCGCCTTCAAGGTGCCGATGTACGGCACGACCGGCACGCTGCACGAGACGGTCTGGCCGAAATACACCAAGGTGCTGTGGGAGATCTTCGCCGACCTCGACTATGACGATCAGGGCCGCTGCATCATCACGCGCCACCACACGCCGGTGACGCCGGACCAGGCCGTGACCCAGATCATGCGCGTGGTGAAGGAAGGGAAGATCCGCTCGATCAACGGCAAGGATGTGCCGACCAAGGTCGACACGATCTGCGTGCATTCCGACACGCCGGGCGCGGTCGCCGTGGCCAAGGCGGTGCGCGATGCGCTCGGCCCCTATCTGGTGAAAAATTGACGCGGCCCGCGCGCACCCAGCTCACGTCATGAAAAAAGTCCTCATCGCCAATCGCGGCGAGATCGCTTGCCGCGTCATCCGAAGCTGCCGCGCGCTCGGGCTCAAGACCGTCGCGGTCTATTCCGAGGCCGACGCCACTTCGCTGCACGTCGCCTCGGCCGATGAAGCGGTCGCGATCGGCCCGCCCGCGGCCAAGGACAGCTACCTCGTCGCCGCCAAGATCATCGCCGCGGCCAGATCGACTGGGGCGGACGCGATCCACCCCGGCTATGGCTTTTTGTCCGAGAACGAGGACTTCGCGACCGAGGTGCTCGAGGCCGGCCTCAAATGGATCGGCCCCGGCCCCCGAACCATCGCCGACATGGGCGACAAGGAGCGCGCGCGCCGCCTGGCCCACGGCGCCGGCGTGCCGATCGTGCCCGGCTCCAACCGCTTCGGGCCCGGCGCGCTCGACGGCCTCGAAGACGCGGCCAAGTCGGTCGGGTTTCCGCTGCTGGTCAAGGCCTCGGCCGGCGGCGGCGGCATCGGCATGAAGCGCGTCGACAAGCTGGAGGACTTACGCGCGACCGTCGAATCAACCCAGACGCTTGCGACCAAGGCGTTCGGCGACGGCGCGGTCTATCTCGAACGGCTCGTGCTCCAGCCGCGCCATATCGAGATCCAGGTGTTCGGCTTCGGCGATGGCCGCGCGGTGCACGTCTATGAGCGCGAGTGCTCGATCCAGCGGCGCTTCCAGAAGGTGGTCGAGGAATCGCCCGCGCCCGGTTTGCCCGACGCGGTGCGCCGCGCCATGGGCGATGCCGCGGTCGCGCTCGCCCAACAGGAGCGCTATCGCAGCGCCGGTACGATCGAGTTCATCGTCGACCCCGCCGGTAATTTCTTCTTCCTCGAGATGAATACGCGCATTCAGGTCGAGCATCCCGTGACCGAGATGAACACCGGGCTCGATCTGGTCGGGCTGCAGATCAGGCTCGAGCGCGGCGATGATTTGAGCGCGGTGACGCAAGAGTCGATCAAGCCGCGCGGGCACGCCATCGAGTGCCGGCTCTACGCCGAGAACCCGGACAAGAACTTCATGCCCTCGCCCGGGCCGCTCACGGTGTTCGCGCTGCCGCCCCTGGGCGCCGACCTCAGGCTCGACACCGGCTTTCGCCAGGGCGACAAGGTGACGTTCTATTACGACCCGATGATCGCGAAGCTGGTGGCGCACGGACCCGATCGCAATGCCGCGATCGCGCGCATGCTGGGCGCGCTCGATGCGTTCAAGGTAGAGGGCATCACGACCAACCTCGCCTTCCTGCGCCGCGTGATCGACCATCCGGCCTTCCGCGCCGGACAGACGCACACCGGCTTCGTCGATTTGCACAAGGCCGACCTGATGAAGGCGGGCGCATGATCGGATTGATTTTCAACCATCATACCCGGGCCGCCGGTGCGTCAGCCCGGCGCGACCCGGGTATCCGGGCGAACAATAAGACTGGATTGCCGGGTCTTCGCCCGGCGATGACGCGGACAGTGCGTTGCGCGACAGAGCGTGAAGCGAGCGCGATGTACGATGGATGGCCCGGTCGTCGCAGACGCCGCCGGGCCATGACGACAAGAGAGAAAGCAGGCGGAGCACGTCTTCATGATCTATGACGAACCGAAGTTCATGCCAGGGGGCGATCGCTATGTGCTGATCGAGTTCGGCAGTGAGATGAACCTCGAGCTGAACTTCATCGCGCAAGGCCTGGCGAGCGCGATCACGGCCTCGAAGCTGAAGGGCGTGGTCGAGACCGCGCCCTGCTTCGCCTCGCTCCTCGTGCATTACGAGCCCAACACGATCCGCTACAGCGACATCGTGAAGGAACTGCACGCGATGGTCGGCCAGCTCGGCTCGCCCGAGAACATCGAGCTTGATAGCCGCCTCTTCTATATCGAGACGATGTATCTCGACCCCTGGACCAAGGCCTGCATCGAGGACTATTCGGCCAAGATCACGCCGAAGGAATATGACCCCGCCTTCGTCGCGCGCATCAACGGACTCGCCGATGAGCACCAGCTCGTGCGCGTGCACTCCGGCACCGAGTATTGGGTCGCTTCGCTCGGCTTCTGGCCGGGCCTGCCCTTCCTTATGCCGCTCGACCCGCGCGCCATGATCACCTGCCCGAAATACAATCCGCCGCGCACCTGGACGCCGCAGGGCACCGTCGGCATGGGCGGCTCGGCCTCGGCGATCTATCCCGTGGCGACGCCCGGCGGCTATCAGCTGTTCGGCCGCACGCCGGTGCCGATCTGGGACTATGAGCGGCGCTTCAAGGCGGCGTTCGGCGATTCGATCGTGCTGTTCCGACCCGGCGATCGGCTCAAGTTCGTCACCATCGGGCGCGAGCAATATGCCGACGTCGAAGCCCGCGTGAAGGACGCCAGCTACATCCACAATGTGGTCGGTTATCAGCGCTTCTCGGTCAAGAACTACAAGGCCTGGATCGCATCGCTCGACCGCACCGAGCGGTTCTAGGAGAACGCTCATGCTCGAAATTCTGAAGCCCGGCCTCGAAACCTCGATCCAGGATTATCCCGGCCGCATCGGCTATTGGAACCAGGGCTTCCCGCCCTCCGGCCCGATGGATTCCTGGTCGTTCCGCATGGCCAATCTGCTGGTTGGCAATCTCGGCGGCGCGCCCGGGCTCGAGGCGCAATATATGGGCCCGACCATCAAGCTCGGCGCCGACACGGTGATCGCGGTGACCGGCGCCGACATGCGCCCGAAGCTCGATGACAAGCCGATCCCGCTCTGGGAAAGCGTCGCGGTGAAGGCGGGGCAGACGCTGACGCTCGGCCCCGCGGTCTCGGGCGCGCGCACCTATCTCGCGGTCGCCGGCGGCGTCGATGCGCCCGACATGCTGGGCTCGGTTTCGACGTTTCATAAAGCAGGCGTCGGCGGGCTTGACGGCCACGCGGTGAAGGCCGGGCAGACTCTGCCGGTCAAGAGTGCCAAGGGCACGGCCGGTCGCAAGGTGAAGGCGGACAAGCGCCCAACCTTCCCGAGCGACAAGCATTGGACGGTCGAGGCGGTGCGCGGGCCGAATGACGATTGGATCGACGAGGCCGGCCACAAGCAATTCCTGAGCTTTGCGTGGAAGCTTTCGGCGCGCAGCGACCGCACCGGCTACCGGCTCGAAGGCCCGGATTGGACCTTCACGCCCAAGGCCACCAACAAGGCGCCCGAGCACGGCTCGTTCCCGTCCAACATCATCGACCAGGGCTATCCCTTGGGCGCGGTCAATCTGGGCGGGCAGACGCCGATCATCCTCGTCAACGACGGCCCGAGCATGGGCGGTTTCATCTGCCCGTGGACTGTGCCCTCGGCCGCCTTCTGGAAGCTCGGCCAGGCCAAGCCGAACGAGTTTCTGCATTTCAAGGAGCTCTCCGTCGACGAGGCGCAGGACCTCAGGCGCAAGCTCGACGCGACCTGCACGCTCGACAGCATCGAATGAAATGGGCTCAAGGCAAGTGGCGCTCGTTCAATGAAGATCGTCAATCCGGACGCTAACCAAGCCCGAGGACCACAGGTCCTCGGGTGCGAGGCTTGCGATCCGGAATCCATGATTCCGCCGCTCGTGCCTGCGTCGCAATGGATTCCCGTTTTCGCGGGAATGACGGTGCGGATTGGGTCCGCGGCCAACAATCAATAGTCCTCGACGCAAAAAAAGGAGTTCTCGGTTATGGCTGAACAGGTGATGACCCAGGCGCCCGGCAATGTCTGGAAGGTGCTGGTCAAGGAAGGCGATCAGGTAAAGGCGGGCGATGTGCTTTTCATCCTCGAGGTGATGAAGACCGAGGTGCCCCACGCCGCCGAGGGCGCCGGTAAGGTCGCCAAGTTGCATGTTAAGGAGGAAGACGCGGTCGATGTCGGCCAGCTCGCGGTCGAGATCGCGTAACGCATGAAACGTGTCCCCGGCTTCTGCGCGCTGTGCCGCTCGCGCTGCGGCGCCATCGGCGTGGTCGACGGGGACAGGCTGGTCGCGCTCGAGCCCGACCCCTCGCATCCAACCGGCGCTGCGCTTTGCGCCAAGGGACGTGCTGCGCCCGAGCTGGTCCACCATGAGGATCGTCTGCTCCATCCGCTGAGGCGCACGGCGCCAAAGGGCGTCGCCGACCCCGGCTGGGTGCGCATCGGTTGGGACGAAGCCCTCGATACGGTGGCGACGCGCCTCAAAGCGGTGATCGCGCGCCACGGGCCGGAGGCGGTGGCCTATGCGATGGCGACGCCAAGCGGCACCGCGCTCTCGGATACCCAGCCCTGGATCGAGCGCCTGATGAACGCGCTCGGCACGCCGAACAATTGCTACAGCTCCGAGCTCTGCAATTGGCACAAGGATCACGCGCACGCTTTCACTTATGGCTGCGCGGTGCCGACGCCGGATCACGCCCAGGCCGGGGTGATCATGCTCTGGGGCTTCAACCCCTCGACCGCCTGGTTGGCGCAGGCGGTGCTTGTCGCGGAAGCGAAGGCAAAGGGCGCGGCGCTCGTGGTCGTGGACCCGCGCCGTGCCGGCCTCGCCAACAAGGCAGACCTCTGGCTCCGCGTGCGCCCCGGCACCGATGGCGCGCTCGCGCTCGGCGTCGCGCACCAGATGATCGCAAACGGCTGGTATGACGCGGCCTTCGTTAGGCGCTGGAGCAACGGCCCGTTGCTCGTGCGCGGCGACACCGGCGCGCTTCTGCGTGCGCGCGACCTGGGGAACAGCACGAATGAGCCGCGGTACGTCGCGTGGGATGCGACCACGAAGACGCCCGCGCTCTACAACCCCGCAACGCGCCGCTACGAGGGCGAGCCGAGCCGCCTTGCGCTGTTCGATCGGGTGAACGTCACGATCGATGGCCGCACGGTCGAGTGCCGCCCCGCCTTCGCGCTCTATGCCGAGCGCTGCGCGGCCTATGGGCCATCACACATCGAAGCGGTAACGGGCGTTTCCGCCGATCAGGTGACGCAGCTCGCGCGACTGCTCTTCGAGCGCCGGCCCCTCGCCTATTATCTCTGGACCGGCGTCGGTCAGCACACCAACGCGACGCAGACCGACCGCGCGATCGCGCTGCTCGCCATGCTGACCGGCAGCTTCGACGCGCCCGGCGGCAATGTGCGGTTCGCGAAGTTCCCGGTCGCCGACATTTCCGGCCGCGATCTTCTCGCCCCCGCACAGATGCCGAAGACCTTGGGTCGCGACGCGCGCCCCCTCGGTCCGCCGGCCGATGGCTGGATCACCTCGCTCGATCTCTATCGTGCGATGCTGGAGCACAAGCCCTATCGCGTCGCCGCGCTCATGGGCTTCGGCGCCAACCTCCTGCTCTCGCACCCTGAGGCAGACCACGGCGCGAAGGCGCTCGACGCGCTTGAGTTCTATGTTCACAGCGACCTGTTCCTGAACGAGAGCGCGCGCCATGCCGACATCGTGCTGCCGATCGCGAGCACGTTCGAGCGCGAGGGCCTGCGCTGTGGCTTCGAGCTGAACGAAGAGTCCGAGCGCCTCGTGCAGCTTCGCCCCGCGTTCGTGCCTCCACGTGGCGAGTCAAAGCCCGACATCTGGGTCGTGTTCGAGCTGGCGAAGCGGCTCGGCCTCGGCGACCGGTTCTGGCATGGCGACATCGACGCGTCCTACCGCGCGATGCTCGCGCCGATCGGCGTCACGCTCGAGCAACTGCGGGCAGAGCCGCGGGGCATCCGCGTGCCGCTCGAAACCAAGCATCGGAAGTACGAAAGCACGGGCTTCCAAACACCGAGCGGGCTGATCGAGGTGTTCGCCGAGCGGCTCGCCGAGCGCGGCTACGATCCCCTGCCCGCGCACAAGGCGCCGGCGCTCAGCCCCGAGGCGGTGCCGGATATCGCGTCGCGTTTTCCGCTGCGCCTGAGCTGCGCCAAGACGCCGACCTTCTGCCACAGCCAGCACCGCAATCTGCCGAGCCTGCGCGCGAAAGAGCCCGACCCGACAATCGATATGCATCCCGAGACCGCTTCGACGCGCGGCCTCAAGGAGGGCGATTGGGCGCGCATCACGACACCCTCCGGTCAGGCGAGCGCGCGCGTCAGCCTCCGTCGCGAGCTCGAGCCCGGCGTCGTCATCGGCCGTCATGGCTGGTGGCGGGGCCTCACGGCCGGCGACGGCAATTACAACGGGCTGATCAGCCACGCCGCGATCGACCCGATCAGTGGCGCACCCGGCATGCGCTCCTCGCTCTGCCAGGTCGAGGCGCTGGGATAGCGGTCGCGCCTACTGGACCTTGCCGAGATCGAGGCCGTCTTCCTCAGCCTCGATGCCATCGCCACCGGCCTGAGGCGAGATCTCATTGGATGATAGATCAACGCCCAGCAGCTTGCCGGCGTGGAAATCGTCAACCGTCTGCTTCAAGGCCGCGTCGTTCTTCAGAAGCTCCTGCCAGGTGCTCGGCTTCCAGGCCTTCACCGCCTGATCGGCCTGCGCGACTGGGCCGCCATCGGTCACCATCAGTGAGGATTGGTATTACTACATGCAAGTAGACGGAGATAAAGATGTTGTTCGTGTCCGAAGGATGAATTAAGGTTTTTCGTTCCACCAACTGTGGCCTTCGATCAACTCAAGAAGTTCATCACCGAGGATATGCAGATGCAGCATATCCATCAACCCGTGATGCTGATTGAGTTATTGAAGAACGGCGGTCAAGCAACGGAGGAAGAAATTGCTAGTGGTTGCAATCCGACATTCGAATCCCGCGGCTTGCAGATCAAATCAACGAAAAAGCGACTCAAATGGCGGCACCAAATGTTAAACTCTATCCACTATCCCGCGGGTCCGGTGCTCGACCGGTCAGCACGCCACCCGCCGGTACATTTAATAACCATAAATGACGAGTACTGATCGTTCTCTTCACGACCCCCATACCA
>Ga0194121_10001400_pt1 | contig 41063 bp, 33 predicted proteins | sample TA2MahCa50mmetaG_FD_148609 | JGI IMG/M metagenome (GOLD analysis project Ga0194121, IMG submission 148609) | Freshwater microbial communities from Lake Tanganyika, Tanzania - TA2015020 Mahale Deep Cast 50m | ecosystem: Environmental > Aquatic > Freshwater > Lake | place: Tanzania: Lake...
TCCGACTGGCTCGGTGGTGCGAGCGGGCCGGCATGGCTGGCGCTGGGCTTCCTCACCGTGCTCGACCGTTGCGGCAGCCGGTTCACCGTCGCCTGCCGGGAGGAAGCGGCGACGCTGCCGGGCCCCGCCCTCGATCGCGGCGCGCCGGCCGTGGCGCCGGGCACGCTCGCCGGTTTCGGTGAACTGCTGGTGGTCGCCGCGCTGGCGCTGCAACTGGCGGCGAATGGCGTGGCCGGCCGACCGGTCGAAGCGGCGGCGCCGCTCGCCGCCGCGTTGGCGGGTGGGTTCGCCGCCGTGCTCCTGCAGGCGCTGCTCGAGCGGGCGCGGGGGCCGGTCCCGGCGGACGGGACGCCTGCCTCGACGGAAGGACCGGCGCGCGCCATGATCCCCGCCCTGGCGTGGACGGCGATCGTCGCGCTCGGGCTGCCGCGGACCGTCGCGGCCGAACTCGGGAGCGCGTTCGGCGGGATGCTGCTGGTCGGCGGCCTCGCGTTGCCGCTCCAGGCGAGGATGGCAACCGGCAGCCGCTTGCGGCTGCCGCGGTGGATGGTGGTGATCGTGCTGCTCGCCGCGCTGGCGGCGGCGGTTCCGGACGGAAGGTAAATCGACTTGGATTCGCTCGAGCTCGCCCAGGTCTGCGCCGGGATCGCCATCGACAAGAAATGCGAGGACCTGCTGATCCTCGACGTGCAGCAGCGCACCGTGATCGCCGACTACTTCGTCATCGCTTCGGCGCGCAATCGCCGCCAGCTGCGCGCGGTGGCCGAGGGCATCGCCAAGGACGCGGCGGTCAGCGGGCGCAAGACGCGGCGCGTCGAGGGCACCGGCGGCGACCGCTGGGTCCTGCTCGACCTCGGCGACGTCGTCGTCCACCTGTTCGATGGCGAAGGCCGCACCTACTACGACCTCGAGTCGCTCTGGGCCGATGCGCCGCGGGTGGCGGTGCGGCGGCGCCCGGCTCGCACCGCGAGCTGAGCCGCGCGCACGTAGCGGCGCCGCCGCGCGACGCGGCTATTGGTGCGCAGGGGACGCAAGCCGCGGGCAGCCGTCGGCCGAAGGAGGGGTGCCGGAAACGGGCCTCCTGGAGCGGCGCGATGGCGGTGGCGGGCAGGCGCGGGAGCGACGACGACTTCACGCCGGCGATCCTCGAGCGGATCGCACAGGCGATCGGGTCGTCGTTCGATGCGGCGCACGGCGGCTTCGGCAGCGGCCAGAAGTTCCCGCACCCGGAGGCGATCGACTTCGCGCTGCTGTGGGCCGAGCGGCGGCGCGACCCGGCGTGGCAGGAGGTCGTGCTGCGCTCGCTGGTCGGGATGGCGCAGGGAGCGCTGCTCGATCCGGTGACCGGCGGGTTCTTCCGCCACTGCGCGACGCGCGACTGGCGCCAGCCGTGCACCGAGAAGCTGCTGCTGACGCAGGCGGGGCTGCTGCGCAACTACCTGGAAGCGTGGCAGATCTTCCGCCGCGACGAACTGCGCAAGGTCGCGCAGAAGGTGCTGGCGTACGTCGAGCACACGCTGCGCGATCCGGTCGGCGGCGGGTGGTTCGCCGCGCAGGAGGCGAACGACGCGTGGTACGCGCTGCCCGAGCGGCTGCGCGCCGACCGCAAGCCGCCGCGGGTCGAGCTGGTGGTGGAGGCGCGGCCGCTCGCGGCCGCGATCTCGGCGTTCCTCAAGGCGGGCGCGGTGCTGCGCGACGAGACGGCGACGCGCCGCGCGCTGGAAGCGACGCGGTTCCTGGTCGATGCGATGGTGGTGCGCGGTCGCGGCGTCTACCACTCGGCGGCCGGCGGCGAACGGCAGATCCTCGGACTGCTCGGCGACACGGTCTTCGCGCTGCGGGCGCTGCTGCACGTGGTGCAATACACCGGCGACCGCGCCTGCCTCGAGGTGGCGGAGGACCTGGTCGGCGTCGTGCTGGCGAAGGAGTCGGCGCGATACGGCGGATTCTTCGACGCGCGCGACGATTCGCCGCACTTCGCGCAGGCGCGGCGCCGCCACGAGACACTGCAGGAGAACGGGCTTGCGGCGGAGGCGCTGCTGCGCGCCGGCTGGCTGTTCGCGCGGCCGGAGTTGCACGCCGTCGCCGAGCGGGCGCTGCGCCACTTCGCCGCCGATCATCCGCTCTTCGGCTACCACGCGGCGGAGTACGGCCGCGCGCTCGACCTCCATTTCCATCCGCCGCTGCTGCTGCTGGTGGCGGGGGACGCCGCCGACCCGCGGACCGCGGCGCTGCTCGAAGTGGCGCGGCGCAGCTGGGTGCCGAGCAAGCTGGTGCTGCCGCTCGATCCGGTGCACGACGGCGCACGGCTGGAGCGCCACGGCATCGTCGCGTCCGGTGCGACGGCGCGCGCCCACGTCCGCGTCGGCGAGCGCGAGATCGCCTGCGTCCACTCGCCCGAGGCGCTGGCCGACGCGATCGCCGCGGCGGCGGCTCAGGGGTAGCAGCGGTCCGCCAGGAGGCGTGCGACCTTCCGGTTCGCCACGCCGTCGGGATGGCCGTCGAGCGGTCCGACCCAGTAGCGCATCAGGTCCTCGTCGCGCGCGAACGCCTCGACCAGCGGCAGCGCCGGGATGGCGCGCTCGGCGCAGACGGCGGCGAAGCCGGCTTCGATCGACGCGAACGGGTTCAGGTCGGGCCGCGTCATGTAGGGATAGATCGCGACCCGGAAGCCGATGCCGGCGGCCGCGCAATCGGCCCGGATCGCGTCGAGCGCGCGGCGGATCTGCTCGCTGCCCTGGTGGTGCCACGCGCGCACGATCGACTCGACGTAGCCGTCGAGCGCGAAGCCCATGCGGCGCAGCAGGCCGCTCGCGTTCTGATTGGCCATCTGCAGCAGGGGCGAGCGGAACGGCAGGTCGGCCAGGCGGTCGATGGTGGCGTCGACCGGGATCTCCGACCGGGCGAGCGCGCCGCTCACGTCATTGGCCACCATCACCCAGATCACCTCGGTGGGCGCCAGCGGCAGCACGCGCGTGCGCAGCAGGGTGGCGACGTTGTCGGCGTTGTAGCCGGGGATCCCGCAGTTCAGGACCTGCGCCGCCCGGCCGCGCGCGGCGAGCTCGGCGGCAAGCGCGACCGCCAGGGTGGCGTCCTCGGGGCAGCCGTTGCCGAAGGTGACCGAATCGCCGATCAGGGCGATGCGCGTCCGTCCCGTCTCCGGCGGCGGGAACTCCTCGCCGCGGAAGCCCTGCGCATTGATGCGGACGAGCGCGCCCTTGTAGGTGGTCGTCCGGCCGGGAAACAGCAGGTGCGGCAGCCTGTCGACCGTCGATGTCGCGAACGGCGTCACGCCGCACGCGCCCACCTTCCCGCGCAACCAGAGGTCGGCGAGCGTGGCCGGGATCAGGCAGGCGATGGCGGCGAGGCCGAGGCGACCGAGGATCCGACGCGTGCGCATGGAGCGCGGTACGCTAGCGATCCCTCCGGTGCGGCGGAGGTGCGAGGACGGCGGCGCGGATGACGGCGACGGACGACAGCGCGGAGCGATCCACGGCGGCCGCCGCGGCGAGCGGGCGCGGCCGCGAGTTCGCCGCCGCGCTCGGCTGGTTCCTCGTCGCGGCGACGCTGCGCGCGATCGGCATCGACCGCTTCAGCCTCTGGGGCGACGAGATCTACACGCTGGAGAACAGCCAACAGCTGTTCGGACCGGCGATGAAGCCGAGCGCGCTCGCCTTTCCGCTCAGCTTCCTGCTCGAACGCGGCGCGCTCGAGCTGGCGCGGCTCGGCGGGGTCGACCTCGGCGCTCCGGAGAGCCTGCAGTGGGTGCTCCGCGTGGTGCCGGCGACGTGCGGCGCGCTCGCGGCAGCCGCGGCGTTCGCCGGCTCGCGCGGGGTGCTGCGTCCCGGGGAACGGCACGTGCTGGCGGCGCTGGTCGCCTTCTCGCCGTGGTTCCTCTGGATGTCGCAGATGGCGCGGTTCTACGCGCTGGTGCTGTTCTTCTGCGTGCCGGCGACGTTCTCATTCTGGCGCGCGCAGCGCGACGGCGACGTCGGCGCGGCCTGGCGCGGAGTCGCCTGGTCGGCGCTGGCGCTGGCCACCCACCCGTCGGCCGGGTTGCTGCTGCTCGGCCATCTCCTCGCCTGCCTCGCCGCGGCGGCGCTGCGGCTCAAGCCGCTCACTCGCGCGCTCGTCCCGCCGCTGCTCCTGCCGCTCGCCGCCGTCGCGGTGGCGGCGGCATGGCCGACGCTGCGCGAGACCATCGCATACCGCTACCACGCGCAAGATGCGAGCCTCGAGACCGCCGCGGTGCTGGTGCTCGGCCTCGGCTTCAACTTCGGTCCGGTGGTCGGGGCGCTGGCCCTGCTCGGGCTGCCGACCCTGTGGCGGCGCGAGCGAGCGCTGGCCGTGCACGTGGTGGTCGGCGTCGGCGCGCCGGTCGCCGGCGTCCTGCTGCTGGCGTTGCAGCAGAAGGCAGTCGAGCAGCGCTACCTCGTCGCCGTGATGCCGCTGGCACTGGTGCCGGCGGCGGCGTTCCTCGGCGAACTGGGGCACCGCGTCACGGGGGCGCTGCGCGGCGCCCGCGTCGCGATCCCGGCCGCGGCACTGGCGGCGTGGCTGCCGGGCGTCGTCTCGGCCGGCATCGATGGCGATCGCCACGACCTCGCCGGCGCGCTCGCCTTCGTCGGCGCGCGGCTCGAGCCCGGCGACGCGATCGTCTGCGAGACGCACGCGCTGGCGCGTCGCTATCTGCCGGCCGAACTGTCGGACGAGCGTCTGATCGAGGCGCCGCCGCCGCGCGATGAGTGGAAGCGCTGGCAGGAGCTGTGGACGGACAGTCGACGCGTCTGGGTCGTGGTCCAGGCCGAGTTCGAGGAGATGAGCGCGGAGACCCGCTCGTTCCAGCGCTGGGCGTGGCAGGAAGGACGCCTCGTGCGCGAATTCTGGCGTCCGCGCCTCGACTACCACCAGAATCGCCTGCGCGTGTTCCTCGTCGACACCGCGCTGGCGCGGCGCTGGCACCGCGAACTGCCGCAGCGCTGAGTGTCCGCGCGCGGAGCAGGCCGCGCGGACCAGGCCGGGCGGTGCTCAGCGCGCGTCGGCCGGCAGCGGCAGCGAGCGCGTCGGCTGCCCGGAACGCGCGCTCAGCGAGCGGACGAGGCGCACCTCGGGCCGCCCGCCGGGAGTCTCGACCAGCGCGAGCAGGTGGTCGACCGTGCCCGGGACGCCCGAATCGCCGGCGACGGTGCCGTCGGCCTGCACCTGTTGCGTCGCCTCGACCAGCAGCGAGGCGATGCCCTGCTTCTTCAGGAACGTCGACAGCCAGGGCAGGAACAGTCGCGAGTCGTTCAGCAGCGGGAAGGCGTTCTTCAGCTGACCGATGCCCCACAGCGCCGCACGCTCGATGCGCCGGCCGGCGGCCTCGAGCTCGAGGATCTCGTCGTAGAGGTCCTTCATGAACTTGCCGGCGGAGAGGTACTCGGGTGCATAGCTGATGATCGCGAGGCGGTTCGCGGCGTCGCCGAACCACTCGCGGGCCACCGCGGCGAGTTCGTCGCGCGTCTCGCGCAGCGTGATCAGCAACCCGGTGCCGCTGCCGGCCAGCAGGAAGCGCAGCGCCAGCCAATGCGCGGTGGTCGCGCGCGACGGCGGGCCGATCAGGCCGGTCACCGAACCGTGCGGGACGTGCAGGTCGTCGAGCCCGAACGGGATCGACGGGTGCGGCGCGGCGCGCGCCTCCTTCGACTGCTGGTAGTCGAGGTGCGACAGGAGCGTCGGCACGGACGGGTAGACGTGCACTCCCGGCGGGCGCGCGCCACGGCCGCCGAACAGGACGCCTTCGTTGCGGCCGACGATCGAGAAGTGGTGGGCGCCGCGGTAGTAGAACTGGTGGCGCGCCTTCGCGATCTCGATCGAGCGCTCCTTGAACTGGTCACCGACGCGGTGATACCCGAGGTCGATGATCACGTCGGCCGCATACTCCGCGGCGGTGAACGCGGCGCGGGACGAGCCGTCGCCCGGCGTCTCCACCACGAAGATCCCGTGCAGGCGCCGTTCGGCGAGTTGCTGCCGGATCGACTGCAGGGCAGTGCGCGCCGGGATGCCGTCGTCGAACGCGTTGACCGAGATGTTGTCGATGGCGACGAGCCGCGGGGCGAGGCGGCTGCCCACCGGAGCGGCCGCCCGAACCATCGCGGCGAGGTCGCGGTCAAGTCGCTCGAACAGCCTGGCCCCGCCGGCCACCATCTCGCGCGGCGACTCGCGCAGCGCCGCCAGCGCGAGATAGCGCTCGGGTGCCGGCGGCGGCGGGGCGAATTCGTGCACCTGCGCCGCGTGCTCGGGCGACTCGATCGTCCCGACGATCCGCCGCCATTGCGCGTCGAGGCCGTAGAAGTCGAAGTCCTCGCGCAGCTTCGCATGCAGCTCGGAGGGGCCCTGGTCGAAGCTGTAGTAGACGTGGCAGGCGCCGCGCTCGGTGGCGGCACCGAGCGTGCGGACCGCCAGTTCCAGCGCCAGGTGGGTCTTCCCGGTCCCCGGGCCGCCGAGGATCACCATGAAGACCGAGCCCTGCTGCGGGAAGCGGAGGCCGCCGCCGCCGAGCAGCAGGTCGAGGCCGTCGATCTGGGTCGGGAGGCGCTGGTAGGCCGGCGGCTGCGGGCGGTTCATGTCCCGAGGATACGCGCCGACGCGCGGGTTCGTCCGGCGCCAGCAGTCGGGCCCCCCGGCGCGCCGATGAGCGGGTGCGACGGCATCCGGGGGGCGCGCGGCGGCGACATGATGGCCGCCCGCGTCCGACCCCTTCCCGAAGGTCCGCCTTGAGCTACCGAGACGTCATCGTCGCCGTGACCGTGCTGGCGCTCCTGCCGCGGGCGTTCACGCGGCCGTTCTTCGGGCTCCTGCTCTTCACCTGGCTGGCCTACCTGCGGCCGCAGGACTTCTGCTGGGGATTCGCCAAGGGCATCCGCTACTCGCTGTACTGCGCGATGCTGATGTACGGCGGCTGGTTCTTCAACGAGACGCGCAAGTTCACCCGCTGGTCGACGCCGACGCGCTGGATGCTCGGGCTGTTCCTCTCCGTGACGCTGTCGCTGGTCGGCGCCGACCGGGACCCGAACGACAACCAGACGGACAAGTACGTCGACCTGTTCAAGGTCTACGTCGTCACCTTCTTCGCCGTCGGCATGGTCGACACGGGCGATCGCCTGAAGAAGTTCGCGTGGACGATCGGCCTCACCTTTGCCTTCTTCGGCGTCAAGTACGGGCTGCATGGCGTGCTGCGTGGCGGGCGCATCCTGCAGGGGCCCGGCGGGATGATGCTGGACAACAACGATCTCTGCCTCGGCCTCGCCATGGGCATGCCGTTCACCTTCTTCCTGCGGCAGACCGCCGAGAAGCGCTGGCTGCGGCGCGGCCTCATGATCGCCTTCGCGCTGACCTGCATCGCCGTGATCTGCACGCTGTCGCGCGGCGGCTTCCTCACCATGTGTCTGGTCTGCCTGCTGATCTTCAACAAGCTGAAGAAGAGCATCCTGCCGTGGCTGGTGGCAGCGCTGCTGGCCGGGATCGTGCCGTTCCTGCTGCCTTCCGACTTCAAGGAGCGGCTCGAGACGCTGAAGGACCCGACCCAGGAGGAATCGGCCGCCGGCCGCCTCTACGCCTGGCAGGTCGGGCTGCGAATGGTCGCCGCGCACCCGTTCTTCGGCGTCGGCTTCGAGGGGTTCCTCTCCAACTTCCGCCGTTACGACCCGATCACCGTCCGCCGCAAGGACGGCGTCAAGTCGGTCCGCGTCGCGCACAACACCTACCTGCAGGTCTGGGCCGAGCTCGGCACCGTCGCGCTGGTCTGCTTCATGGGGATGCTGCTCTCCTCGCTGCTCTGGCTGCGCAAGACCCGCAACGAGGTGCGCCGCCGCGGTGGTCCGCAGTGGCTGGTCGACTACGCCGACATGATCGAGATCTCGTTGCTGGCGTTCATGTTCGGCGCCAATTTCCTGAACCGCGCCCACTTCGACCTGATGTACACGCTGGTCGCGATGACGGCGTGCCTCCGCTTCGTCGCGCGGGACGAGCTCGCCCGCCTCGCCCCGCCGCCGGAGATCGCGCGGCCGGCATTCGGCGCTCGCGCGGCCGCCGCGCCGGCGATGGTTGGCGCCGGCTGACGGCGGCGCGGGCAACCCCGCCCCCCTCGCCCGCGCCGCCGCAGGCGCCCGAGCTGACGCCGGAGCAGGTCGAGGTCCGCTCGCTGACGCAGCAGGCGATCGCCTGGTTCGGCAAGGGCGAGTGGAAGCGCGCCGACGAGCTCGCCGTGCGCGCCGAGAAGCTCGATCCGCGCCACGAACTGGCCGTGCGCGTGCAGGGCTGGTGCGCCGTGGCCGCCGGCGACGATGCGAGGGCCGCCGAGACGCTGACGCGCGCCCTCAACCTCGATCCCGCCAACCACGAGGTGCAGTTCCTCCTGGCGGGATGCCACCTCCGACTCGAGGAGTGGGGGGCGGCGAAGGACCTGCTGACCGACCTGTTGACGAAGCAGGGGCCGAGCGTCGTGCTGTGGACCGCGCTGGCGGAATGCTGCGCCGGCGAGGGCGACGGCCCGGGCGCGCTCGCGCTGCTGGAGAAGGCGCGGGCGTTGGCGCCGAAGTCGCAAGAGGTCGTGCTGGCGATCGTCGCCGTCCACGAGCAGTTCGAGGCGTGGACGGCCGCGGCCGCCGAGCTGAAGCCGCTGGTGGCGGCGACGCCCGGCGATGCGCAGCTGCGTTGGCGGCTGATCCACTGCCGGCTCTCGGCCGCGGACTACCCGGCAGCGATTTCCGAGCTCGAGGAGGCGTGCCGCGTCCTCCGGGACGATCCGCAGCCGCATGAGCTGCTGGTCGAGCTGTTCACCAGCCGGTTGCCGGACCCGGTGCGGCTCGCCACCCATCAGGAGTGGCTGAAGGCGTGGAAGCTGCGCCGCCGATGAGGCAGCCGTCGGGGCGCGCCCCGCGTCCAGCCATTGGGGAAGTGATCGCATGAACGCGTCCAACCCGTCGACTCCCGTCCCGCCGCTGCCGCCCCCGGCGAACCAGCGCAAGACGGTGCTCATCGATCGCGCCTTCCAGCTGGGCTTCATCCGGCGACTGGGCGGCGCGCTCTGCTTCTACTTCCTGCTGTTCGTCGTCATCGCGGTCGTCGCGCCGGTCGCGTTCACGTTCCTCGGCCATCCGCCCGAGTGGGCGATGATGGAGACGGCGTTCCGCGTCGAGGTGCTGCTGCGCATCGTCCTCGCGCCGCTGATCTGCACCTTCATCTGCCTGTTCGCGCACGGCGTGCTCGAGACGTTCCGCATCGCTGGCCCGAACTTCCGTTTCAGGGCGCTGGCCCGCGACCTGCAACGGCTGCGCATTCCGCGCGGCGTGCGGATCCGCAAGGGCGACCTGCTGCAGGACACCGCAGACGAGCTGCATCGCGGACTGATCGCCGTGCACGACCAGCTGACCGCCGTGAAGTCCGAGGTCGTCGCGGCGATCGAGCAGACGCGCGGCGCGATGGGTCCGGCGCGCTCGGCGGGCGCGGATCAGGCGCTGGCAGCACTGGCCCGCGCCGGACAGGCGATCACCCGCTTCGAACTGGTCGGCTGCGCCCCCGAGTGCGCGCGCGAAATGGCCGAGACGATGCCCCCGGTCGAGCCGCTCGCCGCGGACGCCACCGTCACCAGCGGGCGCTGAGCGACGACGATCCAGGCAAGGTTCGCGGTCGCTCAGCCCTCGTCGCTCGCCTCGCTGCCGTCCTCGGCGGCCGTGTCTCCGTCGGCGGAGTCGGCACCGTCACCAGCGGCGGCCGCTGCCGGCTTCCTCGGCGCGTCCCCGCCGAACGCGACCAGCCGCGCCTGCACGGCACCGCCGAAGAACTGGGTCAGTCCGCCGTTCAACTCGTGGTAGCCGAGCTCCAGGACGGCGCCCTTCGCGCCGTGCCGGCCGAACAGCCCGCGCGGCGTCACATAGCCGATGTCCTCGAAGCGCAGGTCGAGGATGCGCCGTCCGCCGGTCGGAAAGAGGCGTTCGATCGCCATGCCGGCCGGGAGCGCGTCGTAGGTCACGAGGTAGCCGACGGCGTTGCCATCGACGATGATCTGCTCGGTGTGGGTGTAGGGGTCGATCTCCCACGGCTGCACCGCGAGGGCGGCCGACCGACCGGTGCGCTCGGCGGCAGCGGGATCCGACGCGCAGCCGTGGAACTGCGCGGTGACCAGCGCGAGGGCGGAGAGCAGGAGGGGACGACGCCAGCCCATGGGGAGCTCCGGGAGGTGGAAGGCGGGGGATCGTAGGCCGGTTTGCCGGAGGCGGCAACAGCACGCGACGGCGTCGCGACGCCGCCGCGGCCCCGGGAGGGGCGGTCGGTGAGCCGCCTGCGCGAACTGCTCGGCCCGGGCGGCCCGATCGCCGCGCGCCACCCCGCGTTCGAGGAGCGCGAGAGCCAGATCGTGATGGCCGAGGCGGTCGACCGCGCTTTCCACGACCACGCGCGGCTGTTCGTCGAGGCGGGGACTGGGACCGGGAAGACCTTCGCCTACCTGCTGCCGGCGCTGCTCCACGCCGACCTGCCGGACCGTCGCGTCGTGATCTCGACCTGGACGCGCAACCTGCAGGAGCAACTGGTCCACCGCGACCTGCCGATGTTGCGCGAGATCCTCGGCGTGCCGCTCGAGGCCGCGCTGGTGCAGGGGCGCGAGAACTACGTCTGCCGCCGCCGCGCCGAGCAGGCGCTGCGCCGCACCGATCTCCTGTTCGAGCACGTCCGTTCCGCCGGCGAACTGCAGCGGCTGGTGAGCTTCGCCGCGACCAGCCCGCAGGGCACTCGCAGCAGCCTCGACTTCGAGCCGCGCGCGGAGGCGTGGGCGGCGGTGCGGGCCGAGCGCGGCAACTGCCTCGGCGCGCGCTCGCCGTTCTTCGAGTCGTGCGCCTGGCAGGAGGCGAAGCGGCGCGTGCGGGAGGCCGGCGTGCTGGTGGTGAACCATGCGCTGCTGCTGGCCGACCTCAAGCTGAAGCGGGTCGGCGGGGCGGTGCTGCCGCCGTACGCCTACCTCATCGTCGACGAGGCGCACCATCTCGAGGAGATCGCCGCCGAGCACCTCGGCGGGCGGGTGTCGCGGGCAGTGCTCGCCGCGGAGATGAAGCGCGCCGGGCAGGCGGTCGGCGCCGTCGTCGGCGACGCCCGGCTGGCCGTGGACGAGGCGCTCCTGCATGCGCGGGCGACGACGCAGGAGCTGTTCGAGGCGTTCGCCCGGCTGGCGGGGACGCGCCTGCAGGCGCCGGTGCCGGCCGGATTGCCGCTGCCGAAGGCGGCGCCGGAGGCGCTGCAGGAGCTGTCCGCCCGCCTGCTGCGGGTCGCCGAACACGAGCGCGACGAAGCGGTGGCCGCCGACCTCGCGGCGCGCGGTCAGGTGCTCGCGGAGCAGTCGCTCCATCTCGCTGCCGCCCTGGCGGGCAGCAGCGACGAGCGGGTCGCGTACGTCGAGCGGCAGGAGGCCGGCGGCGAGGTGTCGGTCTGCACGGCCCCGATCGAGCCCGGGCCGATCCTCGCGCGCGAGCTGTTCGCGCCGCTGCGCTCGGTGGTCCTCACCAGCGCGACGCTGGCCGTGGCGCCGGCGCCCGACCGCTTCTCCTGGCTGGCGCGCGGCTGCGGCATCGCCGACGCCCGCCCGCTGATCCTCGCCTCGCCCTTCGACTACCGGCGCCAGGCGAAGCTGGTCATCGATCCGTTGCCCGAGCCGAACCAGCCCGACGCCTGGCTCGGCGCGATGATCGAACGGCTCCCGGGACACCTCGAGCGCTGCCACGGCCGCGCCTTCGTCCTGTTCACCAGCAGGAAGACGATGGAGCAGGTCGCCGACGGCGTGCGCGCCGCGGCCGATCGGCTCGGGATCGCGCTTCTCGTGCAGGGGCGGGGCCTGCCGCGCAGCCGGATGCTCGAGGAGTTCCGGCTGGCGCAGCCGGCGGCGCTGTTCGGGCTGGCGTCGTTCTGGGAAGGCGTCGACGTCCCCGGCCGCGAGCTGTCGCACGTGATCCTGACCCGCCTGCCGTTCCCGATGCCCGACCACCCGCTCGAGCGGGCGCGGAGCGAGCGGGCGGAGCGGCGCGGCCAGGACCCGTTCATGACGCTGTCGCTGCCGAAGGCGGTGCTGCGCTTCAAGCAGGGCTTCGGGCGGTTGATCCGGCGCAAGGACGATTCCGGCGTCGTGACCGTGCTGGACGCGCGGATCATCCAGCGGCGCTACGGCCGGCAGTTCCTCGAGGCGCTGCCCGACTGTCCGAAGGTCGTGCTGCGGGACGGCGAGGAGATCGACCTGTCCGAGGAGTCTTCGCGATGGTGAGCCTGCTCCTCATCGGGCTGGTCACGAGCACGGCGACGCCGCTCGACGGCGCCGCGAGCGCCGACGAGCGGGCGGCGCGCTGGCGCGATTTCCCGGTGTTCGTCTGGTTCCACGGCGGGCCGGCGCCGGGCCCGGTCGCGTTCGCCACCCTGCGGGAGGCGGGGCTCGCCGGCTGCAACGTCGAGGCGGCGTGGGACGGCGCGCGGAGCGCCGCCGTGCGCGCGGCCGGTCTCGATTTCTACGTCGATCACCTCGCCGGGAAGGGCGACCTGTGGCTGCGGCCGGCGCGGTTCGATCTCGACCGCGAGGCGTGGAAGGGGGACCTGTCCGGGTTCCGACCGTCGCGCCCGACGTCGCTGCTCGAGCCGGCGGCGCGCGGGCAATTGTTCGAGAAGGTCGAGGCCGGGCTGGCACGCCATCGCGCGGCGGCGCCGCTCTGCTGGGTGCTGGAGGACGAACTCTCGGTCACGCGCGGCGTGAATCCGATGGACTACTGCTTCGCGCCCGCGACGCTGGCGGCGCTCCGCGCATGGCTCGCGGCACGACACGGAGCGATCGCGGACTGGAGGGCGCGACACGGCGGAACGTGGGATGACTGGAGCGAGTTCGTACCGCCGACCAGCGCCGAGGCCCGCCGCGCCGCAGCGGACCGGCCGCTGGCGGAAGTGCGGCTCGCTGCCTGGGCCGTCCATCGAGAGTTCATGGATGAAGCGCTGGCCCGGCTGCTGGTCGACCTCGCCGCGCCGGTCATCGCCGCTGATCCGGGTGCGCCGGTCGGCTTCACCGGGGGCAGCTTTCCCTCCGCGTTCGGCGGCTTCGACTGGGCGCGCCTGGCGCCGGCGCTGACGCTCCACGAACCGTACGAGACCGGTGCGGCGCCGGAACTGGTCCACGCCTTCAAGGGAGCGGGCGCACGCGTGCTGTCGACGCTGTTCGTCCCGGATCAGCCGGCAGCCGACTGGGAACCGCGCGAGCTGCTGGCCCGCGTCGGGCGCGGCGACGACGGTGCCGTGATCTGGTCGAGCGGGCCGCTCCTCACGGCGGACGGCAGCGCGCTGACCCGTGCCGGGCGGCGTCTCGCCGAGGAGGTGACGCAGGCGCGGCGGCTGCGGCGGGAGCTGGTCGACGCGGTGGCGGCCCCGCCGCGCGTCTTCCTCTTCTCGGGGATGGCGGCGGCCCGGGCGGGCTGGATCGTCGACTCCTGGGGTGACGGCAAGACCTTCCTGAACCGCCTCACATCGTACGAGGCGGACCACTCCTCGACCGCGGCCGCGCGCGAGGGCTGGGTCGAGTTGCTGCGCGCGGTCGGCGTGCCCTTCACGTTCTTCGACGAGCGCGCCGGGCTGCCGGGGGCGGCGATCGCCGATCCGCCGAGCGCGGCCGTCATCCTGACCGAGGCGTTCGCCGTATCGGATCGCCTGGTCGGCGAGCTCGCCGCGTTCGTCGCCGCCGGAGGCACGCTGATCGGCGATGCGCACGCGGCGCTGTTCGACGAGGAGCTGGCGGGTCGCGACTCCGGCGCGCTGCGGTCGCTCTTCGGCGTGGAGCGGCGCGGCGGCATCGAACTCGCCGACCTCGAGCCCTCCGTCGCGCTCGATGCGCCGCGGACGGGAGCGCTGCGGCTGGCGGCGGCGGAGGGTGAACTGCTCGCGGCGGCTGCCGGGACGCGCCGGACGAGCCTCGGCTACGAGCGAACCGCGGCCCCGGGGCGCGCCCTCTATCTCGACGCGCGCGTGGGTGGCTGCGTCCGCGGCGCCGAACGCGTGGAGGCGCTGCGAGCGACGGCGGCGGCGCTGCGCGGCTGGCTCGGCCACCCGGTCGGAGCCGCGGTCGGGGGCGATGCGATCGAGCTGGACGCCGCCTCGATCGGTGCGGTTCACCTGCATCGGCTGCAGCGGCGCGGTCGCGAACGGCTGCTGGTGGTCGCCGGCTCCGGGTTGACCGAGCCGCGCGAGATTCGGCTGACGCGCACGCGTGGCGGCTTCGCTGCCGTCACGCCGATCGGGGCGGCGCCCGCCGCCGCGACCGCAGGCGCACCGACGGCCCACGCGTCGATCGCCTTGCAGCTCGGGCCGGGCGGCGCCGCGCTCATCGAACTCGTCGATTGAGCGGGTCGCGCGCGTGACCGGGGGCCCCCCGCGGTGGCCCGAAAAGAAACCCGGCGGAGAGCGTCGTCGCCCTCCGCCGGGACACGCATCGAATGTTGGCCGTTGCGCCGGTGGGCGCCACGGCCGGCGTCAGCCGCTCAGAAGCGGGTGGTCGCCGCGAAGTAGCCGTAAACCATGTCGCCCGAAACGCCGGTCATGTCGTGGAAACCGTTCCCGGCGAAGAAGTAACCCACGCCCATGCCGACCGAGGTCGACTTGCTGCACTCCATGGTGTAGGTGAGGTCCGCCTCCTGACCGAGAGCCTTGTTGCCGCCGCTGGTGGCGTCGGAGTAGTTGTAACCGACGAATCCGGCGTCGGTCGTCGCCCGGCGGTTCCAGTGGTAGCCAAGGCAGACCGTGCCGTCGCCCATCTTGTAGCTGGTGCCCACCGTCCAGTGCTGGATGTTGGACCAGCCGAAGAAGTCGGTCAGGCCGAACCAACCGTGCAGCGACGGCGCGATCTGCAGGTAGTTCTCGCTCGCATCGTCGCCACCGGTCGCGTAGTCGTAGCCGACGTGGAAGCTGTCGAAGAACTCGATATTGCTCGGCTTGAAGCAGGCGCCGGCGTGGATCGCGTAGGTGCCGAAGCCGAAGTTGTGGGTCCGGTCACCCATCACCTCGCCGAACTGGGTGACGCCTTCCACGTCGAAGCAGATCCCACCCATGTCCTCGCTGGCCCAGCGCGCACCGTAGGTGGTGAAGCGCGTCCGGCCGACGGCGCCGGCGTCGGAGTAGTTCATGTCCTCGAGGTGGAAGACGTAGAGATCGACGCCGCCGACGCCGCTCATCGACGTCGTGTAGTAGGCGCCGTAGAGATCGGCGTTGTCGACCGTGCTGACGCCGCCCGCCGGCGTCAGTTCGCCGCCGGCGAAGTTGTCGCTGTCGTTGAGACGCAGGGCGACGATGGTCCACTTGCCGGCGCCGTCGCCGAGGTCATTGTCAAAACGGAAGCCGTCGAACGACGTGCGGCCCAGCCGCCAGTCGTCGTCACCGATCACGCGCTCCTTGCCGAACTCGATCGCCTGGCGGCCGGCGGTCATGTCGACCCCGGTGTTGTAGATGTCGGCGACCTTGAGCACGATGCGCTGGGCATCGAAGCTCTCACCCCCGGAGGAGGAGGCGTCACCGGTGAGGCGCGTCGTGTCGCCGAGCCCGGTCGCGGTGTTGTCACCCCAGACGTCGGCGACATGCATCGTGATGCCGACCGAGGTCTTCTCCGAGACGCGGGCATCGAATCCAAGCTGCGCCTCGGCGCCGAACGAGTTGACGTCATCCTTGCCGACCGAGCTGTGGTAGTTCCCCCAGTAGTCGCCGCGGATATGGATGAGGCCGCCGATGTTGATGCCGTCAGTGCCCGGCGCGCTGATGTTCAGCCGGCGCGGCTCGCGCAGCGCCTCCGCCGGGCTGTTGCGGACGGCACCGTCGAGGCGCGCCTCGAGGGTCGCCGCCGCCGGCGACTGGAGCGAGTCGATCTGCGCGCTCAGCGCCGCGACCTGCTTCTTCAGCTCCGCGATCTGCTGGTCGCGGCTCAGGGCCTCCTGCCCGAAAGCCGACCCAGCGCTCAACGCCAGGATCGAAATCGCACCTGCCGTACGCATTCAATCTCCTCCTCTGGGTGTCCCGAGGGTGCCGGTTCGACGTCCGCCGAATGGGTACCGCTTGCGACGTCGCGACCTGAAACCAGCGCCCGCGCGCGCCCTGACGGCGCATAGGTGAAATTCGGCCCGATCGTTCGGACCGAGACGCATTGCTCCCCTTGCATTCCACGGCCGCCGTGGCGCCGTGGCACCGTTCACGCCCGCCCGGTCGCCAACCGGGAGCGGCGTCCCTTCCCAGAACACGAGCCGACCGGCGCTCGCCAGCGCACAGTCGCCGCCTTTTCGATCGGGCACCCTGCTTCCGGATCTGACGGCGCGGGGCGCTGCGGAGGACGATCGAAAAATGCGTCGCCTAGGATCCGGATCGCATCCTCGAAGTCAACGTTGCAATCCCCCGATTTTCCCAGATTAAGATCGGATTCCGATCACTTGATCGGATCTGGCGGAGTAGGCTTTGGTGCGGTAATCGATCCTTTTTTGGCTGTCGATTCGCTGATTCGGGTCAAGGCGGTGTGTCCACGGATCCGAATCGACGGGCAGCCCACGGAGATTGCCCGGATGTCCGTACGCCCACACGCGCCAGCCGCCACGGTCTCCCCGAGGGCGGTCCGGCTGGCGATGGCGACGTCCTCTCTGGTGATGCTCGCCGGGCTGCTGCTGCCGGCCGTCCGGACCTGGCGCCACTGGTCGCTGGAGCATCAGGCGATGGAGGAGATGGCGCGGATCTCCGCCGGCATCCATCAATTCATGGCGGATACCGGGTTGACGCCCACCCGCGCGCGCAACGGCGATCCCCGCGGCGCGATGCGACTGCTCGGTCCCGGGCTCATCGCCGAAGGTGCCTACTACTACCCCGATCGCCACCAGAGCGGCCTGCAGGAGCACCTCGTTGAGAACTCCCCGCAGGGACGGCAGCAGCCGGGATACGGCGGCTGGAATGGGCCCTACGTCACGCCCCTGACGGCCGATCCCTGGGGCTTTGCCTACGTCCTGATCGCCTACCCGCTGGCGCGGGCCGATGACCGTGATTGCGTGCTGGTCTCCGCCGGGCCGAACCGCCGCATGGATGGGACCTATGCCTCCCCGCGCGACGTGATCGCCGCCGGGGACGACCTCGTCTACGTGGTGGTCGACAAGTCGCGAAGCGCCGCCGCACCGCTCCGGTGACATCGGGCGACCAGCAGCGATTTCCGTTCGCGCGGTGGGGGTACCCCCCGGAGCGGTCCACCCCCGCCGGCCGATCAGCGGGCCGGAGGGACGGAACAGAGCTGCCATGCCGACCGAACGCCGCAAGCATCCGCGCCAACCGCTCGCCGTACGCCTCCATTGGCGCCTGGTCGACCTCGGTTCCCCGCTCGCGACCGCCGAACTGGCCGACGCCGGCATGCAGCCGGCCGTCACGGTCGATGTCAGTGACGGGGGCATCGCCTTCCTCGTTCCGTGTGAGCTGCCACTCGGCGCACCACTGGCCTTGCAGCTCGCGCGCGACCTCGGCGGGCCGCCGTTGTCGGCGCTCGGCCGGGTCGCCCGCTGCGAGGAGCGGTCGGAAGGCTGGCTGGTCGGCGTCGAGCTCACCTGGGTCGAGGCGACCCAGCCCTCCGCCGGCCTCGGAGGCGTCCCCGAAACCGCCTGGACGCTGCTCTGAAGGGGCGACCGCACCGGGGCGGACGACGGCGCGATTGACTCACGCGGCGCGTTGACCATCCTGCGCGCGACCCCATGACGAACCGGCGCACGCTCCTCCGCAACGTCGGCAGCAATGCCGTCGGTTACGCCATCAATGTCGTGGTCGCCTACCTGCTCACGCCGTACGTGCAGGCGAAACTGGGGCCGGACGGAGCCGGCGTCTGGACGCTGGTTGTCTCCTTCGTCGGCTACTACGGGCTGCTCGACGTCGGCATCCGGTCGGCGGTCGGCCACTTCGTCGCGACCTATCACTCGCGGCGCGAAGAAGAGCATGTGAACCGCACGCTCAGCACCGCGATGGCGCTGATGCTGGGGGTCGCGGGGCTCGCGGCCGCCGTGACCTGGGTGGTCGGCGACGCCGGACCCGATTGGTGCCGCTGGATCAACCGATTGCGCGTCGAACGCGGCGAGGAGCCGCTCGAGCTCGCCGGCGCGTTCGCCGATCCGGAGGCGCTGCGACACGTCATCTGGGTGATGGGGGCCGGTTTTGCGCTGAGCTTCCCGATGGCGCTCTACGGCACCGTCATCTACTCGGTGCAGCGGATCGGCATCCAGAATGCGATCGGGATCTCGCAACTGCTGCTGCGCGCCGGACTCACCGTCTGGGCGCTCGAGGCGGGGCACGGTCTGATGGGGCTCGCCTGCGTGGCGACCGGCTGCAACCTCCTCGGCTGGGTCGCCTCGATCATCGCCGCCTATCGCGTCCTGCCGACGCTGTCGCTTTCGTTCGCCCGCGTCACGCGTGCCGCGGCCAGGGAGCTGTTCAGCTACGGCGGTTTCAACGTGCTGGTGAACGTCGGCGACACCGTGCTGCTCTATACCAGCGCGTTCGTCATCGCCGGGATGCTGCACGACACCGGTGCGGCCAACTTCTACGCAGTCCCGGCCACCAACCTGATCCCGTACCTGATGCAGCTGGTGCAGTCGGTCACCTGGTCGCTCACGCCCCACTTCACCGGCAAGTGGGCCGTCGGGGAGATCGACGAAGTGCGCCGGCTGTTGCGCAACTCGACGCGATGGGTCACGCTGCTGGCGGCGTTGATCGCCGGCGGCCTCGTCTTCCTCGGCGGCGATTTCCTCGGCCAGTGGATGCCGCCGGTGTTCGTCGGCGACTCGCGCTTCGCCGCGTCGGTGCAGGTGCTGGCGGTGCTGGCAGTGGCCACGCTGATCCGCTGCAGCCAGAGCGCAGGCCGGCAGGCGTTGTTCGCGATGCGTGAGGTGCGTTACCTCGGGTTCCTCGTGCTGATCGAGGCGGGGCTGAACGTCGCGCTGTCGCTCTGGCTGGTGCAGCGGCACGGCATCGTCGGCGTGGCCGTGGCGACCCTGCTCCCGGTGGCGCTGATGCAGGGGATCGTGCAACCGCGTCACCTCCTGCGCGAACTCGAGGTGCCGGCGGGGGCGTTCGCCGGCGACGTGCTCCGTGCGAGCGTGCCGGTGCTGCTGGCGATGGGCGGCGTCGACTGGCTGCTCGGCGACCACGTCGAGGTGCGCTCGATGGCAGGCTTCCTCGTCCGCGGAATCGTGGTGGCGACGCCCGCCGCGCTGGTCGGCCTCCTCTGCGCCACGACGCGCGAGGAGCGTGCGATGCTGTGGCGGCGCCTGCGGCCGGCGTGACGACCGGCGGCGGCGCGGCCCCGCCGCGGGCGTCGTTCAGCGCGCGCCGCCTTCCGGCGACAGATGCGCGACCGGCTGCGGATGGAACCGCGGCGCGGCCTGCGCCTGGATCGCCGCAATCGCGGCGCGCGCCTGCGCGACGGCTGCGCCGTCGGTGTGCAGTTCGAGTTCCAGGGTGAACTCGCGCGCCGCTCCCGGCGCCAGTGTGACCAGCCGGCCCGCCCGCTCCTCGAAGCTGCGCGCGTTGGGGTGATTCGTCGCCGGCTCGAGCCCGGTCACGCAGCCGTCGGCCGCGAGCTGCGGGTTCTTCCACAGCGTGAAGCGCGGCAGCTGCGCCAGCGGCCAGCGCAGGCTGGCACCGAGCGCTTCGTCGGCAGCGGCGATCAGCGCGTGGGTGCGGCCGGCGGCGTCGCCCTGCAACTCGGCGAAGAAGACTTCCTCGGGACGGCCAGCCTCGGCGGCGCCGACCTGCGCCCACTCGCCGAATCGCGTCGCCGCGCGCGCATCCCGCGGCGCCAGCTCGCGGACCGGCAGGTGGACGCGCGCGCCGGCCGTGGCGACCGGCGCGCCGAGATTGACATGGTAGAGCAGTTCGATCGTCGCCGGCTCGCCGGAGCGGTTCTCCACGCGATCGGTCACCTCGATCACCGGCCGGTCGGCGCGGATGCGGGTGGTCGAGTTCAGGCGCAGCTTCGCGCCGAACAGTCGCGCTTCGTCGACCGTCCCGGTCACCGCGACGGACGCCGGCGCCAGGTCGAGTGCGACCACCACCCGGTGCGCCGGCGCGTTGCCGATCCGGCCGTGCAGCGGCCAGCGCAGCCGGCCGCGCTCGTCCCATTCCGGGGCGCCGTTGCTCTCGAGGCCGCAGCGGCAGAGCAGCTCGTCGAAGCCGTCGAGCCAGCCGAAGCCGGACGGCTCGGCGAGCGGGACGAATGCCGGATGGACCGGACCTGCGACCGGGGACTGCCAGCCGAACTCGATGCCGTCGCGCCACGCCTTCCAGATCGCCATCCCGCGCGTCGGGATGACGGCGACACGCAGCGAGCCGAGCGCGAGCTCGACCACCTGGACGCCTTCGCTGCGGCCGCCGCGCAGCGTGCGGCCGTCGACCCGGAGGCCGGACGGCAGGCCCGACACCGCGGGGAGGTCGATGTTCCCGTCGGCCCGATGGATGCCGCGGGCGACGTCGGTCAGCACGATCTCGGTGGTGCCCATCATCTGCGTCCCACGAGGAAGAGGCACCACTCGTCGGCCAGTTCGCTGCCGCGGCGGTGGCGCAACGGGAGGACCCGCCCGCGCATGTCCAGCGCGTGCTCGAAGCGCGACCAGGTCTCGGTGGCGGTGAAGCCCGCCTCGCGCAGCGCTTCCTGCAGCTCGGGCGGCGACCAGAGGCGCCAGTCGTAGCGGAACGCGTCGCGCAACCGCCGCGGCCGCGCGCGCGGCGGCGTGACCGTGAAGTGGAGCGCGTTCTCGACCCGGCCGCTCAGCAAGTCGGCGGCGCGCTGCTCCCACGCATGCTCGACGCGGCTCCCGTCCGGGAGCCGGCGCCGCTCGCGCAGCGTCCCGGTCCGCCACGCGGCGGCGCCGCCGTAGAGGTCGGCGACGAAGATCCCGCCGCGCGTCAGGCGTGCCCGCGCCCGCCGCAGGTAGGCCAGCAGCTGCGCGCGCTCGTGCAGTTCGCAGACGGAGAAGTTGCACGCCGCGATCACGTCGCAGCGGCCGGCAGCGGAGCGAACGTCCGCGACGCGGCACGCGAGGCGGGCGATCCCGCGGGCGCGAGCGAGCGGTTCCGGATCGTGGTCAGTGGCGATGGCGCTGCCGCCGCGGACCCGGCGGACCCACGCGCGCGAGAGCGCTGCGCCGCCGGCGAAGTCCTCGCCCAGCCGTCGCGGCGCGCCGCCGTGGATGGCGCGCAGGAATGCGACGTCGCGCTCCGGGGTCTGCGTGCATGCCTCGTAGAGGTCATGCCGATCAGGCGTGCTGGCCATCACCGGATTGAACCGCGGAACGCCGGGAAAAGGAACCGGGGCGGCCGCTGTGCGCGGCCGCCCCGGATGCAGGCATCGATCATCCCGCGTCGCGGGTCACTGCGGGAAGCCGAGGCAGCCCTCGTTGACCTCGCAGTTGCGGAAGTTGGCGTTCAGGACCTCGAGCGCATCCATCAGGTCATCGCAGGTCATGTCGGCCCGGCGGGTCGCTCGCGCGCGGCCTGCCACGCCTCGTAGCGGGCGACGAAGGCCGGGTCGCGCCGGCGCAGGTTGTCGAGGTCGATCTTGCCGCTGCGGAACATGCAGTCGACGGCGAACGGCAGCGGTTCCAGATGGAGCTTCGCCGCGGCGTCCTCGAACCAGGTGGTGCTGGCCAGCGCGTTCTCCTGGTAGGCATCGACGACCGGCTTGCGCGTCGCCGCGAAGTCGGCCAGCGCTTCGCTCACGCCGGCATGGCGGCCGCAGCTCTCGTAGAGGGCGATCGCGTCCTCCATGGCCAGCTTGGTGCCGGAGCCGATCGAGAAGTGGGCGGTGTGGGCCGCATCGCCCAGCAGGACGACGTTCTCGCAGGTCCAGGCCGCGTTCTTCACCAGCAGGAACTGGATCCACTTGCTGCGGTTGCCGACGAGGCGCTGGCCGCCGAGATCGCTGGCGAAGATCCCTTCGAGGCGCCGCAGCGTCGCATCGCCCGCCACCTCCTCCAGCCGGTCGAAACCCGCCGCGCGCCACGGCTTCTCGCCGCATTCCACGATGAACGTGCTCTGCGCGGCCGAGAAGCGGTAGCTGTGCGCCATGAACAAGCCCTCCGGCGCCTGCCGGAAGGTCAGCGTGAGGCCGTCGAACGGCTGGGCTGTGGCCAGCCAGATGTAGCGGTTCCTGCGCGCGTCGAGGGTCGGCCGGAACGCCTCCTTCCAGCTTTCGCGCACGGTGCTGATCACGCCGTCGGCGCCGACGAGCAGGTCGCATTCGCGTTGCAGCACCCGCGGCTCAGGCACGTTGCTCTCGAAGCGCAGGTCGACGCCCAGCTCCCGGCAGCGCTCCTGCAGCAGCCGGTTCCACGTGATCCGTGCCACCCCGGCGAAGTGGTTGCCGCCGACGTCGATCCGCTGGTCGCGGTGGACGATGACGACCTTCTCCCACGTTTGCACCAGCCCCTCGGCGCGACGGAACAGCTCGTCGTCGCAGCGGCGCAGCAGGTCGGTCGTCTTCCGCGAGAAGACCACGCCGAAGCCGAAGGTGTTGTCGGCGGCGTTCCGCTCATGGACGGCGATGGCGAGGCGCGGGTCGCGCTTCTTCATGAGCAGCGCGAACCAGAGCCCGGCGGGGCCGCCGCCGATGACGGTGATCTTCATTGCGGCGGGCTCAGTTCGGCACGCCGGCGGCTTGCTTCGGCGTCTGGCCGCGCAAGACCGAGTTGTCGTGGAACAGCCGGCTCTGGTCGATCGCCATCGGGCGGGTCAGCGCATCGACGTCGATCTGCCCGCTCTGTCCGTAGGCGTGTAGCGCGTTGCCCCAGCAGGCGGCCTCGATCGCCGATTCGTCGACGCCGCGCTCGCGCATCAGCGCCGCGGTCTTCGGCACCGACAGCGGGTCGGAGACGCCCCAGTCGGCCGAGCTGTCGACGATCACCTGCTTCGGACCATACTTCTTCACGATCTCGACCATCCGCTCGCTGCCCATCTTGGTGTGCGGGTAGATCGTGAACGCCGCCCACGCGCCGCGGTCGAGGACCGACTGCACCGTCTCCTCGTTGTTGTGGTCGATGACCAGCTTGTGCATCGGCACCTTGCACTCGGCGGCGAGGTCCAGGCTGCGCACGATGCCGCGCTTCTTGTCGCGGTGCGGCGAATGGACCATCACGACCAGATCGTTCCGCGCGGCGAAGTCGAGCTGCCAGGCGAAAGCGCGCTCCTCGGCCGGGGTGATCTCGTCGTAGCCGATCTCGCCGACCGCGACGACGCCCTCCTTCATCGCGAAGCGCGGCACCAGCTCGAGCACCTCCTTCGCCAGCGGCTCGTTGTTGGCCTCCTTCGAGTTGAGGCCGATCGCACAGAAGTGGTGGATGCCGAACTGCGCGGCGCGGAAGCGCTCCCAGCCGACCAGACTCGAGAAGTAGTCGAGGAACGCGCCGACCTGCGTGCGCGGCTGGCCGAGCCAGAAGGCCGGCTCGATGACGGCGCGGATCCCCGCCTTCGCCATCGCCTCGTAGTCGTCGGTGGTGCGTGACGTCATGTGCACGTGCGGATCGAGGAAGAGCATCAGCGCGCTCCTGCGGCGCCGGCCCGGCGGCGCTCCTGCTGCAGCGCCGCGGCGGCGCGCGGCCCGTCGGGGTTGGCGGCGGCGATCGCGTTGGCCGCGTCGAGCTCGCCTGCGATCGACGCGTCGGCCCGTGCGCCGCCGCACGGACCGACCACGTTCCACAGGTCGGCCGGCACCGGCCGCCCGGCGCTGCGCCGCTCGTCGGCGAGGTCGAGCGCCATGCGCGCCAGCTCCTCGTCGCGTCGCGCGGCCAGCCCCTGGATTCGCGCCACCGGCGCACCGATGAAGAGCGCCTTCATCACGCACTGGCGCCACGCGATCGGGTCGAACCAGCGCCACGGATAGGGCGTGTCGCAGGCGACGGCCTCGAACACGCTGCGCATGTTGCTGCGGCAACCCTCGCCGGCGCGCCACGCGAAGCGCTTCGGCTCGGGCAGCAGCGCCAGCGAGCGGTAGAGGGCGCAGAGCTCGCCCTCGTCGGCGTACTGGAACGCCGACTCGAGCGCCGCCTGACCACGGTCGTTGGCCCGTTGCGGGTGCGCAAGGATCAGCCGGACGCGCACCGCCTCGAGCAGCGTCCAGCGCTCGGGGTCGAGACCGTCGGCGGCGGCCCGGAAAGTCATGCGCAGCGCCGGGCTCGGCTGGAGCGGCTGGCGGCGGGCGATCCGCGAGGCGGCCGAGAGCAGTTGCCCGAAACGCGCGTCGTCGACGTCGCCGGCCTGTTCCGCCAGCGCCCGGGCCAGCCAGTCACGTCCCGCGGGCGCGAGGCGCGCCTGCACCATCGAGTCGATCAGCGGCGTCGGATCCAAAGGCGCGGTCCCCTGCCCCGCGGCCACCCTCCCCCCGGCGCCGCGAAAACGGCGCGATGATAGGCAGCGCCACGCAGTGCGGCTGTCAGCGGTTTGCGCGTCTGCGGGTACGTCCTGTTGGCCGCCCGCCGTAGGAAGCCACCCGGCGGCCGCCACGAGCGCCATTTGCCATGACCGATCCCACCGATGTCGAGCGGCTGCTCACCAGCCACCGTTCCCAGGTCGACCGCCTGGTCTGCCGCCTCGTCGATCCGGCCGACCGTGATGACGTGACGCAGGAGCTCGCGCTGGCCGCGTTGCAGCGGCCGCCTCGTTCACCGCTGGCCTGGCCGGCGTGGATCGCCACGACGATCCGCAACGTGGCGGCGAAGCGGTTGCGCGGCCGCGCGCGCCGGCGGCAGCGCGAGCAGGCGGCGGCGCGAGCAGGCGGCGGCGCTGCCCGAGCGGCTTCCCTCCAGCGCGGAACTTGCCGCTCGGCTCGATCTCGAGCAGGCGCTGCTCCGTGCCGTGCGCGAGCTGCCGGTCGGCGAGCGCGACGTCGTGCAACTGCGCTTCTTCGAGGGGCTCTCGGCGGCGCAGATCGCCGTGGCCCTCGGGCTGGGCGAGAGCACGGTGCGGGCGCGCTTGCAGCGGTCGGTCGAGACGCTGCGCGCGCGGCTCGATGCCGGGCAGTCGGGCGGGCGGCGGGCGTGGATGGCGGCGCTGGCGCCCTGGTCGGTGCCGACCTTCCTGCTGCCGGTCGCGCCAGCGGCGGGCCTCGCCGCGGCGGCGGTGCTGGCGGTCGGCGCGGCGCTCGCCTGGCCAGCGCTGGCGACGCTGGACGACAGTGACGCGGCTGCGCGGCCACCGCCGTCGGCGCAGCTCGCGCATGGCGAGGGACCGCACGACGAGCCGCCGCCGCTCGCCCTGCCGGCCGGTGTCGCCGCCGAGCGGTCGGTCGTGCCGGGACGCCAGGACTCCGCCGCGGACGGCGCTGCCGGAGACATCGCGGCGGGTGCGGGCGAAGGCTCCGCGACCCCGCCGCCGCCCGCGCGGCTCGTGCTGCGCTGCGTCGACGCGGCCACCGGCGTGCAGTTGCCGATGTGGACGTGCCGGGGGGCGAGCGAGACGCGCTTCCTCGAGCGGACGCTCGGCGTGGTCGGGTCCGACCGCTTCGCCATCACTCCGGGGCGCTGGGACTTCCACTTCATCGCGAAGGGGTGCGAACCGTTCCTGCTCGGACCGCTCGATCTCGCGGCGGGCGAAGAGCGCGACCTCGGCGCGATCCCGCTGACGCGCGGCAGCGGTCGCATCACGGGACGCCTCGATCGCCTCGGCTCCGCTGCCGGCAAGCCGGCGTGGGTCGAACTGCTCGGGGACGGTCGCGCGCCCTGTTTGCGCTGCGATCCCGCCACCGGGGCGACCCCGCCGGAGCCGGTCGGATCGCCGAGCTGGCCGCCGCCGCCGGAGTCCGGTTGCTGCGGCTGGTTCGCCGAGCGCTCGGTGGTGGAGGTCGACGCCGCCGGCCGCTTCGCCTTCGAGAACCTCGCCGGCGGCACCTATCACCTGCGACCGTTCGACGGGCGCCATCCGGTCCACGCGACCACGGCGGTCGTGGTCGCCCGCGGCGGCCAGTCGGTGGCCGAGCTCGCGCTGGCGCCTCCGGTGGAATTGCTGCTGACGCTGCGCCAGCCAGGCGGTCAGCCTTTCGTCGGCCGCTGGTGGCCGAACAGCCAGGACGAACCGCCGCCGATCCACTTCGACCTCGAGTTCGAGACGCTGGCCTTGACGCTCGACATGGGCGTCGACCTGCATGCGTTGCGCTCGCTCGCCGGGCCGCCGCCGCACGCGGGGCTCGGTTCGCCCGACTCCGCGAGCACGGTGGATCTTGTTTTCGTCTCCACCTCGATCGGCTTCGGTTGGCACGACTTGCCCTCCGATCGCGAGCGCGCGGCCGACGAAGCGCTCGACCCGCCCGTCGCAACGCCGGGCTTCTCCGGCAGCGAGTTCACGGTTGAGCGGGTCGCGCCTGACCTCTTCCGCGTCCGGCCGTTGCCCGCCGCTCCGATCCGCTTTCGCCTCCGCTGCGCCGACTTCGCCAGCGAAAGGATCGAGGTCGATCTCGCCGACCCGGCGAACCACCACCTCACGGTCACCCTGCAGCTCGCACCGGACTCCGGGCCGCCGCCGCCCACCGGCGAGGTGATCGTCGTCGAGAGGGACGGGTAGCGACGGCGATCCCTGGGGGGTCGGATCGGAATCCGAACTACTCGAGTGGGGGGCGGCGGTTTCCCGCCGCGACCCATCGCGTTGCCACTGACCGATCCGCGCCAGGCACGACGGGCGCAGTCAGCCTGACCCGAGGCGTGGTGGGCGATGCAGGATTCGAACCTGCGACCCCCCGCGTGTAAGGCGGGTGCTCTAGCCGCTGAGCGAATCGCCCGTCGTGGTGCCTCTTCTCTCGCCGTCGTTCCCGCCAAGTCGCTTCCGCTCCGACCGCCGCGCCCGGTTCGTTCCTGCCCGGAGGTTGCCCCCTTCTTTCGTGGCCCGCGCGGTACCGCTTGAGGTCAAGCCTGCAGGTTCCCGAAAGAAGCCGTGAAGCGTCGGCGTGTGCGGATTGCGACGTAAGGAAGCGCCACTATAAAGGCGCCCCTTTTTGCGCAGCCCGGGCGCGCCAGGAAGGTCCACAGCGGCGCCTTCGAGGGGCGGGAGAGAACGATGAAGATCGCCGTGGTGGGCACCGGGTACGTGGGCCTCGTCGCAGGCTCGTGCCTCGCCGAGACCGGCAACAACGTCACCTGCGTCGACATCGACGAGAAGAAGATCGCGCGGCTCAACGCCGGCGAGATCCCGATCTACGAGCCCGGCCTCGAGCCGCTGGTGAAGCGCAACCGCGACGAGAGCCGGCTGGTGTTCACCACCGACCTCCCGGCGGCGGTCCGGGCGGCCGACGTGATCTTCATCGCGGTCGGCACGCCGGCGGGGGAGGACGGCTCGGCCGACCTCAAATACGTGCTGGCGGCGGCACGCAGCATCGGCCAGGCGGCCAACGGGCCGAAGGTCATCGTCGACAAGTCGACCGTCCCGGTGGGGACGGCGGCCAAGGTGAAGCAGGCGGCGCAGGCGGAGACCTCTCATCCGATCGCGGTGGTCAGCAACCCCGAGTTCCTCAAGGAAGGCAACGCCGTCAACGACTTCCTCAAGCCCGACCGCGTCGTGGTCGGTTGCGATGATGCCCGCGCCGCCGAGGTGATGAAGCGGCTCTACGCCCCGTTCGTCCGCACCGGCAATCCGGTGATCGTGATGGACTTGGTCAGCGCCGAACTCACCAAGTACGCGGCCAACGCGATGCTCGCCACGCGCATCTCGTTCATGAACGAGATCGCCCAGATCTGCGAGCGGGTCGGCGCCGACGTCAACAAGGTGCGCGAGGGCATCGCCACCGACAGCCGGATCGGCTCGAGCTTCCTGTTCCCCGGCGTGGGTTACGGCGGCAGCTGCTTCCCGAAGGACAGCAAGGCGATCGTCGCCACGGCGAAGGAGTACGGCTACCGCTTCCGCGTCATGGAGGCGGTGGAGGAGGCGAACCACGCGCAGAAGCGCCACCTGTTCGACCGCCTCCATCAGCATTGGAAGGGCGACTGCGCCGGCAAGACGGTCGGCATGTGGGGGCTCGCGTTCAAGGCGCGCACCGACGACATCCGCGAGGCGCCGGCGCTGGTGCTGATCGATCTCCTGCTCAAGGCGGGGTGCAAGATCAACGCCTTCGATCCGGTCGCGATGGATCCGACCAGCAAGGTCGTCGGCGATCGCGTGCGGATGAGCAAGGGAATTTACGACGCGGCGCAGGGCGCCGACGCGCTGCTGGTCGTCACCGAGTGGAACGAGTTCCGCAATCCCGACTTCGATCGGTTGAAGTCGATCATGCGCCGTCCCGCCATCTTCGACGGCCGCAACCTCTACACGGGCAAGGAGCTGCGCGAGCAGGGGTTCCACTACTGCGGCATCGGCATTCCCTGATCCACGGCACCAACGACGCGACGGGACGACCCTCCGCCGTACCGGACCGGGCGCGGCACGGCGGAGGATCAGGCGCGATCAGCGCTGCGTCAGCTTCTCGGCCAGTTGCTTGCCAGCCTTCATCTTCGACAGCGCGCGGGTGATCGCCGCGCGCGCCTCGGCTGCATCCTCGTCGCCGCTCTCGCCATCGCCATCGTCGGCCCGCTCGGTGTGGCGCGCGACGCACTCGGCCACCAGCTCGCGCGCTTCCTCGACCCGCCCGACCTCGATCCAGTCACAGGCGACGAGGTCGACGTTGCGGATGTCCTCGAGCGGCAGCTCCGGGAAGCGCACGCCCACCGCGAGCAGCAGCGCGTGGCCATCCGCGGCCGCCCCCTTGCCGAGCAGCGCCTTGCCCTGCCACGTCAGCGACTGCGCGCTCTCGCGGCGCTGCTCCGGCTGCACCCCGGGCACCTTCCGGTAGTTCGCGATCGCCGCATCCCAGCGCTTGGCGCGCCGGTCGAGATGGCCGAGCTCGAGCCACGCCTTCGCCGCCAGCCGCGGATCGGCCGCGGCCATCCCGGTGACGGCGGAGAAGCAGCGGCGCGCCTCCTCCTCGTGGCGCAGCGTCCGCCACAGCTCGCCCGCCCGCCAGTGGGCCTCCGCGACGACGGCCGGCTCGAGCGCCCCCTTCGCCACCTCCTCGCACGCCTTCGCCGCGGCCGTCAGCGCGGCGTGCTTCTGCTCGACCGACTGGCCCGACGCCTGGCGCTTGAGCCGGATCACCTCGGCGAACGGATCGGCCTTCTTCGGCGCCTTGACGCTCTTCGCCGGTGGTGCGGCGCCGTCCGGGGAGGCGCCGGGGGTGTCCCCGCCGCTGAACGGCCCGGACGCGAACGGCAGGAGCGAGAACAGGGTTGCGAGCAACATGACTTCTCCTTCGCGACGCCCGGCGGTGGATCGACCGCGCGGGCGCAGTCACCGCCGAGGCGCGGTCCCGGCGGGGGAACGGTGGGGCCGTCCGGTCATCGCCGGCCAGGCCCTCCGCGCGCGAAGAGGTCGTCGCTCGCGCGAGACGGTGACAGGGCGCTGCGCGAATCGATGGCGTCAGCGCACCCTCGGACGGACGGCGGTCAGCCGTCGAGGTCGAGCGAACTCACGATCGCCTCGAACGCCGCCTCCTCGCTGGACGGCGCGGTGATCAGCAGCAGCGTCTGGTCGCGCAGCGCCGCCAGCGCCAGCGCATCGACCTTGTCCTTCTTGCCGCGGAACCGCTTGGCCTTGCGGCCGTCGACCTCGAGGTCGGTCGGCTTGAGGCGAGACATGCCGTGCGCCTCGAGCATCCCCTTGGCGTCGTCGATCCGCGTGTCGTAGGTCACGTCGATCACCGCGACCTCGATCTTGCCCGCGCCCTCGCGCACCAGCTCGACGATCTCGTCGTCGCCGAGCTTGATCCGCTCGTTGGGGACGACCGCGAACCCCGCGGGCGTCGCGAACGACAGGTCGAACAGCAGGTGGCGGTAGCGCCCACCGTCGAGGGCGTAGACCTGCATGTCCTCACCGACCGTGACCTGCTTGTCGCCGTGGCGATAGGCCGCGATGTCGATGTCCATGGTCATCCCGAGCATGACGTTGCCGAACACGCGGCCGATCTCGCTCGTCGCCAGCGAATCGGCCGCCAGGCGCAGGTGGGCGGCATCGATCCCGCCGCGGCCGAGCACCGCATCGAGCGCGTACCACTTGCCGCCGAGCGACACCTCGGTCCACATGTGGCCGCCCCAGATCCCCTTGAAGTAGAGGAAGCCGACGGCGACCCGCGCCGGGATGCCGGCGGCCCGGCAGAGCGCTGCGAGGAAGACGCCGTGCTCGGTGCAGTCGCCCGAGGCGGTCGCGCAGACCTTCGACGCCGGCTCGAACAGCTTGCTCATGCTCTTGTCGGAGATATGCGTGAACGCGAGCCGCTCGAGCAGGCAGGCCGCCTTCCACGCGTCGGTCTCGCCGCTGACCGCCCGTTTCGCCAGCTCCGTGATCGCGGGGTCGGCGTGATCGATCATCAGGTTCGAGCCGAGGCACTCCTGTTCTTCGGCGGTGAGGCCCGTCAGCGGCAGCGTGAACGACTGCTGCGGAACGACGCGGCTCACGCGCAGCAGCAGGTCGTCCTTGCTGGCGGCCTCGACCACGACCTGCCGCTCGTCCGCGAGCGGCGGCAGGGGCATCTCCGGGTCGGCGGCGCGCACGCGCAGCAGCAGCTCGTCGCAGCCGTAGGGATCGGGGAGCCGCACGTTGGTGCGCGGCGACATGCGATCGAACACCTCGGGGGTTTCGGGCGAGGCGAACGCGGCCAGGCACTCGGCCTTGTCCGACGCGACCGAGCGAATGGCGAACGCGCCCATCCGCGTCGTCGTCATGACCGTGTCGAGCGTCGCCGGATCGGTCCAGCTGTCGGTGATGACGCCGGGGAGGATGTCGATGGTGGAGCGGCTGTGGAGCAGTTCCTGCTCGCCGCGACCGGGGACCGTCACCTTCACCAGATCCTGCAGTTCGACGGTCATCACGAACGCCCCCTGATCCGGCGTCCAGTTCTTGAACGTGAACGACTTCGCGCCGGCCTCGATCCGGGCGCGGGTGAGGCGGTCGGCCGCCCGCACGCCGATCCACTCCGGATCCCAGTCGAAGCTCTTCACCTGCGGCGGACCGCCGGCGTGCTGCACCATCTCGGCGCGATCGCCCTTCACCTCGACCACGGTCCGCGTCTTCGCCGCGGCCATGTTCGACTCGGACTCGATCCGCACGATGTTGCCGGCCGCGTCCTCCCAGGTGGTCGAGGTCTGCAGCACCGTGACGTTGGTGCCGAGCCGGTTCAGGGTCATGGACGAGTCGTTGAACGTCTTCCACAGTGGCCGGCCGTCGCGTTCGACCTGCTCGGTGACGATGTGCACAAAGCCGACCTTCGCGTCATCGAGGTACATCAACTGCCACTCCTCGCTCGCCTCCTGGCGAGCGAGGCGCGCCGACCGGGCGGGCGGCGGAGCGGCGCACGCCGTTCCGGTGGCGTCGCCGACGCAGAGCGCGGCGAGAGCGGCCGTCGCGACGAAGCGCGCGGCCAACGTGCGGCACGAGCGGCCGCCGAGAGCGACGAAGCTGCGGAAGTGCGCCATGGCGATCCCGATCGAGGTCGATGGTCGTGCCGTCGGTGGTTCCGACGGCGGTCGCGGACGGGCGATGCTACGGCGATGCCCCGCTCAGAGTTCCGCCGGGTCGCCCTCGGAGAGGAATTTCGCGGCCGCGCGCAGTCGGGCGAGGCTCTTCTCCTTGCCCAGGAGCTCCATCGATTCGAGCAGCGGCGGCGTCGCCGACTTGCCGGTCACGGCGACGCGCATCGCCATGAAGAGGTCGCCCACCTTGACGCCAAGCCTCGTGGCCAGATCGCGCAGCGCCGGCTCGTCGCGGCCGTGGTCCAAGCCGGGGACCGCGGCCAACAGGTCGGCGCAAGCGGTCAGGACGCGCGCCAACTCCGGCGGCGCGAGCTTCGCGCGGCGGAACGCCTCCTTGGCGAGGACGACCTCCTTGAAAAAGAAGTCGGTCCACTCGTCCCACTCGGAGAGCTTCTTCATCCGCTCCTGGATCAACGGCACGACCTGGCGGACGAACGCCGGGTCGAGCTTGCGGCCCGGCCGGTCGGGGAAGTCGATCGCCATGAAGTCGACGAGTCGATCGGCCATCGCGTCGACCGACAGCCGGCGGATCCACTCGCCGTTCAGCCACTCGAGCTTCGTGAGGTCGAACACCGGTCCCCCGAGCGAGACCTTCTCCAGTGCGAATCGCTCCATCAGTTGCTGGCGGTCGAAGACCTCGCTGCCGCTGCCATCCGACGGCGCGAATCCCATCAACGCGAGGAAGTTGACCAGCGCCTCGGGCAGGAAGCCCTGCGCGCGGTACCAGTCGAGCGAGGTCGGGTTCTTGCGCTTGCTGATCTTGGTGCGGTCGGCGTTGCGCAGGAGCGGCAGGTGGCAGAAGACCGGCGCGGGCCAGCCGAACGCCTGGTAGAGCAGCACGTGCTTGGGCGTCGACGGGATCCACTCCTCGGCGCGCAGCACGTGGGTGATGCCCATCAGCCGGTCGTCGACGACGTTGGCGAGGTGGTAGGTCGGGAAGTTGTCCGACTTCATCAGGACCTGGTCGTCGATCTCCGCGTGGCTGAACTCGATGTCGCCGCGCAGCACGTCCTTGACGATGGTCTTGCCCGCCTTGTCGATCTTCATGCGGACGACGAACTTCTCGCCCGCCGCGGCGCGCCGCTCCGACTCCTCCTTCGGGAGGTTGCGGCAGGTGCCGTCGTAGCCGGGCGGCAGCTTCGCCGCCTTCTGCCGCTCGCGCATCAGGGCGAGGCGCTCGTCGCTGCAGAAGCAGCGGTAGGCGGCGCCCTTGTCGAGCAGGAGTTTGGTGTGTTCGCGGTAGTGGGCGGTCCGCTCCGACTGGCGATAGGGACCGCACGGGCCGCCGACGTCGGGCCCCTCGTCGTAGGCGAGGTCGAGCCACTTCATCGTCCGCATGATCGAGGCCTCGGACGCGGGCGTGCTGCGCGTCTGGTCGGTGTCCTCGATCCGCAGCAGGAACTGGCCGCCGTTCTGGCGGGCGTAGAGCCAGTTGAAGAGGCCGACGTAGGCGGTGCCGACGTGCGGGTCGCCGGTCGGGCTCGGAGCGATGCGGACGCGGACGGCCATGATGCAGCCTCGGCAGGACGGCGGAGAAAAGGGGCGGCAGTGTAGCCCGCGTGATCGCGACCGGTAGAAAGCGCCGCAGCGGCCCGAAGCCGGCGCCGGGAGGGTCGATCGTCTCGACAGGAGCGGATGCGTGCGCGGCAAGTGGCTGGTGGCGGGAGTGGTGGTGCTCGGCGTCGTGCTGGCGCTGCTGGCGGCGTGGATGCGCGGGCGCCGCGGGCCGGTGCTGCCGCTCAAGCCGGGCACGGCGCTGCTGGTGACCATCGGCGACGGCGAGCTGCCGACGCTCGGCCCGTTCGCGGCCGACGCGATCGGCTTCACCGCGTGCCATGGCGTCTCGAGCGAGCTCGCGGCGACGCTCGGCAGCATCGCCACCAGCCGGATGCCGCGTGAGCACGGGCTGGTGCGCGCGGGCGACACGCTCCTTCCCGAGCTGCGGACCTTCGCCGAGCTGCTGCGGCCGCAGGGTTTCCGCGTGGCGCTGTTCACCTGCTCGACGCTCCCGGCGCGCACCTCGGGATGGGCGCGCGGCGCCGATCTGGTGTTCGAGAACCTCGCGCCCGATCCCGCGACCGCTGCGGAGCGTGCCGCGAGCTGGCTGCTGGCGGCGGAGACGGCGCCGGCGCTCGCCTGGCTGCACGTCGACGAGTGGCCGCAAGGCGCACCCGCCACGTTCCTCGAGCAGCTCGCGCCGGTGGCCGATCGCCTGCTGCTGGCGGTGGCCGAGCTCGGGGATCGCGAGCGGCCGCGTCTCGCGTTGCGCGTGCCGGGCGGGCTGCTCGCGGCCGGCGCGGTCGCGCGTCCGGTCTCGCTGCTGGATCTGGCGCCGACGTTGCTCGAGCTCTACGGCGCGCCGGTTCCCAGCGACTGGATGGAGCCCTTCCTGCTCGACCCGCGCACGCGGGCGGTGCGCTTCTTCGCCTTCGCGCGCCCGCTGCCGCCGCCCGACCTCGATGCCGACGCGCTGACGCTGCGCTCAGGGACGTTCGAGTTCATCGCCGATCCCGCCGCCAGCCCGGCCGAGCGCTGCGAGCCGCCGCAAGCACGCGCCGAAGCGTTGCGGATCCTGCGCGAAGCCTACGGGTGGCAACCCGATGCCGAGGGGCGCTTCCGCCATCGGCGCGCGCCGCGCTGACCCCCGCCTACGGACGGCCGCCCCTCCCGGACGATGGGAAGAGCACACCCTCCCGCGACGACGATCCGGGTTCGTGGCGACGACATGGGCGACAGGAACCGGAGGGGGACCGTGCGCAGCCGCGGTTGGCGAGCGGCACTTGCTGTGATCGCCGGTTGCAGCGCACCCGGCGGGCCGTTGCTCGCCGTGGCCGTCCAGGCGCAGCACCCGACGCCGCGCGGGCTGCACGAGCGCTTCCTTCATCAGGCGCTGACGCGCAACGACGGCCTGCCCGACGTCATGGCCTGCTCGATCGCGCAGGATCGCGACGGCTTCCTCTGGATCGGCACGGTCGACGGACTCGTCCGCCATGACGGCATCGCGCTGCGCCATCACCGCCTGAGGGACGATCCGGCGCTGGTCGAGGACGCGTTTGTCCATCTGGTCTTCGATCGCGACGGGCGCTTGTGGGCAGCAGGCCTCTCGAGCCTCCGTTTCCGCGATGAGTCGGGCTGGCATGCGATCGACCTGCCGGGCGAGTTCACCACCGAGCCGATCCGGGACCTGGTGGCGACGCCGGATGGCCGCGTCCACTTCTCTTGCGGCCGCCACATCGCCAGCGCCGACGCGACCTGCCGGATCGAGCGCACGGCCCCGCCCGCCGACGGTCGCGACGAGGCGGTGTCTGGTGCGTCGTCGGCGAGCGCGGTCGAGGCCCCCGCCGCGGCGCCGCTCACGAAGTGACGGGCGCGGCCGGCGCCAGCGTGGCGAGCAGCTCGGCGAAATCGGGCCACAGCGGCGCCCGCACCGCGAGCGGGTCGCCGCCGCGCGGGTGGGCGACGACCAGGCGTTCGGCGTGGAGCGCCTGGCGCGGCAGCATGAGCCGCGTCCGCATCGCGTCGTCGAGCCGCTCCTCGTAGTAGGCGAGGAAGTACGACTCGTCGAGGCCGTAGATCTTGTCGCCCACCAGCGGGAAGCCGGCGTGGTGGAGGTGGCAGCGGATCTGGTGGCGACGGCCGGTCCAGAGGCGACAGCGGACCAGCGTGAAGTCGCGGTAGCGCCGCTCGACGGTCACCCCGGTGCGGCTCGGGCTGCCGCCCGGCACGACGGCGCGGCGGTTGGCGACCAGGCTGGTCGGATGGTCGCCGATCGGGGCGTCGATCACGAAGGTCTCGTCGCGGACCGTGCCGTGGACCAGCGCGAGGTACTCCTTGATCGTCTCGCGACCGCGCATCTGGCGGCCCATCTCGGCGGCGACCGGGTCGCTCTTGGCGACGAGGAGCACGCCGCTGGTCTCGAGGTCGAGGCGGTGGCAGAGCTTGGGGACGATGCCGGTCTCGGGATCGAAGCCGGGCGCGCCGACGCCGAAGCGCTCGTGGAGGCGCGTGATGACCGTGTCCTCCAGCAGCCGACCGCCGGGATGGACCGGGATGTCGGGCGGCTTGTTGACCGCGATCAGGTCGCGGTCCTCGTGCAGCACGTCGAGCGTCGCCGGTGCGCCGGCGCGGTGGAGGTCGAGCTCCCGTTTCGGGCGCGGCAGGCGGACCAGGATCGTCTCGTGCGCCCACACCTTGCGGCTCGGCCGAGCGGAGCGACCGACCATCTCGACCTGACCCTGCCGGATCAGCTCCTCGATCTTGGTGCGCGAGCGCCACGGGCAGCGCTTGGCGAGGAACTGGTCGAGCCGCATCCCCGCCTCGTGCCCGTCCACCACCAGCCGCAGCCGGCTGCGCAGCGTCGACAGGCGCGCCGCGTCCGCCGCGTCCGTGCGCGCGTCGTCTCGATCGTCGGCATCGGCATCGGTCGCAGCCACGACGCCCGACTCTAGGCGAGCGGATCCCCGCCGGGCGGCGGCGGATCGCGCAGGCCGAGGATCCGGGCCGGTCAGGCGGGCGGGGGTGGCGCCGGCAGCGCGGCCTTGAATGCCACCCGCTTCGCCGGTTCGAGCAGGACCCAGCGGCCCTTCGCCTTGCGCTGGTCGATCACCTGGCCGGGGTAGACGACGCTGGTCACGTGGCGGCCGTCGGCGCCGAAGAAATGGACGCGCCCAGCGGGCCCCAGCACCACGATCGTCTCCTCCTGCGTGTCCCAGCCGAGATGGTCGTCGGCGGCGGAGCGCGCGTCCTCCCACGCCTTGTGGGTCGGCCGCCCGCCCTCGCGCGCGCGATCGTTGGCGTGGCCGGTGCGGCGCGCCTCGCTGCGCGGGCGGTGCTCCAGATCGCGCGCGGCATCGCGCAGCAGCGCGTGGCAGCGGTTGGTGAGCCGTTCGAGCGCGATGCCGATCCCTGGCGCCCGGCTGCCGCCGCGTCCCGAGAAGACGGCGATCTCGCGCCGCAGCTGCCGCAGCGCATCGGGCAGCACCGGCAGCAGCGCCTCCTCGAGCGGCGCGGCCGCCACCGCCGGCGCCAGCCGTTTCGTGGCGGCTTCCGGCCAGCGACCGACCAGGTTGAGCCCCAGCAGCGGCCCGTCCTTCGCCGACTCGGTCCGCACCAGCTGCACGGTGAGCGCCATCGCCGCGCGCGGGTCGCGCCGCTCGAGCGGCGGCGGCGCCGGCTCGCCCGCGTGGGCCGGCAGTTGCGGCACGAACCAGCCCACGCAGAGCTGGCCGAGCACGAAGCAGCGGAAGCGCTCCTCCTCGAAGCCGGGCAGCAGCCGCCCGTAGAGCTCGTCGCGGTGGAGCGGCAGCGCCACCAGCTCGCGCGGGGCGCGCGGCCCGCCTGGTGCCGCGCCGTCGCCGCCATCGCCGTAGAGCCGTTCGAGGCGGGCGTCCTTGCGCCGCAGCAGCAGCTGGTCGAGCTCGACCCAGTCGGGGCGTCCGGTCTCCTCGTAGCCGGCGAAGACGTGCTTCGCCGTCGGCGGCAGCGAGTGGCCGCAGCGCGAGCTCTCGCAGCGGAGGCAGAAGACGTGGCCGCGCTCGAACGCGACCGCGTTCAGCAGCGCGTCGCGGACGCGGCCGCGCAGCAGTGCGACCAGCTTGTCGGCCTCGGCCGCACGAAACTCGCCGGCCAGCCGCGAGTCGACGCCGTGGAACGACAGGAGCACCGGCAGCTCGACCGCGTCGACCCTGGCTTCGGGGGCGATCGACTGCTGTGCCGCCAGCAGCTCGCGCGCGACGCGCTCGAGCTCCGCCAGCGCGTTCGCGACGCGGGTGCGCTGGTCGGACGGGGCGCGAGTGCGATGCGGGTCCATCAGAGATCGATCCGCGCGGCGGCGCCAAGCTGCCGGGCGATCGCCGCGCGCTCGCCCGGCGGGGCGGCGAACCACTTCGCCAGCAGCTCCTTCACCCGCGCCGCCATCACCGCCCCTTCGCCGCCTTCACGTCGAGTGCCGACCAGATGCCGGCGCTGCCGGTCGCCCGCTCCCCCTGGGTCGCCGCCTGCGCGCCGAGCCCCCATTGCGACTCGGCTGGAAACGGCCGTGGCAGCGCCACCGCCCACTTCTGGTCGTCGAGCCGCAGTTCGAGCGTGCTGCCGGTTGCCGTGAGCGCGAAGGTCGACTGATAGCCGAGCCGCAGCGCCGGGACGTGCTCGCTCGCGAAGCGCTCCCAGCGGTCGTCCTCTGCGTGATGGTCGAACAGCGTCCAGCCGACGTCGGCCACCAGCGCCAGCGAGAAGAAGTCGCCGCCCGAGCGCCCGAACAGGAAGTTCAGCTGTCGTCCATCGGCCGGCAGGATCCGCACGGCGCCGCTCGCCGCGATCCCGCCCTTGATCGGCTCGCGCCGCCACGCGACGGCGTTGGTCCCGGGGAACGCGACCTGCACCCACTCCTTGCCGCGCGGCAGCAGCGAACGGGAGTCCTCGTCCCACTCCGGCTGCAGCGCGGCGACGTGGCGCTCGAACGCCTTCCCCTGGTCGCCGAACGACTTCAGCGCCAGTCGCCCGATCTCCGCGGCGAGGCCGTCGCCGTCGCCGAGCTGGCGCGCCTGCTTCAGCAGCGCCCCGAGCCTGGTGGCGCGGGCGTCGCTGGCGAGGAAGGCGAACGCCGTGGCGCGCACGGCGTAGCGCTCCGGCAGGTCGAGCTCGTCGATGCGATCACCCAGCACCTCCGCCAGCGGCGGCAGCTTCCGCGCCGTCGCCAGATCGAGCGAGCGCTGCTGGTGCTTGGCGAACTGCGGGATCGCGAAGCCGGGGAGCGTCAGCTCGGCGCCCATCGCCTCGCGCGCGACGCTGCTCGCCAGCCCGTCGACCAGCCACATCGGATGGCCGAGGTGGTTCGCGCAGTGGTGCATGCGGACGACGTGCGTCGCCTCCCACGCCAGCAGGGCGAGCGTCAGCCCGGGCAACCCGACCGCGCGCAGCGTCTCGTCGCTGCACGGCGGCTGCAGCGCGACGTGGGCGCTCCCGTCGGCGTGCGCGGTCATCGCCAGGTTGCGGCGGAACTTGCCGCCGGTGAGCGCCTGCTCGGCCGCCTCGTAGCCGGCGATGGTGCGATGGAGGTTGACGGTCAGCGGCGCCGCCGGCGGTTTCGGGTCGGCGCCGAGCAGCCGCGTCGCGATCGGCCAGGTGCGCTCGACCAGCTTCAGCGCCGCCTCCGCCTGTGCGACCGCCGCCGGCGTCTCCTCGACGCCGTGGTAGCGCAATCGGAAGACGGCGCCGCGCCGCTCGAGGAGGGTCGGCGCCGCGACGCTCGGCGGATCGGTCGCCGGCGGCGATTGCAAGGCGAGCGCGAGCAGGAACGGCAGGCTCGAAGTGTCCATGCCGCATGACGATCGGCGTCGGCGCGGCCAGAATCAATCGCGCGGCGATCCGCGTGGCAGCGACTCGTACGATCGCCCGCGAAGGGGACCCCGATGCTCGCGCCGCAGGCGCAGGCGCCGTGGGAAGCGAAGGAGAAACTGCGCAGCGCCAAGGATGAGGACGGTCGGCCGCGCTACCGCGAGCGCGATTGGGCGGGATGGGTGCTGACCGGGGTTCCGGACTGAGGGGCGGCGGATCGGCCCCGCTGCGGCTCGCGGTAAACCGTGCGGCCGGGTTGGGGCGCCGGTGAATCGCACGGGCGCTTCGCGGCGGGGCATCACGAGGAGAAGGGGCGCGGGGGCTTGCGGGAGTCCTGCGCTTCAGCGGCATCCATGGCGGGCGAGCGCGGCGAACCATCTCCGGAGCGCGCGATCGAAGTCGAAGGGTTGCTCGAACGGGCGCTGTTCGAGAGCCCCGACAGCGACTATGTCGTCGCCGAACTCGTGGGGCGCGACGGGTCGCGCCACGTGGTCGCCGGCGAACTGCAAGGCTGCGCGATCGGCGACACGGTGAAGCTGACCGGCTTGCCGTTCGACCACCCGCGCTTCGGCCGGCAGCTGAAGATCGCGACCGTTCGCTGGGTACCGCCGGGCACGCCGGACGGGATGGTCCGCTTCCTGTCGGGCGGGTCGGTGGCCGGGATCGGACCGGTGCTGGCCGCGCGGATCGTGGCGAAGTTCGGGCTCGAGACGCTGCAGGTGCTCGATGCGGCGCCCGAGCGACTGAAGGAGGTGGCCGGACTCGGGGCGAAGCGGATCGGCGTCATCACCGAGGCGTGGCAGCGGAGCCGCGAACAGAACGCGGAGAAGGCGTTCCTCGCCGGACTCGGGCTCGGCGGCGCGATGGCCGAGCGGGTGCGCCAGGCGCTGGGGCTGCAGGCGGCGCAGCGGCTGCGCGAGAACCCCTGGCAGCTGGCGCAGCTGGTGGACGGCATCGGCTTCAAGCGCGCCGACGAGATCGCCCAGCGGTTGCAGGTGGCGAACGACGCGCCGGCGCGGATCGAGGCGGGGCTGGTCCACGCGCTGCACGAGGTGACCGACGCCGGTCACGTCGCCGCGCCGCGCGCGCAACTGGTGGCGCTGGCGCAGCAACACCTGTCGCTGCCGACCGGGCCGATCGAGGACCAGCTCGGCGAGTTGCTCCTGCGCGGCACGCTGGCGGGCGATCCGGGCAGCGAAGCGCCGGCCGGGATCGAGCCGGCGGCCGCGCTGGCGCGCGACGACGCGCTGATCTTCCTGCCGCGTCTGCGGGCGGCCGAGATCGAGGTGGCGACGCGGGTCGCGCGCCGGATCGGCGCGGTGGCGCCGGCCCGGAGCGTCGACGCAGTGCGCGCGCTCGCGTGGGCGCAGCCGAAATTGTCGCTCGAGCTGACGCCCGACCAGGCGGCCGCGCTGTCGCTGCTGTTCAACCAGCGCACCGGCGTGCTGACCGGCGGGCCGGGCGTCGGCAAGACGACGATCGTGAATGCGCTGGTGGCGGTGCTGGAGCGGAAGGGGCTGCGCGTGGCGCTGGCGGCGCCGACCGGGCGCGCCGCGCGCCGCCTCGCCGAGTCGTGCGGCCGGCCGGCGCAGACGCTCCACCGCCTGCTGCAGTGGAACCCGCATCGCCGCCGGTTCGACCGCAACCGCGACGCGCCGCTCGAGGTCGACGCGCTGGTGGTGGACGAGGCGTCGATGATCGACCTCGTGCTGATGCGCGACCTGCTGCGCGCGCTGCCGGCGGCGGCGCGCCTGCTGATCGTCGGCGACGCCGACCAGCTGCCGAGCGTCGGGCCGGGCGACGTGCTGCGCTCGCTGGTCGAGTCGGACTGCCTGCCGGTGGCACGTCTCACCCGCATCCTGCGCCAGCGCGAGGGCTCCTCGATCGTCCGCGCCGCCCACGCGGTGCTGCGCGGCGAACTGCCCGAGTGGCAGCAAGGCGGCGACGACGGCGCCTTCTTCGTCCAGCGCGACGACCCGGGCGCCGCGCAGCGCAGCGTGGTCGAGCTGGCGGCGGAGCGGCTGCCGCGGAAGCTCGGCGGCGATCCGCGCCGCGGCGTGCAGGTGCTGACCCCGATGAACCGCGGCCCGCTCGGCGTCCACGAGCTGAACGAGCAGTTGCGCGCCGCGCTCAACCCGGCGGGGGCGG
>Ga0194121_10001403_pt1 | contig 41032 bp, 34 predicted proteins | sample TA2MahCa50mmetaG_FD_148609 | JGI IMG/M metagenome (GOLD analysis project Ga0194121, IMG submission 148609) | Freshwater microbial communities from Lake Tanganyika, Tanzania - TA2015020 Mahale Deep Cast 50m | ecosystem: Environmental > Aquatic > Freshwater > Lake | place: Tanzania: Lake...
GCCGAAGGCAGTGCGCTGGCTGAAGGGTGAAGCGATCCGTCCGTCGCTCAGCGGCCGCTCACGGGCACAGCGTCCACTCCAGTCCCTGCGACAGGTTCGTCGTGCCGGGAGCGGACGGATCGCGGAACCAGCACTGCCCATTGAAGACCTGACCCGAGGAGAGTGGCTGGCCGAGAGCGGTCGGGCGGGCGGCCATCCAGTCGCGCCAGTCGATCGCAAAGCTGCCAGTGCAGGTGTTGTTCGCGCCGCCCGAGTTGAGCGTGTTCATGCGCTGGGTCGGTGCCTTGACGCACAGGAAGCTCGAGGAACCCGTCGCCCACGATGCGGCGTTGCGGCCGGTGATGCCGTAGAAGATCAGGCCCTGCTTCTGGCCCTCGACATTCGCCACGCTGAGCGTGAAGCCGGACACCGCGCTGACGCTCGGCGTACCGCTCGAGGAGAGCGTGGCGTTGCAGCCGTTGGTGGTCGTGCCGGCGGTGCAGTATGTCGCGACCGCGGGGCAAGTTGCCGTGAAGCTCTTGGTCGCCGAGTAGCCGATGTTGCCCATGCGGTCGACGGCCTTGACGCGGTACTCGACCAAGCCCACTAGGCTGCCCGGGAGGAGCCCGCGCCAAATCTGGCCCTGGCTCGCTTGCATCGTGACGCTGGTGAAGGCGGGGGCCGGGGCGACGCGGTACTCGAGAGTGACGGGGTAGTACCATGTCACATAGTAGGATGCGTTGTCGTAGACCTGCGCGCGCACCACGGTCGGAGCCGCGCCAGCGGTGCGGCCCGGAGCCTGCTCGAGGTTCGGGATGCGCGGGATGCGCGTGTCGACCGTGTTGAGCAGGTTCTTGAAGTAGTACTCCGGCTCATCGGCGTCATTCGAAACCATCACGTCCGTGTCGCCGTCCTGATCCAGGTCGGCGCAGTCGGCGTCGAGCGCCGTGTTGCCAGCGCTCGGCATCGCGGACGCGGTGACATCCGTGTGGCTGAAGTTGCCGGTGCCCGTCCAGTTGTTGCGGTAGAGCTTGTCCTGGCCCGAGAAGTTGGCGACATAGAGGTCGAGGTCGCCGTCGTTGTCGTAGTCGAGGAAGTCGCCCTCGTTGTCGTCAGCGCCCGAGCCCGAGAGTACTTGGGTGTTCGAGTAGGTGCCAGCGCCATCATTGCGCAGCGTGATGTCGTCGAACCCAAAGGCGGCCTGCCAGTTGAGGCCATAGATGTCGATGTCGCCGTCGTTGTCGCAGTCGGCCATCTCCTGCTCGTAATGGCCGTTGCCCGACGAATAGCCAGCGGGGAATGTCGCGCCGGTCACGTCGCGGAACGCGAGCGTGGTGCCCGAGAGCAGATTGCGGAACATGCGCGGCGCTTCCTGACGCGCGCCGTGCAGGATGTCGAGGTCGTAGTCGCCGTCGATGTCGCCCACATCGATGTCGAGGGCCGAGCTCGCCACATCGCAGTTCGTGCCGGTGGAGTTCGTCGTGTTCGAAGCCTGGTTGCCTTGGCACCAAATGCCGGGATTGCCGGTCGCGATGGTCTGGCCCGTGAGTTGGTAGCCCGACGGGTTGAACTCGGCGAACACGCCCGAGCCGTTGTTCAGGAACAGGCGCGTCGGCACGTTGCCGCCGAAGGCGCCGCCGTAGGAGCTGTGGACGAGGTCGAGGTCGCCGTCGTTGTCGAGATCGCCGAAGTCGCAGTCGCAGGAAAAGTCGATGAAGCCCGTCGAGGGCAGGACTTGGCTCGCCGCGATCGACGACTGGCCCGCCACGCCGAGGCCCGACCAGCGCGCCGCGCTCTGGTCCTGATAGAAGCCCTGCGTGCCACCCTGCGCGCCGCCCATGTTCACCCACCAACGGTTGGACTGGTTGGAGAGCTGCGAGGTGTTCGACACGTAGATGTCGAGGTCGCCGTCGAGGTCGATGTCGGCGAACTCGATGTCGCGGCTCTGGTCGAGCACCGCGGGGAACTGCGTGCTCGTGCGATCCACGAAGAAGCCGATCGTGCCGCCGACCTCGCCGCCGCGGTTGATCCAGATGTTGTTCTGGTCGTTGCCGAGGTCGCCGCCCTCCGCGAGGATCGCGTCGAAGTCGCCGTCGCCGTCGACATCGCCGAAGTCGACGTTCTCTGTGTAGCCCAAGTTGCTCGCCGGGAACTGCGTCGTCGCGTTGGTGAACACGATCTGCGCCGAGGAGACGGAGGCGAGCGCGAGGGCGGCGGCTGCCGCGGAGACGAGACGGGAGAGGGTCATGCGAAGGTTCTCGGAATATGATTGAAGAAGCGGGCCGCGCCCGGCTGGCTGAAGAGCGGGGGCGGAACTCCCCTTGAGCCAACAGACGGACGCAAACGGGGCAGAGGTTCCCTTAAGAAGACCTCATGATAGGCGACCTGCGGCGAAGAGGGAACAGGAAGGGGGGGGGGTGGTTGTGGGCCAGGGAAAAGCCGTCAAGTTCCAGCCGTTGCGGGGCCCCGTCGGGCCCGCCCCGCAGGGCTCAGCGGGCCCCGATCGAGCGCTCGATCAGGACGCCGACTAGAAACAGGCCGCCGCCTACGAACAGGCCCTGGAACTCGTAGGCCATCGACTCGAGCCCGCGGCCCTCGAAGCCGGCGCTCATGGAGACGAACACCCCAAGCAGCACGATCACCATGCCGATCCCTTCGAGGATCTTGGCCAGCCACCACAGCTTGTCCTTGCTCACCGCGGCCTCCGGGACGGCGCGAGCTCCAGCTGGCGCAGGGTTGCGTCCGCAAGGCGCTCGGGAGTGAGCGACGAAGTGTCCGCGTCCGGCTTGTAGGAGCAGTAGTCGGACGCAGTGCTGACCACCTTCTCTCCCTGACCGTAGAGCTCGATCTCCGCGGCAGAGGTCGGCGCGAAGAAGCTCACGATGCGCACGCCGCGCGCGAGGCCCACATGCAGGGCGAGGCTGTCGCTCGTGACCAGCACATCGCACAGCCCGACGCGCGACGCGAAGTCGAGCAGCGCGTTGTCGACGCCGGCATCGACGAGCTGCACTCGCCCCTCGCAAGCTGCGACGATGTGCTGGTTGCGCTCGCGCTCGTCGGCGCCGCCGAACAACACGAACATGCCCGTGCCGCCCAAAGCCGACTGCACGCACTCGGCGAGCTCGACCGTCCGCTCGACCGAGAGCATCTTCGAGTGCCAGCGACCGCCCGCTCCCGTGTTGAGGCCTATCACGGGCCCGTGGCTCCCCAAGCCATGGCGCTCGGCGAAGGCGCGCGCTGCATCCATGTGCCGCGGCTCGACATGCAGCTCCGGCTTGCCCATCGGCAGCCCGAGCATCGAGGTCAGGATCTCTGGGTGGCTGCGCTGGTTGGCGACCTTGCGGCGGTCGGCCTCCTGCTTGCCGTGGACCGAGAGCAGGCCCATGTCGAACCAAGGGCCGACATCGCTCGTGTACACGCGCTGGCGCGTCGCACCGTGATGAGCGCCGGAGAGCCGCTCCGCATCGAGTGCCGAGGCGAGCGCGCACAGCGGCTCCTCGTCATCGAGCGAGATCACCCAGCCCCAGCGCGTCGACGACAGCCGCGTGCGCACCGCGGCGCAGCTCGCCTCCGCGCGTGCGTCGAGCGCCACGACCTCCGCAACCCCAGGATGCAGACGCACGAGATCGACCGCTCCCGGCGCAGTGACCCAAGTGATACGCGCGTCCGGATGCACGCTGCGGAGCCCCGGAACCAGCGCGGTCGTACGCACGACATCGCCGAGCGCTCCGGTCTTCAGGATGAGGATCGGGAACAAGGTGGCAGGGTTGTAGTCTCCGCGCCGTAGCAAGGCAAACGCGCGCGCCGTGCTCAGCCGCCCGCGATTACGAGCAGCAGCGCAAGCTCGTCGCCATCGGAGACGAGTGCCTGCAGGCCGAGCGCCTTGCCCGAGCGATAGACGGCGGGACGCAGCGTGCTCCAGCGCGGCTCCGCGCGGCAGAGCTCGGTGAGCACCTCGAGCACCGTCGCGGGAAGCGCGAGCGAGAGTTCGCGCGGCGACTCGCCCGCGATGCGCACGCGCACGGTACCGAGCGCACGCTCGCCTCGAGTCTGCGCAGGTGTGAGAACGACATCGGCCCCGCGCGCGGCTCGCCACGGGCGCAGCGCATGCAAGGCCGCGATGCGCGTCGGAAGGAGCCGACCCGTGTGCTCATCGAGCCCGCGCCGGCGTGCGTACTCGTCCCACACACCCCTCGCCCGCAGCCGCGCGGCGGCCCACGCGGGCACATCGCTTCCCTCCGGTGCCCCCAAGCGCTCGTTGAGCAGGCGCTGGAGCGTCGAGAGCGCCGCACCGGCGTCGAGCAGGGAGAACGAGCGCTCGTCGAGGTGCGGCGCGAGCTCGTGCGCGAGCTCGTCTGGGCTGCACAGCCCGTCCGAGAGCAGCGCCGCGGCCGAAAAAGCGCAAAAACCCGTCATGTCGAGCGCGTTGGCCCAGTCCTCGTGCCACGCGACGAGCGTGCCCTTGCCCGAGGGTTGTTCGGGATCGGCGGCCTCGGGCGGAAGATCGAGCCCCGTGCTCGCACGGAAGGCTTCCAGATCGGCGCCATCGACCGCGAGAAACGGAAAGGTCCGCATCGGATCGCCGCCGCGCGATGACACGCACTGGCCGAGCAACGCTGCGAGCGGGGCGTCGGCGCGCACCGTGGCGCCCTTGGCGCTCGGCGTCGACAGCCCCAGTTCGCGCGCGAGCCGCACGGAGCCGAGCGCCAGCCGAGCGCCTTCGCCGCGCGCTTCGCACGCGTCCGCGAGGAGCGCGTGCGCGTGCGCGAGATCGCGCGGACGCACGAGTGCGAGCGCCGCCCCCACTTCCTTGGCGTCGAGGCCGAGCTCGTCACAGGCGCGCAGGAGCTCGAGTGCATCGTCGAGGCTCGAGAAACCGAGCGCGGAGGAGAGCGCGTGACTGGCGCCAAAGCGCGCCGGCTGCCGCGCTCCGCGGCGCGTGTCGAACTCCCAACCGCACGGCGTGGGACAGCCCGAACAACCATGGCGCCCCGCGCGCGCGTCGCGCGCCTGTGCCCCCATGCGCGCGAAATCCGCACCGCTCGCCGCGCCCCCGGGCCGCGCCGCGAACGCATCGAAGAGCTCGAGCGTGCCGCCGGACGCGCGCGCGAGCAGCCGCGGCGAGCGGGCCAGACGCGCCTTGAGTTCCGCTCCGCCGTCGTCGCTCAGCTCCGTCCCGCACACGGCGATGGCCTTGAGCCCCATGCGGCCTAGCACCGCGCCAAGTCCGCCGCGACCGACGAAGTGCGGCACATCGCCGCCCGACGCGAGGCTCGCGAGCGCGACGCCGCGCTCGCCCGCGAGGCCGATCGAGAGCGTGCCGCAGGGCCCGAGCCGCTCGAGGAGCGCCGCGTGCGTCGCGCGCGGTGAGCGACCGGCGAGCTCCGGCCACGCGTGCAGTCGCGCGCTCCCCGCAGCGTCGATCACGAGCACATTGCCGCTCCCCGCGACCTGTCCGGAGACGAACAGCCCGTCGACGGAGCGCGCGAGGGTTCGGCCGAGCGGTCCTCCGACGAGTCCTTCGGAGTAGAGCCCGGTGAGCACGGCGCGTCCCGCGACGCTCGCACGGGCGGCCGTCGGGAAGCCGCGGCGCACCAGACGCCCCACGCACACCGCGAGGGCCTCCGGCTCGCCCGCGAGGTCGCGCCGGACGAGCTCGGCGAGGCCGAGGGCCCCGCCGCCGAGCCGTCCGAGGCCGCCGAGCCACGCTTCGGGTGCACTCCAAGGCCGCGGAACGACGACGGCGCCCGCGGCGAGCGCGCGCAGGTCGACCTGCAGCACGAGCGGAGCCTGCGCAGTCTCGAAGTGGGTCGCCACGGCCAAAGGATTGCGGCGGGGCCGGTTGCGACCCGCGCAGGGGGAGCCTAGCTTCTTTCGCCCTCGCGCGCGGTGCGACCGGTGGAACCCCCTCGAAGCCCCGCGCCCAACCCCAGATTCGCCCACCATGTTCGGCTCTTTTCCCATCGCCCGCGTGTTCGGGACAACGGTGCGCATCGACCTGTCGTGGGTGCTGCTCGTGATCGGCACCGCGGCGCTGTGGCCGGGCGATCCGCTGGCGGCGGTGATCAACCTGCTGCTGCTGTTCACGCTGGTGACGCTGCACGAGCTCGGCCACACGCTGGCCGCCCGCTACTTCAAGATCGAGGTGCTCGACATCACGCTGTGGTTCTTGGGCGGCATGGCGCGCATGCGCGAGATCCCCGAGAACCCCAAGGTCGAGGCGGTCGTGGCCCTCGCGGGGCCGGCGGTGAACTTCCTGCTGGCGGCGCTGGCGCTGCCGTTCCTGCTGGCCTCGGGCATCGCCAGCATGAGCGACATCGCGCCCAACGCGACCGCGACGCTGGCGGGCCTGCTCGCCAACTTCATCCTGATCAACCTGTTCATGGGCGCCTCGAACCTGCTCCCGGCCTTCCCCATGGACGGCGGACGCGTGTTCCGCGCCTTGTGCGGCGTGTTCACGGACTGGCTCAACGCCACGCGCATCGCCGCGGGCGTGGGCAAGCTGTTCGCCGCGGGCCTGATCGTGCTCGGCTTCGTCTCGCGCCAGTGGTCGATCGCGGCGGTCGGCCTGTTCGTGTGGCTCGCCGGTTCGCGCGAGCTGTGGGCCGTGCGCATGCGCCGCATGCAGCAGCAGATGCGCGAGCAGACATTCGGGGGCTTGGGCGAGCGCGCGGCCACATTCACGCCGGTCGAAACCGAGGAGCCTGCGGGCTCCGGCACCAAGACGGACCCCAGCGGGGACGACCCCAGCGGCGCACGCCGCCCGAGCGACAATCCGCTGGCGCAGGGCAGGGCACTCGACGACGAGGCCGTGCGGCGCCTCGAGCAGTTCCGCGGCAGCATCCGCAAGCCCCGCGATTCGCAGGACTAGCCGCGCTGCGCCTCATTCGAAGTCGTGCGCGGCGGCTCGACGGCCACCCGCTCGCGCCAGACGCGGTCCTCTCCGAGCGCACGGCACGGCAGGCGCGCGTCCCGTTCGCTCAAGTCGACCTCGCCACGCCACACGGATTGCTCCTCGAGGAAGGGCCACGCCTCGAGCACATACACGCCCGGCTCGAGGCCCTCGAAGCGGAACGCGCCCGAGCGCCAGAGCTCCGCGTGCGATGTGAAGCAGTAGGCGCGCGCCACGGCGCTCCCCCACTCGCCCTTGCGCCACAGCACGACGCGCACGAGGGACATGTCCATGTAGTCCCAGGTGTCGGAGAACTCGAAGCCGCCGCGCAGCGTGCGCGCACCCTTCAGCGCCAGGTCCGCGACGGCCACGGAGCCTGACTCCACCCGGATGCGCTGGAGCACCGTGGAGCCCTGCTCCACGCCTACTGGCCGCACGCCGAGGTCGTAGCTGCCGGGCGCAACCTCGCGCAGCTCGTACCAGCCTTCGAGGTCGCTCGTGGTCGTGAAGAGCGGCGCGAACAGGTCGCCTTCGGGTGCCTCAGCGAGTACCGCCGCGCCGGGCAAGGGCGAGCCGTTCGAGTCGAACACGCGGCCGAGGATGCGCGCGGTCCCCTGCTCCGAAGCCACGGCAGGCTCCTCCGTGGCATTCGCTCGAGGCTCGTCCGAGGCCCCCTTCGCGAGCGCGAGCGGCTCGCGACGCAGGCCGTCGAATGCGGGCCCGGGCAGGTTCGCGGCGGCCCCGTCCGAAACGATCGGTGCGAGTTCCGACGCATCCGATCGGGAGTCGTGCGAGTGCCACCAGAACGCGAGCGACAGGAGCAGCGCCACAGCGCCGAGGGCGAAGAGCGCGCGAACGGGAGGAGCGCGGAGGCTCAGCACGGCCGCACCTCGACGATGCTCGAGTCGTGCCAAGCGTAGCGCACCGCGGTGGCCGTGGTGCTCGAGCCCGCAGCAAGCGAGCCGCCCACATTGACGCCCTCCCTCTGCACGCCGAGGCTCCCTCCAACGGTGCCCGAGTTCGTGACCTGCGCGGTGTACACCGAGGTCCAGCGCACGAAGATCTTCGGCTTGCCCGTCTCGCCCGAGCCATTGAGCTCGATCACGCCCGGGTAGGCAAACAGCTGACCGGCGTGGTTGCAGATGAGGATCGTCGCGCTGTCGCCGCTGGCAGCGCAGGCACCGAGGAAGTTGTCGCAGACAAGGTCCTCCTCGAACCCCACCGGACTACCGCTGTCGCCCGCCCAGCGCTGGCCGGGGGGCAGCGGAGGACGGCAGAAGGTGAAGAGCGCGCGGTCGCCCATCGGGACGCAGGCCGGCAACGCGCCGCGGCAGGAGCTCTGCGCAGAAGTGGGGAGCGGGAAGAGGGGCAGCGCGGAGAGCGTGCCGAGGGCGCACGAGGCGAGCGCGCCCAGAGTGAGGGTCGTAGGCGAAAGACGACGGGAAAGGTCGGCTTGCATGGGAAAGTACCCGTTTCGAAGGGATCCTTGGGCGGCGAGCACCTAGCGCCTGAGATGTCGGACAGACCCCGCGGTGCAGGACGCGCGCCCTCTGCTCGCGCCCTGCCCATCCGTCGCTCGCGGTCCGCTCTGGTGGCGGGGGAAAACCAGAGAAATTCCGCTGCGCCTCAATTCGCGGGCGCTCGAGGCTTGAGATCCGGCAGCTTCCGCTTCAGCCTGTCGTCTCTCGGCCATGGGAACCCCGCGCGATTGGGCGACGCTCGAGCGCCTCCCTGCTCGACAGCTGCACGCCGTGCAAGACGCAGCGCTCCGCCGTTGCGTGCGCGAGGAGCTCTACCCGTTCTCGAACCACTACCGCCGCGTGTTCGACGAGGCCCTCGTGCGGCCGGACTCGATCGCGTGCGTCGCCGACCTCCAGCGGCTGCCGTTCACCACCAAGCAAGACCTGCTGCGCGCGCAGTCGACGCCGGAGACGCGCTACGACTTCGTGCTGCGCCCGAGCCCGGATCGCATCCGCGCCCATTGGCCCTTCTCGCGCAAGCTCGCGCTCGTGCTCGGCGGTGCTCGCGCGCGCGAGGCGCTGCGCTTCCAGTACACGCCCAACTTCCTCACCTTCACGACCGGTCGCTCGAGTGAGCCGGTCGGCTTCGCCTACACGCCCTTCGACCTGCAGGTGCTGCAGCAAGGGATCGCGCGCATGTTCGACATCGCGGGCCTCGACCCATCGCGCGACCGACTCGTCAACCTGTTTCCCTTTGCGCCCCACCTCGCCTTCTGGGCCGTGACACTCGGCGGCTTCGAGACCGGCGCGCTCGTCGTGCCATCGGGCGGCGGGAAGGTCATGGGCACCGACGGCTCGCTGCGGCTGCTCGAGCGCCTGAAGCCGACCGTGATCGTCGGCACGCCGGGCTTCACCTACCATGTGCTGCGGCGCGGCAACGAGCTCGGCACGAGCTTCGCCAACGTGCACACGCTGATCCTCGGTGCGGAGAAGGTCCCGCCGGGCCTCAAGGACAAGATGCTCGAGGCGCTGCGCAAGGGCGACGCCGGCGAGGTACGCATCCTCGGCACCTACGGCTTCACCGAAGCGCGCATGGCGTGGGCCGAGTGCCCCAACGCGGACAATCACTCGACCGGCTACCACCTGCACCCCGACCTCGGCGTGTTCGAGGTGATCGACCCCAAGACGGGTGCGGTGGTGCCCGACGGCGAGGACGGCGAACTCGTCTACACCGGCATCCTCGGCCACGGCACGAGCGTCCTGCGCTACCGCACGGGCGACCTGTGCGTGGGCGGCATCACATGGAAACCGTGCCCGAACTGCGGTCGCACGCTGCCGCGCATCGGTGCCGAGCTGCGCCGCGTGAGCGAGCAGCACGCGCTCTCGCTGACCAAGATCAAGGGCACGCTCGTCGACCTGTCGGTGATGGGCAGCGTGCTCGCGGCCATGCGCGATGTCGAGGAATGGCAGGTCGTGATCTCCAAGCGCAATGACGATCCGCTCGAGCTCGACCAGCTCGAAGTGCGCGTCGCGCCGCGCGTGGGAGTCGATGTGGGCGAGCTCGCCACGCGCATCCAACACGATCTCGCCAACGCGACGGAGGTCGCCCCGAACAAGGTGCATGTGCTCACGCTGCGCGAGATGCTCGAGCACCTCGGCATGGAGAGCGCGATGAAGGAAAAGCGCTTCCTCGACCGGCGACCGAAGTCATGAGGCGCGGCGTCGTCCTCGCCGCGGGCTGCCGCACGCCTTGGGCCAAGGCGGGCGGCACGCTCCGGCGCGAGGACGCGGCGCGGCTCGGCGCGCTCGCTGCGCGCGAGACGCTCGCGCGCAGCGGCATCGATGCGAATGCGCTCGACGAGGTGCAGATCGGCTGCGTCGGTCCGCCGCACGACCAAGTCAATGTGGCGCGCGTGATCGCGCTGCGCGCCGGCGTGCCGGAGCGCGTGAGCGCCGTCACGCTCGGCCGCAACTGCGCCAGCGGCATGGAGGCCATCACGAGCGCGGCGACGCGCATCCTCGCCGGACGCGGTGAGCTGTTCCTCGCGGGCGGAGTCGAGGCGATGAGCGCCTACCCGCTCGTCTTTGGACCCGAACTGACCGACATGTTCGCGCGCCTCGCGCGGGCGAAGTCGCTGGGCTCGCGCCTCGCGGCCATGGCCCGCTTCCGGCCGTGGCACCTCAAGCCGCGCATCGCGCTCGTCGAAGGGCTGACCGATCCGACCTGCGGTCTCATCATGGGGCGATCGACCGAGGTGCTCGTGCGCGAGTTCGGGCTGACGCGACTCGAAGGCGACCAGCTCGCGGTCGAGAGCCACCGCCGCGCGGAGGCAGCGCGCAAGGCGGGGCGTTTCGAGCGCGAGATCGTGCCCGTGATGCCGCAGGACGCGCGCGAAGGCTGCACGCTGCGCGAGGACGACGGGATTCGCGCGGGACAGTCGCTCGAGCAGGTCGCGAAGCTCAAGCCGTACTTCGAGAAGCCCGACGGCGTCGTCACGGTCGGCAACTCGTCACAGGTCACAGACGGCGCGTGCACGCTGCTCGTCGCCAGTGAAGAGCGCGCGCGCGAGCTCGGCCTCGAGCCGCTCGCGCGCATCCGCGCGTTCGCCTACGCGGGCCTCGCACCGCAGCGCATGGGCCTCGGCCCGGTGTTCGCGACGGCGCGCGCGCTCGACCAAGCGGGCTGCACGCTCGCCGACATCGGACTCGTCGAACTCAACGAGGCCTTCGCGCACCAGGTGCTCGCCTGCCAGCGGGCGTTCGCGAGCGACGCCTTCGCGCGCGCGGAGCTCGGCCGCGAGCGCGCGCTCGGCGAGCTCGACCCGGCGCGGCTCAATGTCCACGGCGGCGCGATCGCGCTCGGTCATCCCGTGGGCGCGACGGGCGCGCGGCTCCTGCTCACGCTGGCGCACGAGATGCGCGAGCGCGATGTCGAGCTCGGCCTCGCGACCTTGTGCATCGGGGGCGGACAGGGCGGCGCGGTCGTGCTGGAGCGCGTGCGATGAACATGCTCGAGCACATGCCCAAGCCCGAAGGCGAGCCCGCGCCCGGAGCCTGCGTGCGCATCGAGCGCCCCGAGGCCGGCCTCGCGCTGCTGCGCATCGCTCCGCCCCACCGGCGCCTCGCAGTGTTCGACCGGCCGCTGATGCGCGATCTGGCGCTGGCGCTCGACGAGCTCGAGCGCGCGAAGGACATCCGCGCTCTAGTGCTCACCGGGAGCACACCGATCACCTTCGTCGCGGGCGCGGACATCGACGCCATCGAAGGGCTGGTCGACATCGCGCTCGCGACGGAGCTCGCGCGCTTCGGACAAGAGCTCTTCGAGCGCGTCGCGCGCCTGCCGTGTCGAAAGGTCGCGGCCGTCGGCGGGCCGGTGCCCGGCGGCGCCTTCGAGCTCTCGCTCGCCTGCGACGCGATCGTGCTCGCGGAGCATCCGAGCTCGCGCATCGGACTCCCCGAGACGCGGCTGGGCATCCTGCCGGGCTGGGGCGGCTGCCAGCGACTGCCGCGCCGCGTCGGCGTGCCCAGCGCGCTCGCCGCGATCCTCGCCGGCAAGCTGTACGCCCCGCGCGAGGCGCTGCGCAACGGACTCGTCGATCGCCTGTGCGCGCCGGAGAGCCTGCTGCGCGTGGCGAGCGACATCGCGCTCGGTCGCGAGCGGAGTCCGCGGCGCTCGCGCGGCGCGAAGCGCTGGCTCGTCGACTGCAATCCGCTGGCGCTGGCGGTGATCGCGGCGAGCGCGCGCAAGAACCTGCGCGCGCAGACCAAGGGGCGCTACGCGGCGCCGGAACGCGCGCTGGAGCTGGTCGTGCGCGCACCGCTCACGCCCCTCTCGCGCGGGCTCCAGCGCGAAGCGCGCGCGCTCGGCACGCTCGCGGTCGGCGGCACATGCAAGAGCCTCGTGTCGCTGTTCCGCGGCTCCGAAGCGGCCAAGAAGCTCGCACGCCTCGACGACGGCACGCAAGCGCGCGCGATCGAGCGCGTGGGCGTGATCGGCGCCGGTGTGATGGGCGGAGCGATCGCCGGGCTCGTCGCCGAGCGCGTCGGCTCCGTGCGCCTGTGCGATCTCTCGCGTGCGGCGCTCGACTCGGCACAAGCGGCGCACTTCGGACGCATCGACAAGGCCCGGCGCCGTCGCATTCTCGAGCCGCACGAGGCGCGCGCCGCGGCCGATCGGCTCGAGACCGCGACGAGCATCACAGGACTCGCGCGCGCGGACCTCGTGCTCGAGGCCGTGGCCGAGAAGCTGGAAGTGAAGCGCGCGGTGTTCGCGCAGGTCGCGGCAGGGGTGCGAGAGGACGCGATCCTCGCCACGAACACTTCTTCGCTCTCCGTCAGCGCGATCGCGGCCGGACTCCCGCACCCCGAGCGCGTCGTCGGCCTGCACTTCTTCAACCCCGTGCACGCCATGCCGCTCGTGGAGATCGTGCGCGGCGAGCGCACATCGCCGGACACCGTGGCGCGCACCGCGCGATTCGCGCTCGCGCTCGGCAAGACACCGGTTGTCGTCGCGGATGTCGCCGGATTCCTCGTGAACCGCGTGCTCGGACCGTACCTCGACGAGGCCGTGCGTCTGTTCGAGCAAGGCATCGCGGCCGAGCGCATCGAGCGCGCCGCGCTCGACTTCGGACTGCCCATGGGGCCGCTCGAGCTGCTCGACGAGGTCGGGCTCGACATCGCGGCCCACGCCGCGGCATCGCTGCACGCGGCCTACGGCGAGCGCATGCGCTCGAGCCCGCTCGCGGGCGAGCTCGTCGCCGCCGGACACAAGGGCAAGAAGAGCGGCGCAGGCTTCTTCACCTACGCGCCCGACCCCAAGTCCGGGCGCGCGCGCAAGGGAGCCCTGAATCCGGCTGCGATCGCACGAGCCCGCGGAGGTGCGCTCGCACTCACCGACGAGCTGCTGCGCGACCGGCTGGCGCTCGCGCTGGTCGCCGAGGCCGCGCGCTGCCTCGAGGAACATGTGGTCGCGAGCGAGGCGGAGCTCGACCTCGCGACGGTCTTCGGCATGGGCTTTCCGCCGTTCGAGGGCGGGGCGCTGCGCTATGTGCGCTCGCGCGGCGCGCGCAGCGTGGTGGAGCGGCTCGCGACGCTGGCCGCCTTGCCCGAGGTCGCCTCGCGCGACGGCGCGCGCGCGCGCTTTGACGCCTGTGAAGCGCTGCGCAAGCTCGCGCGCGAGTGAATCGGCCGATTTCGCTCGCTCGGACGAGCGCGCGGCCGCGGTTCCACGGCCCGGTTGGACTTCCGCGCTCTCCTCGTACGGTCTATGTTCCCGCCCCCCCCATGATGACGCTCCGCGAAACCGGTCTGCACATCTCCCCGAAAGCCGCGCTCGTCGCCGAACTCTCGCGCAGCCTCGCCGAGCATCCGCTCCACACGCGCTTCCGCCGCATCCAGGACATTTGGATCTTCACGCAGCACCATGTGTGGTGCGTGTGGGACTTCATGTCGCTCTTGAAGTCGATCCAGCGCGAACTTGCGCCCGCGGCATGGCCTTGGCTGCCGAAGACCGATGTAGACGCCGCACGACTGATCAATGAGATCACGGTCGGCGAGGAATGTGACCTCGGTCCCGACGGGCGTTTCCAAAGCCACTACGCGATCTATGTCGATGCGATGCGCGAGTGCGGTGCCGAGGTGAGCGGCATCCTCGGCTTCCAGAGCGACCTCGAAGCCGGCGTGGCGTGGCGCGAGGCGCTCGCACGCGCGAACGCTCCGCAGGTCTCCAAGGAGTTCACGCGTACGACGCTCGAGATCTGCGAGGCGAGCCTGCCGGAGCGCATCGCCGCGTTCACGCTCGCGCGAGAAGAGATCATCCCGGCCACATTCCGACCGCTGATCGAGGGACTCTCTCGCGACGCGGCCCAGGCCGCGCGCGTGCAAACGCTCCGGTGGTACCTCGATCGCCATGTCTCGATCGACGGCGACGAGCACGGGCCCATGGCCGCGAGGCTCTTCCGCTCGTGCTGCATGGGCGACGAAGCCACCGTGGTTCGTTCTCTGGCCGCCGCGACCCGCTCGCTCAAGGCGCGCTTGGCGCTGTGGAACGAGATCGCGGCGCGGCTCGCGCGCTGACAAACTTCAGGGAAGCACTTCGAAGCCGGCCGGTGGCAGCACGCTGCGACCGGCGGGACCGAAGATGATCCCCGACCATTCGATGCGTGTCCCGACGAGCTGGTGCATCGTGCTCGCATCCGGCTCGAACCACGCCGCGACTCGCCCCGATGGCGGCAGCGGCCCGCTGGTGTACAGCAGGTCGGGATCGCCGGCGTTGGAGAGCGTGTAGCGCAGGAGGCGTGAGGCGTTGAGCGGCAAGCTCAGGTTGCCGAAGGTCAGGCCCGGCGTCGTACCCGCGCTGCTCGCGAGCAGCAGGTAGGCGCGGCGATCCGCGTCGTGTCCGACATTGATCACGATCGGGACGGGATGGGGATCGAGAGCCGAGATCGCGTCGTAGCCGAGGTGCAGGGGCACGACGGGATCGACGCGCAGCGTGAGCTCGGGCCACAGCGTGACCGTCGAGATCCCGTCGTTCACCGTGATGCGGAAGCGCGCGCTCCCCGGCACCTGTCCGGCGCGAATGCGCAGCGTGTAGGTGCCGTCGCCGTTGTCGACCGCCGGGGCAGAGAGGCTCGCCGCGCTGCTCGAGCCAAAGTTCGTGACGGACACCGCGGCGCCGCCGTGACCGACGGGAATGCCGTCGAGGTCGCGCAGGAACAGCGTGACCTCCGCTTCCGTGCGACCGTCGGCGACGAGTGCGGCGCGGTCGGCGAGGGTCTCGCTCGCGATGTGGTCAGGCCGTCCGGAAAGCGCGGCGCGCCATGCGTCGAACTGCGTGCGCAGAGTGATCACGGGGTCCGGCGTGCTCGCGTTGCCGATCACATTGAGCGCCGCGTACATCTGGCCCTGCGCGCAGCCCGAGCTCGAGTTGCACACCGAGCCGCCGGTGTCGCCGACGCGCGAGATCAGGAAGAAGCCGGTGTAGGCGCTCTGGAACGGCTCGGGAGGCGGCAGGGCGCACGAGGTCGGTGCCGAAGCGTTGCAGGAGCAGCGACCGTCGCCGCCCCAAAAGCGCGCGGCCTCCATCGCGGCCATGACCTTCTGCCCGATGTCGCCCTGAGTCTGGAGGAAGGCCTGCTCGGCGGCGAGCACGACCTGGTTGCCCGTCAGGATGTTGCCCTGGATGGCGTAGCGCCACTCGCCCACGACGCCCACGACGCCGGGGTTGGCGGGAATCGTCTGCGAGCCGGAGAAGGTCACCGGCATGTTGTCGAAGTCGACGATGCCGAACTGGCGCGACTGGGCGCCCTGCACGCCGAGCAGCTGCTGCAGGATCTGCTGCGGTGCTAGCCCCGCGTTGAGACCGTTCCAGATGATCTGGCGATTGGCGGCACCCGAGTCGACCAGCGCCTGCGACGCGCCGCCACCGATCCCCGGCCGCATCACGGGCAGGTTCAAGCGCAGGTTGAAGTTGGACAGGCAGGTCGCCGACGAGATGCACACCTCGCGGGTACGCGTGTTCACGGCGACGATCGACCAGGTCGGAAAAGCCGGCGCGGCGGTGAGCGTCACGGCGATGGCGAAAGCAGTGATGCGGCGAAGGATCTGCATGGCTCCCTGAGGATACGCGCAATTTCAGGGCATGAGCGCAGGAAAGACCCCGGGAGCCCCGCGGGCTCGACTCCTGCGGGAGCGAAAGGTAAGGCCTCGCGGTCGCGACGGGACGCCTAGCGCAACGCGTCCTCGAGGGCCGTGGCGCGGTCCGTGCGCTCGTCGCGGTACTTCACGATCAGGGCGCAGGCCACCTGCAAGTGCCGCCCGGCGGCCCACTCGTCGCTCGCGGGCCGCGATCCGGGCACGACCACGGCGTACTCGGGGATCTCGAGCGGTCGCTCGCGCGTGCCGCGCAGCTCGCGGCGATTCGGCAGGTCGTACACGACGGTGCTCGCCGAGAGCACGACGCCCGACGCGAGCACCGCGCCGCGCCGCACGAGCACGCCCTCGTAGAGCCCCGTGTTGCCGCCGACGAAGGCCTCGTCCTCGATGATCACGGGGCGCGCGCCGGCGGGCTCGAGCACGCCACCGACCTGACAGCCCGCGGAGAGGTGCACGCGCTTGCCGACCTGCGCGCACGAGCCGACGAGCGCGTGGCTGTCGATCATCGAGCCCTCGTCGACGAAGGCGCCGATGTTGATGTAGGCGGGCGGCATCACGATCACGCCCGGAGCGAGAAACGCGCCGCGGCGCACGGACGAGCCGCCGGGCACGACGCGCAGCTTGTCCGCGAGCGAAAATGTGCGCGGGCCGATGTCGCGCTTGTCGACGAAGGTGAGCGCGCCGGCGGAACTCTCCGCGAGCGGCGAGGCGCGGAAGAGCGCGAGAATCTCCTCCTTCACCCATGCGTTCACGCGCCACGCGCCGTCGTCGCCGCGCTCGGCGACGCGCACGCGACCCTGCTCGAGCGCATCGAGCAACGCCGCTTTGGCGAGGCGCTCGCTCACGCGCAAGCCTCTGCGCGCGCGAGCAGCTCGCGCGCCGTCGACTCGTAGTCTGCGACCGCCTGCTCGAACGAGCGCTTGGTGACGAGCTCGTGGTCGGTGTGCGCATCGAGGATGCGGCCGGGCCCGTAGAGCAGCGGCTTGCCCCAGCGGCCGAGGTGCGGCGCATCGGTGCCGAACGCGACGGGAATCGGCTCGTGCCCGCGCGGGACCTCGAATTCGATCGGGCCGTAGCTCTTGTAGGGCCGCTGGAGAGCGACATGCGGCGAGAGGCACGCGCACAGCTTGCGCTCGGTGGTCTCGACGGGCTCGACCGCGCGCAGGAGCAGGCTCGCGACCGCGCGATCCGCAACCACATTCGCCGCCACCCCCCCTTGGATGGTGCCGATGTTGAGCGTGCCCGGCCCGAGCAAGGCGTGGCGGCCCCAGTCTTGCGCGAGCAACTTCTCGATCGCGTACACGAGCTCGTGGATCGCGCTCGGCCCGATGTTCTGCGAGCTGTGCCCCGCGACACCGCTGGCGACGAGCTCGGCCTTGTAGACGCCCTTGTGCGCGCCCGCGAAGCGGTTTTCCGTCGGCTCGCCGACGATCGTGAACGCCGGACGCCACGGTTCCGCGAGCTGCGCGTTGGCGAGCGCCGCGCCGGCGGAGTCCGTCTCCTCGCCACAGGTGAACAAGAATCCGATGCGATCTTCGCCCTGCGCGAGCAGCTTGCGCGCGGCTTCCATCATCGCGAGCGCCGGTCCCTTGGCATCGCACGAACCGCGACCGTGCACGGCCGCGCGATCCTCGCGCGGCCCGAAGAACGGCGGCACCGTGTCGAGGTGCGTGCAGAACACGACGCGCGGACGAGCGCCGCGAGCGAGCACATTGAAGCGCCCGGGGGCGAGCTCCTGCCGCTCGACGCCGAGCCCGAGCGCCGCGAGCTCGCGCGAGAGCGCGTCGGCGTAGTCCTTCTCGTCCCCCGTCACCGACGGGATCGCCACCAGATCGCAGAGCTTCTTGAAAATGCCCACGGAGCGGAGTCTAGCAGCCGGGCGAAGCGTTGCCCGGTGCTCTGACGCAGACCTCTGAGCCGTGGAGTTCGTCTCGCCGCAGGAACGAATTCCGCTCGTCGCAGCTCGGGTGGTCGCGCAGCAGCGCGTAGGCTGGGCGCCATGCAGGCCACCCCCAAGCTCGGGCTGCTCTCCGGCATCGGCCTGGTCGCATCGAGCATGATCGGCGTCGGCGTGCTCGTGTCCGCCGGCTGGGCGGCGAGCGTGCTCGGTCCGGGCGAGATTCTGCTGGCGTGGCTCGTCGGTGGTGCGATCGCCTTGTGCGGTGCGCGCGCCTATGCGGAGCTCGCGCTGCTCGTGCCGCGCTCGGGCGGCGAATACCGCTACCTCGCAGACCTGCTGCATCCGGCGCTCGGAGAGCTCGCAGGGTGGGCCTCGCTGTTCCTCGGCTTCGCGGCGCCGGTCGCGTTCTGCGCTGCGATGGCCGATGCGTACGCGGGGACGCTGGTGGAGTTGCCTCCGCACGCTGTCGGAGTGTCGATCGTGGTCGCGACGACGACTCTCGGCGCGCTCTCCGCGCGTGCGACGCAGCGCGTGCAAGATGTCCTCGCGCTCGCGAAGGTCCTGCTGTTCGCGCTATTTCTCGCCATTGGCCTGTTCTCGGGCTCCAACGCGTGGCCGACATGGCAGCCCGAGATTCCCCACGCGGACTTCCCGATGGAGAGCTTCTTCGCGCAGCTCCTGTGGGTCGCGCTCGCCTACACCGGCTGGAACACGGCGAGCTACATGAGCGAGGAGTTCCGCGAGCCGCGGCGCGACGTTCCGCGCGCGATGCTGCTGGGCACGCTGCTCGTGATGGCGCTCTACCTCGCGGTCAACTGGGTCTTTGTCGCCAACCTCGACGCGAGCGTGTTGGCGGGCTGGCGCGCGGAAGGCGGCGACAGCGCGCGCACGACGCTCGCGCACTTGATCGTGCGCGAGCTCGCTGGGCCAAGCGGCGCGGCCGCCATGTCGGCCTTCGTGGTGCTGGCGATGCTCTCGTCCGCGAGCGCCTTCACCGTCGCCGGACCGCGCGTCTACGCGGCGATGGCGAGCGATGGAGCGCTGCCGAAGCTGTTCGCGGCGCGCAGCGGAGCGACGCCCGTGGCCTCGACGCTGCTCCAGGGCGCGGTCGCCCTCGCGCTGCTGCTCACGCACTCCTTCGACCTGCTGGTCGAGAACTGCGGCGCCGTGCTCACCTTCACGACCGCACTCGCCGCGCTGTCGCTCCTGCGCGTGCGCTTCTCGCCGCCCGCGGCGCTCGCCGCGACGCGCATCGGCGCGATCCCAACCGCCTGCGCCGCGCTCTACTTCGTCGCCTCGGCGTGGACCCTGTGGGCCGCCGCCGCGGAGCGCCCATCGCGGCTCCTGTGGATCGCGAGCCTGTGCACGGCCGCGCTCGCCGCCTACGCGCTTCGCCGCCGAGTGCGCTGAGCGCGCGTGAGAATCTCAGTTCGCGGCGAGCGCGACGAGCTTCGCTCCGCTCGCCACCGCTTCCTTTTCCTTCACGAACAGCGCCTTGACCGTGCCGGCGGAGCTGGCGGCGATCTCGTTCTGCATCTTCATCGCCTCGAGGATCAGGAGCGGCTGGCCCTTCTCGACGGTGTCGCCTTCCTTGACGAGCAGCTTGACGACCACGCCCGGCATCACGCTCTTGACCGTACCGCCGCCCTTGTGGGACTCGCGCTCGGCCGCGTGGGCGGCGCGCTCGCGCTCGTCCTCGATCTCGACCGCGTACAGGTGACCGGCGATGCCCGCGGTGACCTGATGCTCGTCGCCCTCGATCGACAGGCCCCATGAGCGCCCGCCGGCGAGCAGCGCCACCTGCCCGAGGCTGTCGACCTCCTGGTAGTCGACATCCATGTCCTTGCCATCGCAGCGCACATGCAGCTTGCCGAGCCGCTCGACGACCTCGACCTCGTGCGCCTTGCCGTTGACCGTGACGAAGTACTTCACCGGGCACCTCCGGTGCTCGCGCCGACATGCGGGGGATAGGGCGACAGGCTCGCGCGGCTGCGCGACGACCACGCGACGCGGCCCGCGGCGCTGGTGTGGAGTGCCTTGCGCTGCATGAGCAGGTGCCGGTGGATCGCCGAGGCGACGGCGACGAGCACATCCTCTCCGGCGCGCGGCGTCGCGAGGTCCATGTGCGCGAGGAAGTGCGTGTCGAACTCGCCCTTGACGAACTTCTCCTCCTCGAGCACGAGCAGCGCGACCGGCGCGCTGGTGCGCACGCCGCCGACATTGAGCTCCGCGAGCGCGCGCTTCATGCGCTCGATCGCGGCGTTGCGGTCCGGCCCCCACACGATCAGCTTGGCGAGCATCGGGTCGTAGTTGAGGCTGACCTCCATGCCGCGGTAGATGGCCGCGTCGAGGCGCACCCACGGGCCGCCGGGCGCGCGCAGGTTGTGGATCGTGCCGATCGAAGGCACGAAGCCGTTGAACGGGTCCTCGGCGTTGATGCGCACCTCGATCGACCAGCCGTGCTTCTTCGCGAGCACCTCCTCCTGCGTGTAGCCGAGCTTCTCGCCCCACGCCACGCGGATCTGCTCGCGCACGAGGTCGACGCCGTAGACCATCTCGGTCACCGGGTGCTCGACCTGCAGGCGCGTGTTCATCTCGAGGAAGAACACCTCGCCCTTCGAATACAGGAACTCGACCGTGCCCGCGTTCTGGTAGCCCACGGCCGCGCCCGCGCGCACCGCGATCTCGCCCATCTTGCGGCGCAGCGCGTCGTCGACGACCACGCTGGGCGCTTCCTCGATCAGCTTCTGGTGGCGGCGCTGGATCGAGCACTCGCGCTCGCCGTAGTGCACGCCGTTGCCGTGCCGATCGAACAGCACCTGCACTTCGACATGGCGCGGCTCGTCGACATAGCGCTCCATGTAGAGCCGTCCGTCGCCGAAGCTCGCGAGCGCCTCGCCGCTCGCCGTGCGGAACGCGGTCGCCATCTCGCCCTTCGAGCGCACGAGGCGAATGCCCTTGCCGCCGCCGCCGGCCGCGGCCTTGAGCGCGATCGGGTAGCCGATCTTCTCGGCCTCCTCGAGCGCGCGCTCGACATCGTCGACGGGATCGACGAGGCCCGGCACGACCGGCACCCCGGCCTTGGTCATGTTGCGGCGGCTGGTGATCTTGTCGCCCATGGCCTCGATCGCCTCGGGCGGCGGACCGATCCACACCAGCCCCGCCTCGGTCACCTTGCGGGCGAAGGCCGAGCGCTCGGACAGGAAGCCGTAGCCGGGGTGGATCGCCTCGGCGCCGGACTGCTTGGCGGCGGCGATGACCTTGTCCATGTCGAGGTAGCTCTCGCGCGGCGTCGAGCCGCCGAGCCCCACCGCGCTGTGGGCCATGCGCACATGCAGCGCACGCCGGTCGACATCGGAGTAGATGGCGACGGGCTCGATGCCCATCTCCCGGCAGGTGCGGATCACGCGCAGCGCGATCTCGCCCCGATTGGCGATCAAGATGCGTCGAAACATGGGGCGCCGATTGTACGCACCGCGCGCCCCACCCCCTCGCAGGCAGGGGCAGAGCGCGCAGGTCGGGCGGGGTGAGCGGTCGGGAGAGCGGCTGACGAGCGGGCTTTGGGGGGGGGCGGGGGGCGGCTGCGGTTGCTAGGCTCGTTTGGGCTCCGCCCGAGAGGAGAGAGGAGTTGGTTGGCGTGAGGACTTTGCTGCGTCGCGCGGTCTATGGCTCGCTCGTCGCGTTCGGCCTGATCCAGCTCGTGCCGTATGGGCGCGGCGTAGTCGATCCGCCGGTGACGAAGGAACCGAGCTGGGACAGCCCGCGCACCCGCGAGCTCGCCGTGCGAGCCTGCTTCGACTGCCACAGCCGCACGCCGCGGCGCCCGTGGTATGCGCAAGTGGCGCCCGTGAGCTGGCTCGTGCAGCACGACATCGAGGAAGGTCGCGAACACCTCGACTTTTCCGCGTGGGACCAGCCGCAGCGCGACGCCCACGAGGCCGGCGAAACGATCGAGGAAGGCGAGATGCCGCCGGAGATCTACCTGCCACTGCACCCCGAGGCGCAGCTCTCGCAGAGCGAGAAGGCAGAGCTCGTCCGCGGCCTGCAGGCGAGCCTCGCCGACGCGCTCCGACCGGCGCGTCGCGGTGCTCGCGAGCGCCGCGAGCGCGACGACGACTGAGCGAGCGAGCGCGAGCGAACATGAGGTTAGTTCGGAAAAGGGGGTGACGAAGCTCTTCCGTGCAGGGTAGATTTGCGCCCCTCCGCCGACGCGTGCCCGCGCAGCTCCCCCCACTCACGAGCTGCCGAGGCCCCGCTCGAGCGGATCCCTCAAGGACCCCCACATGCCTGTCTCCGTCGACCCCGCAGCGCAGCGCGCTGCGACGACTCCGGACCTTCCGCCAGCTACGAACCTCGGTCGCCGCACCGGCCGCGCGTTCTTCTACCCCGACGTCAGCGACGGGGAGTGGAACGACTGGAAGTGGCAGTTCAAGAACCGCGTCACGACGCTCGAGCAGCTCGTCGCGAAGCTTCCGATCCCGCCGCAGGAGCTCGGTCTGCGCCGCGAGGTGCTGTCCGACTTCCGCATGGGCATCACGCCCTACTACCTGTCCTTGATCGACGCCGACGACGAGGCGGATCCGATCCTCAAGCAGGTGGTGCCGCTGTCGGACGAGTACTACTTCCGCGCCGTCGGCGAGGAAGACCCGCTGGGCGAAGAGAAGTTCTCGCCGGTGCCGGGCATCACGCATCGCTACCCCGACCGCGTGCTGATGGTGATCTCGAACAACTGCGCCATCTACTGCCGCTACTGCACGCGCAAGCGGACCATGTACGACGGCGCGACGCCGGACATCGAGATCGACCGCATGGTCGACTACATCGCGCGCACCCCGCAGGTGCGCGATGTGGTCGTGTCCGGCGGCGACCCGCTCAACTACTCGAACCAGAAGCTCGAGTCGATCCTCTCCAAGCTGCGCGCCATCCCGCACCTCGAGATCATCCGCATCGGCAGCCGCGTGCCGGTGGCGCTCCCCCAGCGCATCGACGACGAGCTGGTGGAGATGCTGCAGCGCTACCACCCGCTGTGGGTCAATGTGCACTTCAACCACCCGCGCGAGCTCACTGGGGAAGCCGCGCACGCCTGCGACAAGCTCGCGCGCGCCGGCATTCCGCTCAACAACCAAGCCGTGCTGCTCAAGGGCGTCAACGACTCGGTCGAGACCGTCAAGTCGCTGTGCCAAGGCCTGATGAAGATGCGCGTGCGGCCGTACTACCTCTACCAGTGCGACCCGGTGCGGGGCACCGAGCACTTCCGCACCCCGATCTCCACGGGCATCGAGATCATCGAGGGTCTGCGCGGGCACACCAGCGGGCTCGCCATTCCGACCTATGTGGTCGACGCCCCCGGCGGCGGCGGCAAGATCCCGATCCAGCCGCAGTACCTGCTGCGCTACGACGAATCGAAGGGGCGCGCGGTGCTGCGCAACTTCCAGGACAAGATCTACGAGTACCTCGAGCCTGGCTACCTGCGCGACGAGATCCGTCCACCGGCCCCGCGTCCGCAGGAAGCCGAGCCACGAACGGCCGAGTCCGCGCCGACGAGCGAGGCCCAACCGCCGGTCGTCGGGAAGAGCCGCTGGGTCCGCAGGGGCGCGACAGCGCGGCGCGAGAAGAAGTAGGCTCTCGCGCCCTCACCGGCGCCCCCCCATGCACATCGGCATCGCCTTCGACCTCAAGGCGGACTTCCAGTCGGAGTCCGCGCGCGCGAGAGAGGGCCGGGCTGGCGAGCTCCCCGACGATCTTCTCGAGGAGTACGACTCGGACACGACCGTGTCCGCGATCGAGCGCGCGCTCTCCGCGCGCGGCCACCGCGTGACGCGCCTCGGCGGAGGACGTCGCTTCGTCGAGAGCCTCCTGCGCGAACGCGTCGATCTCGTGTTCAACATCGCCGAGGGGCGCGGGTCGCGCTCGCGCGAGGCGCATGTGCCGGCCGCGTGCGAGATGCTCGGCGTGCCCTGCACGCACTCCGATCCGCTGACGATGGCCGTCACGCTCGACAAGGCCATGGCCAAGCGCGTGGTCGCGTCCGCGGGCGTGCCGACGCCCGGTTTCGTCGTGGTCGAGCGCAAGGCGGATGTCGCGCGCGTCACATTCCCCTTCCCGCTGTTCGCCAAGCCGCTGTTCGAGGGCTCGAGCATGGGCATCCGCCACCGCTCGCGCGTCACGCATCCAGACGAGCTCGCCGAACGCGTCGGCGCGCTGCTGCGCGACTACGGCGAGCCCGTGCTGGTCGAGGAATTCTGCACGGGCGCGGAGTTCACCGTCGGCATCCGCGGCAACGGCGAGGGCGCACGCGTGATCGGCACGATGGAAGTCGAGCCGCTGCTCGTACCGCGCGAGCAGTTCGTCTACTCCCTCGAAGTGAAGCGCAACCCGAACTGGGCCGAGGAAGTCTCCTACAATGTGCCCCCCAAGCGCGCGCGCGCCGAAGTCGAGCGCGTCGAGCGGATCGCGCTCGACGCCTACCGCGCGCTCGGCTGCCGCGACATCGCGCGCATCGATGTGCGCTGCGATGCGGCCGGCGATCCGAAGTTCATCGAGTGCAATCCGCTGCCGGGCGTCGCGCCGAGCTGGAGCGACCTCGCGATCCTGTGGGACCGCCTCGGCGGCAACTACGACACGATGATCGGCGCGATCCTCGACGAGGCCTGCGCGCGTCTCGAGCTCGCGTGAGCGCCCCATGGCGAGCATCACGGTCCTCTACAACGACGACAGCACGCTCGCGCACGGCTCGGAGCAGGACGCAATCGCCGTGCTCGCAGTCAAGGACTGTGCCAAGGCGATCGCGGAGGCGCTCGCGTCGCGCGGGCATCGGGCCGCGGCCGTGGGCGTGCCGCCGGAGCGCGAGGGCGTGCTGCGCGCGGTCGCGAATGTGCGAGATGGGCTCGTCTTCAACCTCGTCGAGAGCCTCGGCGGCCACTCGCGCTTCGAGCAGGCCATGGCGTGGCTCTACGAACTGTACGGCGTGTGCTACACCGGCTCGGGCCCGCGCGCCATGGCGCTGTGCATGGAGAAGCCCGTGACGAAGGCGGTGCTCGAAGCGGTGGGCCTACCCGTGCCGCGGGGGACGGTGCTCGCGCGCGGCGACGAGAGTGTCGCGGGCCTGCGCTTTCCGCTGATGGTGAAGCCCGCGCGCGAGGACGCGAGCCACGGGATCTCGATGGATTCCGTCGTGCGCGATGAAGCGAGCCTGCGCGCGCAGGCCCGACGCCTGATCGAGACCTACGCGCAACCGGCGCTCGTCGAGGAGTACATCCCCGCGCGCGAGATCAATGTCGCGCTGCTCGGCGGCGCGCGCGGCGTCGAGGTGCTGCCGCTCTCGGAGATCGACTACTCTCTCTTCGCGCCCGACGAGCCGCACCTCGTCACCTACGCGGGCAAGTGGATCGAGGACAGTCGCGACTGGGACCTCACCAAGGTCATCGCCGCGCGCGACCTGGCGCCGGCGCAGCGCGCGCGCATCGAGAGCATCGCGCGCGGCGCCTTCGAGACGCTCGAGCTGCGCGACTACGCGCGCGTCGACCTGCGGCTCGACGAGCGCGGCGAACCCTTCATCATCGATGTCAATCCCAACCCCGACATCTCGCCCGGCGCGGGCTTCCACCTCGCGGCCGAGCGCGCGGGCCTCTCCTACCCTGAACTCGTCGAGCGTGTCGTCCAGAGCGCGCTGTTCCGACATGGCGCAGTTGCGTGAACTGCGCGCGAGCGATCGCGCGGCTCTCGAGCGCATCGTGCGCGGAACGAACGCCTTCCGCGAAGACGAGGTCGAGGTCGCGCTCGAATTGATCGACGCCGGAGCGCGCGCGGGCTCGGGCTATCTCTTCGCGGTCGCGACCGACGAGCGCGACGAACCGCAGGGCTACGCCTGCTGGGGTCTGACACCGCTCACCGATGGCGCCTACGACCTCTACTGGATCGTGGTCGAGGCCACGCTCCAAGGAAAGGGCATCGGTCGCGCGCTGCTCGATCAGGTCGTGCGCGATGTGCGCGCGCGCTCAGGCCGCCTCGTGATCATCGAAACATCGGGGAAGCCCGAGTACGCTGCGCAGCGCATGTTCTACGAACGCTGCAGCTGCACGCTGCTCGCTCGCTATCCCGACTTCTACCGGCTCGGCGACGACAAGCTCGTCTACATGGTGCGACTGTGACGAAGAAGCCCCTCCCCACGCTCCCGATCCTGGTCGAGAACGCCGCCACGGCGACCTTTAACTGCGTCTACCCCGCCTGCGGCGGCTCGTGCTGCAAGCAGGGTCGTCCGCCCATCGAGCCGGGCGAGCTCGCGCGCATCGAGGCGAACCTCCCGAAGTTCTTGCCGCACTTGCGCGCCAAGGCGCGCGCGCTCGTCCAAGCGCGCGGCTTCGTGACGCGCCGCAAGAAGCAGGGCAACCCGATGCTCGCGGTGTCCGAGGGCTGGTGCGTGTTCGAGAACCACGGCTGCGTGCTGCACAAGGTCGGCGCCAAGGAAGGCGATCGCTTCCAGTACAAGCCGTGGGCCTGCGCGACCTTCCCGCTCGCTCGGCCCGGGAAGACGGACGGCTGGTATGTGCGCCAGTGGCAGCTTTACGGCGAGGCCTGGGACCTCTTCTGCCTCAACCCGAAGGAATCGAAGCATTCCGCCGTGTCGACGATGCAGGGCGAAATCGAGTTCGCGGCGCGGCTCGACCTTGGCGAGGAGGCATGGCGCGGCGGCTCGGTGCCGCGGCCCGCCAAGCGTGGCGCGGTCAAGCACGACAGCGCTAAGGCCAAGCGCTCCGCGGCTCGCAAGTAGGGCGGGAGGAAACGCTCGCGCGCGGCGTCGCAGATGGCAGTGGAACGGGAACGCGAGACGCCTGGACGCTTGCCCGGTGCGGTGTGGCGCGGCACGGCGCTGCAGGTGCTCGGGCGCTTCTTTGGCGCGGCGTGCACGCTGGCGATCCTGTGGCTCGCGAAGGAAGCCCTCGACGGCGCGGGCTTCGGCCGCTTCACATTCTACATCGCGCTGTTCGCGTGGCTCGACAGCGTGGCGAACATGGGCACCGGCCAAGTGGCGGTGCAGCGCACGGCCGCGGCGCCCGCGCGCATGGCGAATGTGCTCGCGGCGGCGCGCGGGATCCGCGTGCGAGCAGGACTCTTCGGCGTGCTCCTGTGCGCGAGCTTCGTATTCGCGCGCGATGAAGCCGACGGCGCGTGGATCGTGCTCGCGTCCCTGTATCCGGTCACGCACGCGCTCGAGCTCTCGACGATTCCTGCGCGCAACGCGCTCTCGTGGAGCGTGCCCGTCGCGGTGCGAGCGATCGCCGCGGCTATCAGCCTCGGCAATGTGCTCGCGCTCTCTCTCGCGGGTGTCGATCGACCCGCGCTGTACCTGCTCGGAGTCGCGCTCGGCAGCACGGTCGGCAATGTGCTCCTGCACCTCGCGTCGCGGCGACACCTGCCGCGCGAACGCGGCGAGCCCGCCAGCGAGAGCGGCTTCTTCCGCGAGGCCTTGCCGCTCGGGATCTCCGCGCTGTGCGCGCAGACCTACTTCTACATCGACAACCTCTTCGTCGAAGCATGGTGCGGGCTCGAGCCGCTCGGCCACTACAACGTCGCGGTGCGCGTGATGAGCTGGTCGATCATGCTGGCGCAGTACACGACGCTGACCGTGCTGCCGTGGCTGCGCCGCGAGCATCTCGCCGGTGCGCTCGGCCCCGCTCTTGCGCGTCTCGGTCCGCCGCTCTTTGCAGGAGCCGGACTCGCGTGCGGCCTCGCGCTGCCGTGGACCGGCTCGCTGCTCGCGCTGTTCGGCGAGGAATTCCGCGCGGCCTCGGACAGCTTGCGCTGGCTGCTCGGCGCGACGACCGCGATCTACGCGGGCTCGCTCTTCATGACCGCGCTGGTCGCGCTCGGCAGGAACGTCGCGAGCCTGTGGATCGCGGCGCTCGGCGTGCTGCTCAACATCGGTCTCAACATTTGGGCCGTGCCCGCGCTCGGCATCGACGGGGCCGCGCTCACCACCTGCGCCACGGAAGTGTTCGTCGCACTCGCGGGAGCGGCGGTGATCCTGCGCGCGGGGGTCAGTCTCGGCAGCCCGTGGCGCTGGCTCGGCGGCCCGCTGGGACTCGCGGCGGGCGCGGGACTGTCATCCCTGCTCGCGGTGGGCTATTGAGAGCGCCCCATGCGCGTCGGACTCGACTATCGCCCGGCCCTGCACAACCGCGAGGGCATCGGACGCTACGCGCGCGAGCTCGTGCGCGGCTTCATCGAGCTCGGCCTCGACGGCGACCTCGGACTCTTCGGCTACACCGCCGCCGCGATGCGCTTCTCGCGCGAGGAGCTCGGCCTCGCGGGCACGCGCGCCGAACTCCTGCGCATGCGGCTGCCGTCGCGCCTGCTTCCGTGGCTGCTCGCGCGTCTGGGCAAGGGCGTCGACGACCTCGTCGGCGGCGCGAGCGTGTACCACCACACGCAGCCCAACATACTCCCCGTGCGGCGCGCGACCGAAGTCGCCACGATCTTCGACTGCATCTACATGCTCCCGGACTCGGGCTATCTCGATCCGGCCGTGGCCGAGCGCATGACCGCGGCGGCGAAGGAGCAGGTGCGGCGCGCGAAACGCATCCTCGTGCCCAGCCAATATGTCGGCGCGGAAGTCGTGCTGGCGCTCGGCGCACACCCCGCGCGGGTCGCGGTCACCGAGCTCGGCTGCGACCACATCGCGCGCGCGCTGCCGCCGGAAGGCTTCGGGCGCGCCAAGGAACCCTATGTGCTCACGGTCGCACGCGTCGACCCGCGCAAGAACCACCTGCGCATGCTGCAGGCGTTCGAGTTGCTCGTGAAGGAAGGTCTCCCCCACCGCTGGATCGTCGCCGGTCCGCGCGGGCACGATTGGCAGGAGTTCGCGCGCGCGCTCGAGCGCTCACCGGCGCGCTCCCGCGTGCAGTGGATCGTCGATGCGCCCGAGGAGGACCTTCCGCAGCTCTACGCGCAGGCCGACTGCTTCCTGTTCGCGAGCCTCAACGAGGGCTTCGGCCTGCCGCCGCTCGAGGCGATGGCCTGCGGAACCCCGGTGGTGTCGAGTTGCGTGACCTCGCTGCCGGAAGTGTGCGGCGACGCGGCGTTCCTCGTCGAACCCACGGAGCACGAGCGCATCTTCGAGGCCGCGCGCCGCGTGCTGATGGAGAGCGAGATCGCGGCCGAGCTGCGCACGCGCGGCATCGCGCAGTCGCGCAAGTTCACCTGGCGTGAGTGCGCCAAGCACACCCTGCTCGCGTACCGCAACGCACTCGAGCCCGATCCCGAGGAGCCGAAGCTCCGCCACGTGTTCTAGGGCGTCGCGAGCCGCGCGCGGACCGCGGCTTCGTCCGTGTCTTCGAGGGACCACAGCGAGCGGCCTTCCATGCCACCGGCGATGGTGAGCACTTGTCCGCTGGTGTGACGCGAGACGAGCGGCGACGAGAGCCACGCCACGGAGCGCGCGATGTCGACCGCCCGCGCGAGCTGGCGCAGCGGCATGGTGCGACACACGCCGGCGATCGCGCCGGGGCGAGCGAGCTCCTCGCGCACCATGTGCGTCACGGTCCAGCCCGGCTCGACCATGTTGACGCGCGCGTAGGGATCGATGCGCACGACCTCGTTTTTCAGCGTGCGCACGAGTCCATACAGCCCTGCCTTCGCGACCGAATATTCCGCGTGGTCGCGCTCGCCGAAGCGGCCCGCGGTCGAACCGATGAAGCACAGCGAGGCGCCGTGGCCGTCCGTGCGAGCCCCCACTTGCTCGAGGTGCTCCATGAACGCGCGCGCGGTCCACACTGCGCCGAAGAGGTTGATCTCGATGGCGCTGCGGATGCGCTCCTCGCTCGCCTGGTGCAAACCCAAGTGCTCGCGCGGCCAGAAGCCTGCGTTCGCGATGCAGGCGTCGACGCGACCGAAGCGCTCGCGCCCCGCTGCAAACGCCATGCCCATGTCGGCTGGACGAGTGACATCCGCGCGCACGCAGTGCGCGCGCTCGCGCCAAGGCCGCGACGCGACATGGCTCTCGAGCTCGTCGAAGCGCCCGTGACCGGTCGCGACGACGCTCGCGCCTTCTTCCGCGAACACATTGAGAAGCGCTCGCCCAATGCCGCCGGATGCGCCGGTGACGAGCACCACCTTGCCTGCGAGTCCGAGGTCCATGGCGTTCAGTGCTTGGCGTTGTCGACGAAGGACTTGAACGCAGTTTCGAGCGCATCGCCGCGCTGGTAACCGAGCATCTTCCAGCCCTCGGGGGTCGTTTGGCCGAGGTAGCGCGCGCGCAGGTACTCGACGACCTTCGCGCGCGGCTCGGGACCCGCCCGGTACATCAGGAAGAACACGAGACTCCCCGCTTGATCGTAGAAGATGTGGCGCTCGCTGATGACCATGTTGCCCGGCATGCCCTCGTTGAGCGGCGGCAGCTGGAAGAGCTCGTCGTTGCCGAGCCCCGCGAAGTCCGACGCGTTCATGTCGACGAGGCGCTGCGTCGGGAAGAGCTTCGAGAGCGCGCTCGCCTGCTTGCACACATAGGCGCAGGCCGGATCGCGCTGCTTGCGACCCTTGCGGCCCTGCACGCGATCCGCGACCGCTTCCTCGATGAAGCGCGCCGTGCCTTCGACGATCCAGTAGCCGGGCAAGTTGCTGCCCTCGGGCTCGCGCTTGGTGCCCTTGGCGAGCCACGCGACATCGAGGTAGTGGTGCGTGAGCTCGTGCGACACGACCGAGAACACGCCGCGGCCGTAAGGATCCTGCGCTTCCGCGCCGCTGGGCACATAGAAGCGCGAGATGCCGCCCGAATACAGGCCGGCGCTCCACTCCGGCGGTCGTCCGCCGCCCGCGGGCTCGGCGAGGTACTCGTCGCGCGTTGCAAACAGGCGCACCTGCAGCGGCTGCGTGAATGTGTCCGGATCCGGCGGCAGGAGCTCGCGCAGCGTGCGAATCGCAAACTCGGCGGCGTCGAGGCAATCACCGACGATGCCCGGGTCGGTCGGCCGCGAGCACAAGGTCACGTTCTTGGTGCGCAGGATGATCACGCCGTCCTTCCACGCACCGCCGGTCAGCACGCGGTAGAGTCGATCCTCGCGCGGGACGAAGAAGGCACCGGTGCGCACGAGGCGCGGCGCCCACGCGGCCCAGCGCGCGACGGCCTCGGAACTCTCCTTCCACGGAAAGTCCGCGGGAATCAGGGGCTGCACCTCCGCGTCGGGCTGGCCCTCGAGCGGCGAGCGCTCCGCGCCCTCGATCAAGAGCAGCGAAGCCGTGAGGCGCAGGTCGTGCGCGGAGCACCACATCGCTGCCGCGCCATAGGCGGCGCGCGAGAGCTTGCGCAGCTCGAGCTCCTTGCCGAGCGGCGCCTTGCGCAGCGCTTCCTTGTTCGACTTGTCGTTGGGCTTGAGCGCCTTCACCTTCGCGTCGAGCTCCGCGAGCTTCGCGCTGTCGAGGCCGCAGTTCTTGGCTTCCGCGAACAGGCGCTTGCAGTCCTCGTCGAGGCGCTGCTTGTGGAAGAGCTCGAAGGCCTCGACGACGCGCGCCGCGTGTTCGGACTCCAGCGCGAGCTGAAACGACTGCAGGACCGGCTCCTCGTCGCCGAGTAGCTGCACGGTTCCGTCCTGCTCCACGAGCGCGACATCGTCCGCCGTGTAGCCACTCGAGCGGCCATCCTCGCTCTCCACCTTCCAGCCGCTGTCCGCCGCGCTCACCTTGCCCGCGACGTACGTACCGTCGTTGAGCACCACCCCGTCCCCGCCGCCGGGGCGCGGCAGCGCTGCGCTCGCGGAACCCGCGCTCGCACCTTTCTTCGGCGCCTTGCCGACGAGCAGCGTGAGTGCGCCCTTTGCATCAGCGACCACGACGAGCTGGTCCCCCACCGGATAGGCGCGGCGCTCGGGCGCGAACTTGCTCGACTGCCACAGCACCTTGCCGCTCGCGAGATCGATCGCGCGACCGCCCGCGTAGGCCACGTCGCGCGCAACGGAAACCGGGCCTTTCGAGCCACCGTCGGCGGCGAGGATCGTCGCAAGGCTTCCGCTCGCCTCCATCCGCACGAGCGCACCACTCGCATCGAATCCAACCACGCCGCCGCGCACCACCGCGACGCCACCGACGAACGACGTAGGCGTCGGCTTGGAATTCGATCCGTCCGCTACGAACCATGAGCCGTCCCCGCGCGCGACGAACCAGCCGCCGACGCCGCTCTGCGGCTGCACGCGAGCGACGCTCGCGCCCGCGAACTGCTCGGCCGGAGCGCTGCCGAGCGCGACGCTGCCGCCACCGATGCGGTTGATCTTGAGCGCGGCGAGGTCGTCGAGCTCGGCGAGCTCGAGCGACCATTCGGCTCCGGCGAGCTTGAGGCTCGCATAGGCCGGGACGCCCCACGAGCCGCCGAGTCGCAGGCAGGACGGTCCGCGCGTGCCCGCGAAGCCACCGCGCAGCTTGCCGCTCTTGGTGGCAAAGGCCTTGACCGAGGTGCCGTCGCCAAAAAGCGTGCCCGCGACGACGCGCGGAGCCACCGCGAGCGCCTCGGGGATGCGGCGAACTTCGGTCAGCTTCTTCTTCGCGAAGTCGACTTCGTACATCACGATCTCGCTGCCGAGCGCGACACCGACTTCGCCCTCCCACGCGAACATGCCGCGCAGCTCGCCCTTGCCCAGCCCCACAGTGCCGAGCGCCGCCTTGTCGACGAGGTCAAACGCCTTGAGCGTCAGCGCCTCGCCAGACTTCGTGCAGAAGAACAGCGTGCGATCCCAGCTGACCGGCTCGCCGAACGACATGCCGACGCTCGTGCCCGTGCCGGGGTCCGCGCGGATCGGCGCGACATCGACCCAGGCACTGCCGAGCGCGTTGCCTTGGGCTTGCGTCCAGCTGCGCTCGGGAATCTCGGTGCGCTGGGCGAGCGCGGACAGGGACAGCACCGCGAAGGCGAGGAGGCGTGCGACTTGCATGGCGAAGGGAGACGGTATCTCGCGCGCGCGCAGCGCGCCACGGGCGCGGAGTGCTGCGCGCGCTGCCCCGGGCAAATCCCGCGTGAAGCCGCGCGTTCAGGCACGGCGAACGTCGACGCGCGTGCTGTACAGGGAGTTGCTCTCGCCCATGTCGCTCGTCTCGCCGGTCACGAGCGCGTTCACGCCGACGCGCTCCGGGGTGTCCTCGGCCTTCGGCACGCCGTCGATCCGCACGAGCCCGCGAGCCATGCTCTCCGAAATTCCTGCGCGCACCGTGAGACTCGCCAGCTCGTTGGAGAGCACGAGCGCATCACCGTCGCTCGCGCCGAGTTCACGCGCGTCGTCCGGGTGCAGCCACGCGCGCACTTCGCCGCGACGGCGAAGGTGACGAGCGCTGTGAGAGAAGGTCGAGTTGTGCGTGTGCACGCTCGGCGCGCACACCAGCCAGAAACGACCGCGACCGAGGGCGCCATCGTCGGGCACATAGGTCGCCAGCGCCGGCTGGCCAAGTGCCGCGGCCCGATTGCTCACCAGCTCGATCTTCCCGCTCGGCGTGCCTGCACCTTCGACGCGCGGCTGCGTCACCTTCACAGGCTCGCCGCGCTCGAGCGCAGCGAGTTGATCAGCGTCGAGGTGCCGCGAGCTCGCCGCAATGAGATCGTCGACGAGCTGCTCGGCCCGCACATCGTGGCACTCGCGTGGGAGTCCGAGCGCCTTCGCGATCGCGGCAAACGCGTCCACATTCGAGCGCGGACCCTCCGGCGGCTCGCACGCCTTGCGCGAGCGCTGCATACGACGGTGGCCGTAGCTGCGATAGAAATCGTCGTTCTCCATGGAGAAGGTCGCAGGGAGTACGACATCGGCGAGCTCGGCGGTCTCCGTGAGGAACTGCTCGTGAACGACGACGAAGATGTCCTCCTGCGCCAGCCCCTTGCGGACACGCAGCGACTCCGGGCAGGTGACGGCGGGATTGTGGCCCCACACGAAGACCGCGCCGAAGCGTCCACTCTCGAGCTCGCGGCCGACCTTCACATGCCGGATCACATCCGCGCGCGCGTGCAGCGGCCGCAGGTCGGCGCGCTCGATCACGCTGTCCTCGAGCTGGAAGCAACTGAAGCTCTCGTAGTGCATGCGCTCGGGTCGGCCGAGCACCGCGACGAGCGACGCGATCGCGCGCATGCTCATCGCGCCCACGCGGCGGCGGCCGAAGCCGACGCCCGTCTTGAGCAGGAAGCGCTGCGACCTTCCGAGCAAGTCCGCGAGCTCCGAGACCGTGGCCGCGGGCACGCCCGTGACCTGCTGCACCCAGGCGAGATCATGGCTGGCGCGAACATGTGCCTCGAACGCATCGCCACCGAGGCAGCGCTGCGCGATGAAGCCTCGATCGGCGTAGCCGCGCTCGTAGGCGAGCCGCGCGATTCCGAGCGCGAGCGCTGCATCGGTGCCCGGTTTCACGAGCACGCCGCGCCCGCCCCAACGCTCGAGCGCTTGAATCGTATCCGTGCGATAGATGTCGATCGCGACCACGCTCACGCCGCGGCGCGCGAGTCGCTGCACGGCGGGCTGGAGGTGCTGCACGGTGCGCGCCATGTCGCAGCCCCACAGGAGCACGAAGTCGCAGTCGTCGACTTGCTCGAGATCTGCGCCGTACACGCCGCCGAAGACGCACTCGTAACCGGCGGTCGTCGAGCTGTCGCACAGCCCGCCGTCGACATTCGTTGCGCCGAGCGCATGCATCACGCGCAGCGGAAAGAAGCGCTGGATGCGCCCCATGTTGCCGGCGTACCACAGAGCGAGAATGCGCTCCGGCGTGGAGCGCAGCGGCGTGATCCGCTCGACGATGCGCGCGAGTGCCTCGTCCCAGCTCGCGGGCTCGAGCTTGCCGCCCGACTTCCCGCCGCGTCGCACGAGCGGCCGGAGCAGGCGCTCGGACGAGTTCAGCAGGTCTCCGTAGATCGCGGTCTTGCCGCACAGGACGCCACGCGAGTACCCGTGCTCCGGATTGCCGCGCAGCGCGACGAATCGGCCGTGCGCATCGCTCTCGACGAGCATTCCGCAGGCCTCGGCACAGTCGAGCGGACATGTGACCGGCGTGATCGACATCGCAAGTAGCCTAGCGCGTGCCCGCATCGCCGTGCAGCGCTACCCTACGGCGCGTGGCAAGGATTCGGATCGGCTTCGATGTGTCGCCGCTGCATGCGCCGCACCCGCCCGGCGTGGTGCGCGCGACGCGCGGGCTCGTTGAGTCGCTCGAGCGGCGCGGCGTGCTCGACGTCGTGCGGCTAGCGCCGCAACGCGACCTGCGCGCGTGGCGCCACAAGCGGCTGCCCGCGCTCGTGAGCGAGCTCGGACTGCTCGGCCTGCACTCGCCGGTATCGAGCTTCCCACTGCGCGGTCCCGGCCGCCGCCTCCAGACGATCCACGAGTTGCCGTGGCGCCACGGCGTGACCGAGAACGCGGACTGGAAGCACCGTTTTTGGGCTGCGTGGGGTCCGGCGCGCGCCGATCTGGTGCTGTGTCCGAGCGAGCATGTGGCCCGCGACCTTCGCCAGCGCTGGCTGCCCGGAGCCGCGCGGATTCGCGTCGTTCCGTGGGGTGTCGGCGCGCCGTTCGGCGATCTGCCGGAACCCGGTGCGGTCGACGAGATGGTGCTCGGCAAGTATCGACTCGGACAGGACCCGATCGCGCTGTGCATCGGTGCCGTGCGCGAGAAGAAAAACCTCGCCGCCGCGCTTCGCGGACTCGCGGAACTGCGCAAGCGCCACGGGCCGCGGATCCAGCTCGTCGTGACCGGCCCCGACACGCCGCAGCTGCGCCGCGATCTAGGGCTCGCCTCGCAGCTGGGTCTGTCGCGCTTCGTCTCGACGCCCGGCGAGATCCCCGAGGGCGACCTCGCTGCGCTGCTGCGGCTCGCGAGCGCAGTGCCGGTGCTTTCGCGCTCCGAAGGCTTCGCGTTTCCGGTGCTCGAGGCGCTCGCGAGCGGGAGCGTGCCGGTCGTGCCGCGCGACAGCGCCCAGTCCGAGCTCGCCGGCACGGCTGGGGTCGTCGTCGATGCCAACGATCCAGCGAGCGTGGCGGATGGACTCGTGCGCGCCGTGATGGAGCGCGAGACCTTGCGCTTCGATTGCGTGGAGCGCGCTGCACACTTCACATGGGACGCCTGCGCCGCGCGCGTCGAGGCGCTCTGGCAGGAGCTCGCTTGAGCGCGCCGCGCGTGCTCGTGTGCGGCACAGTGCTCGCACAGGGCATCGGCGGGGTGCAACGCCACAACCGCGAGCTCTTGCCGCGACTTGCGAGCAAGCTCGAGGCTCGGGGCGGGCGTCTGGCAGTCCTGCTCGGCCGCGACGGCCTCGACTTCGAGCTGCCCGCCTCGATCGAGCGCATCGCGAGCGGCGTTCCGGCGACTCCCGCAGCGTGGCGCGCGTGGCACGAGAGCGGTGCCTTGCGCTCGGTGCTCAAGCGCTCGAGCGCGCACGGCGGAGCGTTCGACCTGGTCCACACGGCGCACTTGCCGGCCCCGCGTGGACTCGAAGTGCCGTTCACGCTAACTCTGCACGACCTCAAGAGCGTCGCGAGCCCGTTCGTGCCCCTCGCCCGCCGGCTCGTGGGCCGCAGCATCCTGCGCTCGGCCGTTCGACGCGCGGCGCATGTGTTTTGCGTCTCGAACACGCTGGCGCGCGAGATGCTCGCTTTCACCGGCGCCGACGAGGCGCGCGTCTCCGTCGCACCGAACGGCTGCGATCACCTGCCGCGATTCGAGCGAGCTGCATCGAATGAGCCATTCCTCCTGTTCGTGGGTCGGCTCGAGCCGCGCAAGGATGTCGAGACGCTGCTGCGCGCGCTCGCGCTCGACCCAACGCTCCCGCGCGTCGTGCTCGCTGGCGCCGAGCAAGGTGACCACGGCGCCAAGCTGCGTGTTCTGGCGCAGCAGCTGAGTGTCTGCGAGCGCGTGAATTTCGCTGGTCCGCAATCGGACTCGGCCCTCGCGCGGCTGTACGCCGAGTGCGCGGCCGTGGTGCTGCCCTCGCTGCGCGAGGGCTTCGACCTGCCGCTCGTGGAAGCGCTGCGCGCGGGCGCGCCGGCGCTCGCGAGCGATCTTCCGGTGCATCGCGAGCTGGCGGGCGAGGCTGCGAGCTACTTCGCGTCGTGCAACCCCACGCAGTTGCTCAGCGCGTGGCGCTCGCGAGCGTCCCCGTCGTCGCCTTTGCTCGCGACATGGGATGACTGCGCGAGCGAGATGCTCTCACGCTGGACCAAGCTCGTGCGCTGAAGGCGCTCAACGCTCGTCGTCGACGTCGAGCGTGCTATCGGACTCCAGATCGCTCGCGGCGCGGTCGCTCGCACGCCGCTTGAACCACGCGGCGCCGGAGTACGCGAACCAGGCCAGCCCCGCCATCACGGCGAGCGCGGCGAGGGCGATCAGGAACTTCGTCCAGCCGCCGATCTGGGACAGCTCCGCGTTGGCGAGTCCACCCCGCGCATCCACCTTCGAGTACTGCAACACGCGCTCGCCCGCGCGTTCCTTGTTGCGCGAGATGGTCGCGCCCGCGCCTGCGGGTGCCGGGCCGAATCCAGTGTCGACCGACATGGCGCGCGCAGTGGCGGCCGCGGGCGTGGGCGATGCAGGTGGGCGGCGCAGCACGATCTCGGGCTCGCTGCGCGCAGGGGGCGGCGCGCTGCGGCGCTCGACGCGTGCGGGTTGCGGCGCGGGCTCGTCGGGGCCCTCGAGCTCGATCTCGTCGGCTTCCCTTGGCGCGGCGGGCTTCGACGAGGCCGCGGCGCGCGGTGCGTCGGACTCCGGCTCTGGGTCACTGGCGCGAAAGCGCAGGAAGAGCTCGCCCAACTGAAACTCACAGCCGTCGACGAGCTCGAGGCGCTGCACCCGCGCCTTCTGAAACAGGACGCCGTTCGTCGATCCATCGTCGTGCAGGCTCCAGCGTTCGCCCTCGCACTCGAAGTGCGCGTGACGGCGCGAGATCGAGGCATGCTTCAGCGTGATCGGCGTGTCGCTGGTGCGCCCGACCGCGTCGCCCGCGCGCACGCGGAACGACTTGCCGACTTCCGGACCCGAGAGCACGAACAACTGGGCCACTAGCCTGCCTCCCCCGCGCGCTCCCACTCGGTCGCGAGGCGCTCGAACTTGCGCTGAAATTCCTCCGCGCTCGCGCGGCCCTTGAAGGCCACGCGCCCCGCGATTTCGAGCACCGGGATCGAACGCCCATGGCGAGCCTCGAGCTCCGGATCCGAACGCACATCGACCTCGCGCAGCTCGTAGCGCCGCGAGACCTTGGCGCGCGCGAGCTCTCGCTTGAGATCTTCGCACAGCCGGCAGCCGCTCGCCGTGTAGAGCACCAGCGGGACGGGGCGCGAGCGCCAGCGATCGAGGAAGGCCACCACGGACGAGAGGATAGCGCACCCGCTCAGCACCTTCCCAGCGGCGGCGCGTTGCGCCAGACTCTGGCGACGATGGACCCGTCCGAGTCCCTGCCTGTGATCGACGTGCGCGGCCTCGTGCGCAGCTATCGGCGCGGATTTTGGGGGCGCGCCCATGTGGCGCTGCACGGCCTCGATCTCGCGATCGCGAGCGGCGAGTGCGTCGGCCTCATCGGGCCCAACGGCTCGGGCAAGAGCACGCTGCTGCGCGTGCTCGCGGCCATCGACGAGCCCGACTCGGGACAGGTGCGCGTCTTCGGCGCCGATCCCGACGCCCGCGCGACGCGGCTCGCCACCGGATTTTGCCCCGAGGACTCGCCCTACCCCACCGAGCTGCGCGCGCGCGATGTGCTCGCCTTGCTCGGCAGCCTGCGTCGCATGGAACATGCGGCTTGCGAGCGACGCGCCGCGGAGCTGCTCGAGCGCGTCGGGCTCGCGCATGTTGCACGCGAGCGACTCGGCCGCTTCTCGCGCGGCATGTTGCGGCGTTTCTGCATCGCGGCGGCGCTGTTGCACGAACCGAAGCTGCTCTTGCTCGACGAGCCGACCGCGGGGCTCGATGCACAGGGCTTCGCGGCCATCGAGAGCCTGCTCGACGAGGCGCGCGCGCGCGGGACGACGCTGCTCGTTTCCTCGCACCTCCTGAGCGACTTGCACCAGCGCTGCGAACGGCTCGTGGCGCTCGTCGACGGGCGCATCGTCGCGCAGGGAGATGCACACACACTCGCGGCGAGCCTCGGCGTCGCCGCGCGGCTCGAGCTGTGCTTCGAAGGACTCGACGCGGACTCGATCGCGGAGTTGCGGCGCGTCGCACAGGCTCGCGGAGCGCGCCTCGTCGGAGTGCAGCCCGCGCAGTCGAATCTGGTCGAGCTGTATCGCCGCGGCGCGGCTGCGCGGCGACCATGAACCTGCGCCTCGCCGCGCTGGCGGTGCGCCGCGTCGCACCGTGGTGGCTCGCGCTCGCGCTAGCACTCGTCGGCGTGCTCGCGGCAAGCTCCGCGGCGAGTTCCTTGCCCGCGGCCTCCGCGCTCGCGCGACAAGGCGTGTGGAGCGTGCTCGCGCTGCTCGCGACCCTGACATTCGTGCCGCGCGCGGCGGGGCTCGCCGCACGCTTTTCGAGCCTCGAATTCGGTTGGGTCGGCGCCCAGCCCCTCTCTCGCGCGCGCTGGTTCGCCACCTGCCTCGCGGGCTCGCTCGCGGCTGCGCTCGCCGTGTGCGCGCTCGCCGCAACGCTCGCGGAAAGTTCGGCTCGCTTCGACGGAGCGTCGCTGCGCGAGGTTGGACTCGCTGGCGTGGCGGAGCGCGGCGTGCTCGATCTTCGCGAGAGCGTGCGCTGGAGCGTCGAGGCCGAGGCGGGCGAGACGCTGCGGGTCGAGTTGTCGTGCGTGAACATCGAGCCCACGGCCGAGGTCGAGTGGCGCGCGCGACGGGGCGGCGAGCAGCGCCGCGTGCGCGCGACGATTTCGCGGCCGCAGGCGCTGGAGCTCGCGGTTCCGGCCGGAGTCGGCCCCGTCGAGCTCGAGCTCGAGCGCACATCCGGTGGCGCGCTGGTCGTGCTCTCGGGCGAGCGCATGCAACGCCTCGTGCCCTGCGGGAGCTCGCGCAGCGCGTCGCTCGCGCTCGCGTGCCACGCCCTGCTCGCGTGGAGTGCGCTGATGGCCCTCGCGCTCGGCCTCGCACCTTGGATCGGCACGCGCCTCGCTGCCGCACTCGCGCTGGTCGTGCCGCTCGCGGCGTGGCTCGCGGGCAGCGCATTCGCCGACGACATCTCGCCGACAGGTGCGCTCGTGCGTGCGCTCGAGGTAGCGGGCCGCGGGCTCGTACCCGCGCTGCCGTCGCTCGCGGAGGTCGCCTGCGCGGCCGCGTGTTCCGCGGTCGGTTGCGTGCTGTTCGTGCGCGGCCTCGGGCGCGAGCGAGGGGGCGCGTGAGACGCGTGCTGCGCAAGCTCGGATGGGTCGCGCTCCTCGGAGCGAGTCTCGCGCTCGCCGTCTACGGCGCGCGCGGCGCAGCGCCGGGCTCTTCGCTCACCATGCGCCTCGCCGGTCCACTCGCCGGCCCCCTCGCGGCCGCGCAGTGGGTGCGCGTGGACCTCGCCATCCGCGCGGGCCGCACGGACCTCGCCCTCGCGCGCGCCGAGACTGCCTTCGCGCTCAACCCCACCTCGACCTCGGGCTGGTTCTTCCTCTCACGCCACCTCGCCTTCGATCTCGCGTCGCCCGAGCGCGAGCCCGACGCCGCCGTGCGCCTGCGCTGGGTCCGGGCCGCCTTGGCGATCGCAGCGCGCGGCGAGAGCACGGCGGACGATCCGGCCGAGCTCGCCTTCTGGCAGGGACTCGTGCTCGCGCGCACGGCCGAGGTCGATGCGCAACTCGCTTGGACGGGCGGAGTGGCCGGGATGTGGTCCGAGGCGGCCGAGCACTTCGAGCGCGCCGCGCGCCGCGGGCATCCCGAGGCCGCCGCCGCAGCGGAACTGGCCCGTCGCGCGCGCGATTCTCGCTGAAGCCCGCGCGCCCCGCGGCTGGTAGGATCCTGCGTCGTGCTTCCGCTGCTCCTCGTCGAAGGCCTGGGCGAGCTCGTCACCGGCTACATCACGCGCTTCAACTATCTGGGGGCGTTCGTGGTGCTGCTCCTGTGCGGCGTCGGCTTGCCGCTGCCGGAGGAAGTGACGCTGGTGGCCTGCGGCTACCTCATGCACGAGGGCGTGGTCGAGTTCTGGCGCGTGTCGGCGATCTGCAGCGCGGCCATCCTGCTCGGCGACTCGATTCCCTACGGGCTCGGGCGCATCTACGGCATGCGGGCC